>SKEF01002405.1_pt1 | contig 14459 bp, 14 predicted proteins | sample 4826691 | NCBI WGS metagenome assembly SKEF01 (sample SAMN11008816, study PRJNA524170) | human gut metagenome | biome: Human fecal sample; material: Feces; isolation source: fecal sample from pouch patient p23, p27 | host: Homo sapiens | place: Israel: Tel-Aviv | collected 2016-08-24
TAGCAGCAGCAACGACTTTTCGTAATGATGGAGGCATTATTCACCTCTCGCAGCCTTGCGCTTATCTTCTTTAATCTTGAAATAAAGGTTTGTCAGGTACGTCAGCAGGCCAAATACCAGACTACCCAGCACACCGATTGCAGCCCACTGTGACGGAGTTACTCTATCGAGCAACTGTAAAAACCAGTAGCCAGCACTGCCTGCGGAGGTGCCGTAGGCAATGCCTGTTGAAATTTTGTCCATGGATTTCATAGCCTCACCTCCGCACGGAACGGATGGCATAGTTATTATGTGTAGGCTTTCAGACACATCAATCAGAGCCTTAATTGATATATATGCTGGAGACGATGCAATATAAAAAGCTCGCCGTAGCGAGCTAATAAAATGTATTTCTCTGATATTATGTTTATTTGTATTAGCTCAGACTTGACATCACAGGTTTCGTATATAGAACATCATCAAATCTGTCAGTTTGCTATGAATGAGATATAGTAATTGAAGAGCTAACCTCGCATGTCAAAGCCAGATTTCTGAAAATCTCTGTAGACTTCCGGATTGTTGAAGGCCGGAAATTTGGCTTTATGAGCTGCGGACTTTATCGCTTCGCAATAGGCTTTATCACCGTTACTGGTAGATATTTTTAACGCCGTGCCATCCTGAGAGAATTCCATATGCAACCTGCATTTTTTCCCTTTCCAGTTATGCGGCTCATCAAGTTTGGCATTAATTGCAGCTCTGATTCCCCGCGCTTGCGCCCCCCATTCATCCTGATCATCCCAGCGTCCTGAACTGCAACTACCTGTAGCAGTAGTTTTGTGGCAATCTGAAGGGTGTAAAGGTGTGCATCCCGCAACAAAACCGACCCAAAAAGTCAACATAACGATTTTCTTTAATCCCACTTCTTGCTCCTCAATCCATTAAAATCTCAGCAATAGTAGTTGTTACGTCCGCCACTGGCTCAGAGCTGACTATCCGCTAAATTTAGCTCAGTGCCGTAGCTGTGTCAGAACAAACCTAAGCCGAAACCGTTTATTACAAAACAATAAATATCAGGGTTTAAAATCCAGCACCCCATTTTGAAATACTTTATATACTTCCGGCGAAGGGGGGGCAGGTATATCAGCATTCTTTATCGCATTCATCGCTTCACGACATAAATCGAGGTCTCCACTTTCTCTTTTAACCTCCAGTAGAAGGCCATTCGGGGCCATATGCATTCTCAGTGTACACTCTTTTCCTGAATACTTACTCGCATCCCCGAACTGTTTTTCGATGGCGCTCTTGATTTGATGGGCATACAGACGGATATCCTCACTAACATCAGAAGTACGTTCAGATGAACTCACATACTGTGTCTCTATTGCTTTATCGGAGTAATATGATGTACGGTCATGATAATTTGTCGATACAGCATCAGTGCACCCGATAATAATCCCACTAATAATCAACGTAAGAATTGATGCGCTACGAAAACCCATTTTTCCTCACATATGTCATATAGTAAAGGATTATATATACCGTTGTTTTGGACGCTCAAACAGCGAATCAGATCAAATAAAACGCACATTTGTTAACATTTACACAAAGTCTGCGTGGGATATTCTGAAAGAATATCCATAATGTGGAGAGAATCTATTGAAGTGCATGGTGCCGGGTGCCTCCCGGTGAACAAAATGTTCGTGATACCTGTCGGCGACAGAAAAGGTTAATGGTATCACCCCACCGCACAGGGGGATTCACCATGCAGGAGTTTTCTTAGCAAACTCACTGCGCGCCCGGCAACTCCCAACCACATAAAATGCGGAGTTTGTGGTATTTATGCATATAACTCGCAGGAATTATCTTAAAAAACTGATGTCGATCCGGATTAAAAAGAAGCAGGTCATCATCAGATGACTGGAAAAAAGGAAAACAAAAAATACTCATCATACAGTTTTGATTGCAGGGATGAGCCTGCTATGCACAATATGCAGAATATAAGCAAGATAAAAATATGCAGGCATATTATTTCGGGTTTTGTTATTAACACAACCTTTTTAATAATCATTTGGCATACAATAAACCAGCCCAAAAAGAACCGCCTAAACAGGCGGTTGGTCAATACAAAGGATGCTTCGTCTTTATTATAGTAATCTGAGGCGTCGGGTGTCTTGTATCAGACAACATATTGTCCCGCTAAACAGCGAATTACAAACCACCCTGCAATGATCTCTCATCTCATTTTATATGAGTTGACGACATCAGGATAACGCATCATCAGCCCCTGCCAAGAAATATCAAAACTCCCGCCAGCAATGTGTTATCACAATATTGTAAAAAAAACACAGCACCGAAACTATAACTGGTCTCTGTTATAATTTGGAGCAGAAAGACCAGTTGCCCAACTAGCAGCATTCTCCCCTGCTTTCCTGACGTAAAAAAACCGCATTAAGCGGTTTTTTTACGATGTCCATGTCTGCAATCCGCCTCGCGATACAGCTTTGCGAAGCATAGCAAAATTGAAGCAGTTTATACGTAAGAAATCAAGCCATTTTCTCAGCAAATGATTCACGCATGGGAATATATAGGGCATACTCAGCAACAGCTAACCAATTAGCAATCCGTTTTTCGCATGTGCTAAAACACCACTCTGGGTGTGCATCATTTAGCAATTCAGCCATTTTGCGCTTAGTCATCCCCCGCCCTTCATAGCGTTGCCGGAGAATGCAAATCAATCCTGGATGCTCTGCCAGCACCTCACTTATGACTCGATCAATACATAACGCCTCTGCATCAGTACAATGCGCCAGCCAGCTCTTTTGCTTGCCGTTGATCATCTCTCGCAAAAACGCTTCCAGCTCAGCTTTCTCTATTCCCGCTTTTTTCATTCTGCGCAGGGCTTCATTAATGGCTGTTTTCGTCAGTTTTTTGGATGCCAACAACTGATTGAACATATTCCCTGACCTGCCACCGCCAATATACGACCAGCGCCCCCACATACGTAGTTTTCCCTGAATCCAGACACTTTCCAGCGTGGTGAGGCGAAGGTGTTCTCCGCTTTTTCCTGTATTCGTTGGGTAAATCATAAATGACCTTTCTTTCTCCAGATTTCTTGTGTGCGAAAAACCCCTTCAGCATGCATCAGGCGCAATTCTTCTTTGGTGTAATCGCTGGTTTTTACCCGCCCGTCGATTAGATCGTGGCATGAGCTACAGGCTATCGCCGCCTGCATATCGTGTGGTTTTGTCGCTGTTCCGCACGTCCCCGCCAGCCTGTAATGCGCCAGCACAGAGGTTTCGGGATTGTGATTGCAGTAGCCAGGGATTCTGATCTGGCACATCTGGCCTTTAGCCGCTTTACGTAAATTCACCATTACGCAAACTCCAGTAGTTGTGCGGCCACATTTTCAACTTCCTCCTGAGAGGAGAATTTACGGAACAGAATCCAGTTCCACAGCACATTCAGTACAGATTTATAAACCTGCTGAAACTCGACTTCGTCCATATTCGCAAAAGCGATGGATTTTGCCCGACGCCCACGGCTACCGTCCGGATAAATATGCTCGGTGTAAAATCCGGCCTGAATGGTTACCCACTCGCGGAAAGCCTCAAACGACTTTAGCAACGCCGTATCCCGGGTTCTACGAGTCGCAACGGTGTTAAGGTATTGCTCTGCGGCATCACTCAGGGCTGGCGTGTGTTCCCGACCAACTGATTCGCACAGGTAATCAACGAAACCAGACAGCAGTTCTCGTTCGCGAGGCGTGATCGCCCCACCGACCGGAGTCCAGTAATCGAATCCCAGTTGCAGGAGTTTGAAAAAACGCTTGTGGAATGCGTAGTTACGCACACGCTTAAAGTCTGCGTGTATCCACTCACCTATTTTGATTTGATGCAGAAAATCGCAACTCTCCGGCGTCGCCGGGAGAAGTAAACCAGAAGAAGTTTGTTTGACCAGTTGTATATGCGCCATTTCTCAATCTCTCGATGGCGCAGCGCAGCAGATGCCAGTTGTTCAGGCTGACGAATAAAGTATAAATAAACTGGCTATGGTGTAAAGCCCCACATAGCATGAACAAACACTACATATCAAATAGCTGGTACAAGGATAGAAATACGACATTTATTATTAAAAACGATTAGATAAATTACATTTTAATGTTATGCAAAAGTTCTTTTTTATCATAACATTTCAATAAAAGCATTACAGATGCAATCATCCCGTCATCATCAATTATTTAAGGTGGTTAAACATGGAAAATAACAAGTTCGCACATCTCGCTCCTTTTTTATCCGTAATCCTTTTCGCTTGTTGTTTTATATGGGCATTATTTTTATAAAGTAGCCACATGATAAGTTGCTGGAATCATATTTCCCACTCAAGTCATTAACATTTGATAAGATATATCTAAAAGGACGCCTTTACATTATTTATGTGTATATAATTTATTTATATACACAGTAAAGGTATCCTGGGAAAATATTTATCGTTAAAAAATACATCATAAATAATCAAGCTGAAATTTCAGAACACAACTAATACACACAATAAGGTTCAGTAACAATAATCTATGTGGACTACATCGAGATTTTTTGATTAAACTTTAATAACTTATTCCTAACACACAGAATGCATAAACTAAAAGTAAAACAAATAGTTATACGAAAAACAACCATATTTATTATATCTTCTCCTCTAATCAACATATCAATTATGTGTTTCATAACAGCTTGACATAACCCTCAAAAACACGCATTTATAATGCATGTTTTTGAGGAGGTGGTTATGACACACAAGAGAATTCCTAAAGATTGGGTAATCAAACGCTCAACTCCGTTCTTCACAAAAGAGAACGTACCTTCAGCGTTATTAACACATCATAATACAGCAGCAGGTGTTTTTGGGCAGTTGTGCGTAATGGAAGGCACTGTAACATATTATGGTTTTACTGATGAGAATGCTACTGAACCGGAGATAAAAGTAGTCATTAATGCTGGCGCTTTTGCAACAAGCCCACCACAATACTGGCACCGTGTTGAACTAAGCGATGATGCTCAGTTTAATATTAACTTTTGGGTCGCTCCAGACTTCTCGGGCGAAAAAGTCTATAGCACCAAAAAATAGATGATCATATTAAAAATGCTTTAACAGTCAGACCCGGCAGGGCTATCCCCGACGGGTCTCATTTTTGTAAATATATTGGTTCTACATTGACAGGAGACTTCAACCATAAGAAGTAATCTGAATACTTGAGCAATAAATTTACTTAAGATTAATGAGCGCACCTTGCCGGACAAAGATAAACCAAGGTAACACCTTTTTTCTAGCCAGTATGTAATCAATCAGAAAGCCGCTCCATAAGAACAACAGCAAGACAATAAATTGCCATTACAGCCGCAATAGCTAGCGCACATTTGAGAACCAGCACGACAACCTCCTGTATTGGACGTACACCAGTTCTGATAAATATGAGGCTGTCTCATCATTGATTCAATATAACTATTGGGTATAGTTTCTGTGATTTTGTTCTGTAGAAATGGAACACAACAACCAGTCACCACCAGCACTTCTTTAAATACGCCAAGTCCGACGCAAGCTAACCTTCTAGTCCGCTTTGAGCGAGGAGCGGACCAAACCCGGCCAACTGACTCTTAAAGGGGCCGCAGGAATTTTTCGTCTGAACTTTCGAAGCTCCTCTCCCTGAAGACAGAAAACTTCTGTGTGCTGTGGGAATATTGAATCTTTGCCTTAGATATAAATAATTTTATCCCGCCTGAAGTTTACATTATTTTATTTATCTGTTTTTCTAAATCAGACTGCACTCCTTACTTAAATCAGGAGCCAGTCATGCCATTTGTTATTTATGTGTTTACTATCAGTGCCTTTGCGCTCGGACTCGCGGAATTTGTCCCCATTGGGCTGACAGACGTTATGGCTCAGGGGTTGTGTGTGGGTGTGGAGCAGACCGGGGCAGCGGTTACAACCTATGCACTGGGGGCAACGTTCGCGGCACCCGTACTGTCTGCGCTGACAGCAAGCTGGAGCCGGAAAAATGTAATGCTTACAACTGCCGTTGTGTTTACTGCCGGTAGTCTGGCGGCCGCGTTTGCAGCCACATTACCTCAGCTCCTGTTAGCGCGGTTCATTGCTGGTCTGGGACACGGCCTGTTTCTGGCTGCGGCATCCAGTACCGCAGCTCGTCTTGCTGGACCGGGTAAAGCAGGCAGAGCGGTGGCTGTGGTATTTGGTGGCTTTACTCTGGCGATGGCAATCGGCGTACCGCTGAGTACATGGTTGGGGGGGGTGGTCTCATGGCGTCCAGTTCTCGGCGCTATTGCCGCTTTTGGCGCGTTCGGATTCCTTGGACTGTTGTTCGGTATGAAAGATCCCGTACGCAGCGTGCCCGGTGAACATAGTGACTCAGCAATGCAGAATATCGGCATGCTGTTTAACCGTAAGTTGCTGGCCGGCGCGCTGGTTACGGTGCTGGCGTATGCAGGCTCGTTTACGGCTTACACCTTTATCGCACCTATTCTGACGCAGGTGACAGGGGTTACCGGAGCAACGGTGAGTCTGTTTATGCTGGTTTACGGTATTACAGCTGCGGTAGGTAATATTCTTGGTGGGAAACTTACCGACAGCATGGGGGTTAATCGTGCCAATATACTCATCATTAGCGGCATTGTTGTTGTCGTGCTTGGTATGTGGCTGCTGTCATCCTCACCGGTGAGCATGGGCATTCTGGTTGCGCTGCTGGGTATGGTGACATTTGCCGCAGTGCCGGCACTGCAGGCCCGTCTGATTGGTGTCGCTGAGCAACATGCTCCTCATGCGCATGGTGTTGCTGCCGGCCTGAATATTGCGGGCTTCAACTCAGGTATAGCGCTGGGATCAGTACTGGGCAGCATTACTATAAGCCACGCCGGTATCGTGTATACCGGTATCAGCGGTGCGATTGTTTCTCTGCTCGGCCTGCTGTTGCTGCTTGCACAAATCCGTCGCAGCCACAGTCGTAAATTTCAACAGGTTAAAATCGTAGGCCAGTAAAGGGAGGTTATATGCTTACCCGTGAAAATATGCTTAATGGCACATTTGTCAGGGTGCATGAAGCGCTGCTCCCGGCGAATATGCTCTGGGACGCTGAAAAAATACGCGCATCAATGAACTCTACTCTGGAGGAGCGCCCGACGGGTGCTCCTGTCTGGATATTTGCCTACGGGTCATTGATGTGGAATCCCGTGCTGGCGATTGAAGAAATGCAACGGGCCCGTCTGAAAGGATGGCAGCGCAGTTTCTGCATTCGTTTGATATCCGGACGAGCGACTCCTGATGTCCCCGGCAGGATGTTATCGCTCGACGAAGGTGGAATTACCGAAGGTATTGCGTTCAGACTGCCGGAATCGACTCTTATTAATGAGCTGGAAATTGTCTGGACGCGCGAGATGATAACCGGTCTTTACCGTCCGGTCTGGGCAGACGTTTCGCTAGGAAACGGTGAGGAAATTCAGGCGCTGGCTTTCGTATCAGACAGACTGCATCCGCATTATGAACAGGACAATCTTACAGCGACCGTAGCGTTGAGCATCGCATCTGCCCGTGGAGACATTGGCACGAATGCAGATTATGTATGGAAACTGCAGGCCACTCTGGGTGCGTTGGGAATACGGAATGATTACGTGAGTGAACTGGCCCTTGCTCTGCATGAGGCTCCCTGTAACGATAAACTTCATCAGCGAGGCGCTTCACTATGAGCCATCTGAGCCATCTGCGAACGTTTCTTGAGGCCTATCGCTCTGGCTCCTTTTCAAAGGCGGCAGAACTACTGGGCATCACTCAGCCCGCGGCGTCACAGCATATCCAGTCTCTTGAGACTCTGGTTGGTAAGCGTCTGTTTATCAGGCAGGCCAGAGGCGTGACGGCAACCGAAGCTGCGGATGAGCTTGCCCGCTCAGTTTCACCCTTCATTGATGGTCTGGAAGAAAAGCTGTCCTCTTTCCGGTCAGGCTCTGTACGCGGGGGAACAATTAATCTGGCAGGACCGCCAGATTTTATTCATTCCCGGCTTGGGACAGTAATGGCTCCACTAATGAAGGAGGGGTATCGCCTACGCTTTCATACCGGCAATAAGCAACGTATTTATTCCCTTTTGCATGACGGGAGCGCCGATCTCGCTGTTACCGCATCTATGCCTGATGACCGTCTGTACGGCTATGCACATCTACTGACTGAACGCATGCTCCTTGTTCATGCTCCCGCCATGTCAGAGATCATCGGATCAGAACCTGGTGCTGAAACGCTTGCCTCATTACCGCTGATTGCTTATGACGAAGAGTTGCCACTGATTAGAGCGCTCTGGGCCTCCATGTTTCAGAGAGCCCCTGAGATGCAGGCTACATTCACCATTCCGGATTTACGTATTATCCGCGACTTGGTCTGTGACGGCCACGGGTGGACAGTGCTGCCGGATTATCACTGTGACAATGACCTGAAAAGTGGTCGCCTGATTTCAGTGACACCTGCAGACCTCGCTCCGACTAATCATCTTTATCTGGTCTGGAACAAAAGGACGGCTAATAACAGCCGAACCGCCTATGTTCGGGATTACATTCTTAAAACGTTTCCGCGTTGATGTTTGAAACGGATGATTGGCGATGCGTATCATAAGTTACGTATGTCCGCTTCTGGCACAAAGCAGACGCCCACTCTCACGCGAATGCTTTGCCCTTGACTTGCCAACAACCGTATCGCTTGCTCCGCAACTATGGTTTTTTATTAGAATCTTCGCCACTAAATAAATTATAATAAATTGATTTTATTAGATATCTATCAGAATCTATATGGTCAGCACGAGTAGCATGCTCTAATGTTTCAAATGCTAGGGTTTGTGCGGCTTCAGCAAAAATTCCAGGCCAACCCTTACTCAGCATCGACAGTCCTTTAAGTACCCTTATCTGAATTTCCCTCATACTGGCACCATCGCGCGCAACAGGTGAGAAAAAGTCTTCAAGTAGATCGTTATTCTGAAGTGGTGCAACATGTACAGAAGGATATTTCACTTCTATTTCATCAGATTTATTCTGCGCGTAAGCGGAAAGTATACGTACACCTCTGCCAATGACATCAATGGCGGTTCCAGGATCGTTCACTGCGGGGGAAAGGGCTCGGCAGGCTATTTCGGCCATGACGCTAAGACAAAATCGGGGGTCCTGAGCAAATGAACGTACATCCGAGACAATAATCGTCTCAAGTAAATCGGTGCTGATTGATGACTCCTGGCCCTGACTCAGGTACAAAACTGGCGTGGACGGATGTATGAAACTGCCCGGCTGCGCCACGAGGTATACATGACGGGGATCATTGGTCAGCAGCTTGCTGAGTTTCACCATATCAACATATTCAACATAGCCAATCTTTTTCGGATAAACTGCAACCGTTCCTTTCGGCTGTTCATTGTTCTCAAGCCATGGATATCCGCCGAGACAGGGATTTCTTGCTCTCGCAATAAATGTTTCGATGGCCGCCTGTTCTACTTTTGCCGTTGTCTCACCAACCCTCCCCAGAGAGGTCAAATGCTGTATCCAGCGAAGCAATGTGATGAGGATTAAGGCAATGACAACCAGTGTTACAATGAATAAAATGACTCTCCCCCTTTCTCCATAAGCTCCCATATTGAGGGCAATAATCCCTACCAGACTGAAGAGAAAAGAACCGATGAAGGTGGCCAGTACATTTTGTGTGGTGACGTCTTCAACAACTAAACGAGTAGCTCTGGGAGTCACATTAGTAGTGGCTGAACCGTAGGCTGTGACCATGATGCTCAGCGAAAATGTGGTCACGGCCAGCATACTCGATGCCAGTATGTTCAGAATGTTATCGACTGCTTCCGCACCAACCTTCACGGAAACCGACTCAGGTATCATTGATTTAAAAAGAATTGATAAAAGGGCCGTTATTATTGCGACAATTGCGAATAACGTTGCCCTGAACCATAGTTTTTTAAATGTCTGCTTCAGCATCCATTTCCAGCGTGAAATCATTCTGCATTCCCTCATATTGCAGCCGGGATAAATAAATGCCGCCTCTGTGGCGGCATGTTGCTGTTAACGAACCAGATGCAGGAAGTGCAGGTGTTTTTCGTACTGGTCCAGTATGTCATTAATCAGCTGTTCCTGATTCCAGCCCATTACATCATAATTTTGGCCGCCCTCTTTGAGATAGACTTCAGCGCGATAATATCGATGTTGTTCACTCTGCTGCTCATCATTATCCAGCGCAGCGAGCGCGAAGGTCGGTGAGTTATACCCGCGAAGCCTCACTTCATATATATAATTCAGCTCGTTGCCCAAATCGACTTCAAGGCGAATACGATCCTCGGCGGCGTCACTGATGTGGCTTATCGTTCCCTGCTTGTTAAGTTCCTCCTGAACCAGCGTCATGGCGGGTTGGATAATGTCGTCCATAAAACGTTTCACAAGAGAGCGCTTCGGCAAATACGCGATATTGCGTAACCTTCTCTGCCAGGGAATTGGGTTACGTGCAGCCGTAGGAGCAATAGTCGCCATGCTAAGGCTTTCACGCTTGGTCAAATCCCGACGCAGGGCTTTTAACAGTCCGTATATGGATATTAATAAGATAACTGAGAAGGGCAATGCACTCGCTATCGTTACGGTTTGCAACGCACTCAGCCCCCCTGCGATCAGCAGGGCAATAGCAACAACGCCCATGAGCGATGCCCAGAAAATTCGCTGCCAGACGGGCGTGTTTGCCACCCCACCTGATGCCAGAGTATCCACAACCATTGCCCCCGAATCAGCAGACGTTACAAAGAAGACGATGACCATCGCCATTGCAATGAATGACAGCACGGAAGAGAACGGGAAATGCTCCAGGAAATTAAACAGGGCAAGCGCAACATCCTGCTGAACGGTATTGGCGAGGTCAGTGGCGCCCTGGTTCATGATGAGATAGATGGCGCTGTTTCCAAACACCGTCATCCACATGAGCGTAAAGCCGGCGGGAACAAACAACACGCCAGTCACGAACTCACGAATTGTCCTGCCGCGGGAAACGCGTGCAATGAACATACCTACAAACGGCGACCATGAAAGCCACCATCCCCAGTATAATAATGTCCAGCCCCCCAGCCAGTTGCTCGACTTGGGTTCATACGCGTAAAGGTTGAACGTTTTATTCACCAGTTCCGACAGATAACCACCCGTATTTTCCACAAATGACTTCAGCAGAAGCACAGTGGGACCCAGGCACAAGACCAGCGCCAGGAGCAACACCGCCAGGCCCAGATTAAGCTCAGACAGGATGCGTATTCCCTTGTCCAGGCCGGACACCACCGAAATCGTCGCTAACCCCGTGATGACCACGATCAAAATGACCTGTACCGTTTCATTGATGGGCACGCCGAAAAGATGGTTCAAACCGGCATTCACCTGCAATACACCGTAACCCAGCGATGTTGCAACGCCAAAGACAGTGCCTATCACGGCGAAGATATCAACCGCGTGGCCTATAGGCCCGTAAATGCGATCGCCGATAATGGGATAGAGCGCAGAACGCAGCGTTAAAGGCAGACCGTGACGGTAACTGAAAAAGGCCAGAATCAGCGCCACGATGGCATAAATTGCCCATGCGTGCAGACCCCAGTGGAAGAACGTCAGGCGCATGGCTTCCTTCGCTGCCGCAACGGTCTCTGGAGTGCCGACAGGTGGCGAAAGATAATGCATCACAGGTTCGGCAACGCCAAAGAACATCAGGCCGATCCCCATCCCTGCCGAAAAAAGCATCGCGAACCAGGAGTGGTAGCTGAAATCAGGCTGCGCATGGTCTGGGCCCAGCTTTATATCACCGTAACGTGAGAGTCCAAGGAACGTGACGCTCAGTAAAATCAGGGCCACAGCAAGTATGTAGAACCAGCTGGCATTCGTGAAGATTTGTTGCTGAAGTAGTTTAAAATTTTTGTCGGCGACATCCGGGAATACGGCGGCAAAGGCGACAAGAAGGAAAATTAGCAAAGCAGATGTAAAGAATACCGCTTTGTTAATCTGGCTTGTAGACTTCTTTGGGGTTGTATCATTTTCACTCATAATCATTTATTCCATTAATTAAATCCGCACTGGATAGAAGGTACTACCTCTCACAGAGTAGCAAAGTTCAACTGGCTATGCGGCGTTAATCGGAATGCATGGTGGAATGTTGAGGTGTACTGGCAATAGCGGACACTACCATTTGTTCTTTTTTTAAGCAGTCATCTGATGATATTTTTCCCTGAAGGCTGCCGGGGAGATATTCCCCAGACGAGAGTGACGACGCTGACGATTGTAGAAAATCTCAATGTATTCCCAGTATTACTGAGATGGCTTCATCCCGGTTATTAAAACGATAGTGGCTCAGGCTCTCATTTTTCAGCGTTCCCCAGAAGCTTTCCATCGGAGCGTTGTCGTAACAGTTACCTTTACGCGACATTGATGTTTTCAGACCAAACTGCTCCTGTATGACCCGGTAATCGTATGCGCAGTACTGTGAACCTCGATCAGAGTGGTGGATTAGCCCGGCAGGTGGGCGCTGGCTCCTGAGCGCCATAAACAGGGCTTTACCTGTCAGCTCTTTTGTCATGCGCTCTCCCATGGCGTAGCCGACAATTTCGCACGTATAAACATCTTTGATGCCAGCGAGGTACAACCATCCCTCCTGTGTGGCAACATACGTCAGGTCCGCCACCCAGACCTGATTTGGTGCTGTAGGAGCGAACGTCTGGTTCAGCAGATTTGGCGCAACTGGCAGATTGTGGTTCGAGTTCGTAGTCGCTCTGAACTTGCGTTTCTGCTTACAGCGTAGCCTTAGCTCCTTACGAAGACGTGCCAGTCGGTCACGACCAACGATGATGCCATTCTCTGCCAGCTCCGTCTGGAGCCGCCGGGTTCCATATGTTTCGCGAGTGCGGATATGTGCCACCTTAATCTCCAGTTTTAGCCGCTCATCACTTTGTTTTCTGTCTGAGGGTTCATGCTGTACCCAGTTGTAATAACCGCTCCTGGATACACCAAATACCTGACACATCGCTTCAATGGGAAATTGTTGTCGCCATTGTTCGATTAACGCGTATTTTTCAGCGACTCCTGTGCAAAATACGCTGTTGTAGATTCAATTGGTCAACGCAACAGTTATGTGAAAACATGGGGTTGCGGAGGTTTTTTGAATGAGACGAACATTTACAGCAGAGGAAAAAGCCTCTGTTTTTGAACTATGGAAGAACGGAACAGGCTTCAGTGAAATAGCGAATATCCTGGGTTCAAAACCCGGAACGATCTTCACTATGTTAAGGGATACTGGCGGCATAAAACCCCATGAGCGTAAGCGGGCTGTAGCTCACCTGACACTGTCTGAGCGCGAGGAGATACGAGCTGGTTTGTCAGCCAAAATGAGCATTCGTGCGATAGCTACTGCGCTGAATCGCAGTCCTTCGACGATCTCACGTGAAGTTCAGCGTAATCGGGGCAGACGCTATTACAAAGCTGTTGATGCTAATAACCGAGCCAACAGAATGGCGAAAAGGCCAAAACCGTGCTTACTGGATCAAAATTTACCATTGCGAAAGCTTGTTCTGGAAAAGCTGGAGATGAAATGGTCTCCAGAGCAAATATCAGGATGGTTAAGGCGAACAAAACCACGTCAAAAAACGCTGCGAATATCACCTGAGACAATTTATAAAACGCTGTACTTTCGTAGCCGTGAAGCGCTACACCACCTGAATATACAGCATCTGCGACGGTCGCATAGCCTTCGCCATGGCAGGCGTCATACCCGCAAAGGCGAAAGAGGTACGATTAACATAGTGAACGGAACACCAATTCACGAACGTTCCCGAAATATCGATAACAGACGCTCTCTGGGGCATTGGGAGGGCGATTTAGTCTCAGGTACAAAAAACTCTCATATAGCCACACTTGTAGACCGAAAATCACGTTATACGATCATCCTTAGACTCAGGGGCAAAGATTCTGTCTCAGTAAATCAGGCTCTTACCGACAAATTCCTGAGTTTACCGTCAGAACTCAGAAAATCACTGACATGGGACAGAGGAATGGAACTGGCCAGACATCTAGAATTTACTGTCAGCACCGGCGTTAAAGTTTACTTCTGCGATCCTCAGAGTCCTTGGCAGCGGGGAACAAATGAGAACACAAATGGGCTAATTCGGCAGTACTTTCCTAAAAAGACATGTCTTGCCCAATATACTCAACATGAACTAGATCTGGTTGCTGCTCAGCTAAACAACAGACCGAGAAAGACACTGAAGTTCAAAACACCGAAAGAGATAATTGAAAGGGGTGTTGCATTGACAGATTGAATCTACAGTAGCCTTTTTTAATATCGTATTTTGTTCCTCCAGACGGCGAACTTGCTTTTCCAGCTCGCGGATACGTTGCTGGTCTGGAGTAATGGGTGTGGCAGAGGGCGTAATACCC
>SKEF01002409.1_pt1 | contig 14437 bp, 9 predicted proteins | sample 4826691 | NCBI WGS metagenome assembly SKEF01 (sample SAMN11008816, study PRJNA524170) | human gut metagenome | biome: Human fecal sample; material: Feces; isolation source: fecal sample from pouch patient p23, p27 | host: Homo sapiens | place: Israel: Tel-Aviv | collected 2016-08-24
ATATATGGCAATAGAATGCAAGGATATTTACTGAGAAGAGGTGGTAATTATTTTGAATATCATGTATAATAGAAATCTACTGGTTACAGAATGGATAGATTTATCTGGTATGGTTATAATAAATGCCAGATTACAGATTCCGTTCAGGATTAATAGGAAGCTTTGTAGGTTTTCTTTATTAACTGGTCTTGCGGGAAGAAGGTGTTTTGAGGGGGGCTTACAGTATAGTTAGGAGTTATACATTATGAAGAAATCGGATACAGAACAGGAACAGCCTGGTCTGGAAGAGAATAAAGTTCCCGACAGCCAGTCCAAGCGGGAGCTTGACAGAGAATTACAGGAACTGGCAGAGAAGGAACACCAGGAAGAGATATATTACGAAGAACGACGGCGCGAGAGACATGAGCGCAATCTGAAGAGAAAGAAGAGGCAGATACGGAATCGTAATCTGGCTCTTATTATTACTGCTCTGGCAGTGTTGGGCGGTGTGGGATACTTTTATAGAGAGCAGACAGGGTTAAAAGACGGCATGGAAACGCTGGTAGCCAAGGTAAGGGATTTGGTTCCTGATAAGAATTCCGGTAAAGAGAGCAAGGCAGCAGAAGAACTGGCAAAGGCTGACCAAAGCACCGAAAGCATCGAAAACCCCGATATTAATACAGAGGAAGCTGCTGACAGCTCAGACAGTACAGATATACAACCGGAATCTGGTGAAGGCACGGCAGATGACAGTGATGAGACAACTGGAAATACAGGTGACAATTCAGAGGATACTGCACAGGATGAATCCGGGAATATGTCCGATGAAGAGAAAACAGAAGATAATTCTTCAGATTCTGCAAATCAGCCAGAGCAGGAAGCAGCCCAGGCAGCAGCCATAGATTTAAATGGGGTTATGCCACAAGCAGCAGCTGCCGGCACAGGTATCATCAGGAGGCAGATCCGTCACGAGAAGAAGGTACTGACCACAGCCAAGGAGAAAGCTGCCCAGTATGATTATGACGGTGCAATCAGCCTTTTGCAGAAGGACAATGCATATGTGAGAAATGTCCATTTTCAGAATGCTGCAGAGAAATTCCAGAAGAAAAAGGATAAATGTGTAGCCTGGTCTCCGGAACAGGTAACTCACATTTTTTACCATTCCCTGATCGTGGATACTTCCAAGGCGTTTGATGGAGATTACAAGACAGATGGTTATAATCAGGTTATGACCACTATGGATGAGTTTAATAAGATAACCCAGATCATGTATGACGAGGGATATGTAATGGTAAACCTTTATGATCTGGCAGACGTTGATGAAAATGGGAAAATGCAGGCAAAGCAGGTTTATCTTCCTAAGGGAAAAACACCGTTTGTCCTTTCGCAGGACGATGTATGTTATTACCACTCCCAGGATGGAGATGGAATTGCCACCAAGCTTGTTATAGATGAAGAGGGGAAGATCCGCAACGAATATGTACAGGATGATGGAAGCACAGTTGTAGGTGACTATGATGTTGTACCGCTGATCGACCGGTTTGTGGAGGAACATCCTGATTTTGCATATCATGGACATAAGGGAATTGTAGCGCTTACAGGCTACAATGGAATCCTGGGTTACCGCACAGATATCAGCTATCAGACAAGACCAGATGATCTGAATGATGATAAAAAGGCGTGGCTTGACGCGCATCCTGATTTTGATCTGGATACAGAGCGGGCAGAAGCGAAAAAGGTCGCAGATGCCATGAAGGCGGAGGGCTGGACTTTTGCCAGCCATACATGGGGACATAAAAACATGTCCACAGTTTCCATGGAACGCCTTGAAACAGATACACAGAATTTCAAAGAGAACATTGACCCGCTTATTGGCGGAACAGATATTATTATCTTTGCTTTCGGAGCAGATATTAATAACGGCGGAGAGTACACTGGCAATGAGAAATTTGAATATCTGAAATCCCAGGGCTATGATTATTATTGCAATGTGGACTCTAACAAATATTTTGTACAGATGACGGATGAATATTTCCGAATGGGAAGAAGAAATGTGGATGGATACCGAATGTATTACAATCCGGACATGCTGGCAGATCTGTTTGATGTAAGCCAGGTATTTGACCCATCCAGACCTACTCCTGTACCGCCTATGAATGGGGGCTGATAAGACCAGCTGCAAAGAAATCATGCATTCGCATGATTTTGCGCTGAGATTCTCGGGTTTTATGTGAACTTTGTTCACATAAAACACCTCGCGGAACGTTACCAGTGAACAGTAACGCGGCGGAGATAAAATAAAAATGATTGCCTCAGTGGGCTTCCTTTTTAATAGAAAATGTGATAATTTTATAAAAGAGTAACTGAAGGGAGTATGAAATGAAAAGAAAACTATATTTGGCAGCGTTAGTAATGTGTATGTCACTTGCTGTAAATGGCTGCGGAAGTGATAAAGAAACTACCAGTACAGAGAGTGAGAGCACTGCCACAGAGCAGCAGGCAGAGGATTCGGCAGAGGAAGAAGAGGTACAGGAACCTTATACAGATTCTACCGGTGCGACACGCCTGGTTTCAGTGGATAATGTGGAGAAATACGTTACAATTGCAGACTATAAGGGGATAACTCTTGATAATTCTGTACCAGAAGTGACAGATGAGGATATTGAGAATCGTATCGCAGAGAATTTGAAAGACAATTCAGTGGAAGTGACAGATGAGAACGCTGTCATCCAGAATGGTGATACCGCTACTATTAATTTCGTAGGTACAAAAGACGGGGAAGCTTTTGAAGGTGGAACTGGTAATAATTATGACCTTGTGATCGGAAGCGGCACAATGATTCCCGGATTTGAAGAAGGAATCGTGGGAATGAAGAAGGGTGAGACTAAAGACGTATCGGTAACCTTCCCGGAGAGCTACCGCAACAGTGAACTGGCTGGACAGGATGCAGTATTCCAGATTACCGTGCAGAGCTTTAAGAGACCACCGGAACTGACCGATGATTGGGTTGCAGCGAATACCGATTACAAGACAATTGATGAATATAAGGCTTCTGTTCGCGCACAGCTGGAGCAGGAAGCACAGGATCAGGCCGACAGCAGTCTGCGCAGCACTGCATGGAATACTGTTTACACCAATTCTGAGGTTGTGGAATATCCGGAGAAAGACGTAGAAGAGGCAGTGAAGACATTTAAGAAACAGGCAGAAGCATACGCGAAGCAGGGAAATATGGAGCTTGAAGACTTCGTAGAGTCTCAGGGCGTTTCCATGGATGATTTCGAAGCCCAGTGCCAGCAGTATGCCCAGGCCAAGGTAAAACAGAATCTGCTTATTCAGGGAATCATGGACGCAGAGGGAATGACTTTGGAGGATGAGGAAAGTCTTGCAATCCAGAATCAGCTGGTAGAGCAGTATGCTTCTGGCGATCTTGCAGTTCTTATCGATACTTACGGTCAGGTTGCAGTGGATGAGAGTATCGGACTTATGAGAGTTCAGGATTTCATTATTGCAAATGCTAATTATGATCAGACAGCAGCGGATACATCTGCTGAAGGTGAGGATGCACAGGCTGCTGAGGGAACAGAAGCAGCAGATCATGCAGATGGCAGTACGACTGACGGACAGAGCACTGATGGCGGGGATACAGCAGAAGAGCAGGAAGCTGGTGCAACCGCAGATACAGGCACAGCAGCGGATGCTTCAACAGATACACAGGATGACAGTACGGAGAATTGACGGTTGCCGCTTATAACAGAAACAGCAGCCAATGAATCTCAGGAGGGAATGGAGTTATGATTATTAAAAATGGAGAAGTTTTTCAGGAGGATGGAAGCTTCAGATTACAGGATCTGTATGTGGAGAATCATAGAATCGTGGCTTCTGAGGATGAGGTTACGGACAAGACGATTGTAGACGCGGCTGGGCTCAGGGTAATCCCGGGGCTGGTGGATATTCACAGTCACGGTGCATTTGGACATGATTTTTCTGATGCTGATCCGGAAGGACTTAAGATTATTCTGAAATACGAAAAGAGTCACGGAATTACTTCCTATTGTCCTACTTCCATGACATTGCCGGCAGAAGAACTGAAGGAAATTTTTGCTACTATTAAGACTGTGGGAGAAATGAAAGACGGAGCTGCTGTCCGGGGAATCAATATGGAAGGCCCATTTCTGGATGCGAAGAAAAAAGGCGCCCATGTGGAGGGCTATATCCGCAAACCAGATGCCGGATTTTTCCGTGAACTGAATGAATATTCCGGAAATATGGTGAAGCTGGTAACTCTGGCACCGAATGTGGATGGTGCTATGGAATTCATTGATGAGGTACATAATGAGGTGTGCATTTCCCTTGGTCATACAGCAGCTGATTACGATACAGCAGCGGAGGCCATGAGAAGAGGTGCACACCATGTGACACATCTTTATAATGCCATGCAGCCACTGGCGCACAGAGAACCAGGACTGATCGGAGCTGCCTGTGATGATGGGCAGTGTATGGCAGAGATGATCTGTGATGGCATTCACATTCATCCCGCTGTGATCCGCGCTACATTTAAGATGTTTGGACCAGAGAGGATTGTACTGATCAGTGACTCTATGATGGCTACTGGAATGGAGAACGGAACCTACCAGCTGGGTGGACAGGAAGTAACGATGAAGGACTGTAAGGCAACTTTGAAGGACGGTACGATTGCCGGTTCTGCTACGAACCTGTATGATTGTATGCGCAAGGCTGTTTCTTTTGGTGTTCCCCTTGAAGAAGCGATTTTTGCAGCAACACGAAATCCGGCAAAGAGTATTGGTATTTATGATGAAGTTGGTTCCCTTTCTGTTGGAAAGAAAGCGGATATTCTTCTTGTAACAGATGATCTGGAGCTGAGAGAAGTGCTATGACAGAACTTTTTTGCGGAAAATTTTTTCCACTATGTAACGAGAGATAAAGAGGGAATATGAATGGATAGAAGGGTTTTGCGCGAAAGAATGCGCAGGAAACAGCGCCAGATAAGACGAAGGAAGATCATTAAGCTGGTTACCTATGTTGTGGCAATGGTGCTGGCTGTGATTTTTGTAATAAGAGGAGTGATTTTTCCAATCGTAAGTCGTGTGGGAGGAAAGAGTACTGGAAAATCACAGAGCGTGCAGGCGGATGCAGGTGACGGAGCTGCTTCGAATGCGGATTCCAATTCTACAGATGCTCTGAGACAGCCTCTGAAAGGACAGAGCGATGTGACCAAGGTTTCTTCACTGACTCCAGGCTGGCATGAGGATTCCAGCGGACGCTGGTATCAGAATGCAGATGGTACATATTATACCAATGGTTTTGCAGAGATTGACGGAGTGAAATATGCATTTGATTCCAATGGATACATGCAGACCGGCTGGGTGACCAAGGGGGTAAACGATTATTATTTTAATGAGGATGGTTCTTACAATGCTGAGAAGAAACGCCCTTTGATCGCACTTACCTTTGATGATGGTCCGGGACAGTATACAGACAAGCTTCTGGACTGTCTGGAGGAGAACAATGCACATGCTACCTTCTTTATGTTGGGACAGCTGGTTGGACAGTATCCGGACGAAGTGAAGAGAATGGTGGAACTTGGCTGTGAGATCGGAAACCATTCCTGGGATCATCAGGATATGCTGAATCTGAGTATTGATGATGTTATAAAGGAATTCGGCGATACCGATCAGGCATTGATTGATGCCTGTGGACAGGAGTCCACGGTAATTCGTCCGCCTTATGGAGACTGCAATGATGAAATTATTTCGGCAGTTGGGAAACCTTTTATTTTGTGGTCTATTGACAGTCTGGACTGGAAATATCTGGATGCAGATCTGGATTACAATGGCATTATGAATGACAGCAATCTGGGAGACGGAGCCGTTATTCTGATGCATGATATTCATGGTCCTTCAGTTGATGCGGCACTCAGACTGATTCCAGATCTTATTGCACAGGGATATAAACTGGTAACGGTAAGTGAGATGGCAGCGGCGAAGAATGTTACCCTTCAGCCAGCAAAATATGCAGAGTTCTGGCAGAGCGCCCTTGATGCAGGTTATGTGCCTGGATATAATGGAAATGGCTCTTCTGAGGACTCTTCCACAGATGGAACTTCTGATGGCAGTTCAGATGACAGCAGTAATGGAGATGAGAGCGACTTCAGTGATGGTTCCGGTGATGGAAGCGACGGCAGTGAAAGTGACGGATACACAGACGGCAGTGAGAATAGCGAAGGGGATTTTAGCAGCGACTCAGGCGAATAACGGAGAAAATAAGAGGCTCTAGAGCCTGTCTGGCATATGTGTTAAGCTTCGGGACTTCCGGAAATCGCAGATGCTGTATAGTGTGAATGATAGTATACGCTTGTACTTATGAGAAAAATGTCAAAGTACAGGCGTATTTTTTTACAGTAAAAATGAATTTTGATGTAGATTTTTTATGAATAATAGACAAGTTTTTGGTGGCATGGAGGAAAAGAGTATGCTATAATGTGCATAAGAATTTGAAAGTTTAGGGAGGTAACTTTCTGATGGGAGAGAAATTACAGTTTACAGAGCTTGACCAGTATCTCTTTGGTCAGGGAACCCATTATGATGTTTACAGAAAGCTTGGCGCACATCCTGTGAAACAAGGGAAAAAAGAAGGTGTTTATTTTGCAGTATGGGCACCTAATGCGCAAGCTGTTTCTGTAATTGGAGAGTTTAATGACTGGAATGAACAGGCTGCTCCAATGAAAAAGGCAGGTCCGATCGGTGTATTTGAGACATTTGTCCCTGGAGCGAAGATTGGACAGCTGTATAAGTTTTTTATTGTAGGAATGAACGGGGAGCATATTTATAAAGCTGACCCTTATGCAAATGAGGCAGAATTAAGACCGGGAACGGCATCCAGAATCACGGATATCGGGGATTACAAATGGAAAGATACCACCTGGATGAAGAATCGTCAGAAATTTGACGAGACTAAGGATGCCATGGCGATCTATGAGGTACATCCTGGCTCCTGGATGAAGCATCCGGCTACAGAGGAGAATGAGAAAGGCTTTTTCAATTACAGGGAACTGGCGGTGAAGCTTGCCCAGTATGTGAAGGATATGGGCTATACACATGTGGAGCTGATGGGGATTGCAGAGCATCCCTTTGACGGTTCCTGGGGATATCAGGTCACCGGTTATTATGCGCCTACTTCCCGCTATGGAACACCCCAGGATTTCAAATATCTGGTAGATTATCTTCACAGACAGAAAATCGGGGTTATTCTGGACTGGGTGCCGGCACATTTTCCCAAGGATGCCCATGGACTGGCGAATTTTGACGGAACTGCAGTTTATGAGCATGCAGATCCCAGACAGGGAGAGCATCCGGACTGGGGAACCAAGATCTACAATTATGGCAGACCGGAGGTAAAGAACTTCCTGATCGCAAATGCTCTGTTCTGGATCGAGGAGTGTCATGTGGACGGTCTTCGTGTGGATGCCGTTGCATCCATGCTGTATCTGGATTATGGAAAGAATGATGGTCAGTGGGTAGCCAATAAATATGGCGGAAATCAGAATCTGGAAGCAATTGAGTTTTTTAAGCATCTGAATACAGTGGTTCTTGGAAGAAACCATGGTACTGTGATGATTGCAGAGGAGTCTACCGCATGGCCGAAGGTTACAGGTAAGGCAGAGGATGACGGCCTTGGATTTTCCCTGAAATGGAACATGGGCTGGATGAATGACTTCCTGGAATATATGAAGCTGGACCCCTATTTCCGTAAGTTTAACCATAATAAGATGACTTTCTCCATGACATATGCTTACAGTGAGAAATATGTGTTAGTAATCTCCCATGATGAGGTGGTTCATCTGAAGAAGTCTATGCTGGAGAAAATGCCAGGTGAGCTAGATGATAAGTTTAAGAATCTGAAGGCTGCTTATACATTTATGTTCTGCCATCCGGGCAAGAAGCTTTTATTTATGGGGCAGGAATTCGGTCAACTTCGAGAGTGGAGCGAGGAGAGAGAACTCGACTGGTTCCTTCTTGGGGAAGAGAAGCATCGGGATTTGAAGGATTTTGTGCAGACATTGCTGAAGATGTATCGCAAATATCCTGCGCTCTATGGAACGGATACGGATCCGTCTGGCTTTGAGTGGATCAATGCAGATGACGGGGACAGAAGTATTTACAGCTTCGTAAGGAAATCCCCTACAAAAAGAAATAACCTTCTGGTAGTATGCAATTTCACTCCTGTAGAACGTCCGGATTACCGTGTTGGTGTGCCGAAGAAGAAACAATACACACTGGTTCTGGATGAAAACGGACAGACTGCGAAGAAGGTATTTAAGGCAGAAAAGCAGGATTGTGACAATCGTCCGTTCTCCTTTGCTTATCCGCTGCCAGCTTACGGGGTTGCTGTGTTCCAGTATTAAAAGCTGCCAAATTCCGCAAGGAACAATTCTCACAGACAATTTTCAGATTGCTGTGATAATTTAGTATTAAAAATACCCAAAGAATGGGGCAAATTCGGGTTTTGTTTGTGACTGTTGGGGATTTTTTCCCAGAAGGTGAAAAACCTGTTGCTATTTGGAAAAAGTTGAGATATAATGAGCCCGAACAAAAAGAAATGGAAAAAGTTGTACATGTTGAAAGGAGAATATTGACATGAAGGTATCTAATATTAAAGACATTCAGAAATTTTTTGACGTAGTAGACAGCTGCGCTGGTAAAGTAGAGCTTGTAACTGGCGAAGGTGACAGACTGAACCTGAAATCTAAATTATCACAGTATGTATCTCTTGCAAACATCTTCTCTAACGGTGAGATTCCGGAGCTTGAGATCGTTGCATATGAGAAAGAAGACATTGATAAGCTTATGCACTTCATGATCAACGGCTGATTTGCATAAAACTGTGAAATTGGGATAAATATATTAGGGGATGTGACTTGGTCATGTCCCCTTTTTCTGGCATAATAGAAAGGGGAATACAAAATGGTAAAGATTGACATTATCTCCGGTTTCCTTGGAGCTGGTAAGACAACTCTTATTAAGAAACTGCTGAAAGAAGCATTTGAAGGTGAGCAGGTAGTTTTGATCGAGAATGAGTTCGGTGAGATTGGTATTGACGGGGGATTCCTGAAAGATGCCGGAATCGAGATCCGTGAGATGAACTCCGGATGTATCTGCTGTTCTCTGGTTGGAGATTTTGGTGCTTCCCTGAAGGAAGTTGTAGAGAAGTATCATCCGGATCGTATCCTGATCGAGCCATCAGGCGTTGGTAAGCTTTCCGACGTTATCAAGGCTGTACAGGGTGTGGAAGAGGATGTTGATATTCAGCTGAACAGCTACACCACAGTTGTTGATGCCAAGAAATGCAAAATGTATATGAGAAACTTCGGCGAGTTCTTTGACAATCAGGTTCAGTATGCAGGTGCGATTATCATGAGCCGTACTGATATTGTAGATGAGAAGAAAGCAATGGAGTCTATGGAGCTTCTTCGTTCTATCAATGAGAAGGCAGCTATTATTACCACTCCGATTGAGAAGCTGGATGGAAAGAAAATCCTGGAGGTTATGGAGCATCCGGTATCTCTGGCGGATGAGCTGCTGAAAGAGGAGCATGAGCATCATCATCATGCCCATGATGATGAGTGCGGTTGCGGACATGACCACGATCACGAGCATCATCACGACCATGATGAGGAGTGCAGCTGCGGACATGACCACGATCATGAGCATCATCATCACGACCATGACGAGTGTGGCTGCGGACATGACCACGATCATGAGCATCATCATCACGACCATGATGACGAGTGTGGCTGCGGACATCATCATGATCATCACCATCATCACGCAGACGAAGTATTTACCAGCTGGGGACGTGAGACTATTAAGAAGTTTACAAGAGAAGGGCTTGAAAAAATGCTGGAGAGCCTTTCCGCTTCTGAAGAGTATGGCGTGATCCTTCGTGCTAAGGGAATGCTTCCGGCAGAGGACGGAACATGGATCTACTTCGATATGGTTCCGGAAGAAACTGAGATCCGTGAAGGTTCACCGGAGTACACCGGACGTCTTTGCGTAATTGGTTCCAAGTTAAATGAAGAGAAACTGGTCAAGCTGTTCGGCGTAGCTTAATGATTGACATATAAACGGGATAAAAGGCTTTTTGTAAGCTTATTTGTTGCTGTTTATAAGCGGTATTACGTGAATGCACTGCTTTTAAGAAAAATACAGGGAGGTTTCTGTAAATGGATGAAATTACAGTACCGATTTATCTCATAACCGGCTTTCTGGAAAGCGGCAAGACCTCTTTCCTCAGCTTTACCCTCCAGCAGGATTACTTCCGTACAGAGGGAAAGACACTTCTCATTCTCTGCGAGGAGGGAGAGGAAGAGTACGATGAAGAGGCTCTTGCAAAAGATAATGTTGTAGTTGAGGTTATTGAGAAAGAAGAAGATTTTACACCGGAGCGCCTTCAGGCACTGGATATTATCCATCAGCCGGAGCGTGTGGTTATGGAATATAATGGAATGTGGCTGGTAAGCAAATTTGAGGAGATGAAGCTCCCGGCAGGCTGGGGAATTGAACAGCACATTACCTGTGTAGATGCAAGCACATTCCAGGTATATATGCAGAATATGAAATCCATTTTTATGGATATGGTTCGTAATGCGGATATGGTTGTGTTTAACCGCAGCAAGAAAGAATATCCTCTTGCAAACTTCCGCAGAAGCATTAAGGTTGTAAACCCAAGTGCAGAGGTTATTTTTGAGGACGAAGAAGGCGAGATGACGGATATTTTCGCAGATCAGATGCCATTTGACCTGGATGCAGAGATTGTAGATATTCCGCCTGAAGATTACGGAATCTGGTTTGTAGATGCTATGGATCATCCGGATCGCTATGTGGGAAAAACTCTTCGCTTTAAGGCTCGTGCAAGACGTCCGAGAGGTATGGGCAGCAAGTTCTTCATTCCGGGACGTACTGCCATGACCTGCTGTGCAGATGATACTTCATTCCTGGGATATATCTGTAAGAGTGCATATGCACCGAAGCTGAAGCCCGGCGAGTGGGTTGAGGTGACTGCCAAGGTTGCCTTTGAAAACCGTTCTGAGTACCAGGGCGAGGGAATTGTTCTTTATGCAGAGAATGTGACCCCGTGCGAACCTCTGGCTGATGAGATGGTTTATTTCAACTAATTTGATAATAAATGAAAGTCATCTGCTTTATGCTATTGGTTAAGCAGGCTGCGGCTCTAGAGCTTTGGAATTGCTGTGGAGGACTTTCGTAGTAGAATAAGGAAAATAAGATTATGTATTTAGTTGTTGGACTGGGAAACCCCGGGAAGCAGTATGAGGCGACCCGCCACAATATGGGTTTTGATACGATCGATGTGCTTGTGGAACGTCATAAGATTCCGCAGGGCGGCGTAAAATTTAATGCTATGTACGGTTCCGGATTCATCGGAGGAGAGAAGGTAATCTTTATGAAACCTTTGTCCTTTATGAATTTAAGCGGTGGTCCGGTACAGGAGATGGCTGCTTATTTCAAAATCGATCCGGAGAGTGAGCTGATCATTATTCAGGACGATATTGATCTGGAGCCGGGACAGCTTCGTATCCGGAAGCAGGGCAGTGCAGGCGGCCATAATGGTCTGAAGGACATTATTGGCAGACTTGGCACACAGAAATTCATGCGTGTAAAAATTGGTGTAGGAGCCAAACCAAAAGGATGGGATCTGGCAGACCATGTGCTTGGCCGTTTTTCATCCGGGGACCGCAAGCTCGTGGATGAAGCAATTGAGTTTGCAGCAGACGCTGTAGAAAAAATCATAACAGATGGTCCGGATGCGGCGATGAATGAATACAACCGAAAGAGGGTTACTGAGTAACAAAGGAAGTCCAGCAACAAGCTGGGCTTCTTTTGCCCCTGGAGCGTCCCCCAAAAGCTTTGTGAAAATTATGACGTGCAGATAGCTTGCAGGAATGGTTTCATGTTTTGGGTGGGCTCTGAGGTGAGGCTTTTGAGAAAAGGAGGAAAGCCATGCTTTCATTTACCCAGCCCCTGAAGGGGATGGCAGAATTTGAAGAAATAGAGAAAAGCCTTGAGAAAAATCAGGGCATTGTGCAGATCACAGGCTGCCTGGAATCCCAGAAGGCACATCTGATCCATGGGCTTTCCGGCAAAACACCTATGCGCCTTGTGATCGCAGGAGATGAGCGCCAGGCTAAGGAAATCTTCGAGGACTTGCGCTTTTATGACAAAAATACCATGTTTTACCCGGCGAAGGATCTTCTCTTTTTCCAGGCAGATATTCAGGGAAATCTGTTGATCCGCCAGAGAATGTGTGTGGTAAAGGCACTTCTGGAGCAGAAGGAACTGACGGTGGTTACCAGCATTGACGGCTGTATGGACTATCTGATGCCCCTGGAAGAAATCGGGAAAAAGGTGCTTCATTTCTATTCTGACAGCGTGATCAACATGGATGTACTGAAAAATACCCTTGTGCAGCTTGGATATGAACGCGTAGGACAGGTGGAAATGCCGGGACAGTTTTCTGTGCGCGGTGGTATAGTAGATATTTATTCCCTTACAGAAGAGAATCCATGGAGAATTGAGCTATGGGGAGATGAAGTGGATTCTATCCGAAGCTTTGACGCAGAGAGCCAGCGCTCTCTTGAAAATCTGGATGAGATTGCCATTTATCCGGCTGTGGAGTGGAATAACGGCAAAAAGATGGTATCTTTTGTGGATTATTTTCCCAGGGAAAAAATGCTTCTGTTTCTGGATGAACCCAACCGTATTTTGGAAAACGGACTGGGCGTGGAGGAAGAGTATGCCGCCAGCCGCACACATCGTGAAGAAAAAGGGGAAAAGAACCTTCCGGTTCAGTGGCTTTGTGAATTTTCCAAGGTTCAGAAAGAACTGAATAAACTTCGTGCAGTGTCGTTGTCGGCATTGGAGCCAAGAGGCGTGGAGTGGAATTTTGCCCCGGAGAAATATAATCTGACGGTGCAGAGTGTAACTTCTTATAACAGCAGCTTTGAGCTTCTGGTGGAGGATCTGAAAAAGTATAAGAAAAAAGGCTACCAGATTGCCTTGCTTTCCGGTTCCAGGACAAGGGCGGAGCGTCTGGCGAAGGATTTGCAGGAGCATGAGCTGAATGCTTTTTACGGTTCAGATTATGACCGCGTGATCAATCCAGGGGAAATTATGGTTCTCTATGGACACGCCCGGAAAGGCTTTGAGTATCCGCTGATCAAATTTGCGGTGATCACAGAGTCCGATATTTTCGGTCAGGAGCAGAAAAAAAAGAAAAAGAAAAAAGTCTACAACGGCAAGCGGATCCAGGATTTTGCAGAGCTGTCTATCGGGGATTATGTGGTCCATGAAAAGCATGGACTGGGAATTTACCGTGGAATTGAGAAAGTTGAAGTAGATAAGGTCTTAAAAGACTATATCAAGATTGAATATCGTGATGGAAGTAATCTGTATATTCTGGCAACGCAGCTGGATGCGCTGCAGAAATATTCCGGCGCAGATACAGCCAAGGCACCGAAGTTGAACAAGCTGGGAACCCAGGAGTGGAACCGCACGAAGTCCAAGGTAAAGGGCGCTGTCAAAAATATCGCCAAAGAGCTGGTGGAGCTTTACGCTGTGCGCCAGGAAAAAGAAGGTTATGTGTGCGGTCCGGATACAGTGTGGCAAAAGGAATTTGAGGAAATGTTCCCATATGAGGAGACAGAGGATCAGCTGAACGCCATCGAGGATACCAAGCGGGATATGGAGAGCACCAAGATCATGGATCGTCTGGTGTGCGGAGATGTTGGATATGGTAAGACGGAGGTTGCTCTTCGCGCAGCGTTTAAAGAGGTGCAGGAGAGCCGGCAGGTTGTTTACCTTGCACCAACTACCATTCTGGCGCAGCAGGTGTACAACACCTTTGTCCAGAGAATGAAGGAGTTTCCGGTGCGCGTGGATCTGCTTTGCCGATTCCGTACACCTGCCCAGCAGAAAAAGACTTTGCAGGATCTGAAAAAAGGACAGGTAGACGTTGTGATCGGTACTCACAGAGTTCTTTCCAAGGATGTGGAGTATAAGAATCTGGGGCTTCTGATCGTTGACGAGGAACAGCGTTTCGGTGTTACCCACAAGGAGAAAATCAAGCAGCTGAAAAAGGATATTGATGTTCTGACTCTGACTGCGACACCCATTCCACGAACCCTTCATATGAGTATGATCGGAATCCGTGACATGAGTGTGCTGGAGGAGCCGCCTATGGATCGTATGCCGATCCAGACTTATGTGATGGAGTATGATGAGGAGACTGTCAGGGAAGCTATCGGAAGAGAGCTGCGAAGAGGCGGCCAGGTTTATTATGTTTATAACCGGGTTACAGATATTGATGAGGTTGCCCTGCGGATTTCCAAACTGGTGCCGGACGCAAGGGTGGATTTTGCCCATGG
>SKEF01002410.1_pt1 | contig 14435 bp, 14 predicted proteins | sample 4826691 | NCBI WGS metagenome assembly SKEF01 (sample SAMN11008816, study PRJNA524170) | human gut metagenome | biome: Human fecal sample; material: Feces; isolation source: fecal sample from pouch patient p23, p27 | host: Homo sapiens | place: Israel: Tel-Aviv | collected 2016-08-24
ATTGATAGATATTACTGACTCCAATCTGGAATCGGAACTTCGTTATATAGATAAATATTTGGAAGAAAATCCGACAGGATTTGTGTTGATTAGTGATTTAACTTCTTTTGTGCAGGTTGGAGATGTTGTCAATCTTAGTCTGCAAAAAGGTATCCAGATAATTGAATTAAAAGAAGGAAAGAAAAATGGGGAAATATTCCAGATAATAGATACACTTAAAGAGATAGATTGTCCATATTATTTGAAAACAACATTGGAAAATATGGATAAAAAAACAAGAGAACAATTTGTAAGGGAAATAAAACAAATAGGTAGAGGACTTGAAGTATCAAAAACAATAAATGAAGGAGTGGGAACAGATCTCTTTACAGGATTATCTGTAAAAATTGATAAAAATGAAATAGAATTAGAAACATTCCAAGAAATAATCAATAAATTATTGCAGGAATGCGACAAGAAAGGTTATGCAATTTCTGTTATAGATGATTGTCTGCTACTTGGCGTATATGAAATTGATAAATTTCCGAGTATTGCATTTGATATATGGGTTAACACACTAGAAATAAAGATGCCTATAGTGGATTATCGGCGAAGCATATATGATCCTTTAGGCTTTCCGGTGTTTCTGCAACCATTTCAGGATAAATATATTTTAGAACTCATTCAGGGAAAAAAGATTATTAAAATGACAATAGATATAGAGAAGTGGCTGAAATCGTTTGAAGAAGATGGGATAAAATGGAGATGGTTAACGGAGAAGGAAACTGCCCGAATAAATTCAAAATTTAAAGGGAAAAGTGGAATATTTAGCTTAAATAAAAGAGGCCTAGAGCTTGAAAGTAAAGAAGGGAAAAAGCAACATATTGGAGAAGGTATTTTTTCACGAATATTTACAGGTTTCAATACACCATCTTCAATGAAAAAGATACTTATAAAAGCGTTCAGATAAAAAGTTCCCAGTGTAAAATCTTGTAAACTTTTCCATGAGAGGATAACGATAAAAACTTGACGTAAAACAAGTAAAATCATATAATAAAACAAAAAGGAGGTTATGCATGAGTACCCGTATCATTCACGAAAAACAAGACCTGAAATATCTTCAATGGTCACAGATCCGATCCTCATCCGGAACAGCAGGTTCTTTTCTGAAAGCAACAGACGACTTACAAAAACCAAAGAAATACTATAAGTTATCTAATTATGATGGTATAAATGGAATAATAGGACACGAATGTGTAAATGAACTAATTACAGACAGACTTCTGAATATTCTGGGAATAGAGCACCTTCATTACGATTTGATTCATGCAGAAATAACCGTAAATGATAAAAATATAGATACGTACTTATGCATGTCCGAAGATTTCAAGAAAATAGGAGAAAACAAAGCAGCACTGGATACATTCTATGAAGCAGAACATCTGGCTCATGAAACACCAATGGAATTCTGTATACGCAATGGATGGGAAAAATATGTATATGAAATGCTGGTGGTTGATTTCCTTATTTTAAATCGTGACAGACACGGGGCAAATATCGAGGTATTACGCAATTCCGAAGAAAAAACGCTGCGTCTGGCACCAATTTTCGACCATGGCTTATCGTTGCTGTTCAGTTGTCATACAGAAGAAGCAGTCGAAAAATTTGATATTATGCAGGACAGGCCGGTACAATGTTTTGTTGGCTCCTATTATGCACAGCAAAACCTGCAGCTGATTCCCCGGGAGAAAATGCCTCAGCTGCATCCCTTACAGGAAAAACATAAAGCAATATTATTGGAAGGACTAGATGGCATTATTCCCCGGTATTTACAGGAAAAAATCTGGAACATGATCTGGAAAAGGTGGTTATACTATGAAAATTTTTGTAATCAGAAATGAAGAAGACAAAACAAGAAAAAATCTCGCCTATCTCATCTATTATGAAAAAGACAAGCGATTTTATATAGAACTCCCGGACGATGCAGACATCTGGGAAACACCCCTGATTCTTTCCTCCCGCCTGAAACGCGGCGAAAAGACCATAAATGCATACTGGAGTAAAATCTGGGTTCAGCAGAGGATTATCCCTCAGGATCGGCAAAATCTCGGAAGAATCCTGAAAGACAATGGCCTGGACAGCTATGACGAGTTCAAACTCCTTGCTATGACCGACGGCCGCTGTGCACAGGACTATTATTATCTGACACCCGTTGCCGAAAAAGATCTCCCGGACTATATCAAAAAAAGAAATACCATAAAAGTAAAAGATGTATTCCCACTGAAAAATTACACATTGTTGATATCCTTTTACGATGACTCCGTCCGGAAATGTAAATTAGAAGATCTGGTCGGCTCAGACAGACACTTTGCACCAGTATTAAACAATGAAAAAATCTTCCGTTCAGTCAAAGTAGAAACAGGAGGCTACGGAATCTGCTGGGGAGAAAGCGAAAGCCTGTGCATCCCAAGAGAAACGCTTCATAAAGCAGGGAAAAAGATTCCACTTACCAGTAGCGAACTTCAGAGCATGATAAGCGACCATATTATAGATTCCGCCCAAGCAGCAGAAGAACTGGGATGCTCCAAGCAGAATATCGACGACCTTGTAAGAAGAGGGAAGCTTACTGCTGTGAAGGAAGGTCAGCGGTATCGGTTGTTTATGAAAAGTGATATTGAACAAAGGAGATGGAAGTAAAATATATGAACAGACCCGTCGACTGGAAAGCATTCGAATACAAATTTTCCACAGATCCCCGCCCCGCATTCGAAGGCCTCGCCTACATCCTATTCTGCTATGAATTCAAACAGACCTACGGAATCTTCCGATACTACAACCAACCCTACATCGAAACACAGCCTGCCAACACAGCCGATGGCCATAAAGTCGGATTCCAGGCCAAATACTATGACGCAGGAACGCAGATGTCATCCAAAGAACAGGACCTGAAAGACGCAATCAAAGGGGCCAAGAACAAATATGCCGGAATTGACCGGATAATTTTCTATATCAATAAAGAATTCTCCGCCAGCAGTGCCAAAGACAAAGATAAACCAGAATATCAGCTGCACATTGAAAAATACGGAGCTGATTTAGGAATCGAAATCCAGTGGAGAGGCCAGAGCCACATAGAAAAAATGCTGGCAGAAGAAGAACTGAAATACGTAAAAAATATGTATTTCAATGCAAAAGACGGAATTGACCGGTTTCACGAAAACCTCATAAATCACAAAAACTCCATTCTGAAACACATCCATTCCACAATCCAATATAACGAAAAAGAGGTAAAAATCTCCCAGGATTACCAGAAACTCACAGACTTCCAGGAATCAGACACCCAGGTAATGATCATCCACGGGGCAGCAGGCGCCGGAAAATCAGCCACAGTAAAGGACTTTCTTGAAGCAGAGAAAAACCAGAAAGAGAAAATCACACTAATGTTTTCCGCATCCGATCTGGACGTAAAAGAAGAAAATCTGTTTCTCTATGATGGAAATTACGGCTTGCAGGATTTATTCGGACTATACAAAAACGAAGAACACAGACTATGCATCATCGATTCCGCAGAAAAATACTGCACTGCAAAATATCCGGAAGTATTCGGAGACATTCTCCAGCAGTTTCTGGATCACGGATGGAAAATACTGATCACAATCCGGAGTTTTTATAAAGACAGTTTCTGCAATACATTCCTGAAAAATGCTACATACAGTGAACAGGAAATCCCGAAACTGAAAAAAGAAACATTGACACAGATAAACAATCAGTATCCCTTCGTGCTGCCCGCAGACCCAAAAGTACAGGACCTGCTGTGCAATCTGTTTTATTATTAATAATAGGAAAATAGCAGGAGGCATATATGTTTTTAAAATCCTTGGTTCTTCATAATTTCAGATGTTTTTCCGACCTGACTGTTAATTTTAACAACCGACTTACTGTAATTGTAGGAGGGAATGGCGCAGGAAAATCAACAGTGCTGGATGCTGCCACTATTGCGGCAGGAACACTGACATCTGCAATGGATGGTCTGACAAATTATGGAATAAAAAAAGGCGATGCACACTATAAGTGTTTTGATCTGGGAAGTAATGTAGATGTGCAGCCACAGTTTCCTGTTGAAATAACGGCAATTGGTGATGTTGATGGAAAAGAAATTACCTGGACCAGAAACCTGAATTCCGCAAAAGGCAGAGGAGGACTTGCATCGGCAAAGCCGTTAACTCTGGTAGCGGAGTCCTATCAGGAGAGAATGAGAAGCGGAGACAGAGAATTAAAGCTTCCGATTATTTCCTATTACGGAACAGGGCGGCTCTGGGCTCAGCATAAGGAGAAAAAGGGTGATACTTTCGAAAAGAATAACAGAAGTAACGGATATATTGACAGTCTGGATGGCGCTGCCAATGACAAACTGATGATGAAATGGTTTCAGAAAATGACACTACAGGAATTTCAGAGAAAACAGGAAATTCCGGAATTTACAGCGGTAAGAACTGCATTGGAAAAGGTGTTTGCATCGATTACGGGATTTTCTGATGTGAAAGTACAGTATAATCCGGATACCGGGGATCTTGATGTTATTTATTATGACAAAGATAAGAAACATATCCGGATTCCTGTTTCTCTGCTCAGTGACGGATACAGATGTACCATAAGTCTGATTGCCGATATTGCGTACAGAATGGCTCTTCTGAATCCGCAGTTGTTAGATAATGTATTAACAGAGACAGAAGGAATTGTTTTGATTGATGAAGTGGACCTTCATTTACATCCCACCTGGCAGAAACGTATTTTAAAGGATTTAATGGAAATTTTTCCGAAAGTACAGTTTATTGTAAGCACACATGCGCCGGAGGTGATTAATTCGGTGAAGAGAGAGTCGGTTGTGGTGTTGAAGGATTGTGGAGTTTGGGAGGCTGCGGATGAGACGTATGGTAAAGATGCCAATACGATTCTCAGAGAAGCATGAAGAAGTCCCCGGTATTCGCACTACTAGGGACTTCACTTTTTGTCCATATGGACTTGCTATTTCTTTTCGCCTATTGGCATTATATCATATGCAGTTTTTCTTTACAATATACTTTTGAAACATTGAAATTCAAGAAAGAGAGTTTTGCTTGTTACAGCCTTCATTCAATAACCCTGGAAAGTTGAGTAAACTTCCGCATCAGTTCATCCGCTTCTTTTATGGATTTTGCGTAAGAGCATATATATGGTACACGGATAGTGGAATCTAAGTCTCTGGGAGCCAAAACGGGATTCTGAGATAAGGCCCATCCTTTCTGATACCAGATTATTCTGGCGATGGGATGATCTCCTAATTTGTGATAAGCTTCTCCATCGTAATAGGACTTCTTTAAAGGTTTAATGTAGTCGTCTAGCAGCTTATCCAAAATGCTCCGAAAATTTGATTTAGCCTGTGCAGATTGTGAAGCACAATAATCCTGAATCAAAACCACCAACTCATAAACAAGACAAGAACAATCCAAAACATTATCGGTAATCATATTATGAATAAGCTCCGCCTTCTTCCATATTTTTTCCTGGGTACGAATATCCAGATTTGCCATAAGTGTCGGAATTACATTATAACACCAGTTTATTGAAATATCTGAACCAAAAAAGCGGCTGGAAAAATCAGAATATTTATCCCAGTAATCAGAAGCAGGCTTACCAAAATCAAGCTGTACATAAAAATCAATAATCTTTTTCAGATAAGCAGAAGTATCAATATCCGTCCCATAAGCAGTTTTAATCACCTGAGTCAGTTCATTCCGATCAATGGCCAGAAGCGTGATAAAATTATCAATGCCGGAAAAAATATGATGGATATTTTCCAGAACACGGATGCTGTATTCCGGAAGACAACGATCCAATTCATCGACAATGAAAAGAATTGTTTTGTTTTCCGCAAGCTCCGCCAACGCATCACGCACGCTGTTCAACGCCTTTTTCAGAGCAAATATATTATCGAAGGCAAAGGTAGCTTCCTGTCGCTTCTGAATATGTTTATCAAGATTATCTACAATGTTGATTGGATTAAAGCCAAGTCTATTCTTAAGCAGTGTACCAATATATTCCGAAGCAGTTTCTTTAATTGTGTCAAGAATACCATCTGTAACATTGGCAGATTCCAAATCAAGAGCCTCAATAACAGAAGACAGCATAGGGATAATAGGTTCTGCGTAAAAATTGTTCTTCCAGCAGTCATAGCGGACAATAAAATAACGGGATTCTTCGGAAGTATCTTCGCAATTAGCCTTTAATTTCTCTTCAAGAAGATTCAGAAGAAATGTTTTCCCACATCCCCACTGACCGTTTATGGCAAAAGTGGAACCGGTTTTCATCTGCGACAGATTGTGAATTACGGTAATGAGGTTATCGAGATCCTGGGTGCGTTGTAAATAATCTATCATCGTATATGTACCTCCGTTGTAAAATGTCGGTGAATTATATTATATAGTAGATAAATGTTAAAATCAATCAACAGAAGCTTATGTAGTGTCATGTTTCAGGCTGCTGCAGGAAATATTCTGAAATAACCGAAGAATCGGAAAAATGCTAAATGGCATATTCTGTAAAAAACAGACACCTTACGTCATTGACACATCCAACAACAGATGGTATGATAAAATATAAACAAAATGTCCATATTTCGATGTAAAAAGACACAAAACAACACAATGACAGCGCAGGTTACATCAAATCCGGATAGATAGAAACAACACATATTTGGAGGAAAGAGAAAAAAGATGTACGAAAAGAAATCTCATGGGTGGTATAAACATAAGGATTTTATATTACTGGATCTCATATGCCTGTTTTTAGCATATATATTCGCATATTATATTCGAATTCACGATTATATCAATTTTATCAGCAATGAAACCTACCGCAATGCGCTGGTGTTCATTCTCGGTACCAATCTCATCGTGATCATGGTGTTCGAAATCTACACAGGAGTCCTCAGAAGAGGCTATTACCGTGAACTCAATATCCTGGTCAAGCAGATCATTGTAGTGGAGCTTGCAGCAGGCCTGTATCTGTTTACGGTAGACAGCGGAAGACATTTTTCAAGGGCAGTCCTGTATCTTACCGGTATTATCTTTGGTGTTTTATCCTATGCAGCCAGAATCTTCTGGAAAAAACATCTCGTACATATAATGGCAGAAAGAGGAGAACATTCTCTTTATATTGTAACTTCTTCAGATATCGCGGAATCTGTGGTGGAGTCTGTCCGCAAACACAATTATAACCGCTATGACATTAATGGGATTATTATTACAGATGGTGACATGAGCGGAAATGAGATATCCGGAATCCCGGTAGTGGCATCGGTTAAGAACGCCTCTGCTTTTATCTGCCAGCACTGGGTAGATGAAGTCCTGATCAATGTAAGTGAGGATTATCATTATCCACAGAAACTGTACGAAGAGCTTCTGGAGATGGGAATTGTAGTCCACGTCAACCTTGCCAGAATCCGTAAAACTTCTGGACAGAAACAGTTCGTGGAAAGAATCGGCGATTACACAGTGATCACCACAAGTATGAACTACACCACAGACCGTCAGGCTATGGTCAAGAGACTTCTGGATATTGCCGGTGGCCTTGTCGGTTGTCTGTTAACAGGGATCATCTTTATTTTTGTGGGACCTGCGATCTACATCAGTTCCCCGGGGCCTATCTTCTTCTCCCAGACCAGAATCGGTAAAAACGGAAAGCCTTTCAAGATGTACAAGTTCCGCAGCATGTATATGGATGCTGAGGCAAGAAAAGCGGAGCTGATGTCCCAGAATAAGATGAGCGACGGCCGTATGTTTAAGATTGACTTTGATCCTCGTGTTATTGGTAATAAAGTTCTCCCGGATGGTCGGAAGAAAACTGGTATTGGTGAATTTATCCGGAAAACTTCCCTGGATGAGTTCCCGCAGTTCTGGAATGTACTGAACGGGTCCATGAGTCTGGTGGGTACCAGACCGATTTTGCCGGATGAGCTGGAGCAGTATGAGCTGCATCACAGAGCAAGGATTGCCATTAAGCCGGGAATTACCGGGATGTGGCAGGTTAGTGGTAGGAGTGATATTACGGATTTTGAGGAGATCGTGAGGCTGGATACGGAGTATATTTCGGAGTGGAATATTGGGTTGGATATAAAGATTTTGTTTAAGACTGTTTTGGCGGTTATTAAGAGGGATGGGAGTTGTTGATGCACTTTGCATTGGCATCAAGAATACATAAGTTATTTTGGAGGAACAAAAGAAATGACAAAAGATTACAAAATTGCAGTAGCAGGAACTGGTTATGTGGGATTGTCAATTGCTACATTGCTTTCCCAGCATCATCAGGTAACTGCAGTGGACATTGTGCCTGAAAAAGTAGAGCTGATCAACAACCGGAAATCTCCGGTTCAGGATGAATACATTGAAAAATATCTTTCTGAGAAAGAATTAAACCTGACCGCAACACTGGATGCAGAAACTGCATACAGTGATGCGGATTTTGTTGTGATTGCGGCTCCTACCAATGTCTACCTCAAACTTTCAGTGGCGGCATGATGGTCGAGAGTGGAGCGTAATTATCATCGAAATTACCCTCACTACGAGCCTGTTTTATTGCAGAGCAAGGTAGTGACATGATACCTTCATTTTTCCGAAGAATTAGAGGTGGAGGTTGAAAGTGTTGAAAAGCCCAAAATCTATTTTTCTGGAAAAGTTTATTGCAGACGAGAAATGGACATGATAACTGCATTTTTCCGAAGAATTAAAAGTGGTGAGGGGCGAATGATTGTTCATATTGCAATAAAACAGAGTGGTGAAAATGTGCAAGTTCAACAAAGTAGGTAGAGCCACGAGTTATGACTATAAGGGTCAGCACTTTGAAAAATGGAGCGGCTGTCCATCGGGGTACGAGTGTATAAGACAACACTTTGACGGCAAGCGGTCATTAAGGTGTGTACGCTAAAGTTTCAGTGGAGGGAAATTCGATTGCCGCACCAAAGGGTGTGTACTCAATAAAACGGGAAACTTGTTCAGTTGAGGTGTGAAGATAACTACAGGTGTGGGCAAAATGAAGCACACACTTGTTTTGAAATAGATTAACCGGTTCTGAAATGAGCTTTACATCCACAGGATGTGAAAATAAATAAGGGGATTATCAAAAGACGGAGGAAAAGAAATGAGCACAGTTAGCTTAGAGAATAAAACGATTTTAGTCACAGGCGCGGCCGGATTTATTGGTTCCAACCTAGTGAAACGAATTTATCAGGAAGCTCCTTCTGCAACGGTCATCGGCATTGATAACATGAATGCCTACTATGACGTTGCCCTGAAAGAGTTCCGTTTGAATGAGCTGGCCAAGTATCCCACATTCACTTTTGTAAAAGGCAATATTGCTGACAAAGCGTTAATCACAGAGCTGTTCGAGAAATACAAGCCTGCTGTGGTTGTGAACCTTGCAGCACAGGCTGGTGTACGTTACTCCATCACCAACCCGGATGCTTATGTGGAATCCAACTTGGTCGGCTTTTTTAATATCTTAGAAGCCTGCCGCCATTGTGAGAGTTTGGAGCATCTGGTTTACGCTTCTTCCTCCAGTGTTTATGGCAGCAACAAGAAAGTTCCGTACTGCACGGATGACAAGGTAGATAACCCAGTTTCCCTGTATGCGGCAACCAAGAAATCCAATGAGCTAATGGCCCATGCATATTCCAAGTTGTACAACATTCCGTCCACCGGCCTGCGCTTCTTCACAGTGTACGGCCCTGCTGGCCGTCCAGATATGGCTTACTTCGGCTTCACCAATAAGTTGGTGAAGGGCGAGACCATCAAGATTTTCAACTACGGTAACTGCAAGCGCGACTTCACCTACGTGGATGATATCGTCGAGGGTGTTGTCCGTGTGATGAAGAAGGCACCGGATAAGAAGAACGGCGAGGACGGTCTGCCGATTCCGCCGTATGCAGTTTATAACATCGGTAACCAGAACCCGGAAAACCTGTTGGACTTCGTGCAGATTCTGAGCGAGGAGCTAGTAAGAGCGAAAGTTCTGCCGGAAGATTACGACTTCGAGGCACACAAGGAACTTATTCCGATGCAACCTGGTGATGTGCCTGTGACCTATGCAGATACCAGTGCTCTGGAGCGTGATTTCGGATATAAGCCGAGCACTGATTTGAGAACTGGCCTGCGGAAGTTCGCTGAGTGGTACGCTGAGTTTTATAAATAAGAAAGAATAGGAAACCAGATAAATGAAGTGTGTTGAGGTTTATAAGGAATTATACCATCAGGAACCGTATGGTATAGCTTTCTGTCCGTATCGCATCAGCCCTCTAGGAGCTCACATTGATCATCAGTACGGAAAAATCAATGGTCTGGCAATCGACAAGGGAATCCACATGGCCTATCACCCGAAACAGAATGGTGTGGTGGAGCTGCAGTCGTTGAACTTCCCGAAGCGTGCCCAGTTCTTTGTAAATGCAGTGCCGGAAGAAAAGCAGGGGGACTGGGCAGATCATTTGCGCGGTGCAGCTAAGATGCTGGGCGAGAAGTACCGCTTGAAAATTGGTCTGTCGGGCATCATCGAGGGTAGTCTGCCGATTGGCGGTTTGTCCTCGTCGGCTTCGGTCATTATTTGCTTTTTGTCTGCATTGTGTAAAGTGAACGGCATCCATCTGGAGCCGATGGAGATGATTCTCACGGCAAAGGCGGCGGAAAACCAGTATGTAGGTGTTTCCTGCGGTAAGCTTGACCAGAGCTGTGAGGTGCTTTCCAAAAAGAACCATCTGCTTTACCTTGACACGAAAGATGACAGCTACGACTTGATTCCAACAAGCGATAAGATGAAGCCTTACGATGAAATGCTTGATTTTAGCAGCAGGATATGCCACTAGGCTTTATCTGCGGACAGAGAATTTTCCGAAGCCGCTTCTGAAGGTTGGCGAAAAATCTATTCTCGATTGGCTTGTGGACGATTTGGTGGAGACTACTGACATTGATGAGTTTGTAGTGATTTCCAATCATAAGTTCGCACAGCATTTTGAGGACTGGAAAAATAGCAAGAAAAAGGCTCGTCCTTATGAAATCACTGTGATCGATGATGGCACCAGCACAAATGAAACCCGTCTGGGTGCTGTAAAGGATATTCAGCTTGCAGTTGAAACGCTGAATATTTTCGATGATCTGCTGGTCATGGCAGGTGATAATGTGCTGGACTTTACCTTTCTACCTTTGTGAACTTTGCAAAGGAGAAAGAAACTTCCTGCGTGATGTGTCACGAGGAAAATGAACTGAAGAAACAGCAGAAAACGGCAATCATCACGGTGGATGATAATAGTTTGATTACATCCTATGAGGAAAAACCGAAGGAGGCGAAAGGCAATCTGGCTGTGCCACCGTTCTATTGCTATCGCAGTGCGGATGTAAAACGTATTCAGGAGGCATTGGACAGTGGCTGCGGTTATGATGCACCAGGCAGTTTTGCAGCATGGCTGGGCAAGCAGACTCCGATGCACTCCTATAAGATGCCGGGTAAACGGTACGACATTGGCGATATCAACAGCTATGAGTATGTAAAAAACGTGTTCTCGAAATGAGGGTAAGTGAACACTATTAAATAGAAAAAAACAGATGAGGAGATAAGTATTATGAGAGAATTTAAAGATTTAAAAATAGCAGTTGCAGGTACAGGTTATGTTGGGCTTTCCATTGCTACGCTTTTGAGCCAGCATCATCATGTTACAGCTGTGGATATTATTCCGGAGAAAGTTGAACTGATCAACAACAAGAAATCTCCGATTCAGGATGAATATATTGAAAAATATCTGGCAGAAAAAGAGCTGGATTTGACTGCAACTCTGGATGCCAAGGAAGCATACAGTGATGCTGATTTTGTAGTTATTGCCGCACCTACAAACTATGATTCCAAAAAGAATTTCTTCGATACATCTGCAGTTGAGGCTGTTATCAAGCTGGTTATTGAGTATAATCCGGAAGCTATCATGGTTATTAAGAGTACGATTCCGGTTGGCTATACTGCATCTGTACGCGAGAAGTTCCACTGTGACAATATCATCTTCAGTCCGGAATTCCTGCGTGAGAGCAAGGCTCTCTACGATAATCTGTATCCTTCTCGTATCATCGTTGGTACTGATGTGGAGAATGTCCGACTGGTAAAAGCAGCACATACTTTTGCGGAACTTCTGCAGGAGGGTGCTATCAAGGAAGATATTGATACTCTGTTTATGGGATTTACGGAAGCAGAGGCAGTTAAACTGTTTGCAAATACCTATCTTGCACTGCGTGTATCCTATTTCAATGAGCTGGACACTTATGCAGAGATGAAGGGATTGAACACACAGCAGATCATCAACGGAGTCTGCCTTGATCCTCGTATCGGTACCCATTATAACAATCCATCTTTCGGTTATGGTGGATATTGTCTGCCGAAAGATACGAAACAGCTTCTGGCAAACTATGCAGATGTGCCGGAAAATCTGATTGAGGCTATCGTTGAAAGCAATAGAACCAGAAAAGACTTTATTGCTGATCGTGTACTGGAGATTGCCGGTGCTTACGAAGCAAATGACAGCTGGGATGAGAGTAAGGAAAAAGAAGTTGTTGTTGGAGTGTATCGTTTGACAATGAAGTCCAATTCTGATAACTTCCGCCAGAGCTCTATTCAGGGCGTTATGAAACGTGTTAAAGCAAAGGGTGCAACAGTGATTATTTATGAACCGACTCTGAAAGATGGAGAAAAATTCTTTGGTTCTGTAGTTGTGAATGACCTGAATGAGTTTAAGAAGCAAAGTCAGGCTATTATTGCGAACCGATATGACAAATGTCTGGACGATGTAAAAGAAAAAGTTTATACGAGAGATATTTTCCGGAGAGACTGATAAAATATAGAAAGAATGAATTTGTGTTTGAAGCTAGAAGAAATGATTCAAGAGAGGAGGGACTTATAAGTGAGTTATAAGAGAAAAGTGGATAAGTCCTGTATCCCAACGTGCAATATTTTGGGGGTGAATATTGCTGCTATTAACATGGAATGGTTACTGAAATATCTTACTGAAAATATAGATAATATAAAAGGTGACTACATCTGTGTTTCTAATGTACATACAACTGTCACCAGTTATGAGGATGATTCTTATCGTGCTGTTCAGAATGGTGGGCTGATGGCCATTCCGGATGGAGGACCATTATCCACGGTAGGACAGAAGCGTGGTTATAAAAATATGTCAAGAACGACGGGACCCAGCTTAATGGGTGAGGTGTTCAAAATCTCTGCTGAGAAAGGGTATCGTCACTATTTTTATGGAAGTAAAGAGGAAACACTGGAATTACTTAACCAGAAACTGAATCAAAACTATCCAGGAATCCAGATTGCCGGAATGTATAGTCCACCGTTTCGTCCTTTGACAAAAGAAGAAGATAAAGCGGTAATTGAACGAATCAATGAGACAAAGCCGGATTTTGTTTGGGTCGGTCTTGGTGCGCCTAAACAGGAAAAGTGGATGGCAGCTCATCAAGGCCAAATTAATGGATTGATGATTGGTGTTGGAGCTGGATTTGACTATTATGCTGAGAATATTAAGCGTGCACCGATGTGGATGCAGAGGAGTAATCTGGAATGGCTTTATAGACTGATGCAAGATCCGAAAAGATTGTTTAAAAGATATTTGCATACAAACACAAAGTTTATTTGGAATGCGATGATAAGGGGAAAGTAATATGTATCAATTTGTATACTTAATAAAAGCCATTGCAGCAGTCTTAATTACAAATTCTCATTTTGATGATTTATACCCAATTGCTGCTATGTCGGTTGGTGGAAGTTTGGGAAATGCACTTTTCTTTTTGGTATCGGGCTTTCTCATTTCAACTAAAATTGATATAGGTCCTTTTAGATGGTATTTGAAGAGATGTATGCGGATATATCCGGCATATTGGATAATCAATTTAGCATATTGGGGATTGGGTTTTCTTTCTATTAGCACTTGTAAAGAGGCAGTTGGTCGTTTTATATTACCTGTTAAATCATTTTGGTTTATAGGTGCAATTTTAATTTTTTATGCTGTTTTTTATTTCGTTATTTACAGTGGAAGACAAAGATGTATTCACTGGATTATGTTGACAACGATTGTATATTTTGTTGTGTATATTTTTGTTAAAGATACTAGTTATTGGTCGATAGAGGATAGTGGATATTTTAAATTCATATTTTATTTTGATGTGATGCTCTTCGGCTATGCAATTAAACTAAATTTTGAAAAAATTAAAAAAAGCGTAAAGCAATATAGAAAAGCTTGTGTTATTGGAAGTGTAGTTTCATTGGCTTGCTTTTTTATGATTAAAATAATAATGACAAAAATTCCACGATTATTCTGTATTCAATTTCTTGTGCAAGTTGCCACTCTATTATTCGCTATATTTACTTTTCTGACCGCATTATCATTAGAA
>SKEF01002413.1_pt1 | contig 14432 bp, 11 predicted proteins | sample 4826691 | NCBI WGS metagenome assembly SKEF01 (sample SAMN11008816, study PRJNA524170) | human gut metagenome | biome: Human fecal sample; material: Feces; isolation source: fecal sample from pouch patient p23, p27 | host: Homo sapiens | place: Israel: Tel-Aviv | collected 2016-08-24
CAAGTAATGGTATAATACGAGTAACCGGTCGAAAGTCTGATTACGGAATTTTTGATGCGCGTATTTTTGATTTTAGGATAGTTTTTTGTGGTATTCGATGCGTGGGGAGAAAGTATTAACTGTTGTAATGTAAATTTAAGGAGGACAAGTATGAAGATTTTAGGTGTATCACTTGGAACAAAGAACGGAAACAATGACACAATGTGTCGTGTGGCTCTGGAAGCAGCAAAAGAAAAAGTGGAAAAACAATTTGAAAATTATTATGCAAAACCATCAGGAATGACACTGGATGAATATTGGAAGTCTCAGTCTATTACAGAAGACCAGGCTTCGCAATATATTGAGGCTCAAGCACAGACCAATCTGAAACAAAATATGATTGTACAGGCTGTGCTTGACGCAGAGGGAATTACCTTTACAAAAGATGAATACAGAGAACAGCTGGATAAATTCGCAAAAGAATACGGATTTAAAGATGCAGAGGCATTAGAGCAGGCATACACAGATGCTGAGCTTGTAAAAGACAATGTTTTATGGAGCAAAGTATGTGACATTCTTGAAAAGTATGGAACAATTACAGATGTAGCTGAAGACGAGACAACCGATGAGACAGCAACAGATTCCAATACAGCAGAGTCATCCGATTCTACAGAGACAACAGCAGACGGGGAAACACAGACAGCGAATTAAGTGGTAACTCTTTCCCTCTTTTGCATATACTAAAATGAGTATAGGCAAAAGGGGGATTTTTGTTGCAAAGAAAAAGCGTAAGGGATGATTTTTATGAACAGGAGCGGTATGCAAATCAGGAGTTACGTCGTTTCCGTGCAAATTATCCAGAGAATGCGGCATTAATCCAGAACTATGTGGAGGATGCCTGTGACCGGATGGATTATGAGGGCAGTAGAATGTACGATGAATATCCGGACAGGTATATGCTGAAGAAAAACTGTGCGTCGATTTCAAACCGGATAAAAAAGGACAGCGAGACGATGGGAGTGGAAGCAGGATTTGCGAAAAAGTGTCAGAATCTTCCAAAGGAAACTTTAGATGACTTAGTTGAAGTCTTGTTCTATAATGAGGTGTATCGCAGGCGGTTGAGGCGTCGCAGAGGAAAAAGATTTTATCCGTAACAGACAGGGAAAATATTTTTGGGACTTGCGATTTTAGAGTAAAGCTTTTACAATAGAGACAAATGCCGTAATGGTATTTTGTACAGCGAGTATTAAAAAGATATTTGATTTACGCTGTATCAGGCAAACTGCAATGGATGCAGTAAACAAGTGTTTAGTTAGGAGAAAACATGACGGAACTAGCGGGATTTTTAGAAACTTATGTAAATACGCAGATGATACGGATTATAATAAGCGGCCCCAGAAAAAAGGAGGGGCCGTCTAAAATACAGATTCGTCCGCTGTCATTAAAGGGAGAAATCAAATTTCAGGAAACGCAGACAGTTGGACAAAAAGAACTTCATAAAAATTATGAGCAAAATGAAATTATACAGCGGATGTTAGAATGGATGGAACATTCTTTTAAGCAGTTGCAGTTAGAGGGACAAGATATCGATGCGACGGTACTGATAAGTAAGAAGGGAAAGGCAACCATTAAAATAAAAAAAAGCCGGACCCCCAAAGAGTTTGTGCCAATGCTCGCCCATAATCGAAAGAAAAAATATCTGCTGGAAGAAGGTCGGCCGGTTCCTTTTTTAATTGACCTTGGCGTGATGAGTGAAGATGGAAAGATAAAAAACGCAAGGTATGATAAATTCCGGCAGCTCAATCGTTTCCTTGAATTTATTGAGGATATCTTACCGAAGCTTCCAAAAGAAAGGGAAGTGACGATTCTTGACTTTGGATGTGGAAAATCCTATCTGACTTTTGCAATGTACCATTATCTTCATGAATTAAAACATTATGATGTGCATATTATCGGACTGGATTTAAAGACGGATGTTATTGAAAAATGCAATCGTCTTGCAGATAAGTATGGCTATGAAAAATTGAATTTTTATCAGGGCGATATTGCATCTTATGAAGGATGTGAACAGGTTGATATGGTGGTCACCCTGCATGCATGCGATACGGCAACGGATTATGCGTTAGAAAAAGCGGTAAGGTGGAATGCATCGGTGATCCTTTCTGTGCCATGTTGTCAGCATGAGTTGAACCGGCAGATAAAGAATGAAACGCTCGCTCCGATTTTAGAATATGGAATTTTAAAAGAGCGGTTTTCTGCGATTCTGACAGATGGACTGCGTGCCCAGATGCTTGAAAGTAAAGGATATGACACACAGATTCTTGAGTTTATTGATATGGAACATACCCCGAAAAATCTGTTAATTCGGGCAGTGAAAAATGAGAATAAGAAGTACAGTGAACAGCAGAAAGCAGCATGGGAAGCCTGCATAGAGGCATTTCATGTAAAACCAACGCTTCAAAAAGAGCTGTTCTTAGAAGGGAATCATAAATAAATGAAAAAAATACTGACGAAAGCAGGGATTCTTCTGCTGGTCTTTATATTGGGAGTGATAGGCTTCAGCAGTCTGATGAATAAAGAGACCACAGATAATAAGATGGATCTTGAAGAAGCCACGTTGCCTGTGATGAGCATGAAAATAGGAGGTGAAAAAGCGAACCTTATGTATGGGCATGCCGGGCAGATGCAGGTGGATTTTATGAGGGAAAGTCTGACACCGTTAGAGACAGACAAGGAACTCACAGTCAGCATTACACCAAACGGTCATAAAATAAAAGATTTGGTTTATGAAGTCCGTACATCAGATGGAAGCAAAGTCATTGAAAATGATAAGATAAAAAATTTCAAAAAAGATGGCGAGGATAAAACGGTTACATTTTCACTTCAGAAATCAATCTTAATGAATCAGGAGTACTCCCTTGCGTTTACACTGACAACAGATGAGGGAGAATACTACTACTATACCAGAATTTTACAGCGTTCCGGATTGAATACAGAGAAATATCTGCAATTTGCAAAGCAGTTTTCTGAAGATACGTTTGATTCAGATGCACGTTCAGAGATTGTCTCTTATCTGGAATCAGATGATTCAACAAGAAATAACAGCTTTCTGGATGTCAATATTCATTCGAGTGTCAGTATGGTTATGTGGGGAGATTTGAATCCGTCGGTTCTTTCTGAAGGAATTCCGGTCATAAAAGATATCAATGGAACGACTGGAAGTGTAACTCTTACTTATTACATTACGGCAGAAGACGATGATAAGAATCAGGAGTTTTATCAGGTAGAAGAATTTTATCGGATGCGCTATGATGGAAGTAAGATGTATCTTTTGAACTTTAACCGGAGTACAAAACAAATCTTTACAGGTGATTCAAGCAGTATTGCAAACGGAAGAGTAAATCTTGGTGTGACTTCCAAAAATGTTCAGTATGTGGCAAATAAGACAGGAGAAATTTTTGCGTTTGTACAGCAGGGAGATATCTGGTCTTATAACACTGCGACCAATAAATTAGTGCAGGTGTTTAGTTTCCGTAAACAGGATGCAATTCAAAATTTTGATGCAAGAGAAAATATTTCTCAGCATGATTTTAAAATTGTTCGTGTGGAAGAAAGCGGAGATATTGACTTTGTGGTATACGGATATATGAACCGTGGAGAGCGGGAAGGTCAGACAGGAACTGCAGTTTATCACTATTACAGCGACCAGAATGTATTGGAAGAAAAAGTATTTATTCCAAGTCTGAGTTCCTATGAGTTTATGAAACAGGATGTGCAGGTGCTTTCTTATGTTTCTACAGACAATATGCTGTATTTGTATCAGCAAAAAAAATTGTATCGCATTAATCTTTCAGAAAAAACTTATGAAGTGGTAAAAGATGGAATCGACACACAATGTTTCTTTACGTCCAATTCCAACCGTCATATTGCATGGTTAGAAGAGATGAAGTTATTTGATTCTTCTAATATTATTGAATTGGATTTGGAAACTGGTGAACAGAAGAAAATTACGGCTTCGGATGGAACGAGAATTCGTGCGTTTGGATTTATCAATGAAGATTTGGTTTATGGCGTAGCAGATGAATCGGATATTAAGACGGATTCTACGGGAAGTTTTTATTATGCGATGAATGAGCTTCGGATTCAAAACTTTGATGGCGAACTGGTAAAGAGTTATGCTGAGGATGGTGTTTATATTACAGATGTGAAAATTTCGCAGGGCTTGATTGAGTTGTCAAGAGCGCAGTGGCAGAACGACCATTATGCTGAAATTACAAATGACCACATTATGAACAATGTAAAGACAAAAGAAGAAGAGGTTGCGTCAATAGCAACGGTTACGACAACTCGTCAGGCGGGAATTACCAGATTGGTGTACTCGGACGAAAATAAAAATAAAAATCCGCTTGTCTCAGTTCCAAAGTGGATGGTATTGGAAGACAGCACGACGCTGGAACTTGATGAGGAAACGGATGATACCAATTATTATTATGTGTATGCAAATGGCGGGCTGTACGGAATTTATACGGATGTTGCAAGTGCCGTGCAAGAAGCAGATGCACAGACAGGTGTTGTGTTAAATCGTGCACAGCAGTATGTCTGGGAGCGTGGAAATACAAAGACTAAAGTGACATTAAATGTCGATGAGATTCCAGACTGGTTTAAGAGTGCAAAGACCGATGTTTCTTATCTGGAAGAACAGTTGGGAGATGGCGGAACAGTGATGAATCTGACAGGATGTACCCTGGAAGAAGTGTTATATCAGGTCAGTGCACAGCGTCCGGTGATTGTAAGCCTTGGAGATGCAGGAAATCGTGTGATTGTAGGATATGATGCATACAATACTCTGCTTTATAATCCGGCAGACCAGACAACATCTTATATGGGAATCAATGACAGTACTGCAGCATTTGAGGCAGCAGGCAATGTATTTATCAGTTACATTGAAAAGAAGATTGAATAAAAAAATGAGAAAAATTGGGGCAAAATATTTTGCTCCAATTTTTTTGCAACAAAATGGCATTAAAAAGACACTATAACAATATAGAAAGAAAAGTACGTCTGGAAAAGTAACTGTAAAATTGTAAAATCAAGGATAAAGCACAGAAAAATTCCGAAAGTACATTAAAGAGAGAGGAGGGAAAAAATGGAGGAAAGTCGGGAGCTGGTAAGACAGGCAAAAAAGGGAAAGAGAGAGGCATTTGCAAAGCTTTATGAAACAGTATACGAGGATATGTACCGATTTGCACTTTACGTGTTAAAAGACAGGGAAGATGCAGAGGATGCTGTGGCAGAGACTGTGGCAGATGCGTTTGAATCCATTGGAAAATTGAGAAAGGAAGAAGCATTTCGGGCATGGATTTTTCAGATTTTATCCAATAAATGTAAACGAAAGCTAAAAGAATATATAACAAAAACCTATTCTTATGAGGAAAGTGAACAAAGGTTAGAAAAAGACAGCAAAACAGAGGATATAGCACACGCTATTCACGTAAGAGATGCATTTTATTCTCTGGAAGAAGAGGAACGTTACATGGTGGCACTTCAGGTGTTTGGAGGTTATAAAAGTCGGGAGATTGCAGAACTTTTACATAAAAATCATAATACAGTGCGTTCACAAGTAAGCCGGGCATTAAAGAAGATGAAAGAAAAACTGGATTAGGAGGTGCAGTGATGGCGAAAAAAGAAGAATATCATAATTTAAAAGACCTGCAGTCAGATGAGCTGAACCTGGAAAAAGTAATAGAAAAGATTCGGGAAGAAGCAAAAGAAGAAGAAATTCCAGAACGCTTGAAACCGGAACATTTAGATGAAATTTTAAATTCACAGAAAAAGAAAGGCAGGTGGCAGGGGATGAAAAAAAGAAAATATATGGTAGCAGCTGCATGGGTGGCAGTTTTAGTCGGAATTGGAGTTTCCAGCGTAGTACTTATTCATAAAAAGGATTCGGCAGAAATTGGTGCACAGACAGCTTCTTCGGCAAAAGACGGAAGCGGAAACAGTACCATTTCGCAGGAAGCTTCAGCAGAAGAAAAGCAGGTGGAAGGTTATAAATCTGCTTCCAGCTATGAAGAAATTTATCAGAAATTATTTGTAGAGACAAAGCAGGCACAGGAAACACAGGAGGCATGGTATTCGAGTTCATCGAATATTGATGAAGATTATGGAATTATGAAGGAAAGTGCTGTGGCCGATGGTACAACCTCTTCAATGGCAAAAGCGGTTTCAGAAGATAATAGTTCAGACAGTTATTCCCGGACAAATGTGCGGACAGAGGGTGTAGATGAAGGGGATCTGGTAAAAACAGATGGTACTTATATTTATACGTTAACTCGTTCAGGCAGACTGATGATTACAAAGGCAGAAGGAAGCAAATTAGAAAAGGCAGGAGAAACTTCTCTTGAAAGTATGACTGACACCATCAGTGATATGTATGTGGATGGAAATACGGTATGTATCGTGGCCTACGGATATGACACCGATGTCTCGATGGAAGGAGAAGATACCTATGCGGTCAATTCGACAAATTATACGAAACTTTACACTTATGATGTATCGGATAAAACAAACATCGTATTAAAAGGAACAATCAAACAGGAAGGATATTATGAGACATCAAGAAAAGTAGGAAATTACATGTATCTGTTTTCTACCTATTATGCCCAGGAAGAAAATGCGTCTAAAGACCATCCGGAACTTTTAGTGCCGAAGATTAATGGAGTGCCAATACAGGCTTCGGATGTATTTTGTCCGGTAGAGCCTCAGACAGATACGACTCAGCTTATAATTTCTTCTGTCAACTTAGAAGAACCGGATAAAGTGATGGCAAGTCGTTCTTTAATTGGAGCCGGTGGAATGTATTATGTCAGCCAGAATAATATCTATGTTTGCATGAGTCAATATCAGACACAGGAGATAACAACACAGATTGCACGCTTTTCTTATGCAGATGGAGCACTGGAATTAAAAGCAGCCGGACAGATTAATGGAACAATCCATGACAGTTTTTGTCTGGATGAAAATAATGGCTATCTCAGAGTAGTTGTGACTCGCTATCCGAATGGATGGGGTGGACAGGAAAGTAATGGATTATATGTCCTGGATGAAAATATGAAAGTCAGTGGGAAAATCGAAGATCTTGCATTTGGAGAAAGTATTCAGTCTGCACGATTTTTAGGAGACACCGGATATTTTGTGACTTATAAACAGGTAGATCCGCTGTTTTCTGTGGATTTAAAAGACCCTGAAAATCCAAAAGTGATTGGAGAGTTAAAGGTGACCGGATTTTCCGAGTATCTGCATTTTTATGGGGAAAATAAACTGCTTGGAATCGGACAGGAAACGGATCCGGATACTGGAGAATTAAGAGGAATTAAATTATCCATGTTTGATATTTCCAATCCTGCCGACGTAAAAGAAGTCGATAAAATTGTATTAAAAGATATTGATATTTACAGCCCACAAGATAATTATAAGAGTGTGATGATTGATGCAGATGAAAATATCATCGGATTTGCAATGGGCTCTTATGATAAAGTGACTTATAATCTGAAGGGGTATTATGGAGTTTTTGGTTATTCAGCAGAAGATGGATTTACGCAGGAACTGATGCAGAGTTTAAGTAAGGCAACCGGAAATTCATCCGACAGCTACAATGTAATTGATGAAACAAGAGGAATTTATATTGGCGATACCTTTTATCTGTGCCAGAATCAGGGAATCTATGCATTTGACCGGAGTGACGGATACAAAGAAATCGGCAAACTTGAGTGGTAAAATTCCCTTGCGAAGCCTATTACAATGCGTTATACTTATGTGGAGCGGGTTTCCTGCTCCACTTTTTTCATTACATTTTGAGAAGTAATAAAAAACTGGATACACAGGGATGGAAATAAAGGAGAACAAATTTATGAAACTGACAACAGTAAAAGAGATTTACAAAAACAGAGAGCAGTATCTTGATAAAGAAGTTACTGTAGGCGGATGGGTGCGAAGCGTACGTGATTCCAAAACATTTGGTTTTATTGTACTTCATGACGGTAGTTTTTTTGAAACCCTTCAGGTCGTTTATCATGATTCCATGGACAATTTCCAGGATATCAGTAAATTAAATGTAGGAGCAGCCATTATTGTAAAAGGTAATTTAGTAGCAACTCCACAGGCAAAACAGCCGTTTGAAATTCAGGCAGAAGAAATTATGGTAGAAGGAGAATCAGCAGGAGATTACCCACTGCAGAAAAAACGTCATTCTCTGGAATACTTAAGAACCATTTCTCATCTGCGTCCAAGAACGAATACGTTCCAGGCAGTATTTCGTGTACGCTCCCTGATTGCTTATGCAATTCATCAGTTTTTCCAGGAGAGAGGATTCGTCTATGTACACACTCCATTAATCACAGGAAGTGACTGTGAGGGTGCGGGAGAAATGTTCCGTGTTACAACATTGGATATGGAAAATCTTCCAAAAACAGAAGATGGAAAGATTGATTACAGCAAGGACTTCTTCAAAAAAGAAACAAACCTTACTGTAAGTGGTCAGTTAAATGGAGAGACTTATGCGCAGGCATTTAGAAATATCTACACATTTGGACCGACTTTCCGTGCAGAAAACTCTAACACAACCCGTCATGCGGCAGAGTTCTGGATGATTGAGCCGGAAATGGCATTTGCTGATTTAGATGATAACATGGCACTTGCGGAGTCTATGTTAAAATATGTAATCGGATACGTGTTGGAACATGCACCAGAAGAAATGAATTTCTTTAATTCTTTTATTGATAAAGGTTTATTAGACCGTCTGAATCACGTTATGACTTCAGAATTTGCACATGTGACTTACACAGAAGCAATTGAAATTCTGGAAAAAGTAAACGACAAGTTTGAATACAAAGTATTCTGGGGATGTGACCTGCAGACCGAACATGAACGTTATCTGACCGAACAGGTCTACAAACGTCCGGTATTCGTTACTGATTATCCGAAGGAAATCAAAGCATTCTATATGAAACAGAATGAAGACGGAAAAACTGTAGCAGCTATGGACTGTCTTGTTCCTGGAATCGGTGAGATCATCGGAGGAAGCCAGAGAGAAGATTCTTATGAAAAATTAAAAACAAGAATGGATGAGCTTGGCTTAAATGAAGAAGATTACGGATTCTACCTTGACCTGCGTAAATACGGTTCTACCCGTCATTCTGGATTTGGTCTTGGATTTGAGCGTTGCGTCATGTATTTAACCGGTATGCAGAATATCCGTGACGTCATTCCGTTCCCAAGAACAGTAAATAACTGTGATTTATAAAATGGTTTGAATATGCCATTTTATGGGAGTTTGACATCATAAAATCAGATGAATAAAAAATCCCAGAGCACTAATATCAGAGTGCTCTGGGATTTTTTTGATTATTTTTTATTTGCCAGATTTGCGTTATGTTTTGCAAGGAAGCGGTTGATTCGTTCAACTGGATTTAACAATTTGCTGATAGAAGAATCATGATTTAAGGTATCAATGAGTAAAGCAATATATTTACTCATATCACAGTTTACATAGTATTCTTTCTGAAGCAGTTCTTCTGTCTGATAAACCAGATTTGTGGTAAGCAGACGGTCAAATGCACCTTTTTCATAAGCTTCATCAAATTTTTTGAGACCATTGGTGAACAGTCCAAAAGTAGCGCACATAAAGATTTTTGCAGCTCCTTTTTCTTTTAATAAAGCAGCAACTTCAAGCATACTGTCACCGGAAGAAATCATATCGTCGATGATAATCATATTTTTGCCTTTTACGTCAGCACCAAGGAATTCATGTGCTACGATAGGATTACGTCCGTCAACAATAGTGGAATAATCACGTCGCTTGTAGAACATACCCATATCAACACCGAGTACGTTGGCGAGATAAATAGCACGTCCGGTACCACCGGCATCCGGGCTGATTACCATCAGTTTGTCATTGCTGATTTCAATGTCCGGTTCTGCACGAAACAGACCTTTTACAAACTGATAAGCTGGTTGAACTGTTTCAAACCCATGAAGCGGAATAGAATTCTGAACACGAGGGTCATGAGCGTCAAAAGTAATGATGTTGTCAACTCCCATGTTTACTAATTCCTGAAGTGCAAGTGCACAGTCAAGAGATTCACGTCCGGTACGTTTATGCTGGCGACTCTCATAAAGGAACGGCATAATAACATTGACACGGCGAGCTTTTCCTGCGATGGCTGCAATCACACGTTTTAAATCCTGAAAATGGTCATCCGGAGACATGTGATTGGTCTGTCCGCAAAGTGAGTAAGTCAGACTGTAGTTGCAAACATCTACCATGAGATAGATATCATCACCACGAACAGATTCTTTTAAAATTCCTTTTGCTTCTCCTGAGCCAAAACGTGGGGTTTCTGCCTGAATTAAATAAGAGTCGCGTTCATAGCCTTCAAACTCCAGGTTGTTAAAGTGAGAATATTCTCTGTCTTTACGCCAGTCTACAATGTAGTCGTTGACCCTTGCGCCAAGAGCAGAGCAGCTCTTTAACGGAATGATTCCGAGGCGTCCTACAGGAAGTGAATCTAAAGGTGTGGTATCTTTTGGTGATGGTGACATTTTTTACTTTCCTCCTAATAGTTTTTTTTGGATTCTTATGTCATTTCCAATTAGTTTGAGCATGGTGTAATTACTGGATATTCTGGAGAAGATACGTTCTGAGTAAGTTTCCAGAAAATTTTCCATGGTCAGGTTTGTTGATATAATAGTGGATTTATGATTGATAATGCGCTCATTTACACAGAAAAACAGCTGACTGGCAACGAAAGAATTTACAAGTTCCGTGCCAAGGTCGTCGATGATTAATAAATCACAGTTTGCTATATATTCTGCCATATCTGAGGCAGCAGTATCCTTTTTAAATGTGTTTTTTGCCAACAGGTCAAATAAATCAAAAGATGAAAAATATAAGACAAAATAAGACCTCTGGATTAATTCTTTGGCAATACAGTGGGAAAGATAGGTTTTTCCTACACCGGTATCACCGTAAAAGAAAATGCCGGCAGGATGGCTGGCAAAATTATCAATAAAATCCCAGCATTTAAAGTAAGCATCCCTTGCGGTTTCAAGTGCATTTAAGCCGGTAGCGGGATTTTTTACTTCCTCAGAATAATATTGAAACGTAAAGTTTTCAAAATTTTCTACTTCTAAGATTTCGCGGATATTTGACTGTGTATAAAGTAAGTCAACAGCCGCCTTGCGAAAACAGGAACATTTCTGATTATCGACATATCCGGTATCTTTACAGTGCGGACAGTCATAGTGAAGTTCCAGATAATCAGCGGGAAAGCCGTTTCTAAGAAGCAGTGTCCTGCGTTCTTTGGAGAGTGTTTCAATTTCATCAGAGAGATTGAAATCTGCTGATGAAGAGGGCATAAGAAGAGCCCTGGCTTTTTTTAAACTAAGGGATGCAATTTCGTTGTCAATCTCCTGAAGCCTGGGAATCCTTTTATAAGCAATCCGGATACGGTCTCGCTGTTCATGTTTATGTTTTAATTGTTTCTGGTTATATTGGCGCATGAGTGCGTCGTATTGTGAGTTATTTAGTGACACAGTTTTTCCTCTTTTTATTTGTTCAACAGCAATTTTTCAAGTTCATTAACATTATACGCACGCTGATGAAAGTTATTGAATTTATTGCGGGAGGCAGATGACTGAGCACGGGGAGCCGGAGCCTCGTTTTTTGCAGCCTTTGCCTGTTTATGAGAATCTTCCAGCTTTTCCACATCGGCAACATCATGAACATCTCTTTTCTGCCAGCTTCTTAAAATCGAGTCGGCATAAGGAAAATTTGGCTGACCGGTTGCCATGACTGCCTTGCTGCAGGCAAGGGAAATAATTTCAAGAGAAAATCCAAGTTCGTCAAGCCATACATTCATGTAGCGGATTTCTTCATCAATCGGATTTCGGTTTTTAATCCCAAATGCGCGCAAAATCGCAAAGTAATTTTTGTTGTATGCAGTGGTTGCCGCCTTTGCCTGTTCAATAGTTGTGATATTCTGGTCAGCCCAGGAAAGTGCTACGGTTTCTATGTAGCGGATGCTGTGGCTGCCTTTTGATACACAATACTCAATCAGGTATTCCATAAGGTCGGTTGAAAAATGAAGTTCGTCATAAAAATACAATAATTTATTAATTTCGATTGGAGAGAGTGCTTTTCCAAGATACTGTTCTGCAACAAAAAGTATCTGAATAACATCTTCCCGTTCGGTTAAAGCCCTGATTTTTTCCGCCGATAAAGAAGACGGCTTTGCAGGTTCATTTGAAACAGCTTCCGAACCGGTTGGAATTTCAGTAGAAGTTGAAGCTGTAGAAACTATATTTGCAGCACTGGTTGAAGCCTGCGGAAGATTTGCACCCACAGGAAGCAGACGGACACTGTTTAAATTGCCTTGTTCGTCCAATTTTAAATCAAGCACTCCTGATTTATGCCAGTATTTTAATGCCCTGAGCACATCATTTTCCGTACAATTAAAAATGTCGGCAATCGATGACAGCTCAAGTGAAGCGGAAACGCCGGTGGCATTTCGTAAGAGATAAAGATAAACCTTAACGAATTCCCCGTTTGCCTGTGGCATACAGACGTCGAGGAAATAGTTGGAGATTAAAGTGTAATCTCCGGGAAAATCATTACAGAGTGTAAACTGTCCCATTTCCAACATCCTTTTCTAATCAATCTATGTCCAAGCTCAGTATAACATAGAATTTTTGAAAAGAGAATAAGCATTTTTTGACAAAAAAACCTGCAGGCATTTCCTTAAATTGAACGCAGATAAGCATTCCCCCGCTTCAAGTGCGCAGAGCACTAAGCGGCGGGTGAGGGGGATGCTTCTGCCAGTGGGAGTTGAAAGCTCCCACTGACAGATCGCAAAGCGACTGCGTTCATGAGCAAGTAGCGAAGCGGATTGCGAATGTCCGCTTTACTATCAGGAATGCCTGCAGAGTATATAAGTTCTTACAGCCCGAGCAGATGTTCTCCGATTTTATAAACATCGCCGGCGCCCATTGTAATTAATAAGTCCTGCGGTATACAGTTTTCCAGAAGGAAATCTTCGATTTCGTCAAAAGTAGAGAAATAATGAGCATCTGTTCCAAGTAAGGAAATTTTTTCCTGAAGGTCTTTGGAAGAAATTCCCAGTGTATCTGTTTCTCGTGCCGCATAGATATCTGCAAGCACAACTTTATCTGCAAGGCTTAATGCCTGGGCAAACTCATCCATCAGTGCTTTTGTTCTGGTATAGGTATGAGGCTGGAATACACACCAGATTGTCTTATGTGGATAGTTTTTTGCAGTGCGCAGTGTTGCGGCAATCTCTGTCGGATGATGTGCATAGTCATCAATAACGGTAACGCCTCCCACTTTTCCTTTATACTGGAAACGACGGTTTGTTCCTCCAAAATGCAGGAGACCTTTCTGGATAGATTCCAGGGAAAGACCAAGTTTTCTTCCCAGTGCAATGGCAGACAATGCATTTGAGACATTGTGAATACCAGGAACGGAAAGTGAAAAATGACCAAGTAAAGTACCTTTTTCCATACAATCGAAGGAAGCGTGTGCAGTTTCATCAAATTCAATATTTGCAGCAGTGTAATCTGCATCCTGTTCCAGGGCATAGGAAATAATTCCGCATGGTAAATCCTTTGTGATTTCGGCAACATTTGGAATATCCTGATTGATAATTAAAGTTCCGTCTTTTGGAAGTCTTTCGGCAAATAATCGGAAAGAATGGCGAATATCATCAATATCTTTAAAGAAATCCAGATGGTCTGCATCGATATTTAAGATAATGCTGATTTTCGGGAAAAAGCTTAAAAAGCTGTTTGTGTATTCACAGGCTTCTGTAACAAAGGTTTCAGATTCGCCAACACGGATATTTCCATGGATTGCAGGTAAGATTCCTCCAACGGAAATGGTAGGGTCAGCGTCTGCTTCTAAGAGAATATGGGAAATCATGGAAGTTGTAGTTGTCTTTCCATGTGTTCCGGAAACGGCAATTGGAGTTTCATAGTTGCGCATAATCTGACCAAGCAGTTCTGCTCTTGTGAGCATTGGAATCTGTTTTTCTTTTGCACAGGCAAATTCCGGATTATCCGGATGAATCGCAGCTGTGTAGATAACGAGTTCAATATCGTCTGTGATATTAGAAGCACGCTGTCCGATATAGACTTTTGCTCCCAGACTTTCTAAGTGCGTTACAAGGTCAGAAAGTTTGGCGTCCGAACCGGAAATTTTAAAATCTTCTTTTAAAAGGATTTCGGCAAGACCACTCATGCTGATTCCACCGATACCGATAAAATGAATGTGTAATGGTTTATTAAAATCTATTTCATACATAAGGCAGCAAGTTCCTTTCTATTCTATCTTAATCTATCTTACTTACTTAGCTTTTACATCTTTCAATAGTTCATTATAC
>SKEF01002416.1_pt1 | contig 14424 bp, 10 predicted proteins | sample 4826691 | NCBI WGS metagenome assembly SKEF01 (sample SAMN11008816, study PRJNA524170) | human gut metagenome | biome: Human fecal sample; material: Feces; isolation source: fecal sample from pouch patient p23, p27 | host: Homo sapiens | place: Israel: Tel-Aviv | collected 2016-08-24
ATCAGAGAGCTAAGCCTGGTTCTGGCCGGTTCCAATCCGGGTGCTCATATCGAGGAAATTATGGCTCACGGCGCAGAGGAAACAGATATTGGGGTTATTTACAGTGACCTCGATTCTATCGATTACGACAGCGGCGAGTTCGAGGATGTCCTTGAACATTCCGCTGAAGAAAAGGAGGAGCCCAAGATGGCTGATGAAAATAAGCCTACTGAGATCAAAAAAACTGCGTCTGAAAGCGAGAAAACCGTAAAAGACGTTGTCAACAGCATGACCGAGGAACAGAGAAACGTTATGTACGCCCTGATTGGGGCTGCAATGGACTCTGAATCCGAAGATGTTGAACCCGACAAAAACAATGAGGAGGAACCCGAAATGATTAAGCACAATGTTTTCGACCAGAATGCCCCTACCCAGACCGAGGACGTTCTGAGCCACGACGCTATGGCCACTATCATCGATGATGCCAAAAAGGGTCGTCTGACCCTGAAGGAGGCCACCGAGGATTACCTGGAGCATTCCGCCGGTGATTACGGTATCAAGGACATCGGCAAGCTGTTCCCTGAGTACCACGAGCTGAACACGCCGCCGAAGTTCATTGACCGTGACCAGACTGCCGTCGGCATCATCATGGCCGGTGTCAAGCATGTTCCGTTCAGCCGCGTCAAGACCAGCTTTGCCGACATTACTGCCGATGAGGCCCGTGCACGAGGCTACACGAAGGGCAAGAAGAAGATCGAGGAGGTCTTCACCCTGCTGAAGCGTACCACCGACCCCCAGACCGTGTACAAGAAGCAGAAGTTTGACCGTGACGACATCATCGACATCACCGATTTCGATGTTGTTGCCTGGGTCAAGGGCGAGATGCGCGGTAAGCTGAATGAGGAAATCGCTCGTGCCATCATGGTGGGCGATGGCCGTTCTCCTGCCGATGATTCCAAGATCAGCACCGAGCACATCCGTCCTATCTGGACTGACGACAAGCTGTTCACCATCAATCGCCAGATTGAGAAGGGCAGCAGCGACGCCGATCTGGTCAACAACATCATGGACGATGCCATCCGTGCCCGCAAGGAGTACCGTGGCTCCGGCAACCCCGCGTTCTTCACCACCGAGGATGTTCTGGCCGAGATGCTGCTCCTGAAGGACAAGAACGGCCGCCGCATTTACAAGAGTGTCGATGAACTGGCCACCGCCATGCGTGTTTCCCGCATCGTTACCAGCCCTCTGTTCGAAAACCAGAAGCGCGAGGTCGAGCATTCCGAGACGCAGAAGAAGGACGTCTACACCCTTCAGGGCATCATCGTCAACCTGGCCGACTACACTGTCGGTGCTGATAAGGGCGGTGCTGTGGCGCTCTTTGACGACTTCGACATCGACTACAACCAGTACAAGTACCTGATCGAGACCCGCTGCTCCGGCGCTCTGACCGTGCCCAAGTCTGCTATCGTCTTTGAGACTATGGAGACTGTGAGCACTCAGGCCGAAACGAACGGCCACAGCGTCGCTGCTTAAGCACAGGTTAGTCCTAACTAATCAAAATGGAGATTTGTCATGGCTAAATACTATGGAAAAATCGGTTTCTGTGTGACAGCCGAATCTGCTCCCGGTGTTTGGGTAGAGGACGAGATTGAGGAGCGCAACTATTACGGTGAGTTGACTCGGAATACTCGACGTCTTCAGGGGAGGGAGTATCTGAACGATGGAGTAAACATCTCCAATCAAATCAGCATCCTTGCCGACCCTTATGCAACGGCAAATTTCCATACAATGCGGTATGCAGAATACATGGGCGTGAAATGGAAAGTCACGGATGTTGAAGTTCAATACCCGAGACTTGTGCTGACACTTGGAGGTGAATACAACGGTGGGAACCAGACTTGACCTGCACCATGCACTGTGCGAAGTTATCGGATGCCCGGATACAGGGCCGGAGTGCCGTTGCTATTATCAGCCGCCTACCAAGTTGCAGTATCCGTGCATCGTCTATACGCTTGAAACAGCGGATACCAAATTTGCTGACAACAAACCGTACATGCAGCGAAAGCGTTATCAGGTCACTGTGATCGATAAAAATCCGGACAGTTCTTATCCGGACATTATCGCGCAGTGGCCTCTTTGTTTGTTCGATAGGACTTACAAGGCTGATAACTTAAACCATTTCGTTTTCAACATTTATTACTAAGGAGGAAACCACCATGTCTAAGTTGGTTTGGGACGAGACCGGTACTCGCAAGTACGAGACCGGCGTAAATCATGGCGTTCTGTATCCCCAGAACGAAACCGGTAAATACCCCAAGGGCGTTGCCTGGAATGGTCTGACCAGTGTCACGGAGTCTCCGTCCGGCGCTGAGGAGACCGCCCTGTATGCGGATAATATCAAGTATGCTTCTCTGCGCAGCGCCGAGCAGCTGGGCCTCACCATTGAGGCTTACCAGTATCCCGAGGAGTTCGAGGCCTGTGATGGCTCCGCCGCTGCTCTGGACGGCGTGTATGTCGGCCAGCAGAGCCGCCAGCCTTTTGGCTTTGTTTACCGCACCGAGATCGGCAATGACACTGCCAGCGCAAAGGACGACGGTTACAAGCTGCATCTGGTCTACGGCTGCACCGCTTCTCCCTCCGAGGAGCAGCATCAGACTATCAATGATAGCCCCAATGCTGTGAGCTTCTCTTGGGAGATCACCACCAACCCCGTCGTGGTCGAGGGTATGAAGCCCACCTCTTGCATCACCATCGATTCCACCAAGGTCACCGACAAGTCCAAGCTTGCCGCTCTGGAGGATATTCTGTTTGGTAAGGATGCTGTCGAGGCCCGCCTGCCCATGCCGGACGAGGTGTTCGCAACCTTAAAAAACTCTTAAACGCAGGACAGATTTCGGACAGTAGATGGTCTGCGGTCCTGTCTTCTGATGGCGAGCCCATCGAAGAAAATCTGCCTCCTGCGTGAGTTTCGACATTTGAAAGGAGAAAACTCTTATGCTTAAGAAAAACATCAAGTATGTCGACTATGACGGCAACGAGCGCACTGAGGACTTTTACTTCAACCTGAACAAGGCTGAAGTTATCGAGCTTCAGCTTGGGACGGTTGGTGGCCTTACCAAGACTCTGGAAAAGATCGTTCAGGAAAAGGATGCATCCCGCATCATCGAGTATTTCAAGACTCTCATCCTGAAAGCTTACGGCGAGAAGTCCGCGGACGGTCGCCGTTTCATCAAGAGTCAGGAGCTGCGCGACGCCTTTGAGCAGACCGAGGCCTACTCTGAGCTGTTCATGGAGCTTGCGAGCAATGCACAAATGGCAGCTGAGTTTGTTAATGGTGTTCTGCCGAAAGAAGCGGTAGACACTATTGGCGTCGAAAAGCCTGATGTGAACAACTAAGAATTAGGAGGCAAGAGAATGCTTGAGATCACTATCCCTAAACAGGAATATTTCGATGAAAGTTGCGGTGAATTTGTCTATGTTCCCGAACAGCATCTGACACTCGAGCATTCACTTGTCTCCCTCTCTAAGTGGGAATCAAAATGGCATAAACCTTTTATTCAAGAGGAATCGAAAACCATTGAAGAATCGCTCGATTATATACGGTGCATGACTATAAACAAGAATGTGAACCCTCTGGCATACAGAGGCATTACACCGGCCTTGTTTAAACAAATCAACGATTACATTGATGCGCCTATGACCGCGACCTGGTTTTCAAAAGAGCAATCCAAAGGCAGTAAAAGTGAGGTCATCACTTCCGAGCTGATTTACTACTGGATGATTGCTTTGCAGATTCCGGTTGAGTTTGAGAAATGGCACCTGAATCGCCTAATCACTCTTATCAAGGTTTGCAACATTAAGAATGCTCCGCCTAAAAAGATGAGTAGGCGTGAAATCATGGAACGAAACCGCAGACTTAACGCTGCGCGCAAAAAGAAACCATAAGATTCCAATTTAGAAGGGGAGATAAGACATGAGACTTGGAATTGCTAACGGTAGAGTCCGTGTGCGCTATGGGTATGCCTGCTATGGCTATACCCGAGGAAATGGAACAGTTTGGCACGGTGGTATCGATCTGGAGCTTCTGGACGGTACCACTTTTTATATGCCCACTTATAAGGGTAAAAAGATTCGCGGCAAAGTAATTACGGCCCGCATCGTCACCGACCATTCCAACAGGACATGGGAGTGGGGTTATTACATTTGTGTGCGCCTTGATGCGAACCAGACCCCGGATGCCGTGAATTATCTGTACTTCTGCCATTGCAGTAAGCTGCTGGCTAAGGTTGGCGACGTCGTCGAATCCGGCGACGCTCTGGGCGTTATGGGTAATACCGGCAACGCAGCACTCGCCGACCCTCCGTATGCACATGTTCACTTTGAGGTTCGCGCCACTTCTACAGGGAAAGGGCTTGACCCTACTGCTTATTCTGGCACAGAGAACAAGGTCGGCACCTACGGTGAAGCGCCAACTCTGGTTGAAGAAAGTACAAAGCTTATCGATGTTTCCGAATACCAAGGTCAAATCAATTGGGCTCTTGTACCGTACAAGGCCCTCATCCGAATTGGCTACCGTGGCTATCTGGATGCCGGTAATTTGGCGGTGGACCCGTATTTCGAGGCCAATATTACCGGTGCATTGGACAACGACAAGCTTGCCGGGTTCTATTTCTTTACACAGGCCAAGAACACCACCGAGGCAAAGGAAGAAGCTGAGTTTGCCTGCAATCTGTTGGCTGGTAGGGGAAAGGGCCTGCCTTTGTTCTACGATTCTGAGTGGGGAACGAAGGAGCATACCGGACGCGCCGATGGTGTTTCCAAGAATGTAAAAACTGAATGCGCAAAAGCGTTTTGCGAGAAGGTGCGAGCCTGCGGATATTTGCCGGGTATTTACACCTTCACGAACTTTGCGCTCAACTACATCGATTACACCGGGCTAGTGAATTCCGGCTACATCGGTTGGCTTTCTGACACGAGGGCGGCATTCAACACGACTCTTCCTCGCCATATTCATCAGTATGGACAAGCTCCGGTTACAGGCATTACTACCGGTGGCGATGTTGACATGAACAATCTTATCAAAGATTGGAACAGTTCTGCCACAGACCAGACGCCAACGAAGCTCATGCAGAAAATCGAGATTGGTCCCGTGAGCAACGGAGATGCTATGGCTATCTATAACCTTGCCAATTCGCTTGGTCTCGTAGAGCAGGGACTCTACAGTGCCAGCTATGTCTGAGGAACTTCAAAATGGCCGGGATTGTATTTAAGCATAAAGGAAATCTGAAGAAAACCACCAAGTTTCTGGAACGGATGGTCAAAGAAGAGTATCTAAATAATCTTGACAAGTATGGTCGAGAGGGTGTTCAGGCACTTTCTTCGGCCACACCTGTTGATACCGGGAAAACTGCGGCTAGTTGGGACTATCGAATCGAGAAAACCAACTCTGGTACAAAGATTGCTTGGATAAATTCCAATGTGAACAATGGTGTGAATATTGCCATCATTCTGCAATACGGTCACGGCACAAATCATGGCGGATATGTGCAGGGGAGAGATTACATCAACCCTGCCATCCGTCCTATTTTTGACAAAATTGCAGACGATGCATGGAAGGAGGTAACGAAAGAATGAGTTCATCTGTTGACCAACGCATCGTGGAGATGCAATTTGATAACAAAGAATTTGAGAGCGGAATCCAGACGAGCCTCAAGAGCATTCGAAACCTGGAGAACGGGCTTCAGCTGAAAGACGGTGCGAAAGGATTTGAGAACATCAGCCGCGCCGCAAATAATGTCAGTTTTGATACCCTTGGAAACGGTGTCATCGCCATTCAGCAGAAATTCACAGCAATGGAACTTGTGGCAATTACGGCACTTCAGAATATTGTAAATAAGGCTATGGCTGCTGGAGAACATCTTGTTAAGTCTCTTTCGATTGACCAAATTTCTGCCGGCTTCGAGAAGTTTGGTTCCAAGACATCATCTGTGGCAACTCTTGAGGCTCAAGGTTATGCGCTCGAGGATGTCAACCGTGAGCTTGATCGACTTAACACCTTCACCGATGAGACTAGCTACAATTTCACCGATATGGTCGCAAATATTGCTAAATTCACAGCCACCGGTAAAAATCTGACCGAGTCCGTTACGGCGATGGAGGGTATTGCTAACTGGGCGGCTCTTTCTGGACAGAATGCTCAGACTGCTAGTCGTGCAATGTATCAGCTGTCCCAGGCAATGGGCGCTGGTGTTATGCGTTTGGAAGATTACAAGTCCATCCAGAACGCTTCCATGGACACTGATGAATTTCGTCGCAAGTGCATTGCTGCGGCTATATCCCTCGGAACTCTTAAAGATAATGGCGATGAAACTTACTCTGCCGTTTCGCAAGGGGCAAAAGCCACGGCGTTCAATGTATCCCAGTTCACAACGCAGTTGACCGATGGCGCATGGCTTACATCTGACGTCATGATGAAGGTTTTCAATGATTACTCTAAGGCCGTAACCGAAATTGTGGACGCTTCTAATAAGCGGAGCATGACAGTCTCCGAAATCATTGAAGAAATTCATTCAAAATCGGAGAAGGAAAGCATTTCCGTAGACGAGGCAATTAAGTCTCTCGGTTACACATTTGACGAATTTTCGTTAAAAGCCTTTGAAGCCGCTCAGAAGGCCCGTACTTTCGGAGATGCAATCGAATCCGTGAAAGACGCTGTCAGCACCGGCTGGATGAAGACATTCGAACTGATATTTGGTAATGCCGATGAGGCAACCGATTTGTGGACCGAACTCGCCAACCGAATGTATGATGTCTTTGCTGGGGGAGCCGAAATCAGAAATGAAATTCTTGAAAGCTGGAAAGACGCAGGCGGACGCACGGACTTAATCGATTCGATTTGGAATATCTGGGATGCGGTTGAATCAGTTGTTATTCCGATTAAAGAGGCGTTCGACAATATTTTTCCACCTATGACCGCCGAGCGACTTGTTAATATTACCTCCGCACTTGAGAGCTTCACATCTAAGCTGAAAATCGGCGACGAAACCGCAGATAAGTTGAAGCGTACGTTTTCCGGCATCTTTTCGGTGTTTAGCATTTTCAAGAAAATTCTAGGAACAGTTGGCGATGCTGTTGCTAAGCTTCTCGGGGCAAGTGGGCTGAAAGACTTGGGGAATATGCTGCTCAATATTACCGCTAAAATCGGAGATTTTTTGACATCGTTAAATGAAAATCTTGATTTAGGCAGCTTCGAGTCTTTCCTCTCTTCGATTACAACTGTCGTTTCAAATTTCGTTTCGAGTTTGACTGGTAGTTCTAGTTTGAGCGGAGTTCTCGGTGGTATCGGCTCTATCATAGGGTCCCTTGCGTCCAAAATCGGCGAAGTTCTAAGTCAAATTGTTTCTTGGACAAAAGAAAATGTTAGCTTGATGGGGATTGGGCAAACGCTTGGTACAATTTTCGGCATTCTTGTTGGCAAGAATATTGTAGACGCAACTAATAATCTGTCGGGGGCAACCAAGTCAATCAAGGACTTCTTCTCGAATCTGTTCGATAAGAAAAAAGAGAACGGCTTGAAGTCGAGCGTTTCAGGGATTTTTGATTCGTTACACGATTCACTAGAGAATTTCACGACTGGCATAAAAGCAAGTGCATTACTTGAGATTGCCGCAGCTATCGGTATTCTTACAGCATCTCTTAAGACCATTTCTGAACTTGATCTCGGCGGTATTGTAAAGTCGGTAACGACCATTGGCGTACTCTTCAAAATGTTGAGCATGACCTTAGAATCGATAACAAAGACTCTTCAATCTAACGGTTCTAAAGGTTTGGTTAAAGCCGGGGCTAGCATTGTCCTGATGGCTGAATCCATGAAAATTCTTGCCGATGCCATGAGTAAATTTGGCAGTCTCTCGCTTCCAGAACTCGGAAAAGGGCTTACCGGAGTAGCTGGCGGACTAACAGCATTATGCTTAGGTCTTAAAGCAATTAACGGTGTCAAGATCAGTCTTACCACAAGTGTTGCTATGCTGGCGCTGGCCGAAAGTTGCAACATTCTTGGTGATGCCATGACTAAATTTGCCGGGTTGTCTTGGGATGAAATTGCCCATGGTCTTGTCGGTATGGGCGGAGCATTGGCCGAACTTGTTGTTGCGATTTCGGTATTGGGAAAATTCGGTGGCTTTTCTTCTTTACTTGGAAGTGCTGGAATTTTGGTTGTTGTGCAATCTCTTGAACCTTTGGTTGATGCTTTAGCTAAATTTGGCTCAATGTCGTGGGAAGAAATTCAACGCGGCTTGGTTGCCATGGGTGGGGCACTGGCTGAAGTCTCTTTATTCTCGGGCGCTCTCGGTGTCATTGCTGGCTTTTCCGGATTACTCGGAGCTGGCAGTATATTGCTTACAATTCAAGGACTGAGTGATCTTGCGGATGCACTTGCAAAGTTCGGGTCAATTCCCTGGGAGCAAGGTATGCAAGGCCTTGGTTTTATGGGCAGTGCACTATCCGAGATTGCTATAATCACTGCGGCGGATGGTCTTCTTGCCGGAATTGCCGGTGCTATCGGTAGCGGTTCGCTGCTTATAGCTATTCAAGGACTTAGCAATCTTGCGGACGCTTTTATAAAGTTTAGTGAGATTCCGTGGGAAAATGCGCAAACAGGTCTTGCCACAATGGGTGCAGCATTAAGCGAAATTTCCGGTGGGGGATTGCTTGCTACATTTTCAGGTTTTGGAGCATCTGCGATATCGGAAATGGCTAAACCCCTCGGCGATCTCGCCGATTCTGTAAAGAAATGGTCAGATGTTACCGTACCGACTGGAATCGCTACACAGTTAGGAAATTTAGCTTCAGGTGTAAACGGATTTATGTTCGCTGGTTCCGGAGCTGATGCTATTGCGATTGTTGCTAAACCAATCGGCGATTTGGCTAACTCTGTAAAGAAATGGTCCGACGTTGTTGTTCCGCAAGATATCGGAACGCAACTTGGTTCTCTTGCTTCGGGCGTGAATGGATTCATGTTTGGAGGGATGGGGGCTAATGCAATCGCAACTTTGGCCGAACCTCTTGGAAAACTAGCTATTTCTGTAAAGGAATGGTCTGGTGTTACGGTCCCAGACACATTGGGAACTCAACTTTCTGGGCTTGCAACTGGTGTCACCTCGTTTACCTTTAGTGGACTTGGAGCCTCTGTTCTCAATCCAGTCTCGGAGGGATTGACCTCTCTTGTAGAAGCTGTAAAAAAATGGGCAGATGTTTCCATCCCGGAAAACATGAGGACGGACCTTCAAAATCTTGCTCTTGGGATTTCGTCCTTCGGGCCAGATTTTTTAGCCGGATGGTCACTTTCCGCAGTTGTCGGTCCCCTGAAAGAACTAGCTGATTCCGTAAAGGCATGGACCGATGTTTCGCTTCCAACTAATATGCAATCCAACCTAGAATCACTTGCTAAAGGTGTAGAAGCATTTAGTTTTTCAGCATTCGGTGGGTGGTCCATTTCGGCAATAGTAACACCTCTTAAAGAGCTTGCTGCTTCGATTTCTGCCTGGAATAACGTTTCGTTTTCCGGCAATCTTGGCGAAAACCTTGAAAAATTAGCTACTGGACTTGAATCAATGGCCGGGGTTAGCTTCGGCTATGGGTATGTTTCAACTTTGGATTCTGTCAGAAGTTCTATTTCGGAATTTTCGAGCATCAACTTTGCATCGATTACATCTGGATTCAATCTTCTTAACGAGGCCGGGACTAATCTCCAGGTTTCGTTGAGTTCGTTGCTTGAAATTATTTCTGGCTATGCAAATAGTTTCAATTCAGAAGGTGTATCGCTAGCAACTGCACTATCAGATGGTATGCTTCTCCAATCGGAAGTTTTGACTACTACTGTAACGATTTTGTTGACCAATGCAGTTTCATCGGCGAACCAGAAGTATAACGATTTTCTGAACGCCGGCTCTTACTTAGCTACTGCTTTAGGTGCTGGTATCTCTCAGAACACTTCCACGGTCGACGCTGTGAACGCCACGATGAATATGTCCCTGCAAAGCATTCAAAATAGGCAGGGCGACTTCTATTCTTCTGGTAATGGTTCGGCAACAAACGTGAGCAACGGCTTTGCGAGTAAGCAAGCTGCTTCCGTAGGTACCGTTGAAAATCTGATTACTGCTTGTATCAGTAAAATCAACGCTATGCGGACGGATTTCTTGACAGCAGGTACTCATGCCATCAGCGGTTTTATAGATGCTATCACGTCCAAAATTCCGTCTGCTGCTGAGTCTGCTGCTAATTTGGCCCGAAGTGCTCTTAATGCCGCAAAGTCTGCACTAGACATCAATTCTCCGTCCAAGGAATTTGCCTGGCTCGGTGAAATGTCTGGCGAGGGTTACATCCAGGCTATGCACAAGATGGTGAGCAAGGTGTCTCAGAGTGGAAGCGAACTCGGAAACACTGCTGTGAACTCCACAACGCTTGCCCTTGAAAGTTTGATGGACTTGGTCAACAATGGCATCGATGCTACCCCGACGATTCGCCCGGTCATTGATTTGTCCGACGTTGAATCTGGAGTCACGGCACTGAACGGTCTCATGACTGCTCCGCATACTTTGTCGTTGACCGGCTCTATCAATCGTGTAAATGCTGTATCCAATTCGATGGATGATAGTCGCTCTGATTCTGCCTCTAGCAATCAAAATGGCGGTAAAACCGTCGAATACGGTCCGATGACCATAAACGTCTATGGTGCAGTAGGTCAAGATGTGAACGAATTGGCTAATATCGTCATGGAAAAAGTTCAGCACAAAGTCGAACGGACAGGAGCAATGTGGGAATGAAACAGTATTTTGTCTTTAACGGTCACAGTAGCGCTGATTTCGATTTGTATATTAACGGCGGTGAAACGTACAACTTTCCGGAGCGGGATGTCGAGTTGTTGGAAATTCCAGGCCGTAGTGGTGCATTGACGGTCGATAACGGTCGTTACAAAAACGTTACTCTACCTTATAAGGTTGGGCTGTTTGGGCACACGACTTTCGACCGAATTGATGCAATTCGCGAGTGGCTACTAACTGCTATTGGGTATATGCGTCTCGAGGACAGTTATCATCCTAATGAATACCGGATGGCAAGGTATTCTGGAAAGGCTGAATGGGACGTCGATATGTTCTCAAAATGCGGAGAAGCCACTCTTGAGTTTGATTGCTGGCCTCAACGCTTTCTCAAGATTGGGGAAGAGGAAATTGCTGTGACAAACGGCATGTATCTCCATAATCTCACGAATTGCCCTGCACTTCCGCTTGTGCGTTTGAATCTTACAGGTTCTGCCAAGTTGGAAATCGCAGGCGTGCAAATGAGTATTTCCGGATACACTGGCCCTATATTCATTGATTGCAATTTGCAAGATGCCTACTACAACAATACGAATCTGAATAAATACTTGACGGCGCCGGAGTTCCCGGCGCTTTCTTCTGGTAAATCACAAATCAGCTGGACTGGAGATATAACTTCTTGTCACATCACTCCGCGCTGGTGGACACTGTGATTTATTCAAAATGAACTGCTAAGAGGTGATAAAAACGAGCTATCCGAGATATTACGATGGCACAACTGGTCTGTCTGGTAATGGTATCGGCGTCCTTCCGGACGCCCTTACTTGTACTGTTACAGAAGAACGCAACGGTGCATACGAATTGGAAATGACATATCCGATTACCGGTCAGCATTATTCAGCTATCGCTTTGCGCGGTCTTATTTATGCCAAACCGAATCCGTATGGGCAGCCTCAGTATTTTCGCATTTATAAAATCAGCAAACCCATCAATGGACAGGTCGTTATCAACGCCGAGCATATTAGTTACGACCTTAGCGGTACTCCGGTAGCGCCATGTAGTGCGTCCAGTGCGGCAGAGGCATTAGCTCAGCTGAAAAATCATGTAGTTACAGATTGCCCGTTTACTTTCTGGACCGACATTCAAACCCGTTCTGAGTTTTCCTTTGGCGTTCCAAGTTCGTTGCGAAGTATTCTCGGTGGAGTAGATGGAAGTATTCTTGATGTCTATGGTGGAGAGTATGAGTGGGATAATACCGCTGTAAAATTGCACAGCAGGCGCGGGACCGATAGGGGGGTTACAATTCGATATGGTAAGAACCTAACAGACCTGACGCAGGAAGAAAATTGTGCGTCAGTGTATACAGGAGTTTATCCGTATTGGGTCGATACTGACCATAATGTGACCCAAATATCCGGAAGCCCGGTTGTCAACGTTCCCAATGGGAATTATGACTTTGTCAGGATTCTCACACTGGATGTTAGTCAAGATTTTGAGGATAAACCCACGGATGACCAGCTTCGTCAAAGGGCTCTTGCCTATATTACTTCTAATAAGGTAGGCGTGCCTAAAGTTAGTCTTTCTTTGAGTTTTGCTCAACTTGAGCAAACCGCTGAATACGCTGATATGGCGCTGCTTGAACGAGTATGTTTGTGTGACACTGTTCATGTTCTGTTTCCAAGACTTGGCGTTAGCGCAGAATCAAAATGCATAACGACTGTGTATAACGTTATTCTCGATCGTTATGACAAAGTAGAACTTGGGGATGCCCGCAGCAATCTTGCAACAACAGTTGCGGATATGGGTAAAACAGTAGCGACAACAGTGAACAAGACTCGCACTGATTTAGAGAGGGCAATCGACCGGGCTACACAGCTGATCACCGGCAATCTTGGCGGTTATGTCGTCATGCATAGTTCGACAGGAAGTGATATACCTGACGAAATTCTTGTAATGGACAAGCCGTTAATCTCGCAAGCAACTAAGGTATGGCGGTGGAACTTGTCTGGATGGGGATATTCTTCCACCGGGTACAATGGTCCGTATCGATTAGCCGCAACTATGGACGGTGCCATAAATGCTGATTTTATTACAACCGGCAACCTCAACGCCAACGTTATTAAATCCGGTACTCTAGCGTCCTCGAACGGAAGGTTTGCAGCCGATTTAGATAATGGTACTATGACATTTAACGGTGGTCTAATCGTTGACACTGATAATTTCAAAATCAATTCCACTGGTGCAGTTGATATTATTGGCAAACTGACGTCTGCTATTGCCGAAAGTAAGTGTGTCATAGACGATGCTCGAATCGAGATGTATCGCAAAACCAACGACGGAAAATGGCACATGGGCGCATTTATGTCCACCTGGGGTTCTAGCAACGCAGTCGGTCGTTTGGTCCTATACGGTCCTGCGGCACGCAATACGAATGAAATGGTTGCCAACGTAACAATGGCCGGCCAATATTCCGGGGGTGCCATTGCTATTAGTAACGCCGCTGGTGATGTGAAAATTGAAATGGGTATCGATGGTGCCGGTGACGGTTACTTTCACATCAACGGTAAATCTATAACATAAGGAGGTTGACCCTGCAATGGCAATAGCCACTTATAGTCCACCAGACGGTGCGATTGTTAAAAAAGCACGAGCGGATTTCGACTTACGCATAGTTCAACAGCCGGTACATTTGGTGCAGTACGATGATACTGTCAGTGTGCTGGCGGTTAGTTTGTATAAGAGCGGTCAACCTTGGACCGTTCCGACAAATGCTGACGTGAACATTCGTATGGATAAGAGAGATGGGCATTATGTTTATAACCCTGCTCTCGGGGTTAATGCAGAACGAAACGTGGTATATCTGGCAATCACTCGTCAAATGACTGTTCATGAAGGAGCGGTGTACCCGGTGCTTGAAGTTCTAACAGAGGATGGTACAGCCTCTACTGCTTCCTTAAGACTGGATATCGACCGTAATCCGGTACCAATGACCAAAATTACCAGCAGTGACGAGTACAAAACTCTTCGCGAAATTTTAGATGAGGTTACAAAAAGTGCCCAAATTGTAAAAGATAACCAAGACGCAATTCAAAGTGCTTACGAAAATCTCGCGGCTATCGAAGCCGCCCCTGCCAACGCCACGGCCGCTGCGGCCAGTGCGAAAGAGGCCCGCAGCTGGGCCGTGGGTGATACAGCATCCCGCCCTGGTGAGGGCATGGACAACGCAAAATACTACGCCGCGCTGGCCCAGCAGGTCAGCCAGGGCGCGGTAGGCTGGTACCCGAATTACGAGGCACTTTACGCCGCGCACGATACCGGTTATGACGGCAACTGGGCCATTGTGGGCAATACTGATACCATTTGGGTGTGGGACAGCGACACGGGTGTCTGGAAGGACACTGGTGAAAGCAGTAAGTTTGCGAATTATTACGATAAGACCCAAATCGACGCAAAACTGCCCAAGCCGGTGAAGGTTACGGTGGAAGCCAGCGCCTGGACTACCGGTGATTACACGGTGTCCTGGGACGACGGCAGCACGAGCAACTACACCACCTGCGCCACCGTCACGGTGGCAGGGATGACGGCAAACAGCCGGATTGCTGTAAGTGACCGAACCAGAGTTACGGAT
>SKEF01002418.1_pt1 | contig 14395 bp, 16 predicted proteins | sample 4826691 | NCBI WGS metagenome assembly SKEF01 (sample SAMN11008816, study PRJNA524170) | human gut metagenome | biome: Human fecal sample; material: Feces; isolation source: fecal sample from pouch patient p23, p27 | host: Homo sapiens | place: Israel: Tel-Aviv | collected 2016-08-24
AAAATGCTCGATAAGACATCCAGTATTATCTGCGCTTTTGGCTTAGCAGCTGCCGCACCTCGCTCGCCGTATCGGCACTTAGAATTATGCGGTGTTGCCATAAATCAAATGGGAGACAGCCTGCGCTGCCTCCCGTTTTTTATTGGTCTTGGTCGTTGTAATAGAGATACCACCCGCGGAAGCCGTATCCGATGCCGAGAGCGCCCAGCACCAGCAGCATAGCCGCCTTGTCGGGCCAAAGCGGCATATTCCGGGTGCAGACCCAGACCACCGCCAATGCAAGGCATACAAGCATCGGCAGGCCGTAGTGCAGCAATCTCTGCACCCGCAGCCGCTTCGGGTCGCCCTCCACCGCCAACGCCGATGGATCGCACACCTCGCACCGCACCCGCAGGATCGGGATATTGCGCACATGACTTGAATACCGCACGGCCCTGTACTCGATGCCGTCCAGCGTAAACCGCGGTGTCATGCCCTCGTGGGTGATGACGATCTCCTCGCCGCAGTTCGCCGCCCAGGCCAACAGCTCGGCGGTAAACTCCTGCGGGGTTGCAATGGCGGTGTCCGGCGTAAAGGTAAACTGCCGCTTATGCTCGGCAGCCGCCATTTTCCGGTAGTCCTGCACCCAGCCGGTAAACCAGCCGCCCGCCGGGGCAGGGGAGTCCATCCGCTCAAGGCAGCTGTCCACATCCAGCTCTGCCGCCGTTCGGTCGCCGGCGGCCAGCTCCGTGCAGAAGGCTGCGGCTGCCGCCAGCTTTTGCTGCTCGGCCTCCAGCCGTTGCCGCTGGCGTTCGGCAGCCTCGGCCAGCGGCAGGGTGCCGTTCAGCACAGTGCCGATCTCCTCGACCGGCATATCCAGTGTGCGCAGCATCCGGATCAACTTCAGGGCGCGCACATCCGCCTGCGAATAGATGCGATACTCATTTTCAGGGTTGCGGGCAGGGGTCAGCAGCCCGGCCTGCTCATAATAGCGGATATTGCGGGCGGATACGCCCGATTGCTCCGCTGCCTGCTTGATGTTCATAACATCACGCTCCTTTCGCTCTCACCTTACACCCTGCACCCACTGGAAGGTCAATACTTTTTCATAAAATACCATACCATATTTGTAAAATTTGTGCTATACTGTTTTCATATATCAGTGTAAAAGAGGGAATATATCATGTACAAAACCGGTGACGATAAATTGGAAGTCCGCGAGCTGCTTGTCAAGGCGTTCGCCAGCGCGTGGGAGGCCGGCGACAAAGCCGTTGACCGCGACACCTACATCAATTCCAGCATCAATGTGATCGACTCTCTGCAGGTCGGCCCCGAGATGATCTACGGCGAGGAGGGCCAGGGCCTGCTGGACGACGAGCTTGACCATCTGCCCGATATGCTGCGTGCCGACGGCGCGTGGGTCTACTACGCCGTGCCCGCAGAGAACTACTTCATCCTGACATGGATGGAGGACGCCGAAAAGGCCGCCGCCAAGGTCAACTCCCTGAAGGACGAGGATGACAGCCTGGCCTGCATCGTTGACCTGACGCAGGAGTGGACCCGCGCCGCAGAATAACCGCCGGAAACGCCGCGAGAGGGGAGGGGAACGCATGAGCCGCGATACGATACGTCTGCCGCACGACGCCTACCGACTGCTGCAGACGCTGCGTGCTGCCGGGCACAGTGCCTACGTGGTGGGCGGCTGCGTGCGCGACAGCCTGCTGGGTCGTCTGCCCGGCGACTGGGACATCTGCACCTCCGCCCGGCCCGACGAGATGAAGGCGCTGTTCTGCAGCCAGCGCCTGATCCTGACCGGCGAAAAGCACGGCACGGTGGCCGTCATTCTGCACGGAAAGCCGTATGAGATGACGACCTACCGTCTGGACGGCAGCTACCGCGACCACCGCCACCCCGATAACGTACAGTTTGTGGACGATCTGGCCGCCGACTTGGCACGGCGGGATTTCACGATCAACGCCATGGCCTACGCCCCCGGCGAGGGAGTCATCGACCTGTACGGCGGGCGCAGCGATCTGGCCGCGCGTGTCGTGCGGTGCGTCGGCACGCCCGCGGACCGCTTTGCCGAGGATGCGCTGCGCATCCTGCGGGCGCTGCGGTTCAGCGCAAAGCTCGGCTTTGCGCTGGACCCTGCTACTGCCGCCGCAGCACTGGCCGCGCGCGACACGCTGCGCACTGTCAGCGCCGAGCGGCTCTACACCGAGCTGGACGGCCTGCTGCTGGCCCCGGGGGCCGGGCAGACGCTGGCGCAGTACGGCGAGATTTTAAGCGGCGCTGTGCCGGAGATCCTGCCCTGCATCGGCTGCACCCAGCCCGGGAAATGGCATTGCTACGACGTCTGGCAGCATTCTGCCGCCGCCGTGGGCGCACTGGACCTGCGCGGGCAGGACACCCGCGGCGTGCGGGTGCTGTGCTGGGCCACGTTTTTGCATGACATTGCCAAGCCGCTCTGCCGCAGCGTCGGGCCGGACGGGGCTGCGCATTTCAAAGGCCACAACCAGCGCGGTGCGCAGCTGGCGCGGGTCATCCTGCGCCGCCTGAAGGCCCCCGCCTACCTTGTGGACGGCGCGGTGGGGCTGATCGCCGTGCACGACGCACCGCTGCCCGCCGACGATGTGGGCATTTTAAAGCTGCTGAACCGCAGCGGGGCGATCTTTCTGCGCCGTCTCTGTACGCTGAAATACGCCGACCTTGACGCCCACGCCCATACACCCGAGGTTGCCGCCCGCCGCGCCGATGTAGCAGCCTTTGAGCGCCGCATGAACGAGCTGGCCAAGACCGGCTGCTACACCATGCGCCAGCTGGCCATCAACGGCGCGGATCTGATGGACATCGGCATCCCCGCCGGGCCGGGCGTCGGCGCAACACTGCAAACGCTGCTGAACGACGTTATGGAGGGCACACTGCCCAATGAGCGGGAAGCCCTGCTGGCGGCAGCGGTAAAGTGAGGGTATCCGCACCCCTTTTCCGCCGCCGCACACGGCCACGGCGGCCAGAGGGCTGGCCGTCCTACATACTGCAAAATCACCTGGAAATTTGCAAAGGAGGTTCCCACTATGTCCATCCAAAACGAAATCCTCAACGCTATCGCATCCCGGCGCAGCTGCCGGGCCTATAAGCCGGAGCAGATCACGGCGGAGGAGCTGGAGGCCGTCACCACCGCAGGCACCTGGGCCGCTACCGCTATGGGCAGGCAGAGCCCCGTCATGGTCGCTGTGCAGGACAAGGAAACGCTGGCCGAGCTGTCCCGCCTGAACGCCGCCGTCATGGGCACCCAGAACGACCCGTTCTACGGCGCACCCACCGCGGTGCTGGTCCTGGGCGAGAAAAATAACCCCAACGGCGTGCAGGACGCCAGCCTTGTGATGGGCAATCTGCTGCTGGCCGCGTCCGGCATCGGTCTGGGCTCCTGCTGGATCAACCGCGCAAAAGAGACGTTTGAAACGCCCGAGGGCAAGGCTCTGCTGGCCAAGTGGGGCCTTGATCCCGAGAAGTACATCGGCGTCGGCTACTGCATTCTTGGCTATCCCGCGCCCAATGGCACCCGCACACCCGGCCCCCGCAAGGCCGGCTATGTCCTGCACGTATGATTTTCGGCGTCGGCATTGACCTGTGTGACGCAGGCCGCCTTGAAAAAAGTTTGGCGAAGCAGAGCTTTCTCGACCATGTATTTGCACCGTCGGAGCAGGCCCTGCTGGCATCCTTAGGCGAAAAGCGACGCGCCGAGACCGCCGCCGCAAATTTTGCGGCCAAGGAAGCCTTCTTGAAGGCCGCCGGCACCGGTCTGGGCGGCTTTGCCATGCCCGAGCTGGCCGTACTGCGCCAAAAGAGCGGTGCGCCCTATTTTGCCCTGACCGGCGCAGCCGCTGCCTGGGTCAGGGAGCAGGGCCTGACCGTTCATGTCAGCCTGACCCATGAGCGCGGGCTGGCAAATGCGCTTGTGCTTTTGGAGAAAGAGTAATTCTTGGCCCCCTCTGCGAGGGGGCTCCGCCCGCAGGCGGTGGGGGAGAGAGCTTCGCGGAAACCCGAAATATTTCGGGCTGCCGCAAGGTTCTCTCCCTCCGGCCCTACGGGCCACCTCCCTCGCAGAGGGAGGCAAGTATGTCACGGAGGTGACCTATGCCCGGCAAAACGACACGCAGCAGCAATCTGGAGCTGCTGCGCATTCTGTGCATGCTGCTCATCATCGGCGACCATCTGACCGGGCAGAGCGGCATTGCGGACTACACCACCCTGCCGTCGTCCTTCGCGTTCTGCCTGATCGGCTGCGGGTCGCGCATTGCGTGCAGCGTCTTTGTGCTGATCGGCGGCTGGTTCCTGTGTGAGCAGCCGTATAAGACCCGCCGCCCGCTCTCGCTGTGGCTGTCGCTGTGGCTCTATACCGTGCCTGTGACGCTGCTGTGCAAGCTCGCCGGGCTGGATGTCTCGTGGGGCGCACTGCGCTGGGCGGCGTTCCCGGCGTCCACGCGGCAGCTGTGGTTCATCTCGGACTATCTGCTGCTCTTGCTCTGTGTGCCGCTGCTCAACCGCCTGCTGCGCGGGCTGTCCCGCCCGGCGCACCGCGGTCTGCTGGCTGTGCTGGCTGTGCCGCTTATCGTCTACCCGACGCTGTTTGGCGAGAACGGCGCGGTCAGCGACACCGCATGGATGTTTTTGTATGAGTACCTGCTCATCGCCTACCTGCGCCGCTGGCCGGACAACCGGCTGGCGCACCTTTTGCAGCACCGCGCGGCGGCGCTCGGACTCGGGCTGGGGCTGCCGCTTCTCAACACGATTCTGCGCGCTGTGCTCGAGACACGCGGCCTGACCGACGGCAAGGCGTTCCAGTACATGGCCTACTATCGCACGGCGCTGGGCGCACTGCCCAACCTGCTGGCCGCGCTGGCGCTGTTCTACCTGTTCAAGGGGCTGGACCTCGGCTGCGTGCGGTGGGTCAATGCCCTGGCCGGCACAACGCTGGGCGTCTACATCCTGCATCAGGTGCCTGCGTTCCGCGGCTTTTTATGGAACGGCCTGCTGCAGGCAGAGGCACACCACGGGTCGGTGGGGTATACGCTGCTTGCGATTTTGGCCGTGTTCCTCGGCTGTGCGGCGGTGGACACCCTGCGCACGGCGCTTGTGATGCGCCCTCTGGAAAATACCCGCCTGTTTAAAGCGCTGTGCAAAAAAGGCGACGCGCTCGCCGCAAAAATCACAGCGGATGATTAAAAAGACCTCCCTCTGCTTATACTTTCAGTAACAAGCAAAGGGAGGTCTTTTCTATGGAAGTGCACCGCGGAGAGGTTTTTTACGCCGATCTAAGCCCCGTCGTGGGGTCCGAGCAGGGGGGCATACGTCCGGTACTTATCATTCAGAATGAGATTGGCAACCGGCACAGCCCCACGGTCATTGCGGCAGCCATCACAAGCCGCCAGGACAAGAACCGCCTGCCGACGCACATCAGCGTGCGGGCGGACCGCTGCGGGCTGGCCAAGGACAGCATCATTTTGACCGAGCAGATCCGCACGCTGGATAAGCGCCGTCTGCGGGAGCGCGCCGGTGTCATTCCGCCCGACGATATGCGCCGCGTCGATGAGGCGCTGGGGGTCTCTATGGGGCTGGAAAGCCAGGATGTGCATACGAATACGGGGTACTTTTGAGCCGCTGCTTTGTAGGGGCCGGGCATGCCCGGCCCGCAGCCTTGCCAATGCACCCCTTTAATAGTCGCTTTGTAGGGAGGGGTCTTGACCCCTCCGCGGGGCGTCGGGGACGCCGAGCCTTACCGCTGCCGTCCTTTTACGGCAAAAAATTCGCCGCCACAGGTGCCAAAATCGCGGTCATGATGCCCGCTACGGCAATCGCAAGGCCGCTCATGGCACCCTCGATCTCACCCATCTGCAGGGCCTTGCTCGTGCCGATCGCGTGCGCCGATGTGCCGAGCGCCAAACCCTTCGCCAGCGGATCGGTGATGTGGCAGATCTTGCAGACCGTCTCGCCCAGCAGGCTGCCGACGATACCGGTCAGGATGATGACCGCACCGGCCAGCGCCGCCGTGCCGCCCAGCGTCTCGGCCACATCCATGCCGATGGCCGTCGTAACGGATTTCGGCAAAAAGCTCACGGCGTGGGCGCGCTCCAGCTTGAGCAGCCAGGCCATCGCCAGCACGCTGCCCAGGCTCGTCAGCACGCCCGCGGCAATCGACGCAAAGATCGCGGCCAGGTTCTTTTCGAGCAGCTCCCACTTTTCATACAGCGGGATCGCCAGGCTGACTGTGGCGGGCATCAGAAGCCAGCTCACGGGCTGGGCGCTGGACTTGTAATCGGCGTAGGGCACGCCAAAGCAGCTCAAAAACACGATGACGAAGATACTGCCCATCAAAAGTGGATTGAACAGCGCCTTGCCGGTCTTGCGGTTGACCCAGACGCCCGCGGCGTAGGCCGCCAGCGTAGCCAGCACGCCCCAGCTGCTGCATTGCTGCAAAAATTCAGCCATTTTTGTGCTCCTTTCCGCCCGCGCATTTCTGCGCGACCATGCCCGTGACCGCCATGACCAGTGCTGTGATCGGCACAATCGCCAGCACGGCGGGCAGTAAAAGATTCATCAGCTGGCTGCCCAGCTCCATGACGCCCGCCGCCGCGGGCACGAACAGCAGCGGGAAGATGCCGGTCAGAAACAGCCCGGTCTCCCGCACCTGATCGAGCTTGAGCACGCCGAACTTGAGCGCCGCGGCCAGCAGCAGCAGGCCGTACACGCTGGCCGGGATCGGCAGCGGCAGCACCGCCGCCAGCACCTCGCCCGCCAGGCAGAACGCCGTGATGCGGGCAAACTGAAAAATATACTTCACACAATAACCCTCTTTTTTACAAAATTCGTGTACCATCATACCACGCCGCCCGGCTTTCGGCAAGTTGTACATTGTATGAAAACCATCCACATTTTCCTATCGGCATTGTGGGAATCGGCACTTGTATTTTGGGGGTGAGTGTGGTATACTAACCGAAAATAAATGATTTTCACTTGAAAAGAGGTTTTGACTATGTCTTTACTGAAAAAGCTGGCCGGTCTGGCCGTGGGTGCCGCTGCTGTGGGCGCTGTCGCTTATGTTTTACAGAACCGTGAGCATCACGACGACGAGTACGAGCATATTTGGGGCCCGGAGGACGAGGTCGAACCTGAGACCGATTCCGCCGAGCCCGCCGCTGACGATGCGTCCGCCGAGGCTGAACCCGCCCCCGCTGCCGCACCTGAGGAACCTGCCGCCCCCGCCGAGGAGCCGAAGCCCGAAGAACCCGCGGACGCTGCTGAAACGCCCGCCGCTAAGACTCCCGACTTTGACGCCCCCAACGTGAACCCCGTGGAGCTGGGTCATGTTGAGGTATCCCGCACGCCGGACGGCAAGATCGACCCCACCCAGATCGTTGACCCCGCTGTGGCCGGCGATTGGGAGGAGCAGGGCTGCAAGGGCTGATACACCAAACGCGCAAGGCGCATCTTTGTTTTAGAGCAAAGGTGCGCCTTTTTGTTTTTTGCGTTACCGTGCGTGCGGGCACGCTCCTCCCGCAGCTGTAGGGGGCGGCGTTCCCGACGCCCCGCGGGCGGATATGGAATCCGCCCCTACGGTTTTCACCGCCCTGTAGGGGCCGGACATACCCGACCCCTACACCGCGCCTATGGCTTTCCGCGCACAAATGTCCGTGAAATTACTACAAACCCACTTTACAACTTTACTGCACTAAAGTATAATAGAATCTGTATCGGATCAGAGAGGTAGGAATGTTATGGAGATCGAACTCAACCGCTTTACCCCCGCCGAACAGGCGACCTTCCGCCTGCGTGCCCTGTATGAGCAGGCCGGCTACCGCAAATACCGCGCGTCCCGCTTTGAGGAATACGCCCTGTATCAGGAGTATCAGCGCTTTCTGCCGGACGCACAGGTCATCACCTTCACCGACCTGGACGGCAAGCTGCGGGCCATCAAGCCCGACGTAACGCTGTCCATTGCCAAGACGGCCCAGCCCGCGGCAGGGGAGTGCAAGCGCTTTTATTATAATGAGGAGGTCTGCCGCCCCAGCCGCGAGAGCCACACCTTCCAGACCATCCACCAGATGGGATTGGAGAGCATGGGCGCGGTGGACGCCGACGAGCAGGCCGCCGTAGTGCGGCTGGCCCTGCAAAGCCTGGCCGCGCTGGATGTGCCCACCGTGCTGGAAATCAGCCACATGGGCTACCTGACCGGCCTGCTGGACGCGCTGCATGTCCCCGCCGAGGCACGCGCGAAGCTGCTCGATTTCCTGCGCGCCAAGAACGCCCACGAGCTGCGCACCGCCGCGCTGGCCGCGGGGCTGGACGAATCCGCCGCTGCCGCATTGACCGGCCTGCTCGACCTGCACGGCCCGCTGGGTGCAACGCTGACCGCCGCCCGCGCCGCCTGCCGGTGCGAGACCCAGCGCGCGGCGCTGGAGGAATTGCAGGCTTTGCAGAATGCGCTGGGCGAGGCGGGCCGCGGCACCCGGCTGGACCTGAGCATGGCCGACGAAATGGAGTATTACAACGGCCTTGTGTTCACCGGCTACGTCGCGGGCATCCCGTGCGCGGTGCTCAAGGGTGGGCGGTATGACTACCTGATGCAGCGGTTCACACCGGGGGCGAACGCCATCGGCTTTGCCATCTACTTAGACGAGCTGGAACGCCTGGCCGCGCCGCTGCCCCCCGTGCAGCAGCAGGGCCGCGAGAAAAGCTGGCTGAACATTGCCCTGCCGAAGGGCCGCCTCGGCGACAAGGCGTACAAACTGCTGGCGGGCGCGGGCTACAGCGCCACCGAGGACTACAACGACACCCGCAAGCTCGTGGTCGAGAACCCCGACGCCTGTGTGCGGTACTTCCTCGTCAAGCCCAGCGACGTTGCGATTTACGTCGAGCACGGCGCGGCGGACATCGGCATCGTCGGCAAGGACATTCTGACCGAGTCCGGCGCAGACGTGTATGAGCTGCTGGATACCGGCATGGGCAAGTGCCGGATGTGCGTGGCCGGGCCTGCGGGCTTCACCGACGACGAGAGCCGCGCCTTGCGCGTAGCTACAAAATTTGTCAACATTGCCCGCGACCACTACGAGCGCCGCGGACGCGACATCGACATTGTCAAGCTGAACGGCTCCATTGAGCTGGCCCCGATTTTGGGCCTGTCCGACGTCATCGTCGATATTGTCGAGACCGGCACGACCTTAAAAGAAAACGACCTGACCGTGATCGAGGAGTTTATGCCGATCTCGGCGCGGTTCATTGCCAACAAGGCAAGCTACAAGTTCAAATACGCCCAGCTGACCGAGCTGCTGAATAAGATGAAGGAGGCCCTTGCAAAATGATCCGTCTGTATGACTTTGATGAGGTACGCCCCGAGGAAATTCTGAACCGTGACATCCGCGCCGAGGCCGACGTGGAGGCCACCGTCGATGCGATCATTGCGGACGTCCGCGCCCGCGGCGACGCCGCCCTGATCGAGTACGCCGCCAAATTCGACCACGCCGAGCTGACCGACGTGCGGGTCAGCCAGGCCGAAATTGAGGAAGCCTTTGCCGAACTGGAAAAGACCGATCCCGAGTTCATCACAACGCTGAAGATGGCCGCCGAGAACATCCGCCACTTCCATGAGCAGCAGCTGCACAAAAACTTTGTGGTCAACGACAAGCCCGGCATCGTGCTGGGGCAGAAGTACACCCCCATCCAGCGCGCGGGCGTCTACGTGCCGGGCGGCACGGCGGCGTATCCGTCCACCGTGCTGATGGATGTCATTCCCGCCAAGGTCGCGGGCGTCGGGCAGATCGTCATGACGACCCCCGCGGGACGGGACGGCAAGGTGAACCCCGCGATTCTGGCCGCCGCCGTCATTGCGGGCATTGATTTGATTTTTAAAACGGGCGGCGCACAGGCCGTGGCAGCCCTTGCCTACGGCACCGAGAGCGTCCCCGCCGTGGATAAGATCGTCGGCCCCGGCAATATCTACGTGGCCACGGCAAAGCGGAAGGTGTTCGGCAAGGTCGGCATTGATATGATCGCAGGCCCGTCGGAAATTCTCGTGCTGGCAGACGGCACCTGCAACCCCGCGTGGGTCGCCGCCGACCTGCTCAGCCAGGCCGAGCATGACAAGCTGGCCAGCCCGGTGCTCGTCACCGACAGCTGGGATTTAGCCAAGGCCGTGCAGGCGGAGCTGGAGGTGCAGATCCCGCAGCTGCCCCGCGCCGCCATCGCCCGCGCCAGCGTGGACACGAACGGCAAAATTATTGTCACCGACGACATGAACAAGGCCATTGAGGCCGTGAACATCATTGCGCCGGAGCACCTGGAAATCTGCGTCGATGACCCGTTCGCGGTGCTGAACTCGGTGCAGAACGCGGGCAGCATCTTCCTGGGCAAAAACGTGCCCGAGGCACTGGGCGACTACTTTGCCGGCCCGAACCACACGCTGCCCACCAGCGGCACGGCGCGGTTCTCGAGCCCGCTGGGCGTCGATGATTTTGTGAAGAAGTCGAGCTTTATCTATTACACCCGCGAAGCCCTCGGCGAGGTGCAGGGACGCATCGCCAATTTTGCCGAGCACGAGGGGTTACATGCCCATGCCAGGAGTGTGACGATCCGGTTTGAGGAATGAGCTTGCCAAAAAGGAAGCCCAATCGTTTGCCGCGGTTTGATTACGGAACGGTTGGTGCATATTTCATCACGATTTGTGCCCGGGAAAAGAAGAAAGTTTTTGGCCGCGTTGTAGGGGGCGGCGTCCTCGACGCCCCGCGCGTGTCACCGTCGCCGCACGGGGAAATCGTCATTGCGCAGTTGGAGGCCATGACAAATTTTTACCCGGATTTACAAATCGAAAAGTACGTCGTTATGCCGAATCACATTCATTTCATTGTTGTAGTCACGCAAGGCCCGTCCGGGGCGTCGAGGACGCCGCCCCCTACAGAGGTGCGTGCCAACCAAACCATTCCGGCATTCGTTTCCACGCTCAAGCGCATGACAAACCGCACCGCAGGCGTGCAATTATGGCAGCGCGGTTACTACGACCATATCATCCGCGACCAGCTCAACTATGACACCATCTGGCAATATATCGACGAAAATCCCGCCAAATGGCCTCACGATCAATTCTACACTTCGGACGGGGAGGAACACCCATGAGCCGTTATTTTACCAAAACCCTCGCTTCGCTGGAGCCGTACACCCCCGGCGAACAGCTTAAAATCGCTGACATTGTCAAACTCAACGCCAACGAAAACCCGTACCCGCCCGCGCCCGGCGTGGCGGCGGCGGTGGCCGCGGCGGTGCCGGGGCTGCGGCTGTACTCCGATTTGACCAACGGCGATCTCAACGCCGCCATTGCGCGCCACTGGGGCGTGCGCCCGGAGAATATCCTCTGCGGCAACGGCAGCGACGAGAACCTGCTGCTGGCCCTGCGCGCGTTCTGCGACGAAAGCACGCCGCTGGCCTTCGCCGATGTAACCTACAGCTTTTACACGGTGCTGTGTGATTTACTGCACATCCCGCAGCACATCATCCCGCTGGAGGCTGACCTGACCATCGACCTGAAAAAATACTGCGGCCTGCACGAGACGATTGTCATTGCCAACCCGAACGCGCCCACCAGCCTGCTGGCCCCGATGGATGCCATCGAGGAGGTGCTGCAAACGAACCCCGACAACATCGTGATCGTGGACGAGACCTACGTCGAGTTCGCGCCTGCCGGGTCGTCTTGTCTGCCGCTTTTGGAAAAATATGACAACCTCGTCATCACCCATACCTTCTCCAAAACGCACAATCTGGCGGGTGCACGGCTGGGCTTCTGCATTGCGCGGCCCGCGCTGATTGCCGACATGAACCGCGTCAAGTTCAGCTACAGCCCCTACAACGTCAACGCCATGACCCAGGCCGCGGGTGCGGCGGCGATCTCCGACGAGGCCTATTTTGCCGATGTAACGGCAAAGGTCATTGCCGAGCGCACCCACACCACCGACGAGCTGCGCCGCCGCGGATTCACGGTGTTCGACTCGGCCACAAATTTTTTGTTCGCGACCACGGACCGTATGCCCTGTGTGGAAATTTTTGAAAAGCTGCGCGCCCGCGGCATTTTAATCCGCCACTTCAACGCGCCGCGCATCTCGGACTATCTGCGCATCACGATTGGCACACCCGAGCAGATGCAGCGGTTCTTTGCGGCGCTGGATGAGATCCTGGGTGAATAAATGCCGCTCCCGCAGCGCAAGACACCGCGCCTGAAGGGCTATGATTCCATTCTCACCAACCCGGCCCGCTGGGCCATGGATAAGTTTTATACAGAGGGAGAGAACCATACATGATCGCAATCGTTGACTACGGCGTGGGCAACCTGTTCAGCCTGTCGTCCAGCGTCAGAAGCCTGGGCGCAGAGGTGCGGGTGACCCGCGACGCCGCGGACCTGCGGGCGGCGGATCATATCCTGCTGCCGGGCGTCGGGGCGTTCGCCGACGCAATGGCCAAACTCGAAGCCACGGGCCTTGTGCCCGTTCTGCGCGAGGAAACGCAGAAAAAGCCGCTGCTGGGCATCTGCTTAGGCATGCAGCTGCTGTTTGAAAAAAGCTGTGAGTACGGCGAGCACCGCGGCCTCGGCCTGATTCCCGGCGAGGTCTGCCCGCTGGCGGACGACCTGACCGATCCGGCGCTCAAGGTGCCGCACATCGGCTGGAATGCCATGGACATTGTGCCCGGGCGCGAGGCCGACCCGCTGTTCAAGTACGTCAAAAACGGCGAGTACGTCTATTACGTACACAGCTATTACGCCAAAAACTGCGCTGCATCGACACTGGCGACGAGCGACTACAGCATCCCCGTCACGGGCGCGGTGCGGCAGGGGCTGGTGTACGGCACCCAGTTCCACTCCGAAAAATCCGGTGATACCGGCCTGCGGCTGTTAAAAGCCTTTGCCGAGCTGTAAGCGAGAGGGAGGAAGTACCATGAAGCTATACCCCGCCATTGACCTGCGCGGCGGCCAGGCCGTGCGGCTTTATCAGGGCGATTACGACCGGATGACCGTCTACAACGCAGACCCCGTCGCCCAGGCGCAGCAATTTATCGACGCAGGTGCGAAGTATTTGCATGTCGTCGATCTGGACGGCGCCAAGGACGACACCACAGCCAATTTGCAGACGATTGCCGCCATTGCCAAGCTGGGCGGCCTCAAAATCGAGGTCGGCGGCGGCATCCGCGACGAGGCGCGCATCCAACGGTATCTTGACCTCGGCGCGGACCGCTGCATTCTGGGCACGGTGGCCGTAAAAAACTTCGATTTCACGGCAGAAATGGCACTGAAATACGGCGCACAGATCGCCGTCGGCGTTGACATGAAGGACGGCGCTGTCGCTGTCAACGGCTGGAAGGAGGTCACCCCTGAGCCGGGCGTGGCATTCTGCCGCCGCTGCGCCAATGCGGGCGTCAAGGCCATTATTGCCACCGATATTTCCCGGGACGGCACGATGCAGGGCACCAATATGGCGCTGTACCGTGAGCTTTTGACGATTCCCGGCATCGAGGTCACGGCCAGCGGCGGCATTGCCGCCATGGCCGAGCTGGCCGAGCTTTCCGCCATGCACTGCCACGCAGCCATTTTGGGGAAGTCGATTTATACGGGAGCGATTGATCTGGCCGAGGCCGTGAGGCTGTACGAAAGCAAGTGAGGAGAGAGGAGTAGCAGAGACATCTCCTACTCCTCTCTGACAAAAGGGGGAGTGAATGTATGATAACCAAACGCATAATTCCTTGTCTGGACGTCAAAAACGGGCGCGTGGTCAAGGGTGTCAACTTTGAAGCATTGCAGGACATGGCCGATCCCGTCGAGATGGCGCGGTACTACAACGCCTCCGGCGCGGACGAGCTGGTGTTCTACGATATTACCGCCAGCGTCGAGGGGCGCGGGCTGTTCACCGATATTTTGCGCCGGGTCGCAAGCCAGATTTTTATCCCGCTGACCGTCGGCGGCGGCATCAACACGCTGGACGACTTTGACCGCGTGCTGAAATGCGGCGCGGACAAGGTCAGCGTCAACTCGGGGGCCATCCGCAACCCCGGCATCATCCCGGCTGCCGCGCAGAAATACGGCAACCAGTGCGTGGTGCTCTCCGCCGATATTAAGCGTGTGGACGGCAAATTCATGCTGTTCGCCAAGGGCGGGCGCGAGAACACAGGCATCGACGCGCTGGACTGGCTGGAGCAGGGCGTTAAAAACGGCGCAGGCGAGCTGGTCGTGAACTCCATCGACACCGACGGCGTGAAGAACGGCTTTGATCTGGAACTGCTGGACGCCGTGGCCGCACGCTGCGCCGTGCCCATCATAGCCTCCGGCGGCGCAGGCAAAAAGGAGGATTTCCTTGAGCTGTTCCGCAATCACCCGGCAGTAGAT
>SKEF01002446.1_pt1 | contig 14298 bp, 8 predicted proteins | sample 4826691 | NCBI WGS metagenome assembly SKEF01 (sample SAMN11008816, study PRJNA524170) | human gut metagenome | biome: Human fecal sample; material: Feces; isolation source: fecal sample from pouch patient p23, p27 | host: Homo sapiens | place: Israel: Tel-Aviv | collected 2016-08-24
ATGAAATACTCTGTATACGATCATTGTCAGAAAAACAGTATAAAAAATTTCCGGAACAATAATACGGGTAAAATATACCCCCAGACCCAGTCTGCCCCTCAGTAGGAACTGAAGTGCATAAACCGCCAGATTATACAGAAAATCCATAATCGCAGTCAGCAGCATCGGTACTTTTATATCATCATCATAATAAATACGAAATGCATAACCGCTCAGGAATCCCGCATACATATAGATCAGTGCATAAAACCCAAAAACGGATCCATAAAACAGATCCACAAGCAGACCACAGAAAAAGCCTGTCCACAATCCGCTCTTACGTCCACGCATAAGCCCCATAGATACGCAAAGGATCAGTAACAGGTTCGGTGTGATCGAGCCAATAGAGATCAGATGCAGCACTGTTGACTGCATCAGAAAACAGACAATGATCGTAAAAAACAGAACGATCTTACTTTTCATTCCTCGGCCCCTTCCTCTGTGGAATCTTTCTTGTTGACAGTAATTACAAATACATCCTTCAAGTGCTGAAAATCTACAGGTGTAACGATTGTTCCTGATTTTGTCAGATTGTTGGTATCTAATTGAATATCGCTGACATATCCGATAAACAGACCTTCTACGTATTTTTCACTGATATTTGAAGTAACAACCTGCTCGCCTACTGTTACTTTATCTTCTTTGTCATACAGCTGTGTAAAACGCAGTTTCCCTTCATCGATCAGCTCCAGGTCACCTTCCACCACACAATTGTCATCTGTACCGACTGTCATGGCACTGACATTACTACTGTCATCAATAATGGAACGAACAGTTGCCCAGTTACTGCCCACCTCGGTAACAATGCCGACAAGTCCCTTGCCTGCAATTACATTGTTATCTACACGGATGCCGTCTTTGCTTCCTTTATTGATCATGAATGTATCATACCAGTTACCCGGATCTTTGGATATAATTCTGGCTGCGACCTTCGGATAATCCGAATATTCCGCATCCAGATCATAGAGTTCCTGCAGTCTGGAAAGCTCGGACTGATTCTGAATAAGAATATTGTTCTGTTCTGTTAAAGTATCTACAGTATTTTTCAGTTCCTCATTCTGATCTATAAGATCCTGTTTTTCCTGAAAAGATTTATTGATATCAGTAAGCCAGAGTCCGATTGTTGTGATACTTTTTTCAAAAGGAACAACGATCATTCCTGCCGCTTCCTGAAGCGGAGCTGATGTAATCCCGGAGGCAAGTGTGGCAACCACAGCACTTCCACAGAAAAATGTCATGATCACAAGAAGATGTTTACTTTTTAAATGTATTCGAAATCGAAACTTCTTTTTCAGGTTTTTCATGTATTATCATACCCCTAAAGAATTATAATTGTGTCTTTATAATTTACGTTGTTTGACAGGCTGCGCCCATTTCATCAGTTCATGGTCACGGATGATTTTTTCCAGTCCTGCAACTGTCGCTTTTTCATATAATGGAGATAAGTTAAAAGATACCCCCGTATAACTCGCAAGATAATTATCTATGTAAGGAATCTTGGTACTTCCCCCGGCAAGGTAGATTCCTTCTCTTGAAATATGGTAAGAAATCTGCGGTGGAATTCTCTCCAAAAAAGTTTTCATTTCTGCCGCAATCTCATTTACGCAGTTCATAATTCCGGCATTTACCACATATCCGGATATGATCTCTTCTCTCGGCAGTCCTGATATTCCATCAATTCCAACCACCTTACGTGCTTCTCTGCGCTGATCATTGAGCCGTCCCATGGCTATCTTCAGACGTTTTCCGGTACGCGTGCCAATCTGCAGATTGTAACGTTTCCTGATCTCACTGCAGATAGCTTCATTCATCTGACGTCCACCGATCGGAATTTTTTTCGCAATGATGATTTTCCCATCCGTGATGATTGAGAACTGTGTACTCTGTGCTCCAATATTTACGATCATACTTCCAGCATTTCGGTTTAGGTCCACACCCATGGCAATTGCGTCTGCAATTGGAGCCTCTACCATATATACCCGGTTCTGCCTGAGCCAATGGCCATTTGCGACATGGTAATATGCCCGTTTCTCTACTGCAGTCATATCCAGCGGAACAGAAAAAAACATATCTGATCCGATTCCCAGAAAATGATCAATCTTTTTCATCATACTGTACAACGCAATCTCCTGCAGTTCAAGATTGGCTATCATACCAAAAGCCATCGGCGAATTCACCACGATATTGGCAGGAGCCTTTTCAAACATATCGTATGCTTCATTGCCCACGGCGATGATCCTGCGCCCTTTTGACGCTATCATGTTCTTTTCCATATAACTTTTGTTTTTAAAAAACGAATAAACCTTGATACTGCTGCTTCCAAGATCTATTCCATATGTTTTTCTTAAAAGCATAAAAATTTCCCTTCATTCCGGATACGCTCCCATCAGTCCCTCTTCCCGGAAACTGATATATCTGTGATCGCCTATGATGATATGATCAAGCAGATTAATTCCCAGCATTTCGCCGGCCTGACAGATTCGTTCAGTAATTTCTTTATCGCATTTACTGGGAGCCGGATTTCCTCCCGGATGATTATGAATCAGTATCAGATTGACCGCATGGTATCGAAGTGCTTCCAGATATACTTCCCGCGGTGTGATCAGCGTTGCATTTACGGTTCCTTTTGACAGCATGGTATCTCCAAGCAGATGATTCTGATTATCCAGCATCATGCAGATCATAATCTCCTGTTCCTGATGCCGCAGCTGTTCCATATAATATGCTGCAATAGAATCCGGACTGTTAAAGTCAAGCGAAATCCTTGCAGCCGTACTGGCAATCCTTTTGGATAATTCTCCGATGCACTTCAGCTGAACTGCCTTGACCGTTCCTATCCCATGTATCTTTTTCAGATCTGATACTGAACAGTGAAGCAGTCCCAGAAGTCCCGGATAGGGTGACTGCTCCATATGACTTAAAATATCGTTTGCCAGAGTCAGAGAATTCATTCCCCTGGTACCACACCGGAGTATCACTGCAAGGAGCTCACTGTCACTTAAAGTGTTCTCACCCTCTCGAATACATTTTTCATAAGGCCGCTGTGATTCCGGTATTTCTTTCATAGTATGGTTCATTTTGTTTACCTGTCGCTCTCTGTGACAGAACCCCAAAAGAATCAGAAATTATTTTAGCATAAAAAGAGGGAGATGTACACTCCCTCCTAAAAATTTCTAAATTTTTCACATATAAACTCAGCCGTTTTGATACCATCCATAGCAGCTGATGTGATGCCTCCTGCATACCCTGCACCTTCCCCGCACGGATAAATTCCCTCTATATTAGAATATCCCTCACGGTTTCGTACGATTCTTACCGGCGAAGAAGTACGGCTCTCCACGCCACTCAGAATCGCGTCGTTCCGGTCAAATCCCTTCAGTTTCTTTCCAAATGCAAGAACACCTTCTTCAATCGAATCACCGATTTCTTTCGGCAGGATTGAGCGTACATCAGCAAATACATGAGCACCTTTCATCTGAGGTTCGATTTCTCCAAATGCAGAACTCTTCTGATGTAACTTGTAATCGCCAAATAACTGAACCGGAATTTTTCCTTTTCCAATTTCCCATGCTCTCTTTTCCAGCTCTCTCTGAAATGAAATCCCTCCAAGTGGACCTTCCTCCGGAAAATCCTCTGGTGTGACCGTTACGATCAGTGCACTGTTTGCATTTTTACTGTCACGCGCCTGATAACTCATTCCATTGACTGCCAGCATTCCCTGTTCAGAGGATGCGTTAACCACATAACCGCCCGGACACATGCAGAATGAATAAACGCCTCTGCCATTTTCACAGGTATGTGTCACTTTATAACTTGCAGCTCCCAGAAATTCATTTTCCTCTTCTCCATAAAGATCGTAATTGATCATTTTCTGTGGATGTTCCATACGAAGTCCGACCGCAAAAGATTTCGGTTCCATATAAACACCACGTCTGTGAAGCATATCAAACGTATCCCGGGCACTATGTCCCAGTGCAAGCACACAGGCATCTGCCGGTATCTTTTCTTCATTATTGACTTCAACTGCAGTCAGATGACCGTTTTCGATGCAAAGATCTGTCACCTTTGTTTCAAAGCGAAAAGAACCTCCCATCTCTTCAATCTGATGACGCATCGTTTCAACAATGCCAATCAGTACATCTGTTCCAAGATGCGGTTTCTGTTGATAAACGATTTCCTCCGGTGCGCCTGCCTCTACAAAACGTTTCAGAACCTCATGGTTACGTCCATTCGGATCTTTTACCAGTGTGTTAAGCTTTCCATCTGAAAAAGTTCCGGCACCGCCTTCCCCGAACTGCACGTTGGAATCCGGATCCAGCACTCCATCTTTCCAGAAGCGGTCTACCGTTTCTTTGCGTTTCTGCGCTTCCTGACCGCGTTCCAGAACCAGTGGACGATAACCGGCTCTTGCCAGATACCAGGCGCAGAAAAGTCCTGCCGGTCCACTTCCAACAATAACCGGCACATGCTCCAGTTTCTCTGTTCCCGGCAGAGGGAACTGATAATCCTTTTTATTAATTGACATAATATTATTATTGTGAACTCTTCGCAAAATTTTTTGTTCAGCAGCTGTTTTCACATCTACTGTATAGACAAATTTTTTGTCATCTTTATGTCTTGCATCCAGAGACTGGCGGACAATCTCATAGGAAAATGTATCTTCCGCACATTTAAGTGTCTTTGCAATTTTCTTCTTCAGCTGTTCCGGAGTATGCCCCACCGGAAGCTTCAACTGTGTAATTCGTATCATAAATTCTCCTTTGCGCTGCTGCGCCCTGCCACAACACCGCTTGACCATGCCCATTGAAGATTATAACCTCCACAGGGGCCATCTATATCCAACAGTTCTCCGGCAAAATAAAGTCCCTTATGCAATACAGACTCCAGTGTTTCCGGATTGACCTGTGAAGTATCCACCCCTCCGGAGCAGACCTGTGCCTGTTCAAATCCGGAACTGTCCTTTACTTCCAGCTCATATGACGTAATCGTGTCACAAAGATCTTTTTTTTGTTTTCGGAACATTTTGATCAGTTTATCAGGCAACAGTCCCAAGAGCAGCTCTGCAGCTGACTGATACGGACAGATTTCCTGCCTTTTTTTCAAATATTCCTGTAAAGAAGCTTTTGTATATTCCGGAAGAAAGTTCACAGACAGCGTTACTTTTTTTCCTTCATCCAGTGCACGGATTGCATAGCTGCTCAACTGAAACACCGGTATGCCGGAAATTCCATAATCCGTCAGCTGTACTTCCCCACTCTCTTCTACAAATCTCTTTCCATCAATCAATAATGTAACTTTTGCGTCCGTACGAACACCTGCCCATGCAGAAAAAACATTTCCTTTACATCGAAGTCCTGTAAGTGCAGGCAGGGGGCGGATAATATGATGTCCGAGATTTGCTGCAAGCTCATAGCCGCTGCCATCCGAACCTGGGACCTGTGAAGCTTTAGAGCCATTGGCAAGGATTACCTTATCTCCTTCATAAGTCCACCCGGAGGTCTGTACTTTCCAGCACCCATTCTCCCATGAAACAGATTCTGCATGTTCCCTTGTTTTGATTTTGACCTTTAAAGCTCTTGCTTTCAATATCAAGAGTTCCGGAATACATTTCGCCTGATTGCTTCTGGGATACAGCCATCCATTACGTTCTGTAAAAGCCACCCCAAGTTTTTCAAAAAAAGCAAGTGTATCCTCCAGCGTAAACTGTGCCAGAATTTCTTCCACAAATTCCGGATGCTGGCCTCTGAAAATATCGGGACGCATGTCTCTGTTCGTAAGATTACATCTGCCATTCCCTGTCACACAGATTTTCCGGCCCGGATTCTCATTCTGTTCAAGGAGCGTAACTGCCGCACCATTCTCTGCCGCTGCAATTGCAGCTGCCAGTCCGGAAGCACCTCCCCCTACAACGATCACCTGTGTTTTTTCACCCATATCGTCTCCTTCATCTGCTGCCGCCTGCAACAATTCTTCCTTCTATCTTTACGGAAGTGTCACAATATTCGCATCTACCAGTTTCTGCAAAGACATCAGTACTCCAAGTTTTGCATGTTCCCAAGTAAGTCCACCCTGGAAATACACAGCATACGGCGGCTTCACCGGACCATCTGCCGAAAGTTCAATAGATGAGCCCTGTACAAAAGCACCCGCCGCCATGATAACCTGGCTGTCATATCCCGGCATGTCCCACGGTTCTGGATCCACATAACTGTCCACCGGCGCCGCTGCCTGGATTCCCTTGCAGAATGCGATCAGACCTTCCGGAGTTCCAAGTGTCACTGCCTGGATGATATCCTGACGCGGCTCACTTCCGTTCGGAACAACCTGGAAACCAAGTTTTTCATAAATATTTGCTGCAAAAACAGCTCCTTTTAATGCGCCTTTGGTCACCATTGGTGCAAGGAAAAAGCCCTGATAGAACGAACGGTTTACACCAAGGGAGGCACCAACCTCCATGCCAAGTCCCGGACATGTCATACGCGTTGCCGCATTTTCGACACATTCCTTCGTACCCGCAATATAACCGCCAATCGGTGCAAGTCCGCCACCCGGATTCTTGATCAGAGATCCGACGATCATATCTGCTCCGACATCGCTTGGTTCTATCGTATCTACAAACTCTCCGTAACAGTTATCCACCATACAGATAACGTCCGGTTTGATGCTCTTGACAAATGCGATCAGTTCTCCAATCTGTTTTACAGAATAGGAAGGTCTGGTCTGATATCCCTTAGAACGCTGAATCTCAACAAGTTTCGTTTTTTCATTGATTGCCGCACGAATTGCATCATAATCAAAGGTTCCGTCTTCTTTGAGATCTACCTGTCTGTAAGTTACTCCATATTCTGCCAGAGAGCCTCTGGACGGGCGGATACCAATTACTTCTTCAAGTGTATCGTATGGCTTTCCTGCCGGTGCAAGAAGCTCATCTCCCGGACGAAGATTTCCAAATAAAGCAATTGCCAGTGCATGAGTTCCGCAGGTAATCTGGGAACGAATCAGACATGCCTCCGTATGAAAAGTATCTGCATATACTTTTTCCAGAGTATCTCGTCCAAAATCATCATAGCCGTAGCCCGATGATGACTGGAAACATTCTGCACTTACTTTGTTTTTCTGCATGGCCATCAGTACTTTAAGCTGGTTATATTCCGCAGTCTTGTCAAACTGTTCAAATCGTTCCTTCAGAGATGCTTCGATCTCTGCTCCAAAATCATAGACTTTGGATGAAATTCCAAGCTGTTCATATAATTCCTTCATGGTTATTTTATGATCCTTTCCAATTGTATCTGATTTATTGCGTCTTCTAACTGACTATCCCAAAATATCATGTTCTTTAAGAACACTCAGCATATATTCCAGAATTTCTTTTTCATCCCAATGAAATTTGTCTTTATCAACCCAGATCACATCCGACTCCCGTCGAAACCAGGTCAGCTGCCGCTTTGCAAAATGTCTGGTATCTCGTTTCAGGATACGTACCGCCTCTTCCAGTGGATATTCCCCCTCCAGATAAGCCAGGATTTCCTTATATCCCAGTCCCTGCATGGATACCATACCACGATGGCAGCCCTCACGTTTCAGTCCTTCCACCTCTTTTACCAGTCCCTCTTCCAGCATCTGATCCACTCGTTTGTCTATCCGCTCATAGAGAATATCTCTTGGCGCATTTAAAACAAAATATGCCAGATTATACGGACTTGTCTGTTTTTTCTGTTCTTCATTATGTGCAGATATAGGCGTACCATTCTGATGATAAAACTCCAGTGCACGGATCACACGTTTTACATTGTTTGCATGGATTGTATCCGCACTTGCCGGATCTACTTCTTTCAGCCTATCATGAAGATACTCAGCACCTTCTGTTTCCGCCAGTTTTTCCAGCTCTGCACGGTAAGTGTTTTCCTGCTGCGCCTCTGTAAAATCAATATCTCTGGTTACCGCCTGAATATAAAATCCGGTTCCTCCGACCAGAATCGGTATCTTTCCTTTTTCATAGATTTCCTCCATAGCTTCTTTTGCCATCTGCTGGAATTTTACGATATGAAATTCTTCTTCCGGTTCCAGAACATCCACCAGATAATGCTTTACTCCCTGCATTTCCTCCGGACGGATCTTCGCAGAACCGATATCCATTTTTTTATATACCTGCATGGAATCTGCAGAAATAATCTCACCGTTTACCGCCTTTGCCAATGAAATAGAAAGACTTGTTTTGCCAACTGCTGTCGGCCCGGTAAGAACAATCAAAGGTCTTTTCATAATCACTCCTGTATAATTCTTACACGATTCGTTTAAACTTCTTTTCCAGTTCTGTTCTGGTCATTGCAATGATCGTCGGGCGTCCATGCGGACAATGATACGGATTTTCCAGAGTCAGAAGTTCATCGATCAGTTTTTCTGCCTCCTGATGCGACATAGCATGATTTCCCTTAACTGCCGCTTTGCATGCCATCGTTGCAAGTCTTGCAGCAAAAATATCCAATGTATCTTTACTGTTATCAGATGCCAGATTATCCAACATTTCCAGAAACAATTCTTCCTCTGTCAGTCCATACAGATTCGATGGCACCGCACTGATACGGTATTCTCTGCCACCGAAATTCTCGATCTCAAAACCAAACTGTTCAAAATAATTCATGTTTGCTTTCAGTACTTCTTCCTCCTGCATGCTCAGTGTCACGATCAACGGAGGGTTCAGATACTGTGAATCAATCGAATGTTCCCGGAACTGTTTTACCATGCGCTCATAATATACCTTTTCGTGTGCAGCATGCTGATCGATTATATAAAAATTGTCCTCAAACTGTACCAGCCAGTACGTATCAAAGATCTGTCCGATCAGGTCAATCCGGTTTCTGGATTCTGGCGCAAGCAGTTTCTCCTCAAAGAGTTCCAGCTGCTGTGGTGGAGTCTGTTTTTCAGTCTCTCTCGATACTGCTTCCTGTATTTTTAGTTCTTCTGCTTCCGTTTTCCGCACATAGTCTTGTTCATAATCTTGTACAGACTTCTGTACAATTTTCTGTTTAACCTGTGTATCAACCTTCTCAGGCACAGTATTTGTTTTCTTCGAAGAATTCTGAAATGACTCTGGCACTGTCTGCCTCTCTGTCAGTTTCTTCACTTCGTCCAGTTTCTGATTCTCGCGCAGTGTACCACTGAACATTTCTTCTTCATCTTTTGAAAATGCCGGACGATAAGATGCTGCCGGCTCTCGTACAACAGAATGGACTGGTTTTTGTGCTCCGTACATTTCTTCACGGCGTTTCTGCTCAAATGGTTCCGGTACAGCTGCACGCGTAACTTTTTCTTCTTTATCCTCTTTAACAGAAGAACTGTCTACAGATACTTTCGGAATCATTTCTCTTCTGGTCAGGGCTGCACGTACAGTATCATAAACTGCATCGTAAACTTCCTGTTCTCTCGCAAATCGTACCTCTCTTTTTGCCGGGTGCACATTAACATCCAGATCGTTCCCCTCCATTTCCATACGAAGAGAAACAAATGGAAATTTATGCTGCATCAGGAAACCCCTGTAAGCATTTTCGATTGCTTTTGTAATAATATTATTTTTAACATATCGTCCATTGATATAATAGTTCTCAAAAGAACGATTGCCTCTGGCAATTTCCGGTTTACCAACAAATCCCTCAATTTTCATAAAGGAATTTTCCTGTGATACCTCCAGAAGTGCTCTGGCGATCTCTCTGCCATACACGCTGTAAATAACATCCTTCACACTGTAGTTCCCGGATGTATGCAGTTTCACCTGCTTATTCTGAATATATTTAAAAGAAATCTCCGGATGGGACAGTGCAAGCTGCTCCATCAGCGTATGAATATAATTCGCCTCAGTCATATCCGACTTCAGGAACTTGCTTCTCGCCGGTGTGTTATAAAAAAGGTTCCGAACAAGAAATGTAGTTCCCTCCGGTGCTCCCAGTTCTTCCAATGAATGCTCCTGTCCGCCTTCGATCACATAACGGGAGCCGCTGACAGAAGACGGAGTTTTTGTGATCAGTTCTACCTGAGAAACAGCAGCGATACTGGAAAGTGCCTCACCACGAAATCCAAGAGAAGCAATATGTTCCAGATCTTCCACCTTTTCAATCTTACTTGTTGCATGACGGAGAAATGCAAGCGGAATCTGCTCTGCTTCCATTCCTGATCCATTATCCGTAATCCGGATCAGTTTCTTACCACCATCTGTAATTTCTACTGTAACTGCAGTTGCTCCTGCGTCTATCGCATTTTCCACAAGCTCTTTTACGACAGAAGAAGGTCTCTCTACAACCTCTCCGGCTGCAATCTTATCAATTGTGTTCTGGTCTAAAACTGCAATTTTTCTCAAAGCAACCTCCCATTACCAAACCACGTTTTATCATTTTTACCAGCGGTTTTTAATCTTGTTCTGCAAATTATACAAAATATTCATAGCTTCCATCGGTGTCAAATGGGTCATATCCAGATCACGGATCTCGTCCACGATATCATTGTCCTGTACCGTATCAAAAAGAGACATCTGAGCCATATCCACCTGATCATAAACAATTTTCTGTTTTTTCTTCGGAGCCGTCAGATCCTTGACTGCAGCCGTGATATCTGCATCACTGAGTTCTTCTACCAGTTCCTTTGCACGATTAATAACGGAATCCGGCACACCGGCAAGCTTGGCAACCTGAATACCATAACTCTTATCTGCACCGCCCTTAACGATCTTACGAAGAAATACAATATCATCGCCTTTTTCTTTAACCGCGATACAATAATTATTGACTCCCGGAATCTTACCTTCCAGTTCTGTAAGTTCATGATAATGTGTGGCAAATAAAGTCTTTGCGCCACAGAGTTTCGTATTACTGATATGTTCGATCACGGACCATGCAATTGCAAGTCCGTCAAAGGTACTTGTGCCTCGTCCAATCTCATCCAGAATCAACAGGCTCCTGGATGTGGCATTTCGAAGGATATTTGCTACTTCTGTCATTTCCACCATGAAAGTACTCTGTCCGCTTGCAAGGTCATCGGATGCACCGACACGTGTAAAGATTCGATCTACAATGCCAATATTTGCTTTCTCTGCCGGAACAAAACTTCCGATCTGCGCCATCAGAACGATCAGTGCTGTCTGACGCATATAAGTGGATTTACCAGCCATATTCGGACCGGTGATAATGGAAACTCTTTTTTTCTGATTGTCCAGATATGTATCATTTGCAATAAACATATCATTTTCAATCATCTGCTCTACAACCGGATGACGACCATTTTTGATATCCAGAACACCATTTTCATTGATCTTCGGTCTTACAAAATTGTTTCGTTCTGCCACAAGCGCAAGAGAGGCAAACACATCCAGTGCTGCAATCGCCTTGGCAGTTTTCTGGATACGTACGACTTCTTTGCCAACTTTGTCACGGACATCTGCAAACAATTCATATTCCAGCGCATACAGACGATCTTCAGCTCCAAGGATCAGATCCTCAAGATTCTTCAGCTCCTGTGTAATATAACGTTCGGCATTGGTCAGTGTCTGTTTGCGAACATAATTATCCGGAACCTGATCTTTGAAAGAATTCGTCACTTCCAGTGCATAACCAAATACACGACTGTATTTAATCTTCAGTGTCTTAATGCCGGTACGTTCTTTTTCTCTTGCTTCCAGTTCAGCAAGCCACTTTTTGCCATCAGTTCTTGAGTGACGATATTTATCGACATCTGCGTTGTAACCTTCGCGGATGATTCCGCCGTCTTTCTGTGCAAGTGGCGGCTCATCTGTGATCGCACGTTTGATCAGATCCGTCACATCTTCCAGCGGATCCATATCCTCAAAAATCTGTTTCAGGATCGGTGCTTCAAATTCCTGAAGGATCTGTCGGATATATGGAATCATCTCCAGTGAAGATGCAAATGCAACCATATCTCTCGGATTCGCTGACTGATAGCTGATACGGCTGATCAGACGTTCCAGATCATAGATTGGATTCAGATACTCTCGGATCTCATCACGAAGCATCGGCTTCTGAGTCAGTTCTTCTACTGCTCCCAGTCTGAGATTGATCTCTTCTGCATCGATCAGGGGCTGTTCCACATAACCTCGAAGTGTACGTGCACCCATTGCTGTCTTTGTCTTATCCAATACCCAGAGAAGAGAACCTCGTTTCTGTTTTTCACGGAGTGTTTCGACCAGTTCCAGATTACGACGACTGGAACTGTCAATCAACATAAATTTATCTGCTGTGTAGGGATGAATCGTTGCCATATGAGACAAAGCTGTTTTTTGAGTTTCATTCAAATATTGAAAAAGTGCTCCTGCTGCGATCACTCCACTGTCATAGTCCTGAAGTCCAAGACCTTCCAATGTATTTACATGAAAATGTTCCTTCAAAGTGCGCTGGCAGAGACTGTCATCAAAATACCAGTTATCTAATGGAAAAATGCATATCCGCAGACGGTCCTTCAAATCTTCTGTATCAACTCCGCTCATAAAAAAAGCGTCATTACAGATAATTTCCGCAGGGACAAATTTATTGATCTCATCCAGAAGTTTCTGAGGTTTATCTACTTCTGTAAGAAAACAGTCACCTGTGGTGATATCTGCAATGGCACATCCAAAATGATCCTCCAGAGAAACAATCGACATCAGATAATTGTTTCTGGATTCATCCAAAGATGTGGCATCCAGAGTTGTTCCCGGTGTAACTACACGGATAACTTCTCTCTTAACAAGACCTTTTGCTTTCTTAGGGTCTTCCACCTGCTCACAGATTGCCACTTTGTGGCCTTTCTCGATCAGTCGTTTGATATATGTCTCGGCTGCATGAAATGGAATTCCGCACATCGGAGCACGTTCTTCCAATCCGCAGTCCTTACCAGTAAGCGTCAGTTCCAGTTCTTTGGATACAAGGATTGCATCATCAAAAAACATCTCATAAAAGTCGCCAAGTCGATAGAACAGGATGCAGTCCTTGTAACTTTCTTTTGTTTTACAATATTCCCTCATCATCGGTGATAATACACTAATATCCTCCGGAAACCCAGTATTTATGCGGCTTTTAGAAGTCCCAGATGTTGATTTGACCACATTATTACGATAGTTTTTTCCCTCGTTAGTGTTTTTGTCTATACTCAAGTATTTAAACCTCTCTTTAAAATTTTATCTCCATTTGCAAAATCAGGTTTCTGTTCCGTATTTTTGAATATACAGTTCGTATTCGTCATCTATATGTTCTTCTTCAATGTGTGTATAATAATTAGTCATTTTTTCATCAGAGTGTCCAGCTATTTTCTTTACTGTAGCGGCATCCATTCCCGATTGAATGCATCTTGTTACAAAAGTATGACGGAAAATATGAGGATGAACATCCATTAAATTCGGGTCTCTGTTCTCTTTTTCTGCCAGAGCAATTTCTTCTTCGAGTCCCTTTATCATGTCAAGAATATGTGTTGGACGGACCTCTATTAACCTCATGTAACCAATATATTCTCTTACTCGCTCAAAACCATTTACATAGTTACTTAAAGTGGTTGCTTTAACAGAATGCACCACATAAATAAGCATCCATTTTTCATACCACTTTGAAACAGAAATTCTAGGATCATATCCTGCAATTCCGGGGGAAACATTAGCAAGGTAGACATTTCTTTCTTTTTTTAGATGTTGTAAATTTGTACCATAAATTGAAAACGTTTTTCCTGTACCGCGAACGAAAATTCTGGCCTCATATCGTCCATCTTTTCTTTGATATAATCCTTTTCCTAATTCTTTACCCTTTAAGTTTTTGCCCATAACACCACCATCCTTTCTGATGATAATGCATGGCACTGGATATATATTTTAGCACAACAAAAAAAAGCTTTCAAGACTGCCGATCTATCCATTTTTGAAATTTTTTCTTATCAATCAGTGTTCTGCGCCCAATCCGTACCATGAAACAGTTTTCATGAGAGATAATTTCTTCCATAACATCCGCGTGAGGACGTTTCGCTTTAAATACTGCTGAACTTACTGACTTTGACTTTAATCCATACGCAAGACAACATTCCGTAAAATTTTTGTATTCTTTTCCACGGAATTCAAAGGCTCTTTTCTCTTTAGATTTGATATAATGTGTAATCGCACGTGTAGAAGAAACCCCATTTTTTTCCATATACAAACGTACTGATATAGGATTTATCTCCAGGCCTTCACAACATTGAGGCAGTGATGGGTATTTCACACCATGATATGTGATTTCATGTGCCTTTTTCCATTCTATT
>SKEF01002450.1_pt1 | contig 14269 bp, 14 predicted proteins | sample 4826691 | NCBI WGS metagenome assembly SKEF01 (sample SAMN11008816, study PRJNA524170) | human gut metagenome | biome: Human fecal sample; material: Feces; isolation source: fecal sample from pouch patient p23, p27 | host: Homo sapiens | place: Israel: Tel-Aviv | collected 2016-08-24
TTTGGTGCGGATAAGAGGACTTGAACCTCCACCGAGTTGCCCCGATTAGAACCTGAATCTAACGCGTCTGCCAATTCCGCCATATCCGCATATTCTGTTTTGTTCGTGAGCTGTGTCGCTCGGAACGATAGTTATTATACCAGATGCAACGGAAATGTCAACACCTATTTTTAAATTTTTCTGACAAATTTTTGCATGGAAATTGATGCAGTCCGTACAGCGGCTGTGGGGCGAAAAATTCATTAAAGTGTGGTACAATAAAAGCCACGCGGCGGGGCGCTTCCCGTACAATGATAAAAACGAGGGAATGCATATGGCAAACGGAATCATCTTTCTGGTGGGTGCACTGATCATGTTTTACATGGCGCTGCGCAGTGTGCGGCAGCGGCGTAGTCTCTGCATGAACGGCGAAAAAGTACAGGCACGCATCACTGGCACAGTGCAGAGCCGGGACGGCACGGCCTATGTGCTGGAGTTCACCACGGCGGGCGGCAGCCACCGGCTGCAGTACCCCAAACCCTCCCGCAGCAAGGATTTTGCCGAGGGCAGCGTGGTGACCCTGTACTACGACCCGGAAGCCCCGGAGAAAATGTATGTGGAGGGCGATAAGTCGGTGCTGGGCGCCGAGGCGCTGTACGCAGGCATCGGCGTTGCATTGCTGGTGCTGATGTTCGCACTGCTGTGAGAGGAGGAACCATAAGATGAAACTGGAACATTTTGGTATGGCAGAGCCGGGGGACTGCCGGCTGGTATTTACGGCGGATGCCGAAGAGCTTGAACGGGCCATCACGGCCGAGCAGGCTGCGCCGGACGCCCCGCAGGCCGAAGAGGACTTGCTGACGGCGGCGGTGAACCGCACCATCCTGGAGGGCTTTTCGGCCCTGTATGAGCAGATCGCGGCGGAGTACGGCGTTACGCCGGTGACCGACCCGGACTTTGAATTGCTGGCCGTGAACCGGGCCGAAGGGTTCCGGGCCGGGGCGCAGTTCTATGCCCTGCCGCCGCTGACGCTGGGCCGGTACACCGGTTTTGTGCAGGCGGTAGAGCCGCACCTCATCCGGCAACTTACCATTGAAATGGAGATCAACCGTCATCATGGCGATGAGGAGCGTGCGGCAGATGCTGCTGGAAAGGCCGCCCTGCGTCAGCAGGTGGCCCGGGAACTCTACGCCCAGCGCTGCGTGCAGGCAAAGGCCCGCGCGGAAAAAGAAGTCATCTGGCAGCTGGGGGACGAGGTGACCGGTCCTCTGCCCAAACAGCTGGTGGGCGGCAACTACTTCGCCGAGCAGCGGCAGTTCAACCTGAGCCTGCAGGCCAACGGCATCAACTTTGATCAGTTCCTCAAGGTGCGGGGCCAGACGGTGGAAGAGTTCCGCTCCTGGCTGCACACCCAGGCGGAACGCAAGCTGCGCAGCTGGCTGGGGCTGCTGCTGGTAGCGGAAGCAGAGGGCCTGCAGCCCACGGAAACCGAGGTGACGGCCGCCCTGACCGACTGGAATGAGAAACTGGACGGGGAACGCACCTTCCCGGCCAACGATGCCCGCAAGGTGCGCCAGCGCCTGATGCGTGCAAAGGCGACGGCCTTTGTGCTGGAGCATTCCACCCTGACCCCGCCCCCGGCAGAACCGGTGGTGCAGGAACTGCCTCAGAAATAAGGAAAAAAGCCGTGTTCCCACGCCGACAGATCGGCAGGGAGCACGGCTTTTAAAGGATGGGGGCTAGGTTTTGGCTCAGGCTTCTTTCAGATGCAGCACACCGGCCTGCACCAGACGCTTGCGCAGCAGGGCACCCACCACGCAGGACACCACGATCTTGGCCAGATCCAGCACGATGAAGGGATACACGCACACAGTCAGTGCATAGCCCAGCTCGCACTGCATCTGGAACACGAACCAGGCGGTACCCAGGACGTAGCAGGCGGCATCGCCCAGCACCAGACCCACGGCGGAGACCACCGGCTGGCCATTGCTTTTTTCAATGAACAGGCCGCCGATGAAAGCCAGCAGCAGGTAACCCACCAGATAGCCGCCGGTGGGGCCTGCCACCTTGGCCAGACCGGCACCGTAGCCGGAGAACACCGGAACGCCGATCAGGCCGATGGCCAGATAAATGACGACACTCAGGGTGCCGAACTTGGGGCCCAGCAGCCAGGCGGTCAGGCAGATGACAAAGTTTGCCAGCGAGATGGGAATGGCTCCGATGGGCACGGTCAGCGGGCCGAGCACGCACAGCACGGCGGCCATCACCGCAGTAACGGCCATCTGGTAAGTGGTGATTTTTTGATTTTTCATAGTAAAATTCCCCTCTGTAAAAATTTGCAAGGCAGTTCTGTGCAAAAGTATAGCCTGTAAACGGACAAATGGTCAACAGAAAAGTTTGCACAGGGTTTACAATTGACTGGAGAGGGGAGAGAACGGAAGGGAGACTGTATGGGCGGAGGACACGTTTCACGGCCGGATTTCGGCATGGCACAGCCGGACCCGGCACATCCGCTGACCGAATTCTATCTGCTGGTGCAGCAGGCTCTGGATAAGGCAGGCTGCTTTGCGCTGCCTGCCCTGTATGCCAGCCTGCAGGCCCCGGCGCGCCGGATCTACCCGGAAGAAGCGCAGGAGTATCTGCGTCTTGCGCCGCAGGCAGGGGAGGGCTTTGTTCGCCTGCAGGCGGCGGTGCAGATGCAGGTGCTGTACAGCAGCCTGCAGGTGGCAGCCGACGGTGCCCCGGCGGCGCTGCTGCTCACCGAAGAATGCACCCGCAGCGTGACGGCGCTGCAATTGCTGCCGCCCTTTGTGTGGGAGGATCCGCTGCCGCCGCTGCCGGATGTTCCGGCGGCACTCACTTTGCAGCTGACCGTGCAGGATGTGGAGGCCATCGACGCTGACCCGGCAGCCCTGGGGCGGCGGCTGGTGGGCAGCCCGGCGGGTAAGTGCTGGCTGACCCACCCCAAGGCCGAGACCTTTCTGGCAGAGCGGGTGGCGCTGCTGCAGCGGGTCTACCGCCGCTGACCGGCCGAAAAAAGAATGAAGCAGCGAGGGAACTGCCGCAGACGCGGCGGCTCCCTCTTTTGTTTTGCAGGGGTTCATGGTATACTAAAACCGATACGCCGCTGCGGCGGGGTGAAAAAAGTTTTGTTGCACGTTTGTGAATGATACGCAATAATCGGGACTGCTCAACCGTTTCTTGAGTGAAATGTCCCCGTGGAAAGTATTTCCACCGTGCCCGTTGAGGGCGTCAAAGGAGAGTTTGAACAATGGGACAGCTGACCAAAAACGAAGTGTTCGCGCTGGCGGTGCAGCGATACAGCGACGCCGTTTACCGCGCGGCCGTGCACAATTGCCGATGCACGGCCGATGCCGAGGATGTGGTGCAGGATGTATTTGAAAAGCTCCTGCATTACGAGGGCTGCTTTGAGAGTGAGGAGCATCTCAAGGCGTGGCTGCTGCGGGTGGCCATCAACCGCTGCCGGGACCTGACCCGTGCGGCGCATCAGAAGGATACCGAACTGGACGAGAACCTGCCCGCACCGGAACAGATGGAGGACGGCAGTGTGCTGGATGCAGTGAAGGCCCTGCCGGAGAATTACCGCAACGCCATTTACTTACACTATTATGAAGGGTACACCACGGCGGAGATCGGCCGGATGCTGAAGGTGCCCACCAACACGGTGTTGAGCTGGCTGCGGCGGGCGAGGGCACAGTTACAGACGATGCTGAAGGAGGAGATCGAAGATGAGGTGGTATGAGTACAAGATGGAGGCGGATGACCTCCACGCCCCGGAAGATCTAAAGGCAAAGCTGCTGGCCATGGCCGACACCCTGCCCGAAGAGGAAAAGAACCGCCCGATGATGCCGGCGCAGGCAGACAACACGGCTGTCGTGCGCCCGCAGAAACCGCCCAAAAAGGCAAAGCTCATCCATTTCCCTGCAAAGCAGGTGGGCGCGCTGGCCGCCTGTCTGGCCGTGTGCGTGGTGGGCTACGGTGCCCTGAGCACCGGGAAGCTGGACATCGGTGCAAAGAGCAGCAACATGGCTCTGTATTCGGCCAATAGTTCCGCAGCTTCCACAGCAGGTGGCTTTACCACCCAGCAGGCCATGCTGGACGCTACCCCGGAGGCTGCCACCTATGACCTGGACCAGGCAGCCGTTCTTTCTGAGAACGACGCTGCTGCCGCCGAGGACCGGCAGGCCAGCACCAGCCCCAAGATCATCTACACCGCCAACCTGACCCTGGAAAGCAAGGACTACGACACGGCCCGCGCGGCACTGGATGCTGCCCTGAATGACGCAGGCGGGTATCTGGAATCCAGCAGTGAATATTCAGACGTCGGGTCCAGCCGCAGCGTCAACCTGACCTTCCGTGTGCCGGAAGAAAATTACCAGAGCTTTCTGGATGCTGTGGCGCAGGCGGGCAATGTGACCTACAAGAGCCAGCAGGCCGACGATGTGACCACCCAGTACATGGACGTGGAAACGCGGCTGGCCAATCTGGAAGCCCAGCGCACCCGTCTGCAGGAGCTGCAGGCCCAGGCCGACAATCTGTCCGACCTGCTGCAGATCGAGACCAGCCTGACCGACGTGCAGTCCCAGATCGAGAGCTGGCAGAGCCAGCTGGACTGGTACAGCAATCAGGTGCAGCAGTGCACCGTGTACGTCAACCTGAACGAGGTGCAGAACTACACCCCCACCGATGAGAGCTTCCTGGGCAGCGTTGGTGCAGCCTTTGCACAGGGCTGGTCCAATTTTGTAAACGGCCTGCAGCAGCTGGCCGTCTGGCTGGCCGGTGCCTGGCCGGTGGTGCTGGTGGTCGCGGCCGCCGCCGCAGGCTTTGCCGTCTGGCGCAAAAAGCGGAAGAAGTAAGGGCGGCAAGCCCCTCCTGCATAAAATTCAAAATTTTTGGAAAAAGGGGTTGACATTGTTCCCGCCCTGTGGTATTATACTTGAGCAGTCAGCGAACAGCTGATGAGCGAAAAGTAAATATCGCGGGGTGGAGCAGTCTGGTAGCTCGTCGGGCTCATAACCCGAAGGTCGTTGGTTCAAATCCGGCCCCCGCAACCACCAAGCGTTCTGAGATTTCTCAGAACGCTTTTTTGTTGTGTTTTACGGCAAAAGGATCCCCCGGTCCGCGCTGCAGGCGGACCGGGGGATCCTTTTGCCTTATAAATGTTCTGCCAGTTCAAACATGGCGCGCACGCTGGCGCGGCTGCGCTCCCGGCGGGAAATGAGCAGGAAGCTGAAGTTCCACTGCGGGCCGTCGATGGGCACGCTGCACAGGTCCGGGCGCAGGTATTTGGGCACGGAAGAGGGCAGCAGGCCGATGCCCACCCCGGCGCTGGCCAGCAGGAACAGCTCCTCCAGCGTCCGGGTGTGAAGGACCGGGTTTCCTTTCAGACCCAGTTGATTGTAGTACTGGCGCAGCAGCTCCTCGGTGTTGCCCCGGGGGGTCCTCTTGAGTCAGGATCAGCGTTTCACCCTGCAGCTGCTGCGGAGCAATCTTCTCCGCTCCGGCAAGGGGGTGGCCGGTCGGCAGCAGCCAGGTAGTGTGCACCTGCTGCAGGATGATGCTGTCCAGTCCCTCCAGATCGGGCAGGTCAAAATCCATGGCGACCAGCAGGTCGATCTTTCGGTCCACCAGCTGGCTGACCAGCTGCTGCCGGGAGCCGGCCACGGTGGAAAGCTGCACTTCCGGGTGCAGGCTGTGGTACTGACGGAGCAATTGGGAGATGGCGTGCTGCTCCAGGATGGTGGGGATGCCCAGGGTCAGGTGGGTCTGCTGCTCCTGGGCGATGGTCTGGGTCCGGGTCACGACCTCTTCCAGCCGGGCCGTGAGCTCGTTGACCTGCTGGAAGAAATACTCCCCGGCCAGCGTCAGCTTGACATGGGCTGTGTCGCGCTCCAGCAGGGTGACGTGCAGCTCCTCTTCCAACGCGCAGATCTGGCGGCTGATGGCTGTCTGGGACACAAAGCAGGCCCGCGCCGCCTTGGTAAAGCTGCCGGAGCGGGCTACCCGCTGAAAGTACAAGATCTGCTGCAATGTCATACGCTTTTTCTCCTGCCTGCATCAAAAATTGTGGAACCTTGCCACGAGTATAACAAATTTCTTGTGCAAACTCAACCACCTTATGCGTTTAAGTTATAAGCGGGCAAATTATTGGTATTTCAAATCTTTGCCGAAACCTGTTAAACTTGTAACAAGAGCGCCGGGCCTACACAAGACCGGTGCAAAAGAAGAAAAGAGGTAACCAAATGAAGAGCAAGATCTCTCGCCGCAGCTTCCTGCGCAACATTGCTGCCGCTGGCAGCGGTGCCGCTGCGCTGGGTCTGCTGGCAGGCTGCAGTTCCAGCAGCACCGCCGCATCCTCCGGCAGCACCGCAGCTGCCGAGGACAAGTACACCCCGGGCACCTATTCTGCCTCCAAGACCATCTCCTACTCCGAGATCGGTGTCTCCATGACCTTTGATGCCAACAGCATCACCGCCTGCGAGATCACTTCCTCCGGTGAGCAGGACCTGCTGACCGACGACAAAAAGACTGCCATGGCCAAGGCCATCGTGGAGGGCCAGAGCGCCGATGTGGACGCTGTGACCAGCTGCACGCTGGTGGCTTCCGTGGGTGCCATCCAGGAGTGCGTGGCCGACTGTATCGCACAGGCTACCGGCACTGAGGTGGAAAAGCCTGAGACGACCGAAGTGACCGGCCGTGTGCCCGGCTACTGCGGCCCCGGCGACTGGCTGGGCGAGGCTCCGGCTGACCCCGACAAGTACGAGGATGCAGGCACCTATGATGTGGTCATCGTGGGCGGCGGCCATGCCGGCGTCGGCGCAGCCTTTGGTGCTGTGGATGAGGGCGCTACCGTGGCGGTCATTGAAAAGCAGCCCTGGGGCAACTTTGTGGACCTGGACGGCACCGGCACCAACATGGGCGGCTGGTACGGCGAGGACATCGGCCACGTCAACTCCAAGCTGCTGATCGAGCGCGGCTATGGCCCCTATGACACCGGTGCCATCACCTCCGAGTTCTGCAAGCGTGCCGCAGGCCGTGTGAACCCCGAGATCATCAAGAACTTCGTGCAGTATTCCGGCCAGATGTTCGACCGCTACGAGGAGATCTACGACTCCTATGAGGAAGAGCGCAAGGCCAACGACAGCGACGTGTATCTGGCCGATACCGCTGTCATCGTGCCCAAGGCTGCCGGCGACGGCAAGACCGGCGACCAGTGGGTGGACGGCGAGCCCGCAGGCGGTGCCGGTCACTACGACATGAGCGATATGTTCCAGTACCCGCTGTGCAACACCCAGGCAGCTTACGGCCAGCACAAGGCCAGCTACCCCATCAGCTGCGGCGGTTACCTGACCTGGCCCTGCAATGCCCAGTTCTACGGCTATCAGGGCAACAACATCGAGTACATCCACAAGTACATCGTCAAGTATGTGCAGGAGACCCCCAACTGTGCCTGGGACTTTGAGCGCGAGGGCATCAAGCTCATCCAGGACGAGAGCGGCAAGGTCACCGGCGTGTACGCCAAGGGCGCAGACGGCACCTACTACCGCTACAACTGCAACAAGGGCGTCATCCTGTGCGCAGGCGACTTCATCGGCAACCCCGAGATGTGCTGGGCGCTGCTGAACGAGGGCATGGAGTGGGCTGAGCGCAGCGGCGCGACCGCTGACAGCTGGGCCTCTGCAGGCACCCGCAACGGCCAGGGCCACAAGATGGCCTGCTGGGCAGGCGGCATGATCGAGCCCACCCCCCGTGGCTGGATGGCCATCGGCGGCGGCGCTTCCGGCCCCTGGGGCACCGCTCCCATGCTGATGCTGAACAGCCGCGGCAAGCGCTTCATGAACGAGGGCGCCATTGCGCAGATGCAGGCCACCTGCCTGCGTCAGCCCGCCGGTCTGGCCTGCTACGTCACCGACGTCAACTGGGCCAAGACCCTGAAGGCTGCTCCGCTGGACCACGGCGCACCCAACTTTGGCATGCAGGACTACTGGGATAAGATCGAGCAGGACATGAACAACACCGTGTCCGGTCAGGCCAACACCATCACCATTGCAAACCTGGCCGAGCGCACCCAGATGGCCGGTACCATCTACCGTGCCGACACTCTGGAGGAGCTGGCAGATCTGCTGGGCTACAAGGGCGCTGCCAAGCAGAACTTCCTGGACAGCATCGCACACTACAACGAGCTGTGCTATGCAGGCGTGGACAGCGACTACGGCAAGGATGCACCGTACATGGTGCCCATCGACACCGCTCCGTTCTTCGGCGGCACCAGCTCCACCGGCCACTCCTCCAACCCGATGATGGTCACCATGAGCGGTGTCATCACCGACGAGACCCAGAACGTCCTGAACAAGGACTGGGAGCCCATCGAGGGCCTGTATGTGGCCGGCAACTGCCTGGGCGGTCGTTACGGCTTTGGCTACAGCACTCCGTTCGCCGGCAACTCGGTCGGTATGGCCATGACCCACGGCTGGACCGCAGGCCATCAGGTGGCTTCCGACAAGAAGTTCCTGGGTGAGCCCGTGGAGGCCATGGAGGCACCCGCAGGCGGCCCCGGCGGCCCCGGCGGTCCCCACTGATCTCTTCTGACGCGTTTCTTTCTCTTCTTCTCTGGGGAAGCCCCGTTACAGGGCTTCCCCTTTTGCATGAATGCGTGTATACTTTATAAAAAACGACAAGGAGCATCACCATGGCAAAACCGCTCGTGCTTGACCTGCACATCCCTTACTGCATCCGCCCGGAAAACTACCTCGCGCACTTCAACGCGGTGGGCTCCAATGCGGAAAAAAACGCCTATATGGACGCCCTCAAGCGGGAGGTGCTCTCCTATGAGGGAGAACTGGACGGTTACGAGATCCGGGCCGTGCACCTCAGCGGCGGCAGCGCCAGCGTGATGGCCCCGGACTTGCTGGGCGATGTGCTGCGCACGGTGCGCACCCATCTGCCGGTGGCGCAGGGGGCAGAGGTCAGCTACGACTCGCTGCCCGTCACCATCGGCACGCCGTCCCTCACGGGCATCGCGTCCGGCCACCCCAACCGCACCGAACTGATGATGCGCTCGGACAACGACGCCGAGCTGAAGGCGCTGGGCTGCACCCACAACGCGCAGCATATCCGCAACGCCATGCTGTTTCTGGCAAAGTTCCACCTGAACAATGTGGGCCTGACCCTGAACTACGGCATCCCGGGGCAGACGATGCAGAGCTGGCACAACAGTCTGCACGCGGCGGTCATCATGCAGGCCGGGCACATCACGGCAGAGCCGCTGGCCGTGACCGACGCCGAGGGTATGCCCAACGCGGCGGAGCGGTTCGAGATGTTCCGCTATGCCTGCGAGTACCTGCCGGAGAACGGCTACAAGATGTATGCTGCCGGGTGCTTTGCCCGCCCCGGCTACGAGTACCGCGCCCGTGCCATGGAGTGGAACGGGGATGACGTCATCGGCATGGGCGTCAACGGCGGTTCGGTGTACGACGGCTATGCCGTGCGCAACACCAACAGCCTCAAGCTTTACATCAAAAATGCCGGTGACTTTGAAAAGCTCACGGCGCAGGCCGCGCAGCTGGATGAGAACGCGCTGATGCTGCGCTACCTGCGGGGCCGCATGAAGCTGAACGACGGCGTGGTGGAGCCGCTGTTCCGGGAACGGTTCGGGCAGGAACTGCCGCAGGAATTTTCCACCCTGCTGGATAAGGCGGTGGAAAACGGCCTGGCCCAGCGCACGGCCGACGGCTGGATGCCTACCCTGGAAGGGCTGTTCCGGGGCGAGGTACTGTAACACAAAAAGCGGGAGCTGTCCCATGGGAGAGACAGCTCCCGTTTTTTGTATGCCAAAAGTCCCCACGGCGTGCCGATTTGTGGTATACTGGTAGAAAACACGGACCCGTGAAGGAGAAAAGCATGCAATACAAACTTCTGGTAAGCGATTTTGACAATACACTGGTGCCCTTTGGGGAGCCGAAGCCCCGCCCGGCGGTGGTAAAGGCCGTGAAAAAACTGCAGGCCGCCGGGGTGAAATTTGCGCTGAGCACCGGCCGCGCATACCCCTGCGTGCACAGGGAGCAGCTGGGCGGCATCCGGCCGGATTACATCGTTACCTGCAACGGTGCCTGCGTGACCGACAGCAAGGGCACTGTGGTGACGGAACACCCCCTCACCAACGAGGAAATGTACGCGCTGGTGGATTTCTGCGAGGATTACAACTACCCGCTGCAGTTCAATTTCCGGGATGCCTGCTATGTGTACTGTGAGTACGAGGCCCTGCGCAACAACTACGCAAAGATGGGCAGCAGCGGCCTGACCTGCGTGGACGGTGAGGACCAGGATCGGCACCTCATCGACATGCCGCATTCGGCGTTTGCCGCGGTGCCGCCGGAACATGTAGCAGACTTCATGGCAAAATACGGCCATCTGAACCTGAACTGGATGCAGGTGGGCGCGAAAAACGCCGACGGCTACTGCTTTTACGACATCGTGCGCGGCGGCATGGACAAGGGCGTGGGCCTGACCGACCTGTGTGCCCGGCTGGACCTGCCGCTGGAAGAGACGGTGGCGGCGGGAGACTCGGCCAACGACCTGAGCATGCTGCGCACGGCCGGCTTGGGCGTGTGCATGGACAATGGAACCGAGGATGCAAAGGCCGCTGCTGACCGGGTCATCGGTGATGTGCGGGAGGACGGCCTGGCGGCGCTGATCGAGGAACTCTGGTTTGATGGCCCGAAAGCGGAGCCCTCCGGCCGGGACCTGGGCTCGGCCTGGGCACAGATCGAAAGCGCAGGCGGCCAATGAGCTTTGCGCCGGTGTACAATGAGCATAGCCGGGCGCTGATCCTGGGCACCTGGCCCAGCCCCAAAAGCCGGGAGATGGCCTTTTATTACGGCCACCCGCAGAACCGCTTCTGGCCGATGATGGCCGCCCTGACCGGGGAGCCGGTGCCGAAGCGGGAGGACATCGAAGCAAAAAAGCAGATCATCCTGCGCCATGGGTTGGCCCTGTGGGACACGCTGGAAAGCTGCACCATCACCGGGGCGTCGGATGCCTCCATCCGGGATGTGGTGCCCAACGACATCGCCGCTCTGCTGCAGAAGGTGCCCATTGAGGCGGTGTTCTGCAACGGGGCCACGGCCTATCGCATTTATACAAAGTATCTGCAGCCGGTCACCGGCCTTGCGGCGGTCAAACTGCCCAGCACCAGCCCGGCCAATGCGGCCTGCCGCCCGGAGATGCTGCGGCAGGTGTGGGGCGCGGCGCTGGCAGACTGGATCACCAAATAATTGCCAAGCTGTAAATTCTTCATGAATCCGCTTGCGTTTTTCGCAAAGGGTTGTATTATGGGTACTATAAGGGGCACCTGCCCCGGAAAAGGAGAACGACCATGAGCAAGATCATCCGCACCCGGAAGCCCAGTGTCCTGCCGTACTACGCGGCGGCGCTGGTGTTCGTGGTGCTGTGCGCGGTGCTGCCGGTGTATCGGCTGTGGGCCCTTGCGGCGGCGCTGGTAGCCGCTGCGGCGGCATTCCTGGCGGCCAAAAAGGTCTGCCCGCCCCGTGTGGTGGAAACCGAGGTGCCCTTCCACACGGGTGTGGAGGACGTGGACGCCATGCTGGCAGACATCCAGCAGAAGCTGGACACTCTGCACAGCCTGAACGAATCCCTGCCCGACCCGCAGCTGTCCGCCGCCATGACCCGCATGGAAAAGGCCGGACGCTCCATTGTGGAAGTGGTGGAGGCCAACCCCGCCAAGGCAAAGCAGGTGCGCCGCTTTGCCAACTATTATCTGCCGGATGCCGTGAATGTGCTGCAGCAGTATGCGCAGCTGGCCCGGCAGGGGGTGCGCGGCGAGAACGCCGCCGCCATCCGTGCCGAGGTGGAGCACAATGCGTCCTCCATTGCCACGGCCTTTGAAAACCAGCTGGATGCACTGTACGCCGCAGAAAGCATGGACCTGTCGGCAGACCTGACTGTGCTGCAGAACATGCTCAAAGGGCAGGGAATGAGTAAATAAACGGATATACTGGAAAGGAAGGAATCTCCTATGGCAGACAACACGTTCAACTTTGACCTCGACGCACCCGCTGTGCCTACCCTGACGCTGGACCCGGCTCCGGCACAGGAGCAGGCCCAGCCCAAACAGCCGGAACCCGCCGCTGCCCCCGAGGCACAGGTCAAGCTCAGCCCGGAAGAGCAGGCCATGGTGGATCAGTTCGCGGAGAAGATCGACATCACCAACAGCCAGCAGGTGCTGCAGTACGGCTCCGCCTGCCAGAAGAAGATCGGTGACTTCTCCGAAGCAGCTCTTTCCAAGGTGTCCACCAAGGACCTGGGCGAAGTGGGCAATATGATCACCGACCTGATCGGCGAGCTGAAGAGCTTTGACGCAGGCGAAGAGCAGCAGAAGGGCATTCTGGGCTTCTTCAAGAAAAAGGGCGACCAGCTCGACGCCCTCAAGACCAAGTACAACAAGGCCGAGACCAACGTGGAGAATATCCAGGGCATGCTGGAGGCCCATCAGGTGCAGCTGCTCAAAGACATCGCCATGCTGGACAAGATGTATGACCTGAACATGGCCTACTTCAAGGAGCTCAGCATGTACATTCTGGCCGGGAAAAAGAAGCTGGCCGAGGTGCGTGCAGGGGAGCTGCAGCAGGCCATGGACAAGGCCAAGGCCTCCGGCCTGCCGGAGGACGCCCAGGCGGCCCGCGACCTGGCCGACCAGTGCGAGCGCTTTGAAAAAAAGCTGTACGATCTGGAGCTTACCCGCAACATCAGCCTGCAGATGGGCCCCCAGATCCGCCTGCTGCAGAACAACAACACCATGATGGCCGAGAAGATCCAGTCCACCATCGTGAACACCATCCCCCTGTGGAAGAACCAGATGGTGCTGGCCCTGGGCCTGGCCCACACCCAGAAGGCCATGCAGGCCGAGCGCGCCGTCACCGACATGACCAACGACCTGCTCAAGAAGAACGCCGAGGCCCTCAAGATGGGCACCATCGAGACGGCCAGGGAGTCCCAGCGCGGCGTGGTCGATATCGAGACGCTGCAGCAGACGAACAAGAGCCTCATCGAGACCCTCGACGAGCTGAACAAGATCCAGAACGAGGGCCGCGCAAAGCGGGTGGCGGCCGAGCAGGAGCTGACCCGCATCGAGGACGAACTCAAGACCAAGATGATGGAGATCCGGAGCTAAGATGGCGAACGCAGATTTTTCCCAGAATCAGAATCCCAACCCAGGCGGCTTTGACGCAGGCAGCTACCGCGAGGCGGCACCGAAGACCGAAACGGCCCGCCTGACCCCGGCACAGCAGAAGCTGGCCGGGCTGGAAGCGGCCCTTCCGGCGGTGCTGCGTACCCAGGGCGCGGCCCTTGCGCTGAGCGTGGTGGTCATGCTGGCGGCGTTCTTCGGCTTTGGCGGAGCCAAGCTCAAGGCCAAGGCCAACGAAGCCGCCAAGTGGTACACCGTCGGTGTTTCAGCCGATGGCGGCTACACCCTGAGCGAAGAGCTGACCACCCGCGCCAACACGGCGGCGAACATCCTCACCACCGGTGTCAATACGCTGGGGGCCGACAACGCCGAGGTGCTGGCCGCGCAGGACGCGCTGAGCGTGTTCAACAACGACCTGGACGGTGTGAATACGGGCAAGACCCGGATGCACGCCATTTACGAAGACAATGCCGCCCTGGGCGCGGCCATCGACCAGCTCTACGCAAAATTGCAGGAGCAGGCCGCCAACCCCATGAAGATGGGCGCAGTGCAGGGCCAGTACGGCCAGTTCAACAGCGCGGCCACCATCATCGGCAACCTGACCTATAACGAAAAGGTCTACGCGTATCAGAAGGACACCGGTGGCTTTCCGGCCAGTGTGCTGAAAAGCCTGTTCGGCGTCAAGGAGGTGGAACCTTTCGCATGAAAACGATGAAACGATTTGCTTCCCGGCTGTGTGCCGTGCTGCTGGTTTTGACGGTCGGCGTCACGGCGCTGGTGCCTGCTGCCTTTGCGGCCAAGGCCCAGCTGCCCAGCCTGCCCAGCGACCAGTGCGTCGTGGACGATGCCAATGTCCTGAGTGACAGCACCACCACGACGATCGAGAACCTCAACGCCCAGCTGACCGAACAGTGCAGCGGGGCACAAATCGGTGTGCTGACCGTGGAGTACACGGGCAGCGTCTCCACCGAGGACTACGCTGTGCAGGCCGCCAACGCCTGGGGGCTGGGCAGCTCCAGCAACAACAACGGTGTGCTCATCCTTCTGGTGATGCAGTCCCAGCAG
>SKEF01002460.1_pt1 | contig 14248 bp, 8 predicted proteins | sample 4826691 | NCBI WGS metagenome assembly SKEF01 (sample SAMN11008816, study PRJNA524170) | human gut metagenome | biome: Human fecal sample; material: Feces; isolation source: fecal sample from pouch patient p23, p27 | host: Homo sapiens | place: Israel: Tel-Aviv | collected 2016-08-24
CTGTTTTAAACAGCCTACGTCCTCATCGACTCAATCTTTAAAAAGTTTGTAATGATGAAGAAAATAAGCAAAATCAAGTTTATGCTTTATTAACGAGATGTTTTCTATAGGGGTGCTGAGTAGTTACATGGGGAAAAACTTCTCCTGATGGTGTTCCTAATGATTATACTGAAGGAGGAGTAAAAAAAAGTGGAAATTATTATATGTTTTCACAGAATGTTTATAATTGGGGTGATAAAGAAAAACTTTTTAATTTCACTTTTTCTAATGACAAATTAAACTTATCTGGGTATCAAATTATCTTTAAGGCTTCAAATAGTAATGATTTTGAGTCGGATAAAGAAACTGCTGATATAACCATAACTTATCAGCTTTATTCTCAGAGAGATATTGATGCTGTAACTTTCATCAAGGCATCTGATCCTACTTTGCTGAAATCTGCTTATGCTTTAAAAGAAGGAAACAAATGTATCTTCAGTGGTGCTTCTGTATATGATGAGATTAAATCTATCTTGGGTGTTTCGTCTAAAGAAGATATTAAGGACTTCTATATACGTTGGACTATAAAGCATACAGATGACACCAAAGTAAATAATCTTACTGTCTCTTCTGGAAAAATACAGAAGCGTAATGATTTTGACTATATTTACTTTAATAATACAGGTTCCTCTATCAAGGAAAATGATTTGGATGTTACCTTAGAGTTGCCTAGTAGTGAGTCTTGGGATAACATAAAATTATCTTTTGTTATTTCCAAAAATGTCTCTGAATTGACTACTAAATATGGTGTTGTTGAGAAGGAGCCAACTTTGAATGCATTGTATAATATTACGTTGAAAACAAAGTACAACATGCCTTTCAATCATTATGTAGGCCATGCTAATACTGCATTTGAAAATGGTATGCAGCAGACTGCAGAATGGGAGTATTATGTCTATGTGAAAGATGCTAATGAGCAAGTAGAGTTAGTGCTGCCATTCGACAAATATGAAAATGGAATAGGATCGGGAACGCCACTTGAGCCACGAGGTTATTTCAGATGGTATGATTTTAATACAGATAAAGCTAATGATAATTTAAGTCCAGTTACAGGGACCGGAGCATCAACTCTTCTGAATCATATAAAATCAGAGGGTAAAGACTATGGTCTGTTTGCTTTCAATATTTCTCAAGACCCTGTTAGTAAGAATGTTGGTGTTATGTATACTGCACCAGCAGAAGCTTCATCTGAAGGGTGGGCTGGTGAAGACATCGCCTGTGATGTGAGCCGTTATATTGATGGTTTGGATGCAACAAAAACTTATCTTGTACATGAGCCTACGCTCTCTATCAGATACATTTTTCATATCCGTTCTGCCAAGCAGTTAGCAGACGATATTATGAATACGGCTATTGGTAAAAAGCCTCAAAGAGCAGGTTATAGAACTTATGAGGATGGTAAGTATATAACAGTTGGTATGAAGGATAAAAGTTCTATTGTTACTCTTCGACTGGATTTGTCAGATGCTACGAAATATTATTTCCATCCATTAGCAAATGGTGTATATACGCAAGATGGAGCTTCTTTTGGTTTCACTAATCGGGTATATTATGCAGATGAAAAGGACAAACTCGTAGAATCCAACTTCGATAAAAATAAATTATGCAAGGCAACTAAGATTGAATGGTGGGCGTATGATAAGACCAAAAAATATTGTTTCTGTTTAGGTACTAAGGCCGACCGTTTCTTTGATTTGAAGATGGAAGATCTTGATAAACCCTGGATGCCTGCATCTATAACGGGATCAAATAAGAGCTTTACATTTGAATATGGAGATCCTGTATTCATCGTTGCGTATGCTATGGATGAAGAAAATCATCGTTGCCCTATTGCCAACTTCGATGTTCGATTCATGAATAATCATCCGATGACTAAAGAGGAGATTGTTAAAAATGGATTGAATAACAGACTGATTAGTTATCTTGACGAGCATTATAAAATGGCTACCAAGCCAATTACATTTGATGATGATGATGTAGAACAGACTGTGGCTGCTCCTACAAGTCCGGATGACAACCAGGACCGATTACCATCTAAATGGGATCGCCGTGCTTATAGTTTCGTATATCGTGATCTGATTGACTACGATGCTGCTAATTATAATGGTCCGAAGGCTATCGGTCATTCTCCACTTCATGGAGATTATTGCTTGTATAAATCTGCCAATGTTAATGGTATTTCCGGTAATGGTGAGTCACTTAAAGATGGATATCTTTGGTGGCAAAGTGGACAATTATATGATAAGACTTATGAGATAACCAATGGTTCTCAGTATGGCCACTTCCTCTATGTGGATGCATCAGACGAAAGTAGAAAAATCGCCGCTGCAGATTTCACGGCAGATCTCTGTACAGGACAGCAACTTATCTTCACAGCGGGTGTTGCTGACATGACTAAAGCGGATACTAAGCCACAGATTATGTTTAAACTATTTGGTGTTAAAAGAAATGTCAATGATGATATTGTTGAAAAACACCTGATACATAGTTTTGCGTCTGGTGATTTTAAGACTAATATAGAAAAATTGAAACCGGCAACTTGGTACCAGGTATATGGTAAGATTACTTTGCAAAAAGAGTCAAATGTAGAGCAGTATTCAGATTTCCGACTGGAGATTGATAATTACTGTAGCAATACTGATGGTGCCGACTATGCTGTAGATGATATCCGTATGTATCTAGCGCCGGCTAAGGTTCAGGTGATTCAGGAAAAGCCGGTATGTAACGGTGCTACAACTGGAACCATCAAACTGAAGATACGTGCTATCCACGAGACTTTGAATGCAATTTTGGGACATAAAAATACAAAGATCTATTTCAGATTTGTGGGTGAAGATGGTAATCCTGTAAATACGGATTATTCTTATACCTTGAAGGATAGAACGACCGGTAATACAAGTACAGTTCCTGGCACAGAATATGGTACTGTTGATGTATACGATTCAGAGGAAAAATGTAAGAACTTTGAGATCGATGGTACTAATATGATTGAGCAAGATAGTGAAGGTGAAACCTATATTGTTATCAGCAATAAGGAATTTCCTTTGACTACGGGTAAGAAGTATTACGTATCTGTATCTACAGAAGATCCTGCGAAGGGAAATGCTAATTGGGGCACACCTGCTGAAGTCTGCTCGGTATACAGTAACTGGTTTGAAATGATTAGCCAGCATCCAGTCATTACGGATACCAAGGGTAATGTCGTAACGGATTATAAGATTCCTTGCGATCAAGCAGACAGCTATGAGGTTACTATTAAGGGACAGTTGATTACAACCGATCCTAATAGTGGCGGTAAGATAACATTGGATAATGTGGAGTTCTTCTGGTATATTAATGATCCTGCAGTAACTTCCAACAAGCTGAACGAAACAGCCAGCAACACAATCACTATCAGCAAGGAAAAGCTTCCTTTGGGTGAAACACATAAAATCTTTATGTTGCCAAAAGGAACTCAGAATTCAGATGGTTATATTCCATACGAAATCAATGGTAAGACCTATCTGTTGTGTACAGGTGCTATACCGGTAGATTTGCGTGTAATGAAGGATGGACCACAGCTTAACTTCGGTTTCAATGATGTGGATTATCCATTCAATGATGGCAGTTATGAGGCATCGCTTCGTATCGGTTTGCCACAGCTGGAGAAGTTGAAGGCTTCTAATGGATATTTGAAGGTACCTCTTCATAGTGCTACGATGAGAGATGGAACAGCTATTGCTGAACCTCTTACTTTCATTGATGATAGTAAAGTCCCTGCTGTTAAATCGAAGAGCGTAATTGTTGCATCTACGAATGATCCTTTATGGGAAACGAAGTTGAATACTCAGGTTGCAATATTGGAGAACGAAGAGCTGCCTGCTTTTGATAAAACGACTCAGGCTACTCTCAACCTCAAGTTTGAAGATAATGCAGTTGCTAATTTCCACGAGGGATATTACTATGTACTCCGATTCGCTTACGAGAAGAGAGCAGCTTCTGCGGCAACTACTAATTGCCCTGGCGAGTCTTATCTCAAGTTGAAGATAGTACCGGAGTTCATTACCTGGACTCCTACTGCAGATGGCGGAATGAATGCCAACTGGAACAATGATGATAACTGGCATCGCTCTTCTTCTACAGAATTGTATGATAAGGATTATACCGATTATCAGACTTATGGCAGTAGTACAATTTCTGCGGCAGCATCTGCATCGAAGATAGATATTCCTACGCAGAACAGCTATGTGCCAATGAAGTTTACCAAGGTAACCATCGGCAATCTGAATGGTTTGCCATTCCCTGACCTCGGTAATGTGGTTTACCGTAGCACCAATCAGATTGCTACCAAGCTGACCAATGGCAAGGGTAATGAAGCTACGAAGTATATCCAGTACGACATCATGGCGTTCTGGAATGAGGCAGATGCCAATAAGGGATTGGATACAGAAGGTAATCTGAAGTGCGAGAAGTTCTATGGCAATACCTGTCATCAGATTTACTTCAAGCCTCAGGGCGAGCTTCGCGACCAGTGCTATCTGGTATATGACAAGGCTTGGGTAGAGAAAGAGCTGGAGCCAAACAAGTGGTACACCATGGCTTCGCCTCTGCAGTATATCTACGCCGGTGATATGTATGTGCCAGCAAAGGATGGACGACAGGAAACCAAGGCGTTTACGGATATCACGTTTGATACGAATGTATATAGCCGGAGCAAGTATCCGGTTTATCAGAGAGCTTGGATGAAGAGTGATGTGAAGGAAATCACACCTAAGAGTGATTATCCTGCATCTCATTACCCAAGTGTAGCTGCTCCAGAAAATGTTGATATGAATCTCGGCTACTGGAGCCATGTATATAATAGGGTGGATGAGAGCTATGCCGATGCTGCAGATGGAACCTTCGGTGGTTTCTCTATCAAGGCGGGTAATGCCCTCCTGCCGAAGGATAAGACTAAGAAAGCGCTCCTCCGTTTGCCAAAGGCTGATACCAAATATCAGTACTTCGATTATGATGGATCAACGACTTCTGGTGGTAAATCAGTAACTGTTGGTAAGAACAATGGCCATGGCAAGTTTCTCGTAGCTTACAGTAATGAAGAGAAGACATTCGCAGAGAAGACCCAGGCCTTGGGAACAGATAACGCCAGTGGATTCTATCTCGTTGCCAATCCATATACCTGCTCTATCTCGATGGCTAAGTTCTTCGATGCTAATACTGGTTTGCAAAAGGCAATATGGATGGTAGAGAATGGCGAGGTGAAGGCGATTTCCAATGCAGAATTGGATAAGCAGAACTACGCTATCCAGCCTACCCAGTCGTTCTTTGTCAAGAAGAAAGGAGGCGAAACGGTAGAAAATGTAAGGTTCACTTCTGCGATGTATGTTGACCGCACTATCACTCCTGGCCTTCTGATGGCATCAGACTATGTCAAGAGCATTGAAGCGACGACAGAGAATTCCAACGGCCAGATTTCAAAGGCACGCATCGCTTTGCGTCCGGAGGCTTCTGCCGACTATGATGATCAGGAGGATGTGGATCTCTTGTACGACCAGAACCTGAAGGATGTTCCGCAGGTTTATACCGTTGCCGGCAACGAGGCGGTGGCTGTGAATGCTGTTCCTGAGTTGTCCTGGATTCCGCTCGGTATCGTGAGCCAGCAGGCTGAAGAGGTTTCACTCACCCTGAAGGGTGTGAACAAGCTCGATGCTCCGGTTTATCTCTACGATGCTGCATCGGCAAGCTTTACAGAACTTCATGAAGGCGAGGCTGTGAAGGTGAAGGCGGGTGACCACGGAAGATACTTCCTAACCCTGACCCGTACCTCAACCGGCATCGACCGCATGGAGGCTGAAGAGCAGAGCGCACCGGTGAAGGTTTACTCACCAGTTGCAGGCATGATCGTTGTTTCTGCCTTGGGTGGTGAGAAGCTCGACAGGGTTCAGGTATTTACGTTGGATGGCAAGATGGTTCACAGTTATCAGTTGCCTGATAAGCAGAGAATGATTCTGCGAGTTCCATCCGGCATTTACATCGTGAAGGCATCTACCCAGTCCTGTGCTCAGGCTAAGGGTCAGAAGATTTCAGTAAGATAGTATATTCTGGTTTTTAAATATCAATACTTATTTTTTTAATACCCACATTATCTGATACCTTACTATATATAGGGGCATCTTTGTTTCTTTGGTAGAGACGAAGGTGTCCCTATCATTTTTATTATTTTTTTTAACACGCATAATTTGCTAGTTCCCAACAATTATCTTATATTTGCAAAGAGTTTCTGTGTCTCTTATGTAGAGATTCAGATGAACGACATCAAAAAACGAGCTTGATTCGCATGATGAAAGAGACAAATATACACTCACAGGTTACGTCCACTATTGCAGGGGACGACGGCGAAGCCGTGGCAAAAAGTGAACAAAACGCTAAGAAAAAGGTTCCGGAAAAGCCTAATGAAGGGCTTGAAAAACCTGCTGATGCAGGATGGTATGTGGCTGTAGTGAGAGTGAATTGTGAAACGAGAATAGCTGATTCTATACGAATCAATCTTAATCACAATCATGTTTGGTTTGATTACTGGATTCCCAAGGTAAAAGTAGTTTATATAGACAAACGTTCCAATAAGCGAAAAGTGAAAGAAAAGCTATTTCTTTCCACTTTCATCTTTTGCAATGTTTCTCCGAGACAACTTGACAATATCCGCTTCCGTTCGGATGTGTATAAGATGCTGACGATGCCAGGTCAAAGGAAAATATATCAAATTCCCGACCAGGTTGTTGCCAACTATCGATATTTTGTAGAGAATGATGAAGAGCCTGTCACTGCTGCCCCTGTTCCTTTGAAGAAAGGAATCAAAGTGCGAGTGGTAGCAGGCAGCATGAAAGGTGTGGAAGCATACGTACAGAGCTATAATGGCAAGAAAGCTGTCATCGGCAGCGAAATCAAGTATATCAGTGGTGCAACGCTTACGATAAGTAGAAATTTACTCGAAGTCGTTGAAGAAGGTTAAGTTGTAGAATGATCTTGTTACATAAAAAAACTATGAGTTATCTGAGTAAAATGTTATAGTAAGTTATAGCAATGCGGTCCCATCCCGCACAACCATGGCGAGGGTTTTGATGCCCCGCCAACCTTATAGCGTAGCGGTTCTGAGCACCGGAGGGCGGTTACATCCCTAATCCCTATGGTAGGGATTTAGGGCTTGGTTATAGGGTAAGGACCCCCTCTTCGCCAGAGGGGGACAGGGGAGTCGAAAAGAAACAATATAAAACGAATAAAGAAGATAGAAAAACTCCTTTGAAAATTTGGTAGTTTCACGGAAAACCCTTATATTTGCAGGCGATATTGAAATAAAAAATAAAAAATTATGGGAAAAATCATAGATAAGACGGTAACAAAGATAGTTACAGAAGAGGGTATCTCTCTCTTTCGCCGTGTAACTAAGGTTTTGATGCCAAATGGCAAGTATCGTTATCCTGTAGATTATTTCGATGCAACTCCTGGAGTTGTTAAGGTTTCGAAAGAAGAAATGGATAAGGTTGCAATACCTGTTTACAAAAAGTTAATCTAATGGAACGGTTGATGTCTGATGGTTATCCTTTTATCTTTCAAATGATAGATAAAAGTGAGAGTGATGAGTATCTGATTCAGACCTTGCAATATCGGTTTAAGTCAGAGAAATCTCATCATGCCTATATCGTAAGAGTTGAATGTTATAAGAAACACGCTTATTGTGTGAAGTTCTTCGATAAGGCAAACATCAACAGTAAAAATAAGTTTAGTCTTCGTTCCAATACTTTCGAGGTTAGAACGATACTCTATACAATGTTTCATATAATGTTAGATGTATTGAAACGAGACGAAAAAGCTTCTTTCTTTTTTATTGGAGCAGAAGACGAAAAAGATCAGGATGGAATGGTATCCCGTCGTTTCCGTCTTTATCGTCGTTTCGTGCTTTCAACGGTTTCTGATGAAAAGTTCGAGCATTTTAGAAGAAATGATTTATCACTTTATATTCTTGTAAATAAGGAATATGTATCAGATACATCCTCTTATGCTGATGAACTAGCAAATATTGTGCAACAATATTTATAAGATAACCTCCTCATTCGAGCGACGACAAGTGCAGAGCGATACTGCAATGAGGAACAATTCAGACGGTCCCATCCCGCAAAACATGGCGAGGGCTTTGATGCCCCGCCAACCTTCTAGCGTAGCGGTTCTGAGCACCAGAGGGCGGTTACATCCTTCCCTTTTCGAGAAGGGAAGGCTTGGTTAGGATGTGGAGCTCTCCTTGCAGGAGAGACGGAGAGGTAGAAAAACACCTTCATTAACGGTAAGGAAGGTTTCTGTCCCCTGTAAGGGGAACCGAAAGGGTCGCAAAGACTATTGAAGGTAGGTTTTCGAAAATCTTATCATGTCCCTAATCTAATGTAATTATAACTCGAACAAAAAGATGAATGTCAAAGCTGCCTATTTGGCAGCTCTGGCAATACCAATTAATAACATGTTTTTTTGATAAAATTACGCTAAAATCTGCTGAATAGCTTAAAATGAGCTATTTATGAGTGTCTTACCTCGATAGAGGTAATGATTTGGCAATAGTCCTAATTTCTGCAATATGCGTATGTTTGCTGTCAAACAACTCTTTTCGGGTGCAAATTTAATATAAATTTTCGAGATATAAGCTAAAATACCAAATAAAATTGTGTACCTTTGCAGTGGCAAATTCAAAATCAAGATAAAATGAACAGAATTAAGGAGATTCTTGAACGCAAAGGTGTCAGTCAAACAGATTTGGCACATCGGCTTGGCAAAACATTTAATATGGTAAATCTATACGCTACAAATAAAGTTCAGCCACCGATACCTATACTGTACAAAATTGCTGAAATTTTGGACGTGGACATTAGAGAGCTTCTTGTTTCAAATAAAATAGATACGCAATGAAATTAACAGACATAATTAAAGGAACAGAATATGACCTAAGTTTGTTCTCCGACAAGCATATTGCAGAGTTAGAGAACTGTATAGTTGAGCGAAAAACAAATGGGGGGGTAAATATTATCTCACTTGTTTAGTTCGCAAGAAAGAAATAAAACTGACTCCTGAGGAAGTGGTGCGCCAACTATATTTATTGGTGCTTATAGAGGATTATGGGTATTCCACATCAAGAATGGAATTGGAATACGAAGTGACTTTTGGACGAGAAAAGAAGCGTGCTGATATTGTTATTTTTGATAAACAAGATACAACAGCACCTTTTATTATAGTAGAAGTCAAGAAGCCAAAACTCAAAGACGGCAAGGAACAGCTCAAGAGCTATTGCAATGCTACAGGTGCACCTATTGGTGTATGGAGCAATGGAAAGAGCATTTCATACTATCATCGAAAAGACCCTAACTATTTTGAGGATTTAAGTAGCATACCTCGTGCCGACCAAAAACTATCAGACATCATTTCTGAACGTTGGACTATTGATGACCTTATCAAGAAAGACAAGCTTGTCAATGAGCGCAAGTCACTGAAAGACTTGATTCTCGAAATGGAAGACGAGGTGCTTGCCAATGCTGGCGTTGATGTCTTTGAGGAGGTGTTCAAATTGATTTTCACCAAACTTTACGATGAAATGGAGAGCGGACGCAAGAAAGACCGTAATCTTGTATTCCGTAACTATGGTGACACAGAGGAGGAACTAAGAGACAAACTACAGGATTTGTTCGACCAAGCCAAAGAAAAATGGGCAGGTGTATTCTCTGAAGATGCCAAACTGCAATTGGCACCTTCCCATCTGTCTGTATGTGTTGCCTCATTACAAGATGTGAAACTGTTCAATTCTAACCTCGAAGTCGTTGATGAAGCCTTTGAATATCTTATCTCAAAGAATTCAAAAGGTGAGAAAGGACAATATTTCACGCCTCGCTATGTGATAGATATGTGCGTGAAGATGCTGAACCCAAAGGAGGATGAAAAGATGATAGATACCGCAGCGGGAAGTTGTGGTTTTCCAGTTCATACCATTTTCCATGTTTGGCAAAATATCTTGGATAGAAAAGGATTGAAACGTAGCCACCTTTTTACTCTTGAACAGAAACCTGCCGAATGTACAGACTATGTTCAAAACAATGTTTTTGCCATTGATTTTGATGAAAAGACCGTACGTGTGGCTCGTACCTTGAATCTCATAGCTGGCGATGGGCAAACCAATGTGTTGCATCTCAATACATTGGATTATGAGCGTTGGGAAAGCGACTATGTGCAAAGACCGGGGTGGCTTGAAACGTATAGTACAGGTTGGTTTAAATTGCAAAAGTTGAGAGCGGACAAGAAGAGTTATCGTGATTTTACATTTGACATAGTAATGGCAAATCCTCCTTTTGCTGGCGACATCAAGGAAAGTCGTGTTATATCAAAGTATGACCTTGGAAGAAACATGGCTGTGGAAAAATTAAAGGCTTGTCCTAAAGGTATTTCTGTAGTACAAAAAGAGCCAACTTTCATAGATGCACTTACTAACGATGGTGAAACTGTGTATCAAATGAGTGATGGCACATTCCGTAAAACAAAATTGAAGACACAGGCTAAGATAAGCCGTGATATTCTATTTGTGGAGCGAAACATTGACTTTCTGAAACCTGGTGGAAGAATGGCAATTGTTCTGCCACAAGGTCGTTTCAATAATAGCAGCGATAAGGCATTGCGTGAATACATAGCTGACCGTTGTCGGATATTGGCTGTTGTCGGATTACATGGTAATGTGTTTAAACCCCATACAGGAACAAAGACAAGTGTCTTGTTCGTCCAGAAATGGGATGATGTGTTATGCCCAAGAGTAAAGGACTACAATATTTTCTTTGCCACAATGCAAGAGCCAAGTAAGGATAATAGTGGTGATAAGATTTACCGAAGCACAACAGACGAGAATGGAAATGCTGTTCCACTTCTTGACACACATGGGCATCTTGTTGTAAAGCATGACCTATTCAATCATGAAGGTCTTACACAAGATGGCATCGCCGAAGCATTCGCAGAGTTTGCAAAGAAAGAAAAACTCTCTTTTTTCGCAAGTGCCCCTTTGATGAAGTAAGATACAAGACTTTGTTAGAGGGGCTGGAGATTTGCGAAGTGCCTTTTAGTCGAGTAATTGGAAACGATATAGTGAGGATGGAATCTGAATTTTATAATTCAAACACTGTTAGTTACAAAAATACTGTAAAAGCCTCACAAATTATCGATTTCTCTCAATATGGCACATCGAAAGAGTTGAATGAAATGGGTGAAGGCTACCCTGTCTTGAGATTGAATGAATTTAATTATTCATTTATTTCTCATCCCGACAAATATTGTAGCCTGTTGGATATTGATGCTTATCATGGTTTACAACTTAAAAAGGATGATGTACTCATTTGTCGAACAAATGGTAATCCTAAATTTGTTGGAAGAAGTGCTATAGTCCCAAAGGATTATGATTTTGCCTTTGCGTCCTATCTGTTTCGCATCCGACCTAATCGAAAGTATATCAATTCTGCCACATTAGTAGCATTTTTGAATTCAAAATATGGAAGATTGGAAATAGAGAAGTACTCTATGGTTGGTAATCAGGCCAATTTTAGTCCTGCAAAATTCAGGGAAATATCCATACCTGTATTTTCAAAGGATTTGAATGACAAGATAGAGGACATAACATATAGAGCCTTTCAAAAATTGGAAATGTCTGAAAGTTTATACTCAGAAGCTGCAAATAATATGTTGGAGTGCTTAGATTTGAATGATTTTACGGCAAGTTCAAATTCTTGTAATGTTAAGACTTTGAAAGAGTCTTTTATAGAAACAGGACGTTTGGACGCAGAGTACTATCAACCAAAGTATGATGATATACTCCACCATATCCAAGCATACAAATATGGAAGTAAGAATTTGGCAGAAATATGTGATATAAAAGATGAAAACTTTACTCCCAAAGATGATACGACCTACAAGTATGTAGAGTTAGCAAACATTGGAAAGTATGGAAACATAATAGGCTGTAGCCAACAAAAGGGTGAAGACTTGCCATCGAGGGCAAGAAGAATCGTAAGTAAGAATGATGTTGTCATTTCATCCTTGGAAGGTTCTTTGGATAGCTGCGCTTTGGTGGAAGAAGATTACGATGGAGCATTATGCTCCACAGGCTTCTATGTATTGAAATCCAGTGTGCTTAATTCCGAGACATTGCTTGTTTTGTTCAAATCTCCATTGGTAAAGGAACTGATGAGGAAGGGATGTTCGGGTACAATCCTTACAGCCATTGGACGGCAAGAATTGGAACGTATCCCAATTCCATTAATCCGACAAGAAATCCAAGAAGAAATTGCCCAACATGTCCAAAGTAGTATATCTCTTCGCAAAGAATCCCAACAACTACTTGAACATGCTAAGCTCACTGTAGAGGGCGCAATCCAAAATGGGGGGGGTAAAATAGCATCGGAATATTATGTGCTGCAAGAAAAATCTGCAATGGAACTACATATTGCTATATATGTTTTGTTGCATGAGGTAGGCATTATTTCAAATGATGCAAAAGTCAAGGTTAGTAACGTAGTTTGCTCTTGCAAGAAACTGTCAGATAGCTTTCTTGCAAGTGGCAGACTTGATGCAGAATACTATCAGCCGAAATACGACTTACTTTTTGAGAAGTTAAAAGGTTTCCCGACTGCCACAATCAAAGAGATTGCGACCATACAAAAGTCCATAGAACCAGGTAGTGATGCGTATCAAGAGGAAGGCATTCCTTTTATAAGAGTAGCGAACCTCTCCAAATTTGGCTTGTCTAATTCTGATGTCAAATTAGACACGACACAATTTGCAGACACAATCCGCCCACAAAAGGATACTATATTGTTATCCAAGGATGGAAGTGTGGGTATCGCATACAAAATGGAAGAAACACAAGATGTCATAACTTCAAGTGCTATTCTCCACTTGCAGTTAACAACACCGAATGTTTTGCCAGACTATCTGACTTTGGTGCTCAATTCTATAGTAGTGAAGTTGCAAGCAGAACGTGATGCAGGAGGCTCGATAATACAGCATTGGAAGCCATCGGAAATAGAGCATGTTATTATTCCTATTCTCCCAATGAATGAACAGCAAATGATAGCTAATAAGGTTAAGCAAAGTTTCAAAATGCGAGAAGATGCACAAGACTTATTGCTACAAGCAAAATGCATTATAGAAACTGCCATTGAAAAATAAAGAAAGATGCCAAGATAATCACTTTTTTAGGGTATTTATCTTGGCATCTTTTTACAATTTGAAACGCCTATTCACGGTCTTCTTAAGAATATGACATTGCTCCTTGAACCATTCTACCATAGGCTGTCTATTGATATACAATAACAGTTGGTTCGGCTTGGTAGAATCAGAGAACACTTTAATTTCTGCATTTTCCACATTGAACTTTCTTCTGTGCTCCTCGGAATAGAGTGAACCGCTAAAGTTGAGTGCCTTTCCGGTCAGAAGCACTCCGATTTGCTCGACTGTGAATCCTATCTTCCTGCACAGGTCTTCCATTTGCAAGCGTGCCTCCAACATCGGGAACCAACGTTTGGCTCTGCGGATGATGTTGTTGAGCATCGTTACCTCTGTGGTGTGCTTGCTCTCCAAATTCGCAACCTCCGATTGGTGCTTCCGCTGCATCTCGTCAAGTTGTTTGCCGTGGCTGTCCTCTATTCGCTGTATTTTCTCATGGAGTTCAGCTATGTATTGCTCTCGGTCTGTCACAAGCTCGCACAACTTTCGGTTGTGTTGCTCCACCTCCTTCAATTTTCCACTGCCCAAAAGAGAACCAATCTTCGACACAAAGGCTGTCTTGGCTTCCGTCTTGGCTGCCTGTAGCTTCTCCGTGTTGATTTCACTCTTGGTCTGTTTGAGCAGTCGCTCCGCTTCCTCCACATCGGATTGCAGCAGTTTCATGCAGTTTTGAAGTCTCTCGGTCTCTCGCTTGATGTTGCGGTAATACTGTGCCGTGGTGGTATGCCTCGCATCCGATCCACGGACACCTCGCTTCAAGCCATACTTGCCCATGGCTTCCGCATAGCTGTCGTGATAGCCAACCATCTTGTCACGGTTGAGCACATCATCGGCACACAGCCTCACGGCATTGGCTTTCTTGCGGTATGTCCGCTTGCCTTCTTCCGCTGTCTTGTTCTTCGCCTTTCTCCGCTCGCCTGTCACTATCGGAACGATGGAG
>SKEF01002462.1_pt1 | contig 14236 bp, 9 predicted proteins | sample 4826691 | NCBI WGS metagenome assembly SKEF01 (sample SAMN11008816, study PRJNA524170) | human gut metagenome | biome: Human fecal sample; material: Feces; isolation source: fecal sample from pouch patient p23, p27 | host: Homo sapiens | place: Israel: Tel-Aviv | collected 2016-08-24
ATAATAAGTTTTTTTTCTTGCCGAAGGTTGATTGTTTCCCATAAATTGGTCTTTTATAGTATGTATTTATATAATTGATAAAACAAAGGTAGGACATTCGATTTCTTTCTTCTCTGTGAAAAACGAAAAGCTACATTCAAAAAACGTATCTTTTGAAGTGCCTGTTTGTCGAATGTCCGCCTCCATTATTGTGCTTTGGTAAAGTACGTATCGTATTTTAAGATAAGACTGTCTGCTATTTGAATTGGGTCTTCCTCTGAAACAATAGGGAAAGAGTCTTTCTGTAATGTCCAGTTGTATTCAAATTGCGTAATGTCTTGGTGGAATTTGTCTTCGTCAAAAGGTTTATCTTCCGAAACGGCAGCGATGACTCCGTCTGTGAAACGTTTCCAACGTTCCCGGTAGAAGCTTCGGGTAAGTCCGCCCCAGCCTCGATTGGCATAGTCATTCAGTTGGGTGTCCTGTTGCCCCCATACGGTCAGGATACAGCGTGCATTTTCTTCATAGTAATCCTTTTCCGACACGGTTGCACCACAGTTTCTGGCGTCTTGTAACCATTTCCCGATGGATAGAGTCGCGTCACAGGAAAGGAGGCGGTCTACGTCAAGCAAGAGGTTGTCCATACGGGTACTCCATTCTCTCATGCCTGTTGTATCTTTCCGGTTATAGCAAGCGGTAAACTGATCTCTATATTCGGAGAACAAGTTTCCTAGTACTTGTCTTCCGATATTGATTACGTCAAAGCGAAAATCACTATTGTTGATGTTCCGGGCTTTTAGTAGCTCTTTCCATATTTGCCATAAGTCGTTATTTGCGTAATGTATGCCGGGGTTTGTATTCCAACTTTTAGTTCCCGTTAGTCTGGGGCGTGCGTTCATTAATACCGATTGGCCGCATGTGGCATGTTCGGTATAAATTTTCTGATGCAAGGCTCTCCACGCTTTGATGATATTGGCATCCTGATTTCCTCCTCTGCACATGGACCAGTTGGTTATCCATTGATCGGTAGTGACAGGATAATCCCATGCCTGGTCAAATACAAATTCGTACATAAGAGGGTTTACATCAAAGCCTTCAAGAGTTGCTCCCAAGCCGTAGACGTTGTCTCCTCCTTCCTTGAAGAGACGTTTAATCTTGAAATCAATATCATTCAGATTGCCTGCTATCATCGTATTGCCGCCAAAATTACCCAGATAACACCAAATATAGGGATTCCCGTAATATTTTTCAGTATTTCGCCAGATTTCTGTATGATCGCAATAGTAATCGAGTAATATCAGTTTGTTATCCGGTACTGCTTTTAGAAAGGAACGGATACGGGGTTGAGTCCATTTCTTTTTGTCATAGAAGAACATCCAGGTCATTTGTAACCATTGGGCTGCTGAGTCTACCTGATGAATCGACTCGTAAATCTTGCTTGAGACATTGGCTAAAAAATCCTCGCTCCAGTCAGGAGAGTCGACTTCATTGAAAGGATCGATTCCATAAATATGGTCAGTACCATATACTTTGGTTTGTTCCTCCAGAAAACGGCGCTGAATGATTGAGTATAATGAGTCCATCGGATCAATAAAATGACTGCGGTATTTTTCATCGAAGCCACCCCACTGACTCATCTGATAGATTTTTGCATTCGGATAAATTGTTTTTAATTCGGCTGGTACATGACCGGCAAATGCTGGTAATACAGGAGTCATATCAAACTCACGTTCTCTTTCGAGAATACGTTTTTGTAATTCCTCCTGATCCTTTAGCCAGGATTGAGGTAGTGGACTTTGCCAGTAATCGACATTGGACATCCGATGCCAGGGAAGATGGGCTGGCCCTGTAAAGTATGAGCGAACCTGTTCGTCGCTCAAACCCATGTCTGTCCATACTTTGTACCAAATGGATTCTTGTCCGGTAATGGCAAGAGGCATGGTGACTCCGTTTAATGCCATCCAGTCTATCAGTCGTTCCCAGTCCTGCCATTTCCAATAGGGCATGGTATAGCCGAATGTACAATAGTTGAGAAAAAAACGATTGTCACATTTGGAACGGATATATACTGGCTGAGGTATCTCCGGTAGTACATCAGGCATTTCCACTGTCTCTGAGGCATACCAGGAAACATGGGTATGACAGTAGTTTTTCAGATAATGATTCAAACCGGCAGCCAATGAGTTACGATTGTTTCCTTTTATCCGTATTTTCCCTTGACTCGATTCCAGTATAAAACGGTCTGTATCAATAGAATCTGTCAGTAATTCGAATAGAAACGACTGGGCATGCCGGGGAAATAATCTTTGGCACATTTCTTTTAATACGGGAGGTCCTGTTTCTACATTGCGTTGGCAACTGACTATCAAAAATAGCAGGAGTAAGTATAGGTATTTATGATTCATAGAATGGCGATGATTAAACTGTTTATACTAATGTGAACTCCGGATGGGGCGGCTGATGACAAAATTACAGAACTCATGATAGAGTTGGGTATCGGCTGCGTTCCCTGATTTTTTTAGTGTAAGTAGGGATGCACTTCCCTGATAATAGGCAAGGCGTTTTTTCTCCCATATGCCATGTTTCTTGAATGCACTCATATAGTTTTTCAAACGATAAGCCTTTCCTCTGCTATTCAGAGCATTGTCATCAAATTCCAGTTCCATGTGCATATCATACGTGAGTGCTTTCTGGCAGGCATCTTCCAGACGAGAATCGGGGACGGATTCGTTGAAGAAATAATTAGGCTGGAAATAAGCATAATTAAATCCTAGTGATTTCCACTGATTATATCCATCTGCTCCATAATAGGGGATCCAGTTGAAACTATATTTTAGTTTATTCAGGTAGATGGCAACCGCATTTAAAATGTCACGGGTGTCAGTCGCTTTCTCGGCAAGCCAATAAAATCCCGCTAATTCTACATGTTGATAGTTCTTTTCATTGAACTTGGCACGTACCTGATCGATATACCATTTGCAGGCTTTAATTCGGTCGGCAGAGTTGGAAAAGTCAAGCGTCTGGTTATCAATTTTCCCCCAATACTTGGTTGATGAGGATGCTTGTTCCGGGTGTTGGTAGACAATGGGCTCTGGTATACTGATCACAATCTGACGTTTCTGCCGTGGGGTTCCCAAAATGGCAGAGGCCTCTTTGACTGATGCATCTAATGCTCCGATTCCTGTTTCAGATTGGAAGTAATAGTCTATAAGTTTCGTCCAGTCTGCTTGATTGGCTGATTCCAGATTGTACCCTTTGGCGAACATTTTATTAGCGCCTCCTGTACCTGTGTCCATAATTTCCAAAAAGAGGAAGCTGTCGAATAGCCAGTGGGATTGATTGTCGGTATCTACATATCTGATATAAGAACTTACACGTTCTTTATCCCATGTATAGGGAGTGCGATGATGTCCTCCGCCATAAAGTAACACCATATCTGTAGATGTCAGTAACTCGGTGCGGTTCTTTTCCCAATCATAGAATTCTACGACTGGATCGTTTATTTCCGGATCATTCTCGGATGGGAGGGTAGGGACCGTGTGGTCTTCGTCTTGGCAAGCAGCAAGACCACTACCTATACAACAGAGAAAGAGAATAAATAGAATACGTTTCATATTTGCTTTTATTTTATAGGTATTATTTTAATACTTCTTTATTTGTTTTTAGAGATTTGAAGACACTGTTGACGGCTTTATTCTTTTTGTTTATTTCGATAGCTATTTTCTTGTCGAACAGAGCATGAGTGAATACGGGGTCCTCAATAAATATAATCGGAGTGCGTGGATGCTTATCCCGAAGTATGCGATAGAAGGTTTCCATCTTCTCATATATCTGATCGGAGGAAGCATTAGGGACGAAGTCTAGTACATACACTCCTGCATCTACTGAGGACATTACTTCGGCTATTTCGTAGTCTAAAAGTGCATTTCCACTGAATCCCAAATTGACGATTTCTCGATTGAGACGGCGGGAAATAATATTGGTATGTGCCATCCCAGGACGATTGGCACAGCCACCTTGAAGAATGCTTGTTCCATAAAAAACGATTGGTTTAGTCCGTACTGGAATTGCCGTTCGAGGTACTGATATAGATGCTTCTGCGTCTATTCCGATGGACAATGAAATTACTCCATCATAAAGAGGTAAATATAGCATATATTCTCGCTCGACCGGTTCCATATTTGCTATAATTGTAGCTTGATTCACTTTTCCGGTGGGGCGCCCACTATTCACAAATCTCCATGCTCCGTCTACCCATGTGTATAGATCGAGTCCTTTAGTACCGGTAGGTGTCATATGATTCATCAGGTTATTATTCAAATTCTCCCATTTGGTGGCTATTGTTGTTGAATTGGAGCAAAATCTGATTGCTAATCCTGCGGAGTTTCTGCTTAAATTCCATACCGGTTTACGAGAGACATGCTTTAATGAATCCGGCAATCGTTCGTAGCGATTTTCTGTATTCTTTGTGGCTTTACCATACAATGGAAACTCGGCAGCATCATAATATTTTAATTGAGCTTCCAGATATTCCGGCAAGCACAAGAATGTAATGAGCAAAATGATGATATGTCTTTTCATAATAAATGGTTGTTTATAAAAGCAATGCAATATACATAAAAAGAAACTTACTATGTATATTGCTATAGCTTTTATGAATATCCGGATTGGGCTAATTTTTCTTGAAGAATCCAATTGTAGAAACGACTGCCCGGTTTCCTCCGGTCATGTCATTCAAGTGTTCGTCTCCTACAACCATTCCGGTAGAACCTCCGCCATCAAGATTAATAGCTCCTACACAGCCTAATCCTTTCATTATTTGTGCCAGTTCTGTTAAAGTAGCTCCACCACTGGCGGTAATACGTCCGTCACATATGAATATGACCACTTTTCCATCTTCACGATAACCGATTGCTGTACGGTCCGGGGTTACATTCGCTCCGAAAATGTCATACGGAATGATTTCATAGTTACTGAGATAGTAATCTGTGCCCTTTGATGTCTCTGTAAAATCGAATGGGATTTTTTTGTCTTTCAGTAATACAGGACCTGCACTTAAAGCATATTTAGGACTCCAGCTAATTGCGGTAGTCGGATTTTCATTAGTGACAATTCCATATTTATTTTCTCCTTTGACAGATGGCAAAGGACGGTCGAAATAGAAAACATTACTGGAGGCATCCGTTCCTGTCCAAACAACATTCGGTTTGCCTGAAGCATCTACGCCGAATGTTCCTCTTGTCACATTATACATACTGTTGTATTCTGTATCGCCAGTTTTTAGTGACCCCCGAACGGCTGAAACAGAGCCCGATTTAATGGAATTGATAACAGCTATTCCTGTATGGTTTCCATTATAGAAGTATCCTCCATTGACCAATAAATAACAGTCTCCATTGAATGATGCAGATTGCGTGTCGATGGTTGCGGGAGAAGATGGTATGTGGACACGTACTTCTACCTTACCGGTAGAGAGATCACCAATGGCGTACCATGCATGGAAATTACTACCATTTAAGTTACTGGTGGTTTCGTACAGTTCGATTTCTGCCGGCAATGTAGACTTAGTCAGTTTATTCCATGTCAATTGGATCGCTTGTGGCTCTGTTTCCAAGGAAACAGTCGACTCTGCACTGTAATAAGTACCGGTAGAGGTTGTCAGGAAGGCACGTACTTTATAGGATTTGCCATAGTCGAGTAAGGTATTCGGAATCACTTGAAATACTTTTCCGTCTTCAGCAACTTCCGGTCCGTTTTGCTTTTGATCATTGATAGTGGGTGTGTTTTCGGTACTCCAGCATAAACCATATTTTACGTTGGTTTGTCCAGCTATGTTTGTCACTTGATAAGAGGAACTGATACAAGTTGAGTTTGCTTTGATACTTCCTATGATTGCGATGCTTGGCTCGTCACCGAGGGCTACCAACCGATAGAGCTCGTAAATGGCACGTGAAGTATTCGTAGCCGAGAATGCTCTTACTCCGAAATAGTATATGTTTCCTTCTTCCAGACCATTTTCGATTGTATATTCTGTGACATTTGCGGATACCTTGGCTATTTCTATATTTTCACTGGTATCTGCTTTTCTTAATAAGATGCTGAATCCGGTTTCATTATTACTATTGTCTTTCCAACGTAGTAATACTTTGGTTTTTCCCATTCTTTCTATGGTTATGTCTGAAGGTGCTTGTACGCTTGCAGACTGTTCGTCGCCGTCATTGTCACTTGAGCAGGCTCCGAAGGCACATGTTAATAATATTGCTATAAATATAATCTGTTTCATTTTACTGTACTATTTATTGTTTGATTACAAAGACTGTTTATTTGCTGATTCTGATCGCATCAAGTGCTTTGACGGTTATTTGTTTTTTATTAGGCAGTATAACCTTGTGTTCTTGTTCACTCATGTTTACTATAAGGTATACGTGTTCGCCTGATACACTAGCCCATTCTGCCGCTAATACTACCGGAGTTATTTCATAGTTGGGTATCTCTTGCGTTGGGTTATCACCAGTTGGAATTATTTCCTGTATAAAACGGCCTCCCAAGAATAAATCATGTTGTTGACGGCGGAAATCTGTCAGATTTTTCAGAAATTTAGCTTCCCTTTTCGCATCTGGGCGCATCAACAGACTGGGCTCTACCCATCCTAACTGAGAACCCCATAACAGACTACGCATACTCATGAAATTCAAAGAACCGTCTGTGATACGCCAAGGGATGTAGGTGTATCCGCTATAGATGCAACGGTCAGAATAAATGAGCGGAAACAACGGAACCATTTTTGTATAGCTGTTGTGCGGAGAATTGACAACTAACATCATGTCAAACAGGTCAATATAGCACTCTGCATTTTCTTCTGTTGTCATGGCTTGGTTCTCTTTGTATAGATTTGTGCGCATTTCGGTGAGTAAACTGCGGTAGGCAAAAGGCCACCAGTCACCACCGCCAGGTGCATGTCCGTGGTTGGTTGCATAGCAGGGTTCGCTGTTGGCGCAACCTATCTGATCCATATATACACCGTTCGTTTTTAGTTCAGTTAATATCTGTTTGTTGACTCCTTTCAGCACATCTCTCCAAATATAAGAAGCTGGGCAGGTTACAGTATTTAATACCTTTGAGCTATATACTTCTGTATATAATGTACCATCAGCTTTGCGACAAGAGGCATCTTTACCATTAAGCGTTTTATAGCTGTCTGTTGCTGGATCCCATAGACGACCGTTAATATATGGAGTAATAAATCCTCCAAGTTCCTGTGTTTCTTTAATCATCTCTTTGAATCCTGCTTTTTCGGGAAAGTATTCCGGATATTTAGTATCGAAACGATGATTGTGCCAATAATACCAATGCAATCCGACTCCTTTTCCATAGTATTTCATCGCTTTACGTACTGCTTCCATTGTTTCAGCATTTACTTCTCCCGGCCGTAGCCACATATCAGCGTTTTTGATCCATTCTGCTATAGGACGTTCTGAAATAGTTTTTGCACCCCACAGTGTTTCGAAAGTAAATGGACGATACCATTGTACTGCAGCGTCCTGCCATCCCTTTTGGGTAAATCCCATCACTGTTTCCCAAGGAATGCAGAACTTCTTGTTTTGAGTCCAGGCATAGGATGTTGTCACATTCTGAATAAATACAAGACTTTTTCCTTCACTTTTCATTCTGAATACTTTGCCAGATCCCCCTTTGTCTTGTGCGGCAAAGTAGACTGTGCCTCCTTTATGATGCATCAGTACTAACTGCATTGTGCCTGTACACGAAGGATAACGTGATTGCAGTTGTCCTTCATTGCCGATTGTGTATTCGGTCCCGAATCCGACAGGAAGAATTCCTTTTGCTCCTTCCGGTCTGTTTACAGCAATACGGGGAAATTCAGATTCTGTAATCACCCATCCTTCCGGCATTTCTGCTTCAATGCGCCATTCCGGTAGTTCGGCATCTTTACCTAATGTGACTAATATGCGTACCGGACACGTCGGTCCTGCATCTATAACCATTTGCCAGGTGAATATTAATGTTGAGGCATCTTGAGTTTTTTGTATCTCGCCTCCTTTATATTCGCCCCATCGGGGCATTAAGGTCGGGTTCTCTCCGTTGGGACCCCGATAGATTAGTTGCCACGGATGTGTTGTACTTCCATCTACAGGCAATATGTTCATGCCATCCATGCGGAATTCCTTGAATAAGAATTCTTTTCCGTTGGCAAACACTAATTCAACATTCTTGTTTTTTAATACAAAGTTTCCATTTTCATTTTTAGCAGTCACTGAGGCTGATAAAGTTCCAAAACATTGTAAATAGCATAATATGCTAATAATACCGGTTATCATATTTCTCATATACAAAAGATTAGGATGAATAATTTCTATTTAATAATTTCGATGCTTTTTCTGAATAATTTTATTACTTCCTCTTGTGGAAGAGCGGTTTCCAATATGAGACGCCCTGCTGCGGGGAGGATACTTTTGCTTCCTGCTGACCGGATAGGTATTCTTTTACCACTCTCATTCATCAAAGACAGCTTGTTTTTTTCTATATCAAGAGTGAGTTGCCCTGTACCGTTCATATGCCAATAAATGATACAAGTCCTTCCTGCTTTCTGGAAAATGAATGCCCGGATTGGCTTTTCGTCATCCTTGGTTATTTGACGATAGGGGTATAACTGATAATTTCCTTTTTTATCTTTCATCAGAAGATATTCTTGTTCGGGATTTTTGAGTAATTCTTTCTGTTTGTCTGTCAGGACACCTTGAAGTTTTGCTTCTTCCCACATTTTGATAACTCTCAGGTTATCTTCTGTACGAGGATGATTCTGTAACTCTTTTAAATTGCCAACTAATGATATGGGAGAATTCCATGCGACAGCTTTGCTGCAAATATATTCATACATGTCTGGTTGCATGCCTATTGTCTTGTCGTTGGGAGCCAAGTAATTCACCCATCCGAAATTGACAGAAGTAAAATCTTTGGCTATCTGCTCTGCACATCGAAGTGTATACTTCTTCATTGCCGGACGGATACGTTCCGGAGGGAATATATCGAAAGCATTCCCACGACTTAAAATATGCCATCCATAATGTGATTTCAATGCTCCTTCTGCAAATAATGGAGTTGGTTTCATTTCGTTGTATACTATCATCTGAGAGCGGGAGACATTATACCAATAAGGCATCGGTACATCTTCCGCACCATCAAAATAGACAAAACGAAAGCCTGCTTCGTGGTAGATTTTTCCTAAACGTTCGGCAATCTCTTTTTGGATTCCTGTATTTTGGTTGACACGGATAAACAGGGGCCAGTCATCTACATCCAATAGTCTGAAATGTTGTCCTTTGCCATGTGAGGCTGCTTTTGAGTTAAATACTCCCCGTACACATCCCGTAAATTGATATGGTGGTTCGGTGGTATAGTTCTCATAAGTGACAAGCTCGTTGTCAATTTGCAGGAGACGTCGTCCTTTCTCCATACGTACGCCTTCCGGATTACCTTCTATAGTGATGATAGTACTTGAATCATCTAATGGTTCCGAGAGAATAAATTCGCGTACATGGTTGGTGCGGGAGTCCGGTATGCCGTTGTTGATATATGGGTCATTCACTGCTACTTTGGAATAATGAATATGAATGCCGGGTATCATGCCTGCTGCTTTGATTTTATTAGTGATTTCCTGTAAATCTTTCATTCCATTCGGATATTCTTTTCTCCATTCATAATGTCCGCAAGCTTTGGCGAAATCAACATAATAGACGACAATGGATTTGAAACCACCTTTTTGAGCATATGCAATATGTTCATCTATATTTTTAGTCGTGACATCACGTAGCTCATAATAGGAGTACTGATATTCTTTACGTTGGCGACTTTCTACTCCTAAAGGCATATGATAGTCACGTTCTACTTTATCAATACAGGTTAGCAGTTTTTCTTTTGAAGTAGTAATCAGTGCTGCACCGGAATTGAATAGTTTCACTTGAAAATCAAGTCCTGCATACATCGTAGTATATTCCTTGTTTGCAAAAGCATCGATATAGGTGGTCGGATGGGTGCCTAGCAGGCATATGGCTGTCTGTTCATCCCATGATACATTCAGCCACTCACCAAAGTTCTCACGTTTACGTACTGGTAATTGTAATAATGAGATTTCATCTATTTCAGTTTTGCGTTTTACCCCAAAATCTTCGATACGATAATCAATTTGCTTCAGAGTGAAACCTATATAATAATCTGTGATATTTAACTCTATAATGGCAATGTCATAGGTATCCTGAAATTCTATACGTAATTCATTTCCGTTACGTTCAATTTTATTGGCTGGGAAGGTGCGTGGCTTTGCAGGAAACATTAGGAAGTTTTCATTATCGTAAGGACGGTATTGGGTAATAGCGCATAAAGGTACATCTGCATTTGTTATCAGACATTCCTCTCCCGTAGCTTTGTGTATCAGGCTGCGTGCTTTTCCGTCATTGCTAATAATTAGACGCATTTCCGCGTTCTCTATGACCACATCATTGTTTTCTTTCTGTTCATTAGGCATAGCTATACAAAATTGTGGCAACAATGTCGACACAAGCCAGACTAATAAAACCGGATATGTATAATATATTCTTTTCATCATTTATTTTATGTTTTTATTACCACTTATCTGTGCGAAATGGTCTGACCGGCAGATTGCGTGTATTAATCAGATTTCCTTTCAGGAAATTCCGAAAACAGTAACGAACGGCAACGGGAGATTTGACTGTTGGGGATTTGACAATTACTGTATGATCCTTCTGATTTAAAGAGGCCTCTGCCGGATAAAAGACTTTATCTGAACCTGCAATCTCAAATCCGGAGATATTCATCCAGGGGCTTAATCCTTTTTCTGCATGGGAAAAGGAGATTTCAATTGTCTCTCCGTTGATTTTCATGCTTTTATAAGATGGATATTCGGATTCTATTCCCTGATATCCGTATGTCTTATTCAAGGACATATATGCGAGGCGTTCTCCAATCCCTTTTTTATTGTGAGGATGCACTTGAGGAGCTTCGTATGTCTCTACTAAGTCGTTTGTTCCGATCATACCACTATTGGGAATGAGTGAAAGCGCCTTTTGTTGAGCTTCCCGCAATAATGCTCCTATGTAGCCATCTTCTTTATATTCACAGGCAAATGGGACTGTCTCAACATAGTAGAAAGGCAGGTCTCCTTGTTTCCATATTGATCGCCAATGTTTTACCATTGTAGCTAGGCGTTCGGCGTATGTTCTGCTACTTCTTACATTACTTTCTCCTTGATACCAGATAAAACCTTTTATTGTATATTTGTGACAGGGGTATAAAATTCCATTATACATTAACATCGATTGTAAATAGACTGGTGTCTTGTCACTTCCTATTAAAGTCAGGTCTTCATCCTTGTAGGTTTGTAGTATTTCCTTAGGTAGCCAACCTTCTACTCTTGAGCCTCCCCATGCACAGGTGATAACTCCTATAGGAATCTGCAAGGTCCGTTGTAAAGTTAATGCATAATGATAGGCGGCTGCACTAAACTTCGGAGCATTTTCCGTAGTTGGTTGCTGCCAGCTTCCTTCTGCATACTCCTGCGGAGATAGTTTTACTGTCGGCTTTATGGTTACCATTCGTATTCCCGGATGATTGGGAGCATCTGCTATGACATTATTGGAGTCGCTTATGGGACAATAATCAAATCCGTTCAAAGGCATTACCATATTTGATTGTCCGGCACATAACCAGACTTCTCCGATCAGGAGGTGCTGCAAAGTGACAGATTGTTCTCCATCCGTCAGTGTTAATGTATATTCTTCGAAACTGGCAGCAGGCGTTGTGATCTGTAATTCCCAACACCCCTTTTCGTCAGCATGGGTTTTGACTTCCTTATTTGCCCATGAAGGAGTTACTACAACAGTAGAATTTGGAGTCGCTTTTCCCCAGATTCGTACATTGCTTTTTTGCTGTAAGACCATATTGTCACTAAGTAGTGGAGGCAATTTGACTTTTGCCTCCATATTGATGCTCCACAGTACAATTATTAAAAAGTAGATAAGAATCTTCATGTAGCATTTCTTTTTTTAGTCACGGAAATCCATTTGTATTTTTTCTTTCTTTTTGATGACAGGACCAGCCGGTTCCGGATGGTGCTGAGGATTACGATAATCAAAGTAATAAATATTCAGCTTATCAAATAAGGTGAATGCATCTTCCATACGTGACAGGAACTTGTCGTAGTCTTTGACTGTCGGTGCGGACCAAGCTGATTCTGCCAGTGCGCAGAGGCGGGGAAAGATCATGAAATCTACCCGATCTTTAGTATGCATTAGTTCCGTCCATGTATTGGCCTGTATGCCTTTGACATGTGAGAGGTCAGAGGCTGACACTCCCCATTCGGCAAACCATTTGTCGGGGAAAGCATATACATCTTCTATTGGGCAGAATCCGTCCCAGATTCGTCCCCATTTGTGGTCTTTATATTGTACGAAGTCAAAATAAAGCGGTTTGCGCGGACACATGATAGTCGAATATCCTTTGGTCAGTGATCTGCGCAGGTAATCGGGTTTATCATGCCTCCACCACATAATGATAGTATTATCTTGCTTTACATTCAAGTCGAGAAGTTCATCCCAACCGACTAAAGTTTTACCTAGTGAGTTTACTACATCTGTCATTCTATGCATAAAGTAGCGTTCTGCTTCCTTTACAGTTTGTAACCCTTTGCGTTTCAATAGTGCTTGTACATGTGGGTCTGTTTCCCATGCCTTGATTCCGTAAGCTACTTCGTCGCCTCCGATATGTAAATATGGAGAAGGGAATAAGGCAGCTATTTCTTTTAGTATATTAGTCAGATAAGTATAAGTTTCTTCTTTGCCAACGTTAAAAGTGAATTCCGGATGTTCTTCCGTTCCTCCGCCTGAGTATTCCGGGTAAGCTTTATTGGCTGCTGTGGCATGTCCGGGCATGTCTATTTCGGGTATAATTTCAATATGACGTTCTTTGGCATATGCTATGATATCACGGATCTGCTCTTGTGTATAATATTGTGCCGGTGTATCCGGATCACTATGGCAACCTTCTCCTCCTATAGTTGCCAGTTTAGGGTATTGTTTAATTTCGATTCTCCATCCTTGTGCGTCTGTCAGATGCCAATGGAAGCGATTCATCTTATAATATGCCATCAGGTCAAGGATTTGTTTTACCCTTTTTTCGCCGGAAAAGTGACGTGCTTCATCAAGCATATATCCTCTCCATTCATAACGCGGGGCGTCTTCTATCGTTCCACATCTTAGATCTCCGTTGGTTAACTGCTGTAATAGCGTTTGAATACCATAGAAAACTCCAGCTGGACTTCCTCCTTTGATTAGGACCTGTTTGGGGGCGATAATCAGCTGATAGCCCTCTTTGTTTTGGAGTCTATTGTCTAATGATAAGTTGATTCCTTTCGCAGCTTTTTTGCCGGGGATTACTTTCATTTTATAGTTTAAATCAGCGAGTTTCTTTTCAAGGAATGCTGCTTCTTTATATAAACTGGCATCCAGATAGTGGATTTTCTGACCCGATTTGAGTTTACACGTTTCTGCTTGCATGGTGACTTCAGCAGGATAGGGGATAACCCGTACCTGTTCTTGTGCTTGCAGGCTCATGAACAAACTTAGATAGACTATTGCCAAGGTTGTAAGTAATAGTTTCATGTTTCTTGGTTTTATTAGTTATTTAATAATAATTATAGGATTTTCTCCATGTAAATCCTCTATGGATACTGTCGCAGTGATGGTACGGGTCTCATTAGGGAACAATGAAATGAAGTTATCACTCCAGAATACCGGATTTACGACTTCTTTTGTTTTTTCTGTTTGGTTTCCATATAAACCGACTTTCATCATGAGTTCCTCCGTTTCTTACGTTTACGCTGATTTTCTTTGTTAATCGCAAAAATATATTGCGCTTCTTGAATTTCTTCTCTAATTTGAGACATCTCTTCATCAAGCAAGAACGCCGCTTCTGCTGCACGTTCTAGACGTTCATGAATCGTATCAGGGAATTCCCCTTTATATTTATAGTTCAATGAATGTTCAATCGTTGCCCAGAAATTCATTGCCATAGTACGAATCTGGATTTCTGCCTGCAGTCTCTTCGGACCGCTGATCGTATCTACAGTATAATAAATAATCAGATGATAACTTCGGTATCCGCTCTGTTTGATGTGTTTGAGGTAATTTTTTTCACTTTTTATCACCATATCGCTGCGGTCTCGGAT
>SKEF01002503.1_pt1 | contig 14045 bp, 7 predicted proteins | sample 4826691 | NCBI WGS metagenome assembly SKEF01 (sample SAMN11008816, study PRJNA524170) | human gut metagenome | biome: Human fecal sample; material: Feces; isolation source: fecal sample from pouch patient p23, p27 | host: Homo sapiens | place: Israel: Tel-Aviv | collected 2016-08-24
TAAATTAATACAATGTCTATTATACCTCTTAATAATCCCACTAATGAGCCAATTTCCATCTTTGAGTATACATCCGTAAATGAATCATCTCGTCCTGCGGGAAGCAGAAATGTTAGTTTGCTTAGAGTTAATGGATTAGCTATTGTCAATATTACAAAAGTCATAACTAATACGTATTTTTTGGTAAATTCTTTTGTCAGTATTGGCAACAAAAAAGGTATAATAAAGTAAAATATGGCTGCGTCATGAAATAGAAATGCTAGTATGCATAGACCATAATATGGGAGCCATTTATGCTTGATTAAGTATCCAAATGCGAAATAGAAAATGCAGATGGACAGAGAGTCTCGCATAATTTCACAATTAAAGTATAGAAACTGGAAGAGAAGATAAACGATAGCTACCTCGAATTTTTTTTCAGTTTCTTTTTGGATAATATAAAATGTTATAGGGTTTACGATGCATGCCAAAATAATTTGGAGAACATAAAATTCTTGATAAATTGATTTAGCCAAAACGTTAAGCATAATCCATAATGGTTGGTAGCGAAACATGGCAAAAGTAAAAATATTGAATTCTTCAAGAGTAGGATACCGGTCATAGTCACCCATGTAGGTTTGTGTATCTCCACCAACAATTAGTCGAAGACCTGCCACTAAAATCAATAGTACACACTCTCCCCAATACCAAATCTCGCTACTGAAAAATGGTATCTTATGCCTATAAAATATAGGCAGGCAAAATATGATGATAAGAAATAAGTAAATCATTCTATTTGTTTGTTGTTCTATTTCTGTTTATAATACCATTGTTGGGGGGCATAGCGAAAAGGTCGAAATATGTAATCCTTTATTAATCGCTTTAAAATAGCCTTTGTCTTGTCTGATGACAATTCCTGCTTTTCACCATTTCTTAGGCGGGTAGCTCTGATGGCTTGTTTGAAGAATATATCATAATCTTCAATATGCTCCCATTGTACTTTGATTTTTCTGCAATAGGCAGGGATATTTAAGTATTTGTAGATAAGAGCAGAGTATATAGATTGGTCATGCCTATTTTCTATGAATTTCTTACTCTCGCTTTTACGCTCTTCGCATGTTACATCCTTTACTAGTTCTGGATGTGCTATCATAAGTTTACGCCACTCCGTTATTAATTTCCTCGTAAATGGAGTAGCCTTTAGGACAATAACTGTAGCCAAGAACTGAAAAGACTTTTCCCATTTTTGAGCATTTGAAGTCTTGAAGTATTGAATAATGTTTTTGCGTGTCCATTGATCTGTCCTTTGATGGATTCGTTGAGCTATTATCTCATATTGATGGAGTTCATTCCAAATACGCTGCCATTCTTTGCTAGCGTACAATGAGCAACCAGCATCGCAATATATCAAAATGTCTCCATCTTCCATATTGTTTAATGTTGTCAGAATGACGTCAGGCTTCCAACTCCATAAGCCACCACCTCTTTTCTCTTTGAAAACTTCGCTGTTGCGAAGTCCTTCGGATAGTTCTTGTTCTGAATATGCAATTATTTTATCGAAGATTTTTAGAGCGTTGGCTTGTTGTACGAAACGGGTCTTGGACATCTCAAACTTGCTATCTCCGTATGTAATCAATACTTTCTTCATGTCCGATTATTTTTTTGCTGGCAATGATTCCTATCAGAAACATTGTCAGCATTGTTTACTTACTTATATTAGCAATCGTAGCAATCATGGCGATGCTGCTAACTTATCTCTGCTTCCAACTCTCAACTCCTCTTGTTTTGCTGGAGAAGTTGATGCCAAGCTTGACAACTGTTCGCTTATCCATAGCGAAAGGAGCTGCATAGTTTTTGACTTCTATCTGTTGCAGAGCTTCTTCTGCACTTCCATCTAATTTGCATTCGATGATGTAAATGTAGTCGGAAGTTTGAATGAGAACGTCCATCCTGCCATCACTTGTCGGTATTTCTACCTGTGTGTGGAATCCCATAATCTTAAAAATGAGATATAGGGCATTTTGGAAGTAAAGTTCTGCTTCGCCTGCTACCTGATAGCTGTTGTCCGCAAAGAAAGCGGTAAGCCGATTCATAAATTGTTCAACATGTCCTGCTTCAACATCCTTCACAAACTCATCGACCATAAAGGCGGAACGATCACCTGCAGAACAGTATAGCGGTAGGAGGAAGTTAAGAAAACCTTCTTCCACTTCTTTGTTAGGGAAGCCTAGTAGGTATTTCTTAAACCTTTCGTCATAGCCTTTGATTGTGAGATAACCACTCTGGTATATCACAGGTATCGGATTGGTTGACAGTGAATCCACGCTGTTGATTACATCGTCTGATACCCTTTCCTTTGTCATGTCTGGCAAACGATAGTTGTGCATTTTCAGCAAGTCAACTAGAAATGTTGGTGTGCCAGTCTCAAACCAGTAGTCTTTATAGCGAAGTCTTGACAAAGTGTTCAGTACACTGAATGGGTTATAGATTCCTATTGTATTCTCCTCGAAATGATATCCGTCGTATCTTGCCTTCAGTTTTGCTATTGTGGCTTCTTCTGTATCGCCATTGGCTTCGGCTAATTCGTTGATACCCTCCTTGAAATTCGTAAGCAATTCCTTCTCTGTCATTCCGCAGATGCTGATATAGCGGTGATCCATCGAGATATCCGTCAGGTTGTTGAGGTCACTGAACACGCTAACCTTGCCAAACTTGGTTACACCTGTGAGAAATGCAAACTTGATATATCGGTCTTGGGTCTTCAATACCGAATAGAATGCTTTCAGCTGTGCACGGTGTTCAGCCTGTAACTCTGGGTCGCGCAAGGTCTGAAGTATAGGCTTGTCGTATTCATCTATAAGAATTACAACACCACATCCTTCTTTCTCTGCAGCTCGTGCTATCACACCCTTGAAACGAAGGGCAAGTGTGGCTTCTGACTCACGGGTTCCATATTTGCTTTCCCAAGTTGTGAGGTAGTCATTAAGAACTGTGTACAGACTGTCTTTCTCTCGAAAGTTGGCTGTGTTGAGATCAATATGGAAGATAGGATATTTCTTCCATTCTGTCTCCAAGTCATATATGGCTAAGCCCTTGAAGAGTTCTTTCTTACCCTGGAAGTATGCTTCCAAAGTAGACAGAAAGAGACTCTTTCCGAATCGGCGTGGACGACTGAGAAAATAGTATTCTCCCTCTGTCGCCAACTTGTACACGAATCGGCTCTTATCTACATACGAATATCCATTTGTACGTAGCTTTTCGAAATCTTGTATTCCTATAGGATATTTCATAAAATGACTCCTTTTTTATAGGTGTTTGATTATTCTTACTTACTCATATTAGCAATCGTAGCAATCATGGCGGCGATGCTGCTCATGCTGCTTCCCATACTCATCATTTCTGCGGTACTCATCTTGCGCTTCAGCTTAGCTGGGACGACAATCTCGCTGCCTGGCTGCACTTTGGCACCATGAGAGAGCTTTGCTACCTTGCCATTCATATAGATGATGTATGCCTTGCTCTTTAATGCATCTGAGGCAAAACCACCTGCCTGGTCGATGTAATAGCTTGCCTTTTTGCCCTTTTCGTAGGCTACCGTGTTAGCAAACATTACGGCACCATTGATCTTTACCGTACCATTGTACTGAGGAATGACCAGACGGTCGCCCTCGCGCAAGATGATGTCGGCATCGCTGCCTGGATTCGCCAATGCCTCAGGAAGATCGATACCTACAGGGTATTCGCTAGGTACATTGAACTTCTCTATGTTGGTACGTTCTACATCCTTAGAGGTCTGCGAGATGGCACTGGCATTGTTGCTGCTGGAGGCTAGTTGCAGAAGATTTTTCTGTATCTCTTCGCGCTGCATCTTCAATACTGCCTCCATGCGCTGCTTCTCTTGCTCGTTGGCTTTGCGGATGATGCGGGCTCCCTTGAGATATGCCTGGTCGGTAGCTCCACCTGCCTTCTTGAAGAGTTCACTCAGGCGGGCGTTGCGACGGTCTAATGTATAGAGACCGGCAAACATCACTTCACCGGTAATCGATACGTTCTGCTGCTCTACATACGCCGGACTCTGACGAATCATTACTTCATCAAATGGCATCAGCTTGAAACCTGGGGTGCCGTCGATAACGAAGCCGTCTTTAAGAGATAGGGTGTAGGTCTTGGCGATAACGCTATCTGGACGTAAAGCCTTGGCATCCATTACTCTACGGCTTACCATTACATTAACGGTTGAAGCCTTGTCGGTTAAGCCGCCTGCCTGAAGAACGAAGTCTTCGAGGGTCTCATTGTCGGCATATTGATAGACGCCTGGATACTGCACTTCGCCACGGATGGTGAGGGTGCGCTCTACAATCTTTTCCTGTCGGGTAGGGATGAAGAGAACATCGTTTTCCTTCAATGGGATATCTGGAGTTTTGCCGTTCATAATGCCGGCGATGTCTACACTTACTACTTCGAGTGAGCGGTCTGACTTCATGCGGTGCATTACGGCACGGTTGGTGAAGGCTTCCTCTGTTAATCCTTCGGCATGCTCTACCAGGGTGCGTACGCTGTTGATCTGCTCGCCCAGGTTGTACATGCCCGGACGGAATACGGCTCCTTTCACCTCTACGGTGTTGGCGTAGCGTGGTAGGATGCTGTCTACGCTGATTGAGTCGCCGTCATCGATACGGAAACTGGAGAAGTCGAACTCTTCTATATTATATACGGCACGTTCTCTGCCGGTCTTGCGGTTCAGTCTTACTGATTTCTTGTAGGCATCGCCTGTAAAACCGCCGGAATACTTCAGAAGGGAATTGACACTCTCGTTCTTCTTCATTTCGTAAATCATCGGGCGCTTAACCTTTCCGGCGATGGTTACGAGACAATCGTATGGACCTACTACGATAACATCGTTGTCGGCAAGACGGACATTACCCGTCAGCTTGCCGTTCAGAATGTAGTCGTAGATGTCAACAACCGTTACCAGCTTATTGTGTCTGTATACCTTGATGTTTCGTAATGTACCCAGATCGTTGGTTCCGCCAGCCATGTAGAGTGCATGGAATACGGTAGCGAAGGCTGAGAGGGTATAGGTGCCCGGAATCTTAACCTCGCCCATCACGTTTACCATGATGGTCTTGGTCTGTCCTACGGTAAGCTTGATGCGGCTTGAACGGTATCTGCTGCCCACGGTATTGCGCAGGCGGGCATTAGCCTGAGCTACGGTTAAGCCTGAAACGCTGACCGGTCCATAACCCTCGATGGTTACTTCACCATCTGGCGAAACGGTGCTCTCGATGGTTTTCTGAGAGGCGCCATAGATATCTATGATGACGGCATCGCCCGGCCCCAGACGATAGTTCTGTGGGGTAGCGATGTTCATATTTGGCTCGAAACTGAGGTCTTTGTTATTGAAGATGTCACGGCCGAAAACCTTACTGCGCTTCTGGTTGAGCTCTGCCTGCAGCTGTTTTACCATGGTAGCTGTATCGGGTACCAGGGCGTTCATTTCCTTGCTGAAATCGTCATAATCTGGGTTGGTTTCATCATAAGATGAGTAGTAGCTGTCGTTCTGTTTGCTCTGGATGCGATAGTTGCTATAGGTTGAAGCCTGCTTCTCTTTTTCCTTGTCCTGGTAATCTTCTCTTTGCTTACCATTGTTGGTCCGCATTCTCTTGTTGCCTGCATTTCCTGCAGCGGTTGTGCTGTAGAGCTCGTTCTGCTGCGACATCTTCTGATACTTATTGCGTACACGTCGAATCTGGGAGATGTCTACGCCCTTCTGCATCAGTTTGGTAACAATCTGCGAATTGGCTGTGCCACGCTCATGTTCTTTCACCACAAAGCTCATGACCTGATCATCGGTCATGTGTGAACTCTGTGCGAAAAGAGGCCCTGAAGACAGGACGAGCGCCAGTACAAGTATGATATGTTTCTTCATTATTATTCTTTTATCTTAGTTTAATTTATATAATAACTCGAAATGAGTTATTTTGTTGTTGTAGAAGATTGAAAAGATGTTAATAAAACAAGAAACCCAGGGTTCAACCCTGGGTTACTGATGTTCTGAGCGAGATACGGGAGTCGAACCCGCCTCACAGGCTTGGGAAGCCCGTGCACTACCGATGTGCTAATCTCGCGAAGGAAAATACTAACTCCTTTCACAAGAAAGAGCCACGAGCGGGACTCGAACCCGCGACCCACGCATTACGAATGCGTTGCTCTACCAACTGAGCCATCATGGCTTTTTGCCCGAAAGCAGATGCAAAGGTAATGAATATTTTTTGAAATAAGAAATTATTGCCTAAACTTTTCTTGTGGTTAACTCTTATTAACTAAAGTTCGTTGGTTGCTATACCGGGGGCATCATAAAAGAGGGACTATCGCCAGTGGATAGTCCCTCTTCTGATTATAGTTTCTTGAATGTCAATTCTTCTTTTTTCGAATTCTTGCCTACCGAGATGGTGTCGCCTGGCTTCATTGTGCCATCGAGTAACATCTCGCAAACGGAATCTTCGATGTAGGTCTGGATGGCGCGGCGGAGTGGGCGGGCACCAAACTGCACATCGTATCCCTTCTTGGCTACCATCTCCTTTGCCTTTTCGGTAATCTGGAAATGGAATCCCAGTTCTTCTATTCTCTTGACCAGTCCTTCCAGGTCGAGGTCGATGATGCGCTTGATGGCATTGAGATCCAACTGGTCGAAGGTGATGATGTCATCGAGACGGTTCAGGAACTCTGGAGCAAACTGCTTGCTCAGACTCTTTTGGACGATGCTGCGGGCATACTCCTTGTCTTTCTCATCCATCGCCAATCCGCCTTTTATACCTGCAGAAGTAAAGCCGACGCCTCTGCCGAAATCTTTCAGCTGGCGGGTTCCTGCGTTAGAGGTCATGATGATGATGGTGTTGCGGAAGTCGATGAGTCGGCCATTGCCATCGGTAAGTCTGCCTTCGTCGAGTACTTGTAAGAGCAGGTTGAATACCTTGCTGTTGGCTTTCTCTATTTCGTCGAGCAATACGATGCTGTATGGTTTGCGGCGTACCTTTTCGGTCAGCTGTCCACCTTCGTTATAGCCTACGTATCCTGGAGGTGCACCTACCAGACGTGAGGTGTTGAAACTCTCGGAGAATTCGCTCATGTCTATTCTGATGAGTGAATCTTTCGAACCAAACATTTCCTCGGCAAGTTTCTGGGCAAGATAGGTCTTACCTACACCTGTAGGACCCAGGAACATGAATACGCCAATAGGATGGTTAGGGTCGCGCAAGCCTACACGGTTCCTCAGAATGGTCTTTACCATCTTGTTGATGGCATTATCCTGAGCAATCACCTTGTGCTTCAGGTTGTGTTCCAGGTCTTTCAGACGTTTGCTTTCACCCTCTGCCATGCGTTGGGCCGGTACGCCGGTCATCATGCTGATAACGTTGGCAATATCTTCGGCTGTCACCTCGACATATTCGCCAATCTCTCCCTGCTGCCATTGCGCCTTCATGTCCTCAATCTCTTTCTCGATCTTGGTCTGGGCATCTCTGCATGAGGCTGCCATCTCGAAGTTCTGGTTGGCTACAGCCTGCTGCTTCTTGCTGATTATCTTTTTCAGTTCTTTTTCCAACTTGATATATGGAGCAGGAACACTTGCATTATTAATATGTACGCGCGAGCCGGCTTCATCTATCACGTCGATAGCCTTGTCTGGGAAGTGGCGGTCGGTGATATAGCGCTCTGTCAGTTTGACACATGTCTCGAGAGCCTCGTCTGTATATCTCACACAGTGGTGCTTCTCGTAATGTTCCTTGATGTTGTGCAGTATCAGCAGGGTCTCTTCGCGTGTAGTTGGTTCAACGATAACCTTCTGGAAACGGCGCTCCAAGGCTCCGTCCTTCTCAATGCTCTTGCGATACTCATCGAGCGTGGTGGCACCGATACACTGGATGATACCTCTTGCCAGGGCTGGTTTCAGAATGTTGGCTGCATCCATGCTTCCTTCGCCGGAACCGGCGCCTATCATGGTGTGAATCTCATCTATGAAGATGATGATCTCCGGATGGTCCTCCAGTTCCTTGATGACATTCTTGATACGCTCTTCAAACTGTCCGCGGAATTTGGTTCCTGCAACGATAGCAGTCAGGTCGAGACTTACCAGACGCTTGTTGAAGAACATAGGCGATGTTTCCTGGTTGTTGATGAGTTGTGCCAGTCCTTCTACGATGGCACTCTTTCCTACGCCCGGTTCACCTATTAATACTGGGTTGTTCTTCTTTCTGCGACCCAGAATCTCGAGCACGCGCTGAATCTCCTTCTCTCTGCCCACGACAGGGTCCAGTTTTCCATCGGCTGCAGCCTTGGTCAGGTCGAAACTGAATTTGTCGATGGTAGGGGTGCTGCTCTTTTTGCGCGGAGTTCCATTTGAACGGGTAGACAGTCTCATCGGGTTCTGGTCCTTTTCCATATCGAATGGCTCTTCGTCAGTTTCCATCATGTCGTTCTGCTCGTTGTAGTCATCTTCTGCTTCTATTCCGCCAGCCATCTCCAGGCTCTCTGCTTCCTCCTGCCTGTCAGCATCAGGGGTTTCTGAAGCTGGTGTTTGGGGTTCTATTTTGAAATCCTTCGGCTCTTCTGTCTTCTGCTCATCATCCTTGTCAGTAGGATAGAGCATTTCGATGGCACGGTCGTAGCTTAAGCCCAGTTGACTCAGCCAGTTGGCTACAGGGTTCTTGTCATTTCTCAAGATGGCAAGCAGCAGATGTCTTGGCTCTACAATCTTGGAGTGCTCGTAGTTGTTTGCCTCGCGGATAGAGTCTCTGATAATGCTGTCTGTTATCTGGCTGAATGGGATGTGGCTGTTCTCCTTCACGTTATCGGCAGGAGTTTCTTCCACACGCTTTTCCAGTTTGCTGTTAAGGACTCCGCTGAAAGCCATCGGACTGATGTCTGCGCCCTTCAGAAGCTTGTTGACATCGCTGTCGTTCTGGCTGATCAGACTCAGCATCAGATGCTCCACGCTGATTTCTCTTCCCAAGGTGCGTGCTGCTTCTTTGCTACTTCTGTTCAGTATGTCCTGTATATGTGAAAACGGATTTATCATATTTGCTTATATTTTTAAATATCTCAGTGCAAAAGTACACATTATTTTCAATAATAGCAAATGATATGCCAACTTTTTTGCATTGTTAAAATACAAATAATGCTAAAATAATGCGATTTTTCGCCTCTAAAGCGTTTTAGTATCATTTTTTTTTGTATCTTTGTCGGGAATTTCAAAAGGGTAAAACGGCTTAGAACGCAAGGAAATGCCCTTAAACGCGATTTCCGGATGGAAAACAGGCGTTTTGAAAGTAACGAATAAACAATAATACATTAATATAAGAAATGGACGAAAATCAGACAATGGATCATGATAGAATCATGAAGATCAACATTGAGGAGGAGATGAAGTCGAGCTACATCGATTATTCGATGTCAGTTATCGTGGCTCGTGCCCTCCCTGATGTACGCGATGGTTTCAAGCCTGTGCACCGCCGTATTCTTTACGGTATGCTCGGCATTGGAAACACCAGTGACAAACCTTATAAGAAATGTGCGCGTGTTGTTGGTGAGGTGCTCGGTAAGTATCACCCTCACGGCGACTTTTCTGTTTACGGCGCTCTGGTGCGTATGGGACAGGAGTGGAACATGCGTTATACCTTGATTGACGGACAGGGTAACTTCGGTTCTGTTGACGGTGACTCTCCTGCTGCCATGCGTTATACAGAGTGCCGACTCTCCAAGATGGGTGAGCATATCATGGATGACCTTGACAAGGAAACGGTTGATATGACCAACAACTTCGATGATACCCTGCAGGAACCTACCGTGATGCCTACCAAGATTCCTAATCTTCTGGTAAATGGTGGTAACGGTATTGCCGTAGGTATGGCTACCAATATGCCTACCCACAACCTGGGTGAGGTAATTGACGGTTGCTGTGCATATATCGATAATCCTGACATCGACACCGATGGATTGATGCAGTATATCCCTGCTCCTGACTTCCCAACCGGTGCTACCATCTATGGTATACAGGGTGTGAAGGATGCATACGAAACGGGTCGAGGCAGAATCGTGGTTCGTGCCACTGCCGAGATTGAAAGTGGTGAAAACCATGATAAGATTGTTATCACCGAGATTCCTTATGGTGTTAACAAGGAGCAGCTCGTGATGGCTATTGCTGACCTTGCCAAGGAAGGCAGAGTAGATGGCATCGCTAACGTAAACGATGAGTCTGGCCGTCAGGGTATGCGTATCGTTGTTGATGTGAAGCGTGATGCCAATGCTAATGTTCTTTTGAACAAACTCTTTAAGCTGACAGCTCTTCAGAGTTCATTCTCAGTGAATTGCATCGCTCTTGTTAATGGCCGCCCACGTCTTTTGAGCTTGAAGGAGTGTGTGAAGTATTTCGTAGAGCATCGTCATGATGTTACAATCCGCCGCACCCAGTTCGAACTGAAGAAGGCTCAGGAGCGTGCTCATATTCTCGAGGGCTTGATCATTGCCTGCGACAACATCGACGAGGTGGTACATATTATCAGAGCCAGCAAGACTCCATCTGATGCCCAGCGCAACTTGGAGAAGCGCTTCGAACTCGATGAACTTCAGAGTAAGGCCATCGTGGATATGCGCCTCAGCCAGTTGACAGGCTTGCGTCTGGAGCAGTTGCATAATGAATTCAATGAGTTGATGAAGACTATCGACTACTTGAACCAGATTCTGAACGATCCTGAGCTCTGCAAGAAGGTAATGAAGGATGAACTCAACGAGGTGAAGGAGAAGTATGGTGACGCACGTCGCACCATGATCAAACCAGATGACCATGAGTTCAATCCAGAAGACTTCTATCCAAACGACCCAGTGGTTATCACCGTGAGTCATCTCGGATATATCAAGCGCACCCCATTGTCAGAGTTCCGTGAGCAGGCTCGTGGTGGAGTAGGTTCTAAGGGTGCCCGTACCCGTGATAAGGACTTCACCGAGTATATCTATCCTGCTACCATGCACCAGACCATGCTGTTCTTCACCAAGAAGGGCCGCTGCTACTGGTTGAAGTGTTACGAGATTCCTGAGGGCGACCGCAACTCCAAGGGCCGTGCTATCCAGAACCTCCTCAACATCGAGAGCGATGATCAGGTGAATGCATTCCTCCGCTTGAAGGGATTGAATGATGCAGAGTTCATCAACAACCATTACGTAGTATTCGCTACCAAGAATGGTACGGTGAAGAAGACCTGTCTTGAGGCATATTCCCGTCCACGTGCCAACGGTGTGATTGCTATCAACATCGTAGAGGGCGATGAGGTGGTAGATGTTCGTCTGACAAATGGTCATAACGAGCTGATTATTGCCAACCGCAATGGTCGGGCAGTCCGTTTCGACGAGAACGAGATTCGTACAATGGGCCGTACATCTACCGGTGTTCGTGGTATGCGCCTCGATGAGGGTAATGATGCCGTAGTAGGTATGATTGTTGTCAACGATCCTGAGAAGGAAACCGTGATGGTAGTGAGCGAGCAGGGTTATGGTAAGCGTTCTGACGTACTCGATTACCGCGTTACCAAGCGTGGCGGTAAGGGTGTGAAGACACTGAATATTACCGACAAGACCGGTCGACTGGTAGCTATCAAGAACGTAACCGATGATAACGACCTCATGATTATCAACCAGAGTGGTATCGTGATTCGTCTTGCCGTAGCCGATTGCCGTGTCATGGGCCGTGCTACTCAGGGTGTCCGCCTCATCAATCTTACCAAGAAGAATGATGTCATTGCCAGCGTATGCAAGGTGATGAGTTCAGAGCTCGAGGCTTCTGTAGAAGAGGAAAGCCGTTCTGCCTGGGCTAAGAAGAGCGAGGAGATAGAGAATGATACCGTAGGTGCCAAGACTGCCGAAGAGGCTGCTGAGGCTGAGGCTCATCTCGCTGACGAAGCATCCGAAGCTGAGGATACCGATTCGGGCAACGTAGATTTCGAATAAAAGAAAAGACGCGTAAAAAATAAATAACAACAACTTTTAAACTCATTAAGAAAAATGAAAAAGTTTTTAGTAGCTGCAATGATGGTACTAGGTGCCACATCAGCATTCGCAGGCGACAGTGACGCTCTCAAGGCTGTCATGAAGGCTAAGTCTTATGCCGAGGCTGAGGCTTTGGTTAAGCAGAATTTGGGTCAGATGGCTAACGATGCAGAGAAGGCCAAGGCTTACAACAAGCTCGTTGATCTCGCTATGAAGCAGTTCAACGACCAGCAGAGCATCCAGCAGACCAATCAGATCATGAAGAAGAACGACCCGGTTGACGAGGCTGCTATGTCTGAGGGCGCTTACAATGCATTGATCAATGCTATTGAGTGCTACAAGTACGACCAGCTTCCTAACGCTAAGGGTAAGGTTGCTCCTAAGTTTAACAACAACGCTAGCCGTGTATGGGGTGCTCGTGTTCAGCTCGTTAATGCGGGTCAGACTGCAGCTCAGAACAGTAAGGCTGATGAGGTATTGAAGTATTGGGGTGCTTTCCTCGATACAGACAATGAGCCTCTCTTCGCTTCTGTAGACCAGAAGCAGAAGGATGGCGAGAAGGAGTATATCGGTCAGGTTGCTCTCTTTGCAGCCCGTTATGCATACCAGGCTAAGGATGCTGCCCGTTGCGAGAAGTATTGCGACATCGCCATGAAGAGTGAGAAGGAGGCTAAGGATGCCCTCAACCTCAAGCTCTATGTGATGAAGGACGGCTTGAAGACTCACGAGGATTCTCTTGCCTATGTTAACAAGCTCAAGGATATCTTTGCAAAGGACGAGACCAATGATGTTGTTCTCGATGGTTTGAACTCTATGTACTCTTCATTGAAGATGGAGAAGGAGCAGACTGAACTTTTGGACGCAGCTATTGCAAAGAACCCTAACAACTTTGTAGCTCTTGCCAACAAGGGTATGATGTATATCCAGAAGAACGATGCAGACAACGCTATCAAGTGTTTGAAGCAGGCTCTTGCTGCAAAGGAGGATAACGTAGTTGTTCTTACTTATCTGGGTGCATGCTACAACAGCAAGGCTGGTAACTTGCAGGATCCTAACGGCCGCAAGGTTGTTTACCAGGAGGCTATCAAGGTTCTCGACAAGGCTAAGCAGCTCGATCCAGAGAAGGCTCAGGCTAACTGGGGTTACACCCGTTACCAGGCTTACTATGGCTACTATGGTCCTAACGCAGCAGAGACCAAGCAGGCTGAGGCTGAGAGCAAGTAAAGTTTAAGCTTCAAATAAGTATTTGATTCTCATAGGGGGATGTCACCTGGTGTGGCATCCCTTTTTTTTGTTTCTTTGAGATAGTGAATTGTTCTCAGTTTTACCAAAGTATTGATCGGAATATGACTATAGTTTTTTTGACAAATACCCTGCTCAGATTCCCGTATTTTCATCCTGCTTTTATTTTGCTGTGAATATTGAAAATATGATAGAAAATCACAATACCTTGATAAACAGGAAGTTATGTGATTGTTGGTAAACGGCTTTTGCAGTGATTCTTTAGTTGTACGGCTAAATGACCTATAGTTGTACGACCATAACTCTACGGTTGTACGACTATAGGTGCTATAGTTGTACAACCATAGCTCTACAGTTGTACGACTATAGGGGTTATAGTCGTACAACTATAGATTTTTCTCTTATAGAAAAACAGGTAATATGGCAAATGAAGTGCATAATAGCTCTATTTCTATCTCTAGATTGTATAGTAATCAATATCAAAAATCCGGTTATAAGTTTTTACAAAGCAGATAGATAAAACCATCTGCGAGTAATGTTGGTTTGCTGTAGGCGCCCATCAGCTGGTCTGCGCATGCACAACAGGTGTTGTGCATGCGCATATCAGCTGTTATGCAAGCGCACAACAGCTGTTGTGCGGCCTACGGAGTTAACTTCTCCGATAACCTATACTATTTTTTCCGACAACTTCATCTGTCTTTTCCGACAACTTCTTCCGTATTCTGAGATTGTATCTTACACATTATCCTTTGATATCATACGCTTGCGTGTATTTAATAATGCAATAA
>SKEF01002512.1_pt1 | contig 13972 bp, 7 predicted proteins | sample 4826691 | NCBI WGS metagenome assembly SKEF01 (sample SAMN11008816, study PRJNA524170) | human gut metagenome | biome: Human fecal sample; material: Feces; isolation source: fecal sample from pouch patient p23, p27 | host: Homo sapiens | place: Israel: Tel-Aviv | collected 2016-08-24
CGGCATGCTGCTGCTGCCGCATCTCATGCCGGTATGGGCGTTCGTCGGCGGCTGCGCGCAAGGCGCGTCCCTGGTGGTGGCGCTCGCATTGATCGCGTTGCGCGGCCGTGACAGCGCCGAAACCGTGGTGCTGTCGGGCGTTGCGCAGTCGTTCGGCTATCTGATCGCGTCGCTCGGCCCGCTTATGTTCGGCGTGCTGGTCCAGGCCACTGGCGGCCACCATGTGCCGCTGATGGTGTTCACGTTCGTCGCTTTCCTGCAGTGCGTCGTCGCGGTCATCGTCGGCAGGCCTTCCAAAATGTGACTTTTCGCATCTCGCGAAATCGAAAGCGTCCGCAGAGGGAAGTACCGTTAGCCGTATGACAAGCCCTAAGACTGACGGTACAATGCATCTGCTCGATCCTGCTCCCTTCGGACGTATCCTTCCGGCCATGGTCACCCCCATGAAGGCCGACGGAGCCGTAGATTTCGAAGCCGCGCAACAGCTGGCGAGGCAGCTCGTGGCGGATGGTGCCGACGGTCTTGTGGTCAACGGCACCACCGGCGAATCTCCGACCACCCACATGGAGGAGAAGGTCGAGCTGGTTCAGGCCGTCAAGGAAGTCGTGGACGTGCCGGTCATTTCCGGCGCCGGTTCCAACGACACCGCGCACACCGTGCGCATGGTGGAGCAGACCCAGGAGGCGGGCGCCGACGCGGTGCTCGTGGTCGCCCCGTATTACTCCCGTCCGTCGCAGGAAGGCGTGTTCCGCCACTACAAGGCGGTCAACGATTCCGCGGACAAGCCGATCATCATCTACGATGTGCCGGGCCGTACCGGACTGCACATCCAGCTGGAGACCTACCGCCGTCTGGCCGAGCTCGACCACGTCAAGGCCGTCAAGGACGCCACCGGAGACATCGCCGGCGCGGTACGCAAGCGTATGGAAACCGGCCTGACCTGGTATTCGGGCGATGACGGCCTGTTCCTGCCGTTCCTGTCCGTCGGCGCAGTCGGCATCATCTCCGTGATCGCGCACGCCGCCGCCGGCCCGATGCGTGACCTCGCCAACGCGTTCGATCGTGGCGATATCCACGAAGCGCAGCGCATCTCCGTGCAGCTGGCGCCGCTCGTCGAAGCGATGAACGGCAATGGCTTCCAGGCCGTGATGGCCAAAGCCTCGCTGAAGGTGCGTGGAATCCTCGACTCCACCGAAATGCGCCTGCCGAACGTCGGTCCGGGCGAAGCGGAACTCGTGCGCGCGGAAAAGGGCATGCGCGCCGCGGGACTGCTGTGAACCGAATCGCATGATGCGACTGGCCTGTCGCGCATGAACGCCGGCAGGCACCCAAATTCCTCGTTTCCGCATAGGCGGAGACAATTAGTAATAGAAATCCAACTAGGAAATGGCTACAGAAGAAACCACAAAGACAACAACACACAAGCGCGGCAGCAAGGCTGCCAAGCGCACTGAAACCGCAGTCAAGGCATCCAAGACCACCAAGGCCGCGAAGTCCGAGAAGACCGCCATCAAGAAGGCCAAGTCCTCCACCCGCAGCCGTGGCAACGGTGGCTCGCGCAACGGCGGCTCCCGTGGATCCCGTGGCGGCAACGGTTCGAACCGTCGCCCGTCGCATTCCGCGCCGCAATCCACCGCGCCCCAGCAGGACGAAGTGCTGATCGCCCCGCCGAAGTACCGCAAGGGCTCCATGCGTATCGTGCCGCTCGGCGGTCTGGGTGAGATCGGCCGCAACATGAACGTGGTCGAATACAACGGGCATATCCTGCTCATCGACTGCGGCGTGCTCTTCCCGGAAGAGGAGCAGCCGGGCGTGGACCTCATCCTGCCTGACTTCCACTACATCAAGGACCGTCTCGACAAGGTCGAGGCGCTCGTGCTCACCCACGGCCACGAAGACCACATCGGTGGCGTGCCGTACCTGCTCAAGCTCCGCCCGGACATTCCGCTGATCGGTTCCAAGCTCACCCTCGCCTTCGTTGAGGCCAAGTGCAAGGAACACCGCATCAACCCGACGCTCGTCGAGGTCAAGGGACGCGACAAGCTCAAGGTCGGCCCGTTCAACCTGGAATTCGTGAACGTCACGCACTCCATTCCGGACGCGCTCGCCGTGTTCGTGCAGACCCCCGCCGGCTCGCTCATCGACACCGGCGACATCAAGCTCGACCAGCTGCCGCTCGACCACCGCATCACCGATCTGGTGGAATTCGGCAAGCTCGGCGAAAAGGGCGTGGACCTCCTGATGATGGACTCCACCAACGCCGAGGTCCCGGGCTTCGTCAAGCCGGAGACCTCCATCGGTCCGGCGCTCGACCAGGCGTTCGCACAGGCCACGCGCAAGATCATCGTGGCCAGCTTCTCCAGCCACGTGCACCGCGTGCAGCAGGTCGTCGACGCGGCCCACAAGTACGGCCGCAAGGTCGTGTTCGTCGGACGTTCCATGGTCCGCAACATGTCCATCGCAGCAGATCTGGGCTACCTGCGTCTGCCCGAGGACACCGTCATCGACCTGAAGCAGGCCCATGACGTGCAGGACGACAAGCTCGTCTACATGTGCACCGGCTCCCAGGGCGAGCCGATGGCCGCGCTCGGCCGCATCGCCGACGGCAACCACCGCGACATCACCATCAACGAGTTCGACACGGTGATCCTCGCCAGCTCCCTGATCCCAGGTAACGAGCATGGCGTCTACAAGGTCATCAACAAGCTCGTGCAGCTCGGAGCCCGCGTGGTCAACCGAGACAACGCCGCCGTGCACGTCTCCGGCCACTGCAACGAAGGCGAGCTGCTGTACATGTACAACATCGTCAAGCCGAAGTGCGCCATGCCTATCCACGGCGAAAACCGCCACTTGGTGGCCAACGGCATGATCGCCGTCAAGACCGGCGTCGATCCGCAGAACGTCGTGCTGGCCGAAGACGGCGACGTCGTCGACCTGTACCACGGCCAGGCCGCGGTCGTCGGCTCCGTGCCGTGCGGCTACGTCTACGTCGATGGCGATTCCGTCGGCGAACTGACCGACGAAGAACTCGAGAAGCGCCGCATCCTCGGCACCGAAGGCTTCGTGTCCAGCTTCGTGGTCGTCGACACCGAAACCGCGGATGTTATCACCGGCCCGAAGATCTACCTCAACGCGGTCGCGGAAGACGAAAGCGAGTTCGACAAGGTCCGTCACCAGATCGTCGAGCAGCTGCAGGACGCGATGATGCAGGGCACACGCGACACCTACAAGCTGCAGCAGATCATGCGACGCACGCTCGGCGGCTGGGTGGCACGACAGCTGCACCGCAAGCCGATGATCTTCCCCGTCGTCGCCGACATCGCGCAGGACGTGGACGACGCGATGGGACTGAACGCCGCGAAATAAGCCGTAAATTTACCATAAATTGAATCAAGGCGACGTGATCGGCACAACTGATCGCGCCGCCTTCTGTTACCAGAAAGAAGGAGTGACATGCCAGGAGCAAACCTCACCCGAATCGAAGCGGAAGAACGCAAAAGCATCATCGCCGCGCCAATCCATTACACGGTCAAGCTTGACCTGACCCGCGGAGCCAAGGATTTCGGCTCCGAAACCACCATCACCTTCGACGCGAAGCCGGGGGAGTCAAGCTTCCTTGACCTCATCGCCAACGAAGTCAGCGAAATCACCCTCAACGGCGAAACCCTCGACCCGGCTGAAGCGTACGTCGACAGCCGCATCGAACTGAAGAACCTCAAGGAGCACAACGAGGTTACCGTCAAGGCGATGTGCCAGTACTCCAACACCGGCGAAGGCCTGCACCGCAGCGTCGACCCGTCCGACGGCAACGTCTACCTGTATACCCAGTTCGAAGTGCCGGACGCCCGCCGTGTCTACGCCGTGTTCGACCAGCCTGATCTGAAGGCCGTGTTCGACTTCTCCGTGCTCGCCGCCAAATCCTGGATCGTCACGTCCAACATGCCCACCTCCTCCGTGACCGACAACGAAACCGTCACCGAGGAAGGCACGCTCGGCGAGCACGCCGCCGAAACCACCAAGCTGTGGGTGTTCGAGCTGACCCCGACCATGAGCTCCTACCTCACCGCCATCTGCGCCGGACCGTACGCCGAATGGCACACCGAATACGCCAATGAGGACGGCCGCACCGTGCCGATGGCCATGTACTGCCGCCAGGCGCTCGCCAAGGCCTTCAGCAAGGACGTCGACTACCTGTTCGACATCACCAAGAAAGGCTTCGCCTTCTACGCCAAGACCTGGGGCGTGCCGTACCCGTACGCCAAGTTCGACCAGATCTACGTGCCGGAATACAACGCCGGCGCCATGGAGAACATCGGCATGGTCACCATCCGCGACCAGTACGTGTTCGAATCCAAGGTCACCGACGCCTATGCGGAACGCCGTGTGGTCACCGTGCTGCACGAGCTCGCCCACATGTGGTTCGGCGACTACGTGACCATGAAGTGGTGGAACGACCTGTGGCTCAACGAATCCTTCGCCGAGTTCACGTCCACCCTCGCCACCGCCGAAGCCACCGAATGGAAGGACGCCTGGGCAACCTTCAGCTCCGGCGAAAAGAGCTGGGCGTTGAATCAGGACCAGCTGAGCACCACCCACCCGATCGTCGCCCCGATCAACGACCTCAACGACACCTACGTCAACTTCGACGGCATCACCTACGCCAAGGGCGCCTCCGTGCTGAAGCAGCTCGTGTACTACGTGGGCCGTGAGAAGTTCTTCAAGGGCATCAACAACTACCTCAACAAGCACGCCTACTCCAACGCCACCCTCGCCGACCTGCTCGCCGAACTGGAACTCACTTCCGGCCGCGACCTGAAGGCGTGGAGCGCCCAGTGGCTTGAGGAATCCGGCATCAACACCATCGCCACCGAAGTCGAAGAGAACGAGGACGGCACCATCAAGCGTCTCGCCCTGCGCCAGACCGCTCCGGCCGAGCATCCCGTGCTGCGCGCCCACCGTCTCGCCGTCGGCTTCTACAACGAGGATCCGGAAACCGGCAAGATCGTGCGCACCGACCGTTTCGAACTGGACGTCGACGGCGAACTGACGGTCGTCGACGCGGCCGCGGGCAAGGCACGTCCGTCGCTGATTCTGGTGAACGACGACGACCTGACCTACACGAAGCTGCGTTTCGACGACAAGAGCCTCGCATTCGCGACAAGCAACCTGTACCGCTTCGACGACGCGCTCGCCCGTTCCGTGATCTGGCTCGCCCTGTGGGACATGACCCGCGACGGCGAACTGCCGGCACGCCAGTTCATCGACACCTCGCTGGCCGCGCTCGCCACCGAACACGAGTCCACCACCTTCCGTTACGCGCTGGCACAGGTCAGCACCACCGCATGGCATTACACCGCTCCGGCAGAGCGTGCCGAGATCGTGAAGCATGTGGCCGCCGAACTGTTCAAGCTGGCGGGTCAGGCCAAGGCCGGCTCCGACGAACAGTTCCAGCTCGTCACCGCCTACCTGGGCTACGGCGAGCCGGGCGACGAGGCGTTCGTCGCCAACGCGAAGGGCCTGCTCGACGGTTCCGTGGCATTCGACGGTCTGGAAATCGACAACAACTTCCGCTGGACCATCATCAACGCGCTGAGCACCGTCAACGCGATCGACCAGGCGGGAATCGACGCCGAACTGGCCAAGCGCGAAACCACCGAGAACCGTGAGTTCGCCTATGGCGCACGCGCCGTGGCCGGTACCGCCGAAGCGAAGGCATGGGCTTGGAACGAGGCCCTGCACAACGACGAGCTGACCAACATGCAGCTTGAGGCTGTGGCCGGTGGCTTCGCAGCCACCCCGCGCGCCGACTTGGCCGAACCGTACGCCGAGAAGTATTTCGAGGTCGCCGACTGGATTTGGGAGCACAAGACCTTCCACATGGCGGAAGCGCTGCTCGAAGGCCTGTATCCGGGCTATGCCGATCCGGCGAAGCTCGTGGAGCTGGGCGACGCCTGGCTCGCCTCCCATAAGGACGCGGACAACGCCTTGCAGCGCATTGTGCGTGGCAACGTCGAGGCTTCTCACCGCACGCTGAAAGTGCGCGACTTCAACGCCGCGCTCTGATAGCAGGGGCGACAGGAACGTTCCCGCTTAAGAGCCGTCATGTCGTCGCACGACTTTGATTTTGGGTGCGATTTTCAAAGTCATGCGACGGGCATATCGGCATTTATGCCCCCTAATCCTCGTTTTCCGCTTGAAAATAAGGATTAGGGGGCATTTTGCGTCGAAGGCTGTCGCACGACTTTGATTTTGGAGGCATTTTTCAAAGTTGTGCGACAAGCGTGCTGGCTTTCATACCCTCTAACTCTTATTTTTTGCTGGTTTTCAACGGAAAATGATAGTTAGGGGGTATTTCTTTATCAAGTGTTGCCGCACGACTTGATTTTCCGCCTTGAAATCAAAGTCGTGCGACACGAAAAGGGCATTGCGCGCCGTGAAATGCTTTGAATTGTGAAGTGTTATGCGATTGCGTCGTCACCTGCTGGTTTCGGCGGCACGGTTGAGTACGATAGGTCACGGAAATATCGTTTGCAGATAGCGAGGATTTGAGACTCATGCCACGTATGTTCGGAACCGACGGCGTTCGAGGATTGGCGAATAGGGATTTGACGGCACAGCTGGCGCTCGATTTGGGTGACGCCGCGGTGCGTGTGCTGGGCGATGACGAGCGGAGCGAATTCGAAAGCCGTCGCCGTGCGCTGGTCGGTCGTGATACACGAGTTTCCGGCGATTTCCTTGCCGCCGCATTGTCCGCTGGCATGTCCGCCGGCGGCTTCGACGTGATCGACGCCGGCATCATCCCGACGCCGGGCGTCGCATACCTGACGTCCGTGCTCAACGTGGAAATGGGCGCGGTGATCTCCGCATCCCACAATCCGATGCCCGACAACGGCATCAAGTTCTTCGCCCGCGGCGGCTTCAAGCTGCCCGACACCAAGGAAGACGAGATCGAAGCGGTGCTCGGCCAGGATTGGGATCGTCCTACCGGCGCCGGCGTGGGTCGTGTCAGCCATGACACCGCCACCGCAACCAACCTGTACATCGACCATCTGGTTTCCGCCATCGCGCCGGTCGGTCCGGACAAGTCGCAGCCGACGCCGCTGAAGGGCCTGAAGATCGTGGCCGACTGCGCGAACGGCGCCACGTCCGTGGTCGCTCCGGAAGCCTTGCGCCGCGCCGGCGCCGACGTGACCGTCATCAACGCGTCGCCGGACGGCTACAACATCAACAAGAACGCCGGCTCCACCCATCCTGAGCAGCTGCAGGCCATGGTCAAGGCCTCCGGCGCCGTCATGGGCGTTGCCTTCGATGGCGATGCCGACCGTTGCCTTGCCGTGGATGAGGATGGCAACATGGTCAACGGCGATCAGATCATGGGCATTCTGGCACGCGCCAAGAAGAACGCGGGCAAGCTCAACCATGACACCCTCGTCGTGACGGTGATGAGCAACCTCGGTCTGAAGTTGGCCCTGCGTTCCATGGGCATCAAGACCGTGCAGACCAACGTGGGCGACCGTTACGTGCTTGAAGAGATGCTGCGAGGCGATTATTCGCTCGGCGGCGAGCAGTCCGGCCACGTGATCAACCGTGAATTCGCCACCACCGGCGACGGCACCCTGACCGCGCTCACCCTGTGCAACGAGGTCGTCAAATCCGGTAAGAGCCTGAAGGAACTGGCCGCCGACTTCCCGCAGCTGCCGCAGACGCTCATCAACGTGCCGAACGTGGACAAGATGGCCGCCAAGACCAACGCCAAGGTGCAGGCCGCGGTGGAACGCGAAGAGAAGCTGCTGGGCGACACTGGCCGCGTGCTGCTGCGTCCGTCCGGCACCGAGCCGCTCGTGCGCGTCATGGCCGAAGCCGAAACCCAGCAGCAGGCAGACGAAGTGTGCGATCGCCTCGCCAAGGTCGTCGCCGACGAACTCACCCTGTAAGAGCCCGCAAGGAGATATGCCCCATGTTCGGACACAACTCGAAAGTGGACCTCGAACTCAACCGCGAGGTCGAAAAGCTCATCAAAACCGGCGGCAAAGAGAAAATCATGCCGATCGTGCAGGCCGGCGAACCGGTATTACGCCAGCAGACCATCGCCTACGACGGCCAGTTGAGCCGCAAAACGCTTGACAAGCTCATCGACACCATGCGCACCACCATGCTGGAAGCGCCGGGCGTGGGCCTCGCAGCCACCCAGATCGGTCTCGGTCTGGCTTTGGCCGTCGTCGAAGACCACGTATGCGAAGGCGACGATGGCGATCCGCGCGAAGCTGCGGAATTCCCCTTCCACGCCATCATCAACCCCAGCTACGAGCCGATCGGCACCGAAACCCGCAGCTTCTACGAAGGCTGCCTGAGCTTCGACGGTTACCAGGCCGTACGCAAGCGTTGGCTTGACATCACCGCCCGTTGGCAGGATGAGGACGGCAACAAGCATGAGGAACATCTGCACGGCTGGCCGGCCCGCATCTTCCAGCATGAAACCGACCATTTGAGCGGTGAACTGTACATCGACCAGGCCGAAATCCGAAGCCTGACCACCAATGAGAACCTTGAGGATTTCTGGTGCGAGGATCCGGTACCGACCGAAGCGGCGGCCGAACTCGGCTTCGAACTGTAATCGCGTAAACGAACGAGACAAGAACGATGAATGCCTCCCAGGCGAACACTTGGGAGGCATTCATCATATTCGGGATTATTGGAATGTTCGAAACATGAGTATTCCAAATATTCCAATATTTCAGTATTCCGGATTCACTAGCACATCGTACGTATCCGTGTTCCGCTCGGCATCCGAACGCAGATCCCAGCCAGGCTTGCGCATTCCATACAACACCAGCGGCGGTAAACCGAGCACAAGCACGACTACAGCCACAAGAATCGCATATGAAACGCTATCCAAACCGGTGAAACCAGCCGGTCTCACGAAAGTCAACACGAATGCCGCGGCGGAAGCGACGAAACCGACGCCCGCGACCAACCGAATCGCAGGAACTCGATACGTGCGGCGGACTTCTGGATGGGTGTTGCGCAGACGAATCGCGGCGGCAAACATCAACATGTACATCACCAGATACAGCGCGGTCGCCATATCCACCAGCGTCGCGAAAGCCGTGTTGCCATTGGGGATCAACACGAACAGCAACGCCAGCACGGTCACGATAATGCCTTGCGGAATCAGAATGCCTTCCTGCACGTCGTGGGCATTGCGCTTCTGCAGCGCGGGAGGCATCAGTCCCGTGCGGGCGGCCGCTAGCAAACCGCGAGAAGGACCAGCTATCCAAGCCACCACGGAAGCGAACGCGCCTAGCGCGATGAGCAGCGAAATCACCGGAGTGCCCCAACCCATGCCAAAATGGTCGAAGAACTCCCTGAACGCCAGATTGATGCCGTCGATGAGCCCCAGCTCACGATGCGGCACAGCAAAGGCGATTGCCAAAGTCGGCAGCACAAGTACCAGCAGAATCAGCGCGGTCGCTAGTGCAATGGCGCGTGGGAATTGACGTCCCGGATGCTCCAAGTCGTTGGCATGCACGGCATTGACCTCCATACCCGCGTAGGCGAGCACATTGGATACGATTAGCACAATCGACGCGATGCCCGTCCACGGCGGAAGCAGCGCGGATGCGTGCAGGGAGGTCTGCACTGGCTTACCGATCGCCAGCCAGATAATGCCGAAGACGATAAGCAGCAACGCAGGAAACAGCGTGCCGATAAGTCCCGAAATCGACCCGACCTTGGCGAACAGATTGCCGCCGCGCAACGCCACCATCGTGCTTGCCCAATACAACACGATGATCACCGCGGCCACATATACGCCATTATTGCCCAAGCCACCCATGCCGAACACATACGACAGGCTGACGGCGATGAACGCAATCTGTATCGGATACCACACCACATTCTGAATCCACTGCAGCCAAATGGCGAGAAATCCGATGCGATTGCCGAACGCCTCACGCACCCACACGTACACGCCACCTTTCCAGCCGGTGGCCAGTTCGGCAGCCACCAGCGCGGTCGGCACCAGGAAAACGACCGCCGGAATGAGATACAGCAGAATGGAAGCGAGACCATAATCGGCCATGGCCGGCAGAGAGCGTAGCGAGGCCACCGCCACCACGGTCAACATCGCCAGTTGGCTGACTGTCATCATGGTTTTGCCGGTTTTATTGGCAACGGTTGCCGTGCTTGCGATTGCGCCGTGCCCGTCAGCGCCGTTCCCTCTATTCGCCCCGGCATGCGCAGGTATGCCCGTACGATTGCGGTTTCCTGCGACGGCAGACGGATTGCGTGGCGTTGTTGTCGGTGCCGTCGCAGCGTTCGTCGTGGAACGTGCGGACCCGGGATGTGCAGCTGCGCTTGCATCGTGCGCTACCACAGCAAGCGGCTTTTTCATATGAACTGTCATTGCAGCCAGCTTTCGTAAACATAATCGTTGTGGGAATGAACATGAATTTCCTTAATGCGGGAAACGATGGAATTCGTGGAATGACCGCGAAATATCAGTGGTGGAATCCGGATGCACGAGCCTCGCTTGGCATTGGTGAGCGCAGTCCGTCCAGATACTTCACACACGACTTCAAATCCTTGATGAACGCTTCGGCCATATCGTGGCTGAAACCGTTACGCACCACAATGCGCTGCACGGTCACCTGCGTCAGATCCACCGGCATCGGATAAGCCGGCACCAGCCATCCCTTCATGCGCAGCCGATCCTGCAGATCGTACAGATTCCACTTGCGATCCGGCTTGTCGTTGAGCATCCATGCGAACACCGGAATGTCGGAACCGTCGTTCCACAGCGTAAAATCATCCATCTGCTCGATCTCGCCCGACAGATATTTCGCCACATCATGCGAAGTCTGCTGCACCCTTCGATACCCGTCGAATCCCAAACGCAGGAACATGTAGTACTGCAGCAGTACCTGTGCGCCCGGACGGGAGAAGTTCAGTGCGAAAGTCGGCATTTCGCCGCCGAGATAACTCACCTTGAAAATAAGGCTTTCCGGCAGGTCAGCGGTTTCGCGCCATACGACCCATCCCAAACCGGGGTAGACCAGACCGTACTTGTGACCGGAGGTGCTGATGGAGTAAACGCGCTTGACGCGGAAGTCCCATGCGAGGTCCGGCTGGATGAATGGTGCGATCATACCTCCCGAAGCGCCGTCCACATGGATGCGCACATCAAGTCCGGTGCGCTCCTCGATGCGGTCCAGTGCTTCGCTGATCTGTTCGACCGGCTCATACATACCCGTATAGGTCACGCCCATGATGGCCACCACGCCGATGGTGTTCTCATCGACATACTTGTCGAGATCATGGCCGTCGAGCACTTTGTGGTCCTCGGAAATCGGCACATAGCGTGGTTCCACGTCGAAATAGTTGCAGAACTTCTCCCAGCACACCTGCACGGCGCTGCTCATCACCAGATTCGGATGATCGGTCGGCAGGTCGGCCTTTTCGCGGGCTTCCTTCCAACGGCGCTTCAACGCGAGTCCGCCCAGCATGCAAGCTTCCGACGAGCCGATGGTGGAGGTTCCGATGGCATTCATTGGATCGGGCGCATGCCATAGATCGGCGAGCATGTGCCAGCAGCGCGATTCGACTTCGGCGGTTTTCGGGTACTCGTCTTTGTCGATCATGTTCTTGTCGGCCGCCTCCATGTACAGGCGGTTCGCATGATCGTCCATCCACGTGCTCACAAAAGTTGCAAGATTGAGTCGCGCGTTGCCATCCAGCATGGCCTCGTCATGCACCACTTGGTAGGCGGTTTCCGGCAGACTACCCTTCTGTGGAATGGTAAATTTCGAGAACGCCTGGGCTTCCTTCGGACGGGCGAACAGCGGATTGATTTCCACGCTGTCAGGAACAACGCGGTCGTCGGCATTGCCGCAGGTGTTGTCGCAGCAATGCGAATTGTTGTTTTCAGTGGTGGAATGTGTTTCTGACATTGCAGTTCCTTTCGTTGATTTGGAACGTTTATTGCGTTCCGGGATTCAAAAATGAAAGTCGATTCTGGATTTTTGCTGGGAAATGGTCACATTTGCGCTATGTGAAAATTCGTATGGCAACCGCTTCGCACGGAGGTATCCGCGCGCGGTTTCGTAATGAACACCGTCATTCGAACTCGCATGGTTGTGTTCTCACAAAGAGGAATGCGCACGTTGGTTTGTTGCACATTCTTACACGCTGAAGGTGGGTATCGGCTACGATGGGCAGGTATGAACGAATCGACGATGAATCTTTCCTGGCTGGATGACGCGAAGCAGGACATCGAACAATGGTCGGCATCGATGCCGAATGACGCCGACAACCAGCCGATCGACTGGCGATGGGTGTCTTCCCTTGACCTGCGTAACGGCATTGGTGCCGCCACAAGACAGCACGTTGATTTGTTGGCAATGCTGCGGTCCTCGTCGCCGCAACTTTCCGCCCCGCAGCTGCACGCCCTGTTGAAAGATGATCTTGCGATTCGAGATCGGCTCGAACCGACCATCGCGCAGTGCAACAGCACGTTCATGATGGATTACGACCGACTTATCGCTTCCTATCGGCTGCCGCGCGCGCTTGCTTACGCGAACCGTCGGTTGTGCGACGAAATCGCTGTTCTGCGACAGATTGGCGTGGCGATGGGATTGTGGACGGTCACCGAGGAACGACGTGAGCGCGTGACGGTTCCGGTGCTGCTGCCCGGTTCGGCTTTGGCTTCCGGGGGAGTGGCGTTGGATGATATTCAGGATCGAACCGCTGACATCGTTAACGGCCGCGCCGCCCGTCGTGCCGCAGAGAAAAGTCAGAAGCGAGCCAGTGACTATGCCATGTCGCGTGCGAACCTGAGTGGAGTAACCAGTCCGGGCGGCTCCACGTTGTTTGATTACGGTTCGGAAACGAAATCCGCTGAAGCGGCGCAGTTGCGTCGGATGGCTGAATACCGCAAATCGGATTGGCGTGACGCTTATCTTCCTGGACGCGATGTGGACAATGTCATGGGAATCGACATCGAAACCACCGGTACTGACCCGGCGCGTGTGTACATCATCGACGTCGGCTTTGAATATATGAACATGATTTCCCCTCGCCCTGCTGCCGCACCTACTGGATACCAATACGAGCAGAGTTATTACGAAACGGGCGATGCGTATGGTCAGTCGCGTCTGTCGTTCGGCGTTCCTGCCGAGAACGCGACGCTCGGTAATCCGCTGATTCTCGATTTGACCGGTATCGATGTACGTGATCGTGCGTCCGGCTTCCGCCTGTTCGATGAGTGGCCGGAGGCTCAAATCGGTTTGCTGCAGCGATTGGAGCAGCAACCGTACGTAGCGCACAACGCTCGTTTCGAACATAGCTTCTTCATGTTGAATGTGGCTGGATATGCGGAAAGCTACCGTGCGGGCAAGATTACGATTATCGACACGTTGCCGATGAGCCGCCGTTGGGATGAAGGGTCAATTCCGGACGGCGAGCATCCGTACGGCAATAACACGTTGGACGCGTACGCCAAACGCCAGGGTGCGCTTGACGAGAGCAAGTCGGAACGTCACCTCGGTTTGGAAGATACGCATATCATGCTGGTTGCCATGAAACATCACTTGGGTGTATTGCATGGCGAAGGCCGCGGTCCGTGGGGTGCGAATGGCAAGTCTGGCATCGGTGGCAAGCATTGCGGGCGCCGCTGGTAGCATTTGCGATTCGTGTCGCAGTTTCCTGGTTCTTCTTCCCGTGACCGTCCCGTTTTGGCTTTCCCTTCCGGCTTTTGTTACCCGTAACGCCGTTTTGCGGTTACAAAATGCGGATGCGATTGCGGATTTGCGGGGATGGAATGGGCGATTGCGGGGATGGTTTCGGTGGTTGCGGGGTTGGTCGGGCCTGGTTTGTCAAGTTTCGACACGCCGATGGAACGTTGGATTTCCAACGGTTCACGCGTTGTTCATGCGGCCCGGGTTGCGCGGATCGCGATCGTGCTGTAAGTTTATCT
>SKEF01002515.1_pt1 | contig 13965 bp, 8 predicted proteins | sample 4826691 | NCBI WGS metagenome assembly SKEF01 (sample SAMN11008816, study PRJNA524170) | human gut metagenome | biome: Human fecal sample; material: Feces; isolation source: fecal sample from pouch patient p23, p27 | host: Homo sapiens | place: Israel: Tel-Aviv | collected 2016-08-24
CAAGATTTCATCCTTCCTTATCGCATCCCGCTTGTCCAAAAGCTCTTTCAAAACTGCGGTTGCATGGTCATATCTTTTCTTCGCTACGATCACATCCGCTTCCGCTTTTTCATGAATACCTGCAAACAGGCTATTATCCGTTTGCTTTGGAAGATGACTACGATATCCGTTTGCGGCAAATCATTAACTTGACTTTAGAATCAGATATTCCTCAATTTGCAGATATGAATGTATCTACAGGACGGAAGCTCAAACAGCTTCTTGCCATTATTGCTAAAAGTGTACCGTTTAAACCGAACTTTAGCAGTATCGCTAAAGTGCTGGAGATAAGCCGCAATAATATTTCAGATTACTGCCTTTATATTGAGGAGGCGGGACTTATAGCACAATTGCGGGATGCCACCGGTGGAGTTCGGGGATTGGGAAAGGTGGATAAAATCTATTTGGATAATACGAATCTTATCTATAATTTGGCTCAGGAAAACTCTAATATCGGGAATGTCCGGGAAACTTTCTTCTTGAATCAGACCAGAGCGTTTTCGGATGTCGTGACTTCTCCCGTTTCTGACTTTTTGATTGATAAGATGACTTTTGAAATAGGAGGTAAGAAGAAGGGGCAGAAGCAAATACAGGGAATAGAAAAGGGTTTCATCGTAAAAGATGACATTGAACAAGGTTTTATGAATGTGATCCCTTTGTGGCAGTTTGGTATGGGATATTAGGGTATACTTTATTAATCACTATTGCAGCAAGTCCGCCCACTGTTCATTGCTCAGTGCCGGCAGTGCGAAGAACAAAAAATAAATAAGCATTAATTTCTTGTTATTTAAAATAGTTTCTATAATTTTGTACCTAATTTCTAATGCCTAGTAAGTAGAGGCATTGAAAGGACATATTAGTAAACGAAGAGCGTTTGACATATTATCTCATCATGGAATCTCGACAATTTCACGGTCAGGAGGTAATAGGCAAGAACGCTCACGTCAGTGGTATATATTTCTGCTTTGCGGTAGACTATATAACATTCTGGCGTGGGCTATTGTTTTATTATCCTGATCGGGCAGTCGAGAGCCTCATGGTGGTAATAATTCAGTAGTTCCCACGCTTTTTACATTTAACCGCTAACGAGGGGGCTGTTAGCACTTCCAATGAACAAAACATGAAAAAGGTGTTAATTCCTTTCTTAGTTGCGGGTATGTTATGTACTACCTCGTGTACAGAATTATTTGAACCATCAGTTGATTATGGTGACCAGACCTATATCAATGATTATTCAGCTCTTGTGTCGGTTATAAATGACCTTAATAAGTCTATTAGTGAAAGATTTGAAGCGTTGAATAAGCTTCTGGATAAGAATTTGGCTGATATTAAATTGTCGGTAGACGAAAATACCGGTGCTATTAAAATTCTTGGAGAAAATGTGGAGAATGGTTTGTCGTCTATCAACAAAACTCTGTTCGATGGTTTCTCTGCATTGAGTACACAGATAGATGAAACAGGTAAGCAGATTGTATATGCAATCAATGAAAACGGAGAACTATTACGCCTTGAAATAGATGAAACAGGTAAGCTTATTTCTGCACAAATAGAGAAGTCAGCAACTAAATTGGTTGAAACTATCAATAGTTTGACAGCGACTTTATCAGAGAAGTTTGATGCGTTGACGATTATTACTAAAGCAGGGTTTGCTGAAGTATCTGTTAAAATTGACGATTTGGACAAAACGCTGGATGCACAACTTACCAATGTAAATACTAATCTTGGAACGCTTAATACAACAATGTTTGATGGATTCAAAGCGCTCAATACAACGCTTGATGCGAATGGCAACAAGATTGTTACGGCTATGAACGAAAATGGTGAACTACTGCGTCTTGAGATAGATGAAACAGGTAAACTTATTTCTGCGGAAATAAAGAAAACGGCAGATGCTCTTGTTGCAGTTATCAATAGCCAGACTGCGACTATCAGCGAGAAATTTGACGCATTAACTGCGATGATAAATACTGGATTTGCTAATGTGACTACTCAGATAGGTAAGGTTGGTGACCAGTTGCATTTGGATATTCAAGGCGTTAATGAAAGTCTTGGAGCACTTAATACTACTATGACTAATGGTTTCACAACGCTGGGTACCAAGATTGATGCGAATGGCAATACGATTGCTACCGCTATCAATGAGCAAGGTGAGAAGCTGGAACTTGTGATAGATAATAATGGTAAGGTTGTTTCTGCAGAAATAAAAGATTTCAAAGATGCTTATAATACAGCTGAAGCAGCAGAACTCGCTAAAATGGCAGAGATTATTGGTGCTGTCAATGATTTGACGGCAGCAAATAATACAAATTCTGCGAATCTCCTGGCAAAACTGGAACAGTTGCTCACGGATAAGGGTATTTATTATGATGAAAACAATGCCGAGCAGATGTATATGACACCGGAGAATTTCGCAGCAATTCAGGATGCCGGAGTAAATTCAAATGTTTATAAGCTTTATGCAGATCAGTTGAATGTATTGTCTGTTACATTTACTTCAAAGCAGGTTGTGGATGCTACAGGAAGCACTCATGAACATGCGGTTTTTACTCCTAATACGGCAGCTGATGCTGCACCTGTACTTGTTGCATCGAGAGCTGAAATCGTAGATGGTATTGCTAATGGCAAGAAGGTGGTAAAGGTTGTCAAGACAGCAGTAAATCGTAATTATACCGTTACAATTACGACTGGTTGTAATTATCGCAGTATGTTTGCGATGAGGCTTACTGATGCTAATGGTACCAAGGATGTCACATTCACACCTACATTATCACATAGTTTTGAGTTGATAGTTTATAATGCTTCAACTAGTGTTATCAAGAATGGTATTAATGCAATTGTTTATTGTTGTGAAACAGGCACTAATAATACTTACTCATTAGTTGACCCCAAATAACTAATCTTTTCTCAAATATGATGAAATTAAAAAATATACTTGGTATAACCGTAGTCCTCATGGCTACGGTTACCCTCCAAGCCCAAACCTACAATGATAGTGTACGAGTCCGCACTTGGTCTGTATATATGCAAGGCGGTATCAGTAGTTATCACGGGGTGAGGAGTGAACTGTTCGATAATTCGAAGAGAACCATGGCGCCTGATTTAAATTTAGGCGTGAAGTACAATATTCAACCTTGGGTGAGATTAGGTGTAAATGCGGGATATACCATGTTGAAATCTAGCGGTAATCATAGCTTATCGATCACTACTACGGATCATAATTTTCTGATAGGTGATCGTACCGGTACGCTTGAATTGAAATCCGACCGATTGCAAAATCTCAATAACACGTATTTGGCGGGGGTGGATGCCAATGCGGATTTTAATATTCTTGAAATCTGGCCTAAGCGGAAAGCGCAATGGCTGAGTTTGTACGCTGGTGCGGGAGTGGGCTATATGCGTGGCTGGAATCGGAACTCACAGACATGGTCTTACAACGAAAGAGCGACAGCTACAGGTGACGCCTATTTTAATGGGTATAGCCACTCTTATTTGAAATCATCCGAAGATAAGAAACACTTCAATGCTTTGTATATACCTCTCTCCTTGTCATTAGAGTTTGACATACAGCGTCAGTTGACATTAGGCGTTATCGGTCAATATAAATGTATACCTACGAAATCGGATTTTAGTCCCAAAGGTATTTATAGTGCAGGCGTTGTCATACGATATAATTTTGTAAAGAGCAAAAGCAAGTTACAGAGGAAGCAGATTGCCGATTTATATAGTGAATTGGATGCCAGTCAAGTAGACTGTGCCAGTGCAAAAGCCACTCTTCAGCGTCAGTCCAGAGAAGAAATGGAGCGGCTGAAAAAAGAAGCGGATGAATTGAAACGCCAAATAGAAAGCATAAACAGTACTGCTGCCGGAAAAGGTGAAGAAACGAGTGCGATAATCTATTTCGAAAACGATTCATGGGAACTATCCTCAAAAGGTGGTGAACAATTGCAAGTGTTGGCGGAAAAGTTGAAGACCCATCCTGAAAAGAAGATTATGCTTATCAGTTCCGCCAATACGGTGGGGCATGAGAACAGAAATAAAAAGCTATCGTCCAATCGTTTGAATACTGTGAAGCAGTTTTTGCTTAGCCAAGGTGTCAGTGACACTCAGTTTAAGACTGAAGTAAGCCTTGGCGATTATGGAATGACAACTTCTTCAGATTGTCGACGTGTTATAGTTATCACCCAGCCGTAGGGTAATTAGTCTTTTTCAAAAGAAAAGGAACTTAAATCCCGGAATAACGTCGCAGAAGAGATTATAAGACGTTTGGAGTTTAAGTTCCTTATTTTAATGTTTGGTGTCTATTGTTCGATTTGGCGTTATTAGAGCATTATTCCAGCAAGTCTGCCCACTGTTCATTGCTCAGTGCAGGCAGTGCGTCGCTGTCAGTGATGAATGTTTCCGCCAGTCTCCTTTTATCTTCCTGTAGTTGGAGAATTTTTTCTTCAATGCTGTTCTGGGTAATAAAGCGATAGGCGATAACCTGTTTATCCTGGCCGATGCGGTGTGCACGGGCAATGGCTTGTGCTTCGGCGGCAGGATTCCACCAAGGGTCGATGATAAATACATAATCGGCTTGGGTAAGGTTAAGTCCTACGCCTCCGGCTTTTAAAGAAATCAGAAAGGCCTGCACGTCCTTTTGTTCGGTGAAATGGGTGATTTCTGACGGACGGTTATTGGTGGAACCTGTCAGTAATGCATACTTCCAGCCTTGTTGACGGAAGACATCGGCAAGGATTTCCAGATGCTTCACGAAAGAGGAAAAGATAAGTACTTTATGTCCTTCACTTCTCAATGTATCGAATGTTTCGATGATTTGCTCGGTTTTCCCGGATATCCCGTTGAAATCGGGAAAAATGAGCTGTGGGTGACAGGATAGCTGGCGAAGACGCAAGATACCGTTCAGGATACTGAACGTATGGAACCTGTCTCTGTTTTCGGGTTGTTGGAGCAATATGTTGCGCAGACTGTTTTTCTCCTGTTCGTAGCTCTCGCTTTGTTCTTCGGACATATCACAATAGATCGTTTCTTCAGTAAGCGGAGGAAGTTCCGGTGCTACCTCACTTTTGCTTCTGCGAAGAATAAACGGAGCGATTAACTGTTGCAGCCTTTTCTCCATGCGGGTGTTTCCTTGCTTGATTGGAATGATGAACTGCTTTTGGAAAGTGCTTTCTTCCCCCAACAGGTCCGGTTGCAGAAAACGGAACTGCGCCCACAGATCTTTGAGGGAGTTCTCGATAGGCGTTCCGGTCAGTGCGATCCGGTATTTGCTCTGCAACTGGATGACTGAACGGAAAGTGAGAGAATCATTGTTTTTGATATTCTGGCTTTCGTCGAGTACGATATATTCGAATGTGTAGGAGCGAAGAATATCAATATTATTTCTCATCATCCCATAGGTCGTGAATATCAGATGAAAACGCCTGAAGAACTTCTCGGGATGCCCTTTGGGGAATACCGTGCTGCTATTATATTCTGCTATCGATAGAGTGGTGAAACGTTTCGCCTCTCGCCTCCAGTTGTGGAGCAGGGAAGTGGGGACCACAATCAGAGTGGCGGGTTTACGGGAATTTTTTCCGTATTCTGCTCTTGGGGCGTCTTCTTTGGGTATGTTTTTCTCCCTGATTTTCCGCGCCTCCGGCAGTAACTCATCTTCGGAAGAGAATGAAAATAAGGAGAATTGTCCTTCGGCGTCTGCCGCTTGCTCTCTGGCAGGCGGAGTTCCGGCAGTACATTCCTTATCCGGCTGACTGTCAGATGCCGGGATTTCTGTAGATACAGACCCCATAGGAGCAGTAGCTGTATCGGTGGAAAACGGTTTGTATATATATTGTAGCAGGGTAAGCGTCTGGAGTGTCTTCCCAAGCCCCATGTCATCTGCCAGACAACCGCCGAATCCTTGTTTGTTCAACTGTACCATCCACGAGAATCCTTTCTGCTGATAGGGGCGTAGCTGTGCTTTCACTCCTTGGGGAACGGGGATATTGTGTATCTCTCTCCTGAAAGGCAGGTTTTGGGGACTGCTTTCTTCTAAAGCCGATTGTACGGCACCGACAAAAGTGGGCTTCAGGCGAATCCCTGTTTCTGTTTGCGTTCCTAATTCCAGCAGGTTTCCATATTTGCTGAACCATTCTTCCGGCAAGAGAATCATGCGTCCGTCCGGCAGCAGAAATTCTCTTTTCTCTTCGAGGATATGCTTGCGGAAACGTGAGAAAGGGATACGCAGCTGCCCGATGACAACTGTGATATGCAGTTCAAACCAGTCCGGTTCGTCATCACAGCTTTGTTCGATGTGGATTTCGTCCAGACAGTAGGGAGTATTCCCCATATTTCCGGTCAGCAGGAAGGATTGTTGGAGCATTGCCCGATAGGTGCCGATCCATTCGGTAATTGTCTTTTCGGAGGCATCGGGCGACAGCTTGAAGTGGACGTCGCTGACCTGTTGCAAACCGGAATCCGTTAACATCCGGAGTTTCTCTTTTTCGGCATTACTATCCCGGCGGAAGAAAAATATCTCGCCGAAGTCGTTTCGGTAAATGATCTTCTTCATTTCGGTCACGGTGTCGGGAGTAAACGTCTGGTCGCCATAACGGAAACTGAGTCGCAACATTTGTTCGTCGTAAATGGTATCTTCGAGAGACAGGACGGCTTCGCATGCGTACGTCTTTTCAACGATATTCAGTCCCTGAGTTGTAATCTCATGATAGCGTGCTATCGGAATCACGATGTTATCGATATATTTCTCAATTTGGGAGGCTGGAACGCTGATCTTCTTTTTCTTGGTGAAAGGCAGGATGCGTACACTCTCGATATGGGGGAAAAAGTATAGTTCCATCCCCAATAAGAGAGCAGACGGCGAGGAAGTCAGCACGATGACAGGTTTCTGCTCACTCAGTGAGAGTGGCTGTCCGTCATAATAACATTGCAGCTGATAACGGAAAGTTGTCTCGTCAGCAAGAAACATGAAGTGAATTTCCACATCGTGAGGATGAACACGGTAGGCGTGATGGGCATATAGCAGTTTGCTCCCGACCTGTTTTTGGTACAGAGGAAGGTTGTGATAGCGTATCAATGCCAGCATCTCCTGTAGCTTTTTCTCGATGAATGGGCGGATATTGTTCTTTATCCGTTCCGGATCTTCGGACAATTTACGCAGAAAACGGGATACTGTTTTCTCTCGTGAGTAGACTCCCATCAGATATTTTTCTGTATAATGAGAGGCGATGTCGATGGCCTGCCGTTCAGCCTCGTTCATCCGGCTGATTGCTTCGGGAGAAGCGTGAAAAGCCTGCTCTATGAGTTGCCATGTGCCGTCGTCAGATTGCTCCGCCATGTAAGGTATCAGCAGTGTGCCGAACGTCAGATGCTCGGTTAAAACGATGATAACTTGTCCGGTAATTGCTTTCTCTTCCATTCTCTTCAGGCTTTAACAAACAAAGATACGGGAAAATCCTTAATTTTGCAGCATGATGGAAGAAAACAAACGAGTATTGTTGGGAATGAGCGGTGGTACGGATAGTTCCGTAGCTGCCATGCGATTGCTGGAAGCCGGATATGAGGTGACCGGAGTTACTTTCCGTTTCTATGAGTTGAATGACTCGACCGAGTATCTGGAGGATGCCCGTCACCTGGCAGGGCGTTTGGGTATTCGTCATATTACGTATGATGCCCGTGAGATATTTCGTGAACAGATTATTGAATATTTTGTGCGTGAATATATGGTGGGGCATACTCCTGTGCCCTGCACGTTGTGCAATAACTATCTCAAATGGCCTCTTCTTTCCAAAATAGCCGATGAAATGGGGATTTTTTATATTGCTACCGGGCATTATGTCCGGAAAGTAAAGGTGGATGATACTTATTATATCACTTATGCTGCAGATTCGGACAAAGATCAGACCTTTTTCTTATGGGGACTCAAACAGGATATTCTTCAGAGAATGTTGCTGCCGATGGGGGATATTACCAAAGTGGAGGCACGTGCTTTTGCTGCCGGACGGGGATTTCAGAAAGTAGCGGTGAAAAGGGACAGTTTGGGCGTTTGCTTTTGTCCGATGGATTATCGGAGCTTTCTGAAAAAGTGGTTGGTCAGCTTTGGTCAGCACCAGGTCAGCTTTGGTCAGTTTTGGTCAGCGCAGGTCAGCCGTGGAAGATTTGTCGATGAAAAGGGGGATTTTATAGCTTGGCACGAAGGCTATCCTTTTTATACCATCGGACAGCGGCGTGGCTTGGGGATTCATCTGAATCGGCCTGTCTTTGTGAAGGAAATCCGTCCCGAGAAGAATGAGGTAGTGCTCTCTTCCCTTCAGGCGCTGGAAAAAACGGAGATGCTGCTTAAAGATTGGAACATCGTTAGTCGGGAACGTTTGTTGGGACATCCCGATGTGATTGTGAAAATACGCTATCGGAAACAGGAAAACCATTGCACGGTAACGATCACACCTGATAATCTCCTGCATGTACAGCTTCACGAACCATTGACGGCCATTGCTTCCGGGCAAGCTGCTGCCTTCTATAAAGATGGTTTGTTATTGGGTGGTGGAATCATTACGGAGGCACTGTCTGCAACACATCAGCTTCATCAACAGAAGGAATAATATCGAAAAGCATTCTCTTATAGGACGGAGAAATGCGGCCGGTAGTTTCACGACTTGTTTCAACCGTTGAAACAATGTGTTTCATGCCTTGAAACAAAGTGTTCCAAGCAATGAAACAGAGTGTTTCACCGCATGAAACAAAGTGTTTCAAGCATTTGAAATTGTTTGAAACACTTTGGTGCCTGTTTTCAAGCCGGCACATTAGATTGCCCTGCGGTGAATACTTTGCGTAACACCGTAGGGAACCTCCTGTAAAATAATGATTTGATTACTCGAATAAGGTTTATTCGTTATTCAGCGTAAGCATTGCTTCGATATAATTGCGTGTATTGCTTAGTCTGGGTACCTTATGCTGTCCGCCTAACTTGCCTTTCTGTGCCAGCCAGTCATGAAACAGTCCCGGACGGGCTACGATCACTTCCAATGGCTGCAGGGCAATATCTTTCCAGCGTTTCGCCTCATAGTCCGAATTGACCTCTTTCAAGGTGGCGTCGAGTATGGCGGCAAATTTCTCTACGGAATCCGGCATCTTGGCAAATTCTATTAACCATTGGTGACGGCATTTGGCATGTTCGTCCATAAATACCGGTGCGGCAGAATATTCGCAAATCTGCGCTCCTGTTTCGGCGCAAGCCTTAGCCAGCCCTTTCTCGGCATTATCCACAATCAATTCTTCACCAAAAGCATTGATGAAGTGCTTCGTCCGTCCTGTGATGACGAACTTATACGGATTTTTGCTGGTAAACTTCACCGTATCGCCGATCATGTATCGCCATAATCCGCACGACGTAGAAATCACCATCGCATAATTCTTGTTAAGTTCCACCTCTTCGAGGCAGTAAGCATGTGGATTCTCTTCATCGACTTCTTCCAGTGGAACGAACTCGTAGAAGATACCATAATCGATCATCAACAACATGGCAGGGTCCGAAAGATCATTCTGCGTACCAAAGTATCCTTCGGAAGCATTGTAGGTCTCTACATAATGCATCATCTTTGAGTGAATCACCTGTTTGTACTGCTCACGATAAGGGGTGAAAGCCACTCCGCCGTGGAAGAATACTTCCAGATTCGGCCACACTTCCTCCAGAGTTTGTTTGCCGGTCTTTTCGAGAATACGCTTGATAAGTACCAGCATCCACGAGGGTACACCGGACAAACTGGTCACATTGACCGGAATAGTACTGTTGGCTATCGCTTCTATTTTGGTTTCCCATTCGCTCATCAAAGCGATTTTCTTGCTCGGCACACGAATGAAATTGATTAACGGATTGACGTTCTGAATCAGAATCGCCGACAAGTCTCCCACCAAACTATGGTTGGAGTTGAGGTTCGGACTATGGCTGCCTCCCAGAATCAACCCTTTTCCCGAGAAAAAGTGACTGTCCGGATTGATGCGGAAGTAGAGTGCCGCAGCATCTTTACCGCCTCTATAGTGAATGTCTTCCAGAGCTTCTTTGCTGACAGGCAGGAATTTGCTTTTATCATTGGTCGTTCCGGATGATTTGGCAAACCAGCGTATTTCCGATGGCCAAAGCAGATTCTGTTCCCCCGCCCGCAAGCGTTCTACATAAGGCTTTATTTCCTCATAAGTCTGTATTGGAAGGCGGTTTCTGAAATCCTCATAGCTACGGATGGAGGCGTAGTCGTACTTTTTTCCCCACTCTGTCTGTGCAGCTTGGTTCACTAAGCGACTCAGCACACGGTGCTGTATCTCACTAGCCTGACTAGCATAAAGGTCTATCTGTTTTAAACGGGAATCGAAAGTCTTACTAATAATCTTTGTAATATTCATTTCTGCTTTAACATAATAATGTTTAGTCGTGCAAAAGTAACCTTATTTATCTTTTTTTTCTATCTTTACGTCGGAAATAATCGTTAAAAATTGGCGACTTTCCTTGAATCCCGAGTTTCTGACTAAAAAAAACGACAATGAGAATTGGAATCCTGACTTCCGGAGGAGACTGCCCCGGTATAAATGCCACTATCCGTGGCGTGTGCAAAACTGCCATCAATCACTATGGGATGGAAGTAATAGGAATTCATAGTGGTTTTCAAGGTTTGCTGACAAAAGACATCGAATCCTTTACTGATAAATCCTTATCCGGATTGTTGAACCAAGGGGGTACGATGTTGGGTACTTCGCGCGAGAAACCTTTTAAAAAAGGAGGCGTTGTCTCGGATGTCGACAAGCCGGCACTGATTCTTCAGAATATTCAGGAAATGGGACTGGATTGTGTCGTCTGCATCGGAGGAAACGGAACGCAGAAAACTGCCGCTAAATTTGCCGCAATGGGCGTCAACATCGTATCGGTCCCCAAAACCATTGATAATGATATTTGGGGAACGGATATTTCCTTTGGATTTGACTCCGCCGTGAGCATCGCTACGGATGCCATCGACCGCTTGCATTCTACCGCCAGCTCGCACAAAAGGGTGATGGTTATTGAAGTGATGGGGCATAAAGCCGGCTGGATTGCCCTGTATTCGGGCATGGCGGGTGGCGGCGACGTCATTCTTGTCCCCGAAATCCCTTACAACATCAAGAATATAGGAAATACAATCCTCGAAAGGCTGAAAAAAGGCAAACCCTATTCCATCGTAGTGGTGGCAGAAGGCATCCTGACGGATGGCCGGAAACGTGCCGCGGAATACATCGCACAGGAAATAGAATATGAAACGGGCATCGAAACACGTGAAACCGTATTAGGATATATTCAGCGTGGTGGTTCGCCTACTCCTTTTGACCGTAATCTGTCTACCCGTATGGGAGGACACGCGACAGAATTGATTGCTAACGGGCAATTCGGGCGTATGATTGCTTTAAAAGGAGATGACATTTCATCCATCCCTCTTGAAGAAGTGGCCGGTAAATTGAAGTTGGTAACTGAAGATCACGATTTAGTAATTCAAGGCCGCCGTATGGGGATTTGTTTCGGTTAACTTATAATTTACTCTTTTATCGTTAGGATGGTAGTTGGAGTTATCATGCCTTTTCAGTTTCTGTTGCTTCGACCTCATTAACAGTCGTTTCGACTTTATTTGCAGCCGTTTCCACTTCCGGTGTTTCGGTCTCCAAAGTATCCGGTTCCATGGCTTCCGACTCAGTTAATTCGGGCTCGACCAACTCTGTGTCCATTTCTGACGGCATCGAATGCTGCAACTTCGCTTCATTGACTGTATCCATAAATGTCTGGTCTTTCACCTTCTTGATAGCCATTTGCGCGGCATTCTGCTGAGACTCTTTCTTGGAATAGCCCGTACCGGTTCCGGCAGGAAGCCCTTCGATACGAACCTCTGTCTGGAAAACGGGATTACTGTCATGGTCGAGGAACTGCTCGATCAACTCAAAGGAAACCTCCATCTTGTTCTTCTGGCTCCATTCGATAAGCTTGGACTTGAAGTTAACTTCTTTGCGGGATATTTTGTCCAGATCAATATAACGGTTGATGATCCGCTGCTCCATAAACTGCTTGCAACGTTCATACCCCTGATCCAGATAAATGGCTCCGATAAATGCTTCGAAAGCATTCCCATACATATAACTGTTGTGGGAAGAGGAGCGGGTAGAATATTTGATAAGTTTGTCCAGACCGATCTCCACGGCTAACTTGTTCAAAGTCTCCCGTTGTACGATCTTGGAACGTGTGTTTGTCAGGAAACCTTCCCGTTTTCCTTCGAAACGTTTATAGACAATATCTCCTACGATGGCGTCGAGTATGGCGTCACCCAAAAACTCCAGTCGCTCGTTGTTCAGCGGACGTCCCTTCTCGGAGCGGACGGCAGATGACTTATGCAGGAGCGCTTGTTCGTAGATCTGGATATTGTGCGGATAAAATCCGAGTATCCGGTAAAAACAAAGATAAGACTCTCTGTCTTTGCGGAACAGGAGTCTTATCTTATCTATTTGGTTACGTAACACGATTTTACTCAGCGTATTTCTTGAAGATAACGCACGCATTGTGACCACCGAATCCAAATGTATTGGACAGGGCAACATTAACCTCACGTTTCTGAGCTTTGTTGAACGTGAAATTAAGGTCGTAGTCAATGTTCTCGTCGTTGTCACCTTCTTCGTGGTTGATAGTCGGAGGAACAATGCCGTTCTTGATGGCAAGGATGCTTGCGATAGATTCTACCGCACCGGCAGCTCCCAGCAAGTGACCAGTCATTGATTTTGTAGAACTGATGTTCAGTTCGTATGCGTGATCACCGAATACTTCCTTAATTGCTTTCGCTTCAGAAATATCACCTACCGGAGTAGATGTTCCGTGAACGTTGATGTAATCTACTTCTTTCGGATCCATTTCTGCATCTTCCAGTGCATTCATCATTACCAGTTTGGCACCAAGACCTTCCGGATGAGAAGCTGTTAAGTGATGAGCATCCGCAGACATACCTACACCGGCAACCTCTGCATAGATTTTCGCACCACGGGCCTTAGCGTGTTCCAGTTCTTCCAGGATCAGGCAACCGCCACCTTCGCCCATGATGAAGCCGTCGCGGCTTGCACTGAATGGACGTGAAGCCTTGCCAGGCTCATCGTTGCGTGTTGACAGAGCGTGCATAGCGTTAAAACCGCCTACACCTGCCGGGAAGATAGCTGCTTCCGAACCACCTGATACGATTACGTTTGCTTTGCCCAGACGAATCAGGTTGAAAGCATCCGCGATAGCATTGGTAGAGGTAGCACATGCTGAACAAGTCGCGTAATTAGGACCATGGAAGCCATACATGATAGAAATCTGTCCGGCAGCGATATCCGAGATCATCTTCGGGATGAAGAACGGATTGAACTTGGGACCTATTTCCTGGTGAGTGTAGTAGTTGCCTACTTCTTCCTCGAATGTATGTATACCACCGATACCGGCGCCAAAAATAACACCGATTCTGTTCAAATCTTCTTTTTCGACGTCAAGACCGGAGTCCGATACCGCTTCTTTGGCAACGGCGACAGCATACTGAGTGTATAAGTCCATCTTTCTTGCCTCTTTACGGTCGATATATTTAGTTACATCGAAGTTTTTCACTTCGCATGCAAACTGGGTCTTGAATAGCGACGCATCAAAATGAGTAATAGGCCCTGCTCCACTAACCCCGTTCACTAGATTCTCCCAAAATTCGGGTACATCATTGCCAACAGGAGTAATGGCGCCAAGGCCTGTTACTACCACTCTTTTTAATTCCATATTGATGAAATCGGATAATTACTTAGCGTGTTCTTCGATATAAGATACAGCATCACCTACAGTACCAATCTTTTCTGCTTGGTCATCAGGAATAGAGATACCGAATTCTTTTTCGAATTCCATGATAAGTTCTACAGTGTCAA
>SKEF01002517.1_pt1 | contig 13957 bp, 9 predicted proteins | sample 4826691 | NCBI WGS metagenome assembly SKEF01 (sample SAMN11008816, study PRJNA524170) | human gut metagenome | biome: Human fecal sample; material: Feces; isolation source: fecal sample from pouch patient p23, p27 | host: Homo sapiens | place: Israel: Tel-Aviv | collected 2016-08-24
CTGGCTAACGCGAATGAAACGCAGCGTAGCAGCGCTACGCTAAGTGGAATGAGCGGACGCAAGCGCGGAAAAGGCGCGAGCAGATGGCGCAGGTGAATTTGGAAATAGTATTAGATGCCCGTCAAGCCGCTGCGTTCCACGCCCTCCATGAACCGCTTCTGAAGAATCAGGTAGAGAATCAGAATCGGCAGGATGCACAGGAACGTCGCCGCCATCAGCATCGCTTCGTTGAAGATGATGCCCTCAATGTCGCTGGTCTGAATCATGGTGTGCTGCTCCTTGTCCAGCTCCGCGTAAAGATTCGGCAGGCTGTTGGGCAGCATCTTCAGCCAGACAGAGTTGAAGTAGACCCCCGGCTCGAAGTAGTCGTTCCAGTGCCAGACGATGGAGAGCACCGTGCATACTAACAGCGACGATTGGCTCATCGGCAGCATAATGTGCAGGAAGGTGCGGATTGGCCCGCAGCCGTCCACGCGGGCGGCTTCCTCCATCTCGTAGGGCATCCCGGAGAAGAACTGCCGGAAGAGGAAGATGAAGAACGCGCCGTTGAGCCCGAAGCCCAAGAACGACGGTACCACCAGCGGCAGATAGTACTCGCTGTTGAGCCAGCCCCAGTTGGAGAACTGCATGTACTGCGGGATGATGACCGTCTGCACGGGCACGAGCATCGTCAGGATGACCATCGCGAAGAGCGCACCCTTGAAGCGGAATTTGTACCGCGCGAAGGCGTACCCCGTCATCGCGCAGGAGAGCACATGCCCCAGCGTGCAGATAATCGCCACCCGCGCGCTGTTCCAGACGTAGCTCTTGAACATCAGCTTGCGGTACGCCACGGCGTAGTTGCTCCACGTGAGTTTTGAAGGCAGCCACTTGACCGTAATGTTGATCAGGTCGTCATCCGTCATCAGCGACTGCGTAATCATCTTGATGAACGGGTACAGGAACACGAAGCTGAGCGCGCAGAGCAGGAAGTAGAAGCCGAAGCGAATCACGCCGCCGCGGACGAGGCGTGACCAATGGCTGTTGCTCCGGCGCAGGCTCACATGGTTGTTTTTCGCCATCATTCTCACTCCTTCCCGCCGGATACGAACACGAATTTGCCCATCACGCCCATGCTGATGCCGCACAGCAGCAGCGCAAAGGCGAAGTACACCCAGCTCATTGCCGCGCCGTAGCCGAACTGCTGATTCGTGAACGACTGCTTGTAGATGTAGTCAATCACCGGGTTCGTCGCATCGGTGAAGAAGGCGACGATGGTGTAGACGAGGTTCATCAGGATAACCGGAGAAATCATCGGCAGGGTGATTTTCCAGAACATCTCCCACTCCGTCGCGCCGTCAACGCGCGCTGCCTCGTAGAGCGAGGAGGAAATGCCCTGCAAGCCCGCCAGAAACAGCACAATCTGCACGCCGGACTTCCACAGCACCACCGTGATGCGGTCGAGCACCCCCTGCAGGAACTCCGTCAGGCTGTGCCCCAGCAAATCGGCAATCAGCTGCGGCACAACGATGCCCGTGGTGATGGTCGTGCCGTCCGCGCCCATGCCGAGCATCTGCTTCATGACATAGCCCGCGCCGAGCAGCACCGGAATGAAGAACGCCGCGCGGAAGAACCCGCGTCCCTTCATCGGGCGGTTAATCAGGATGGCAATCGCCAGCGAGAACACGAGGCAAATCGGCGTATTCAGCAGCGTGTCCGACACCGTTTGCAGGAACATAGGCACAAAGTTCAAATCGTAGAAGAAGATGTGGCGGTAGTTCTCCAGCCCCACAAAGCCCATTTGGAAGCCCTTCATCTTCACAATTTCCGAGAAGGACAGGCGGATGGACGTGGTAATCGGCCCTAAGAAGAACAGGCAGAACCCCACCAGCCACGGCGCGAGGAAAATCAGCGCCTCGAAGGAACGCTTGCGCTCCATCGTCATTCTGCCGCCCGCCTTGCGGAAGGGCTTGCCCAGCACTTTTCCGATGCGCTTCAGGAAGTTTTCAATCGGCAGAAGGCCTTTCCGAATCCCCCGGCGGATGGGTGCAAGCACCTTCCCTACCGGCTGAAGCGCCTTGCCGATGGCGGATTCCGAAATCCAGCGCGGCAAATCCGTGTAGACGAACACGCCAATCAGCAGCAGCGCCGCCACCGCCATCACCCAGTCGTGATAGGCGACAAACACGATACCCGCGAGGATGAGCAGCGTCAATGCCGCCCGTCCGGCGCGCTGCCACCCGCCTGCTTTTGCACCGTGATTCACTGCGCTCCCTCCTTCGTCACCAGATAGCCCATTGCGGGGATGGTCAAGCCGTCCGCCTGCTGGTCGTGGTCAGCGTAATTGACGTACACCTGCATCCCGTTGTCGTACCGCACGCGGATGAGGTCGCTGGAAATCTTCGTGTGCTCCATCATCAGCGCGGTGCGCAGGTTGTGCAGGTCGCCATCCGCAAAATCCGCGGCAATTGCGGATACCTTGTCCAGCCACGCGCTGTACTGCGCCGTGAACAGGCTCTGATAGTCCGTGTACATCAGCTCTTCGGTGCTGCTCCACGTCAGCTCGAAATACGGCATGTAGCCCATTTCCACCCAGCGGAGCATCTCGCGGTCTAAGTCGCTGGAGAGGTTGCCGGGTGTGGCGGTGTACGCGCGCACGCCGTGCATCACCAGCTGGTAGAACGGCACGGCCTCGGTCGTGAACTGGAAGCCGCTGTCCTTGTAGGGCACTTCGGTCAGCAAATTCGCATACGGCGCTGCCCAAATCGCCCCTCCCTGCACGCTCACCTCGCCCAGACTCGCCCTTGCGTCCGCCAGCATCTGCTGATAGGCTTCAAGCGTCTGCTCGGTCGTCCACACATGCCCGCGGTTGTAGTTGAACGGAATGTACTGCCCCACGCGCTCCAGCCGAAGCCCGCTGACGGACAGCTTTTCGGCTTCCTTGGCAAAGGCTTCGTACTTTTCGCGAATAACCTCCGGGCTGAGGATGAACGTTTCCTCGTCCGGGTCGGTCAGGATGGCGTAGTTGGAGAGGTACACCACGTCGTTGCGCTTGGAGTAGCTGCGGGTGTCCGTGTCCGCCTCGACGAAATTCGCCGTCAGCGAGAGCGTCGACCCCAATTCCGCCGCTTTCTGCGCCAGCGCGGTCAGGTCGCTGTTCTTGCCAACACTGCGTTCCACCGGCAGCGCGTCCGGCCAGTGCCCGTAGCCGCCCTTCGTCCAGCCCTTCAGGGCATACTTGACCTGCTTCACGCCAGCTTCCGCGAAAATATCGATGATTTCGCCCACCTGCGCCAAGGTGGTCACGGTGCGCTGGGTGTCAAACAGCAGCCCTTTTTCCGGCGCGGAGAGGAACAGGTCAATCGCGATGGTCTGCTCGCCCACGTCGGCGGTCAGGCCGCGCTGCATTAGGTAATCGCGGTAGGTGACCGCCATATCCGAGTAGGTTTCCTTCCCTTCCGGCAGGAACAGCAGGCGCACGGCGTAATCCACCGGCATCGCGTTCTTGTCGTAGGTCTTGATGGAGCGGCTCGTCACGCGCATGTCATCAAATCCGCGGCGGTACTGGAAGTTCGCGCACACGGTATTGACCGCCACAATCTTGGTGGACGGGCTGACGGAAATTCGGGTGCTCTCCGCGCCCTCCTCCACCACCGCCAGCATCGCGTTTCCGCCGATGGAAATGCCGTAGACGGGCATCATGACCGTCGGCTGCTCCTGATCGTAGAAATCCAGCATCTGCTGCGATTTTTCGACGTTTCCGTAGATGCTGAAGTACTGCGACAGCTCCTTGAAATGCGCGTAGTCGTCGAATTTCAGGATTGCGCCGCATCCGTCCGGGTAGAACAGGAAGCCGTCCGCGTTGTCCGAACCGGCGCAGAGGTACGGCATCATGTCGATGGAGACGATGGAGAAATCCGCATAGCAGTTGATTCTCTCGTACGGCACGCGCACCAGCACGCTTTCGTCCTCCAGCAGCACCTCCACATCCAGCGCAACGCCCGTCGTCGCCAAATCGTAGTGGAGGATGACGCCGTTCTCCACAAGGTCGTAGCTTGCGCCCAGCTGCGATTCGTTCAGCAGCACGGCGTTGGTAATCGAGCCTGCGCCCTTGGCGAGGTTCGTGACGTTGACCGTCAGCAGCGAGTTCGCTTTCTTCTGGTTCAGCCCCGCCAGCTTGCCGGTGAACGTCGGGTCATTCATGCTGGATGACCATGTGACCCCCGTCTGCTTATCCAGCACCTCAAAGCCGCACAAATCCACCGAGAGGGACAGCGCCAAGCGGTCGTTTTCCGCCACGGGGATGCGCGTCTCTTCCGCCGCCGCGACGCTGAATACTGCCAGCAGCATCATCAGCAGGCATACAAGCATCCGTTTTTTCATTTTCTGCCTCCTGATTCAGTCAATTCTGTAAATCACTTCGTAGAACATTTCGCGAATCATCCCCACAAACTGGGATGCAATGGTGAACAGCAGCACCACCATCGCCCAAATCATCACCATCGTGAAGAGGGAGAGGAAAATCATCAGCACCGTTTTGCCGACGGAGTAGCCGTTCATTTCCTTGAGCGCGAGTATCATCAGCAGCACGACCCACGCCAGCACGCCGACCTCCAGCGTCGCGAACAGCCCTATTTGGCTGCCGTCCATGATGCGGGAAGCAAGCGTCAATATCGGCGTAAAGACGATGTAGGGTGTGAGCGCGTAGGCGGAAAACAGCAGCGTTTCGGAAAGCAGCGTTTCGCCGTCCAAAATCGTGGTCATCATGTAGCTTGCCAGCACCCACGTCAGCACGGGCACAAACAGCTTGCCGCACTCCAGCAGCAGGTTCGCCGTGCGCACGGACACCGATGCCAGCGGATAGTGCGTGCCGTAGATGGACAGGATGCGCACCGCCAGCGTCAGCACGAGCAGGACAATCACCGGCAGCCAGTTTTTCTTTTCGCCGCGGTGGCGCTTGATGTGCTCCGTCACAACAATGGGGTGGTAGAGGGTCATCAGGCACAGCTTCAGGCTCTTCATGGTTCACAGCCCCCTTCCCATCTGCACATCGTCCGCCCACTGGTCGGCTTTCTTCTTGAGGAAGTCAAGCAGCTTCACCAGCAGCAGCGCACCCACGGCAATGCCCAGCACAATCGGCACAAAGTGCTGCCGGAACGTCTCGTGCCGGTATTCCGCGAACGCCTCGGAGTAGCCCTCCTTGTCATCCGCCAGATAGTAGGATGCCAGCGCGTCCTCCCAGTTCTCCTGCTTGCCCATCACCTTCGCCACGCCCTGATGCGCCAGCGCGTAGTTGCTGTCGATTTCCAGCGCCTGCTGCCAGTAGTCCAGCGCCTCGGCATAGCGGCCTTCGCCGTGCAGCGTCACCGCCTGATGGATGAGCTTGATGAAGTGCGTCGGTTTGAACACGGTGATAGACCCCGTGTTGTAGTCCAGCACATACAGGAAGCCCTCGCTGTCATGGTCGATGGACACAGGAATCTGGAACAGCCCGCCAACCGTGCCGATGCCGCCGAAGGTGCACAGCAGGTTGCCTTCTTGGTCGTACTGGTAAATCAGCCCCGTGATGCGGTCAACCACGGTGATGATGCCGTTGTCCTCCACCGTGATGTCCGCCATCGTCGGGTGGAGCAGCTTGCCTTCCTTGTCCTCCAAGGTGAAGCCGTATTTCTTCGTCTCGTAGGTGTTGTTGCCGACGGAGTTCAGCTTGCGAATCTGCGCGGTTTCCTTGTTGGACAGAATGCCGTAAATCATGTTGTCCGCGCCGATGTAGAAGTTGGAGTAGCTCGCAGGCTCCTGCTTCACCGTGCGCTCAATCTGCGATTTTGAGCCGAAGATACGGATGAGCGTGCGCGAGAGCGAGAAGCCCACGTCGTCCGCGCCGAGGTAGCCGCGGAAGTTGTTCGCCTCGTCGATGGCAATCAGGTTCGCGCCCTTGAGGACGTAGATGTACCCCGTGTTGGCGACGAACAGCTTCTGCACGTCGAAGGTGAAGCTGTTTTCCAGCAGCGCCGAATCAGGCTTGCCATACGCCTTGCGGTCGGTGCGGTCGGCGTTCAGCGTCGCCAAGCGCAGATTGCCCGTGTCGGCAATCCAGATGGACAGGTCGTCGCCGACGTACACGCCGCGCGGCTTGGAGAGCTTCTTGCCGCACGCTTCGGTGATTTCCTCCAGCACCACGCCTTCGCGGTTCATCACCAGCACGCGGTTGTTCTCCGTGTCCGCGACGTAGAGCAGGTTGTCCTTGCCGATGAAAATGTCCTCCGGGTGATTCATGAAGCCGTAGTCATCAAGGTTCTTGAACGTCGTGTACACCTCGTACGCCGCCGGAATCGGGATATAATTCTCGTCCTTGTCGGCGACGAAGGCATCGACCCCAACCGCCGCAAAGGCGCTTGACATCATCAGCAGTGCCGTCAGGAGACATGCGCAGAATCGTTTCATCATCGTTTGCCTCCCTTACGACTTGATGCCCGAATAGGACATGGTTTCCATCACCTTGCCGCGCATGATGGCGAACACGAGAATCGACGGCAGCGTGGTCAGGAACGTCGCCGCGCCCACCGTGCCCGCGCGCGCCACCACGCCCGCGCCGCCCGACATGGTTTGCAGCGCCAGCGGCATCGTCTTCAGCGCGTGGGACTGAATGAAGATGAGGGGCGAGAAGTAGTCATTCCAGTTGCTGACGAAGGAGAACACCGCCAAGGTCGTCCATGCGGGCTTGAGCAGCGGCATGGCAATCTTCCAGAAGATGTGCAGCTCGCGTGCGCCGTCGATGCGCGCCGCTTCCAGAATGGAGTCCGGCAGCTGCTCGCAGAACTGCTTGACCAGAAAGAAGTTGTACGCCACGGCGATTTTGGGGATAATCAGCGCCCAGCAGGTGTTCACGAGCCCCAGTTTGTTGACGACCAAGTAGTTGGGAATCGTCGTGACGTGGGTGGAGAAGGACAGCGCCGCCACCACGATGCCGAAGATGATGTTCGACCCCGCCGGACGGTGCTTCACCAGCCCGTATGCACCCAGACAGCACACCAGAATCGACGCGAGCACCGTCGCGACAGTGGTGAACAGGCTGTTGAAGATGTAGCGCGTAAACGGCACGGTGGAGGAGGAAAGCGAAGTCAGCAAATCCGAGAAATTGCGCAGCGTCGGCTTCTGCACGATGAGGCGCGGCGGATAGAGGTAGAGTTCATCCAGCGGCATCAGCGCGCGGCAGACCATTGCGAACAGCGGCAGCGCGCAGACCACCACCATCAGGCAGAGGAAGATGTACAGCATCACCCGCGAGAAGGAAGGCCGATGCATCCGAATGCGCTTTCTGCTGATTTTGAGGGATACCGTCGACATGTTTCGCACTCCTTTCTTATACTATTTCCAGATAAGAATGCGCCAAGATGCGCCGCGAATTTTTGCGTTCTGGCTAACACGAATGAAACGCAGCGTAGCAGCGCTACGCTAAGTGGAATGAGTGGACGCCAGAATCAAAAAGGCGCAAGCAGATGGCGCAGGCGAATCTGGAAATAGTATCATGTTTCGTCGTGGAACAGGCGCATACACAATCTGCCGAGGAAGAAGGTGATGAGGAACAGCACCATTGCCACGGAGGATGCATAGCCCATGTTGAAGCGGGTGAAGGCGTAATCGTACAGGTGGGCGACGATGGTGTGCGCGGCGTAGTTTGGGCTGGGCATACCCGCCACCGCCGTCGCCACGTCAAACACGGCGAACGCGCCCACGATGGAGTTGATGGCACCGAAGAGCATCTGCGGCTTCATCAGCGGAATAGTAATCAGCCGCAGCTCCTGAAACTTGTTCTTGATGCCGTCCACGCGCCCCGCCTCGTACATCGACGGATCAATGTTCTGGAAGCCCGCGAGGAAGGACAGGAAGCCGTTGCCCATGCTCATCCAAATGGTGATAATCATGATGACTGGCAGGACGTAATCCGCATCCTTCGTCCACAGAATCGGCTCCATGATGATGCCGAAGCGCAGGAGCAGGTTATTGATGTAACCGTAGCGGTCGCCGGAGAAGAGAATCAGCCAAATGGTGGACATTGCCACGCCGGAGGTGAGCGACGGCGCGTAGAACGCCATCGAGAAGAAGCCGCGCCCCTTCTTCACCAGCGTGATAATCCACGCCATGAGGAAGGAGGCGAAGTACCCCAGCGGCCCGGTGACGACCGCCAGCAGCAGCGTGTTCTTGAGCGAAATCAGGAACACGTCGTCGTCCAGAATCAGCTGTGCGTAGTTGCTTAAGCCCACGAACTTGGGCGCTTGAATCATGTTGTAGTTCGTTAGCGAGTAGTACATCGCCACGCCGACCGGCACGATGACGAAAATCGCAAACAGAACGAGGAACGGCATCAGGAAGGCGTAGCCGACCGCATTTTTGCGCAGCCACGCACGCATCCCTTTGTTTTTCTTCTGGCAGATGGCAGTCACGGGCTATCCTCCTTAATTATCCAATCCAAATTCCTTGCGCTTGTTGTTCAGTTCCTTGTTGATGTCCTTGACCGCCTTCTCCAGCATGTCGCGGGCATCCTTGTTGTTCACCACCACGCTGTTCCATGCGTTGATGATGTGCCGGCCCGTGAAGTAGCCGCCGGGCACAATCATCTGCTCGCGGGCGCTCTCCATCTGCGCCTTGATAATCTGCGCATGGCGGGCATCCCACGGGAGCGAGAAGAAGGATTCAACGTTCGCGGTGTTCCAGCGCGCGCCCGTGCCGAGGATTGCTTCCAATTCACGCCCGTAGCGCGTCTGCGTTTCCGCGCTCATCCACCACTTCAGGAATGTCCACGCCGCCTCCTGCTTGTCCGACTGGCTGAGGATGACCCCCGCCGTGGATGCCGTTGTGCCCACCGCGTGGCTGACTGTGCCGTCCGTCTGCACCGTGCCGGGGACGGGCGCAATCGACCAGCGGCCGTAGAGCTCCGGCGCGCTCGTGAGCAGCTGCAAGTAGCCCGTGTAGTTGCTGATGCCGATGGGCATCGTGCCCGTGCGGATGCGGGTGAAGAAGTTGCTTTCCGCGTCAATGCCGTAGTTGGCGTACATGTCCGTCCAGAATTTGAACGCCTTGTAGGCTTCAGGCGTGTCCAGCGCGGAGGATTCACCGTCGCCGTTGTAGTATTCGCCGCCCATTTGCAGCAGCAGCATCGTGAAGCCGCGCAGCGCACCGGGCGAGTTGGAAGATACCGACGTGTCCACCGGCAGTGAGAAGCTCATGTTGTTCTCGTACAGCCGGGGCAGCACGCGCTGGTACAAATCCGTCCACGTTTCGGGCAGGTCGATGCCCAGCTCGCGCATCACGTCCTGCCGGTAAATCATGACGGTGAAGTCCATCGTCTCCGGCAGGGCGTACACGCCGCCGCGGTAGGTGTAGGGCACGAGGCTCGATTCGTAGAACTGGCTCGCGACCTCCTCAAAATCGTCGAATTGGGTCAAATCCACCACGGCTTCGCGGAAGGCGAACTCGCCGGGCAGGTTGTAGTCCACCGAGAGCGCCACGTCCGGCGCTGTGCCGGAGGTCACGCTGAGCAGAATGGTGTTGACTGACCCCGTCGCCAGCTGCCCGGACGGCAGCACATGCAGGTTGACGACGATGCCCGTCTTTGGCGTGAAGTCCTCGTCTGCCAATTCCTTCAGAATTTCGCCCCACTCCGTGCCGCGGCCAATCCACACATCCAGCACCGTTTTTTCCGCCTCATCCGGCGCGTTTTCATCCACAATCAGCCCGACGGAATCGTAATCCTTGTGGAAGGACGCGAGGAAGTTTTCCACCGTCACGCCCATGCGCTGGAAGAAGTTCGACGTGGTGATTTCCACCTTTGCTTCCGGCGCGTGCACGACGATGTAGTCCACCGCCAGCGGGCACTTCTCAATGGACGAAATGTACGTGCCGAGGTTGGACTGCGCGTTGTCCATGTCGCTGAGCGCGCGCGGGATGCGGTCAACATCCTCCGCGAAGAAGCGCATTTGGTCGATGATTTGGCGATAGTTGCTCTCCATCGAGGTCGTTTCGTTGGAGATGGAAGCCAGCAAGTCGGCGCTTTCCTGCAAGCGGTCGACGAGATGCAGCAGCTGATCGGACAGCCCCGGCATCGTGCGGTAGAGGTCGTATTCGTAGTTGTAGTCAGGGTCAGTGCCCGTGATTTTGACGATTTCGCGGTGAATCTCGCTGAGATACGCGGTGTCCGCCTCCGTGCGCGTCATGATTTCGCCAATCGCCCCCAGCTTCACGGTCATCGTCAGCGTGTGCGTGCCCTTCGTCAGGTGGAAGAGGTACGGTTCGCCGTCCGCGCCGTGCAGCGTCTCGGCATACCACTGGTCGCTGTACGGGAAGGAGTACAGCCGCAGCTCGTCGAAGGGAATTTCGCCGTCCACCATAATCTGCCGATAGGAGGGCATCCCCGCGTCGTTGTTCTGCTGCACCTTCAGGGTGATGGCGTACAGCCCGTCCTCCGGCACGTCGAAATCCCACGCGACCGCCGCATTCCCCAGCCGCCAGCGCCAGCCGCCCATCACATTCAGCACGCGGTTCGCGCCGGAACGCGGCTCGGTCATCGGGTCGGCATCGGATTCGCGGCGGATGACGTTCTCACTGCGCCACGCGCTGTTTTCCGCCTGAAACTTGATTTGCACATCCTTGTCCGCCGCTTTCAGTCCCTGTGCCGCGTAGCCCGCCGCCGCTTCCGCGTAAGTCGGATGAGCCGCCGGGGCGACCAGCGCCAGCGTGCCCAGTGTCACCGGCTGGTCTACATAATGTAGGGAAATCTCGTGGCGGCCCGCCGTCAGGCAGAATTTGAGCGGGTCAACATACACGCCCTGCCCATCCGCCGCGCGGACGGTCTGCCAGAGGTGGATTTCATCCTGCCGCGCCCACACTTCATCGTCGATGGAGTTCTTGCGGCCGATTTCGCTCGCCCGCTCCACAAAGCGGCGGTATAAGCAGATGTTGTTCGCTTCCTCATACGGCACGATGCCGTCGATGGTCAAGCGGCGCTGCACTTTCGCCTCGTTGCCGTCCTGCGCGAAGTAGGTGATTTCCAATTCGTACAGTCCAGTCACGGGCACATCCACCGTCCAGACCGCCGTGCTTTCGCCGTCGCCTGTGATGATGGCCTCCTGCGCAAGCACCGCATCCCCCGACAAAATCGCCGCGCTGGGCAGCAGTTCAATCCGCGTACCTGCCGGCGCGTTCGGGGTATCCTGATACGATGCCAGCGCCTCGTCATAGCCGATAGCAGTTTCCTCGTTCAGCGCGAAGAAATCCGACCATTCCTCTGCCGACGCGGTGAATGGCAATAAGCAGCAAATCGCCAGAATCAGAGACAGCACGATGCTACGCTTCACTTGGTTTTTCCTCCTCTTCGGCGTGCCCCGCTGCACACCGCCGTCATTTTCGGGGGGACTTGTTTCAAGCGTATTCTCTCACAGGCGGCGGCGGTTTTCAATCTTCAAAATGATGGTTTTTGTGTTTTTCGGTCGTCATTTTCCCATGCAGGACACAAAATCACCACCTAAAAAATTGTAGATGCCCCCTTTTTATATGCAGAATTTGCGTTTTGCCCCCTCTTTCCTTGAAAAAATGGTGGATTTGTGATAGAATAAACCCATGTGACTGGGAGGAGAAGGGAACATGTTCGGGCATCATTCCAAGACGTACTATAAGTATCTGGCATCCTATGGCGCGCTGCTGCTGACCGCCATCATCGCCCTCGTTTTCGTGTCGCAGGTGTTCTTCATCCGGCAGCTGCGGACGAATCTGGAGGACAACCACCGCGCGCTCGTGCAGCAGAGCGTGCAGGAGATGGACAGCGACCTCCAGCAGATTTACGACATCGAGTACCAGATTTCGACAGTCAATCAGAATTTCTTTTCCTATTATTTAGAAGCGCCCAGCCCCGTGCGCGACCTGCGGCTGGTGAACGAGTTCAAGAATCTGCTTGCCCCCTCCACCCTGATTTCCGAAATTGCGCTGGCGGACGCGGACGCCAAGATGGTGTACACCTCCACTGCCGTGTACTCCGCCGCGCTGTTCTTCGACCGCATCTTCTCCTTCCCGGAAGGCGACCCCGTGGCGAGCAGCCTTGCCGACAGCAGCCGCCGCATCATCCGCACGGCACAGCGGAGCGGCAGCGCGGAACGCTATCTGGCGTTCATCAACACGCCGTCGGTCTTTTCGCGCCTGCAAAACAGCGTCCTGATTTTCTTCGTGCAGGAGCGGCACTTCCTGTCCTTCCTCTCGCCGGAGAGTACCCCCAGCCAGCAGGGCGCGATACTGGACAGCAGCGGGCAGGTCGTCGTATCGACGATGGCACTGGATGCGCCGCTGACCGACGGCATCAGCACCATCCGCCTGCACGGCACGAATTACCTCATCTACCGCGAGCCGTCCTCCGTCCTGAACTGGACGTACTACTTCTTCCTCCCCGCGAGCGAGACGCTTGCGCCGCTCTACCGCGCACAGGCGATGCTGGCGCTGTTCCTGCTGGTGGTGCTGGCGGCGGGCACGCTGGTCATCCACTATGCGATGAAGGTGAATTACCGCCCGATACAGGAGCTGACCGAATCGCTGGGGCGGTCGGATGCGGATGATCTGGAGTCGCTGAAGGATGCGATTGTCTCCCTCGCCGAGCAGAACAACCACATGCGCAGTCAGCTGATGACCTCCCCCGACGGGCAGGCGCTGAAGGATTCGCTGCTGTTTTCGCTGCTCAAGGGCAAATTCGACTCTTTCGCTTCCTATAATATTGAGGCGGAAGCGCTGGGCATGTCCTTCACCAAGCCGTGCTATCAGGTGCTGATGCTGCGCGCCTTCAATCAGGATACCGCTATCCCCCGGCAGACGCTGTCCGCCATCTTTGCGGAGTGCTTCGGGGATGACTTCACGTGGCAGTTCCGCGAGCTGTTCGAGCACTCCATGTTCGTCTGTCTGGTTGGCATGGAGGCGGACGAGGAATCGAAGCTGGCGGATTGCTGCCGCCGATTGCTGGACATCAGCAGCGAAAAATACAATCTCGTGTTCTCCATCGGCATGTCCAACTGCTACACCGACGTGGCGCACCTCTCCACCGCCTGTTTTGAAGCCACGCAAGCCGTCAAGGAGCACTTCATCCGCGGACAGCATCAGCTGATTCCGTATCACGAGCTGACGCGCACCCTTGATGTGCCGTCCTCCGACCGCCTCGCCCTCCTGAACGACCTGCCCGCCCAGACCCCGCAGCAGCAGATGCAGACCATCCGCCGCTTCATCGACGGGCTGAAGGCGGACTGCGTGCCCTCCCTGCTGGCGAAAAGCTACTGCAACTCCGCCGTGCAGCTGCTGATGGCGGGCGGCGCGCGGCAGGTGAAGATGGACGACCTGTTCACCATCACCTATCTGCGCACGGTGGATGATTACCTTGCCTTCATGCTCCACCTGCTGGAGCCCGACCCGAAGGCGCTTGTGCCGGACACCGCCGAGAGCGGCGCGCCGGTGACGGAGCTGCTCCAGCGCATCTACACCTGCATCGCGGACAGCTACGACGACTGCAGCTTCTCCCTGCAGGACGTTGCCGCCAAGCTCGACCTTTCCTCCGGCTACTTAAGCCAGTACTTCAAGCAGCAGACCGGCGACACGCTGACCAGCTACGTCGCTGACCTGCGCATCCGCAAAGCGTGCTCCCTGCTGGAAAGCACGACGATGCCGCTGCAAATGGTGTCCGAGTCGGTGGGGTACTACAATTTGAACAGCTTTATCCGCCGGTTTAAGCAGATTACCGGGCTGACGCCGGGGGAATATCGGAAAACAAGGCAATAAAAAAGGGCAGGAGACGCGTTTCCTGCCTATTTTTGTGTGGATTTTTAGCTTTTTCCTTAAAACACAGCACGATTTAATACTATTTCCAAATGAGAATGCGCCAAGATGCGCCGCGAATTTTTCACGTTGGCTAACGCGAATGAAACGCAGCGTAGCAGCGCTACGCTAAGTGGAA
>SKEF01001776.1_pt1 | contig 13934 bp, 10 predicted proteins | sample 4826691 | NCBI WGS metagenome assembly SKEF01 (sample SAMN11008816, study PRJNA524170) | human gut metagenome | biome: Human fecal sample; material: Feces; isolation source: fecal sample from pouch patient p23, p27 | host: Homo sapiens | place: Israel: Tel-Aviv | collected 2016-08-24
CACAAACCGGACCGCACCCCGCCCGTGCTGCCGGAAGGCACAGTGCGGCGGCGCTACACCATCACCGGGCAGGTGCAGGGAGTGGGCTTCCGCTACCGGGCGCGGTACGCCGCGCAGACCCTTGACCTGACCGGCTGGGCGCAGAACGAGGATGACGGCAGCGTGACGCTGGAAGTGCAGGGCGACCCGGACAAGTTTATCACCCTGTTCGCCATGATCCAGAAAAGCGACTATATCCAGATCACCGGCATCCGCCAAAAGGACATCCCGCCCGACCCGTGGGAGCGCGGGTTCTCGGTAAAGGGCTATTGAATAAAACAAGGCAGCGGGGCTGCTGTACCGCAAAAGGTGCAGCAGCCCCGTTTTTGCGCCATAAAAAAGCCCCGGAGGGCGGCTGCTCTCCGGGGAACGAAAGGACTGACTACTCTTTTATTTCTGGGGGTTAGGGTTCCTGATCTGGAATGCGATGCCGACATAGCTCTTGGTGTTGCTTGTCTTGACAACGACACCGACCTTAGACCAATTGCCGCTCTGCTGGATATCCACATTGGCATCAGTCGATACCTTCTTGGAGATCTGGGTCAGGATGGCACTAAGCAGCGTATCCGTGTAGGTATAGTTTGCGGTCACAGTGATGGTCAGGTATTCCTTGTCCTTGCCTTCAACGTGAACTTTGCCGACCAGCGTATGACCAAAGATGCTGATACCACCCTTGAGATCCTCATCCAGATGGGCTGCAGCGACCTTCTGCAGGTCTTTATCATTCTGCAGGCTTGCGGTGCTGGTGCTCTTGCCGCGGATCTGGCTCATCACCTTTTCCTCGGCTTCCTTATCCTCGCTGCCGCCACCGCCGGAACAGGCAGTAAACATCAGCATGGCCATTGCGCCTGCAAGCAGCAGAGCAACGATCTTTGACAGTTTCTTCATAAGGGTATCCCTCCAATCAGCTTGTTTGTGGATATGTTTCTTTTTTCCGAAAGGTCTTGCGCAACCATCGTTGCCTTTCTGCCCTGATTATATCCGACCCGTGACGGTTTTGTCAATCGGGAATATAGCTAAACTTCCTGAAACAGTTTCGTGAAAATGAATGAAAACCGGTGGGATTTGTTGCGGTTTTGAAATATTTCGGGGCTGGTTTTGTCGACAACTTTTCAAACGCCCTTGTCCCCGCCCCGGCGGCGTGGCTTTGCCGGGCACGGAAATACTTAAATTTGGATATATGTTGTGTTAGCTTGTGCAAACCATCTCAGGCACGGCGTAAACCGGTAAGTAGAGCAAAACCTCCCCCTTTCGGGGGAGGTGGCATCGCGCAGCGATGACGGAGAGGGTTTTCCTCTATTTTGCCTTTTTACACATTTTCACCACGTTTTAGTGGTAAAATCATGTCTGAATTGAAACGAACTCGGAGGAAGTACCCATGCAACACTGTCCCGCCCGCGCGGCACAGCGGCTGGCGGCGGCAGTTCTGGCGCTGGTTTTACTGCTGTGTGCCTTTTTGCCCCGTGCCCACGCCGCTGAGCTGAAGGAGAAAAACGGCATCCGGCTGCTCAGCTTTGACACCAGCCACATCCTTTCCATCGGCAACCAGACCTCCGGCAAGTGCAGCTTGTACGCACTGCGCTACGCCCGCACCATTCTGGACGGCAAGGTCTGCTCCGGCAGCGGGATGTGGTCAAACGGTGCGGTGTGGTCCGCTGCGGGCTACACGGGGTACTCAGGCACCCGCGCCGAGTGCCTGAAAAAGCTGTACACCGAGCTTTCTGCCGGGCATCCGGTGATCGTGCATCTGAAAAATACCACGGTCAGCGGGGTCAAAAAGCACGCGAACCGCACCTCTACTTATGAATACCACCTGACCTCCTCCGGCTGGGACGAGGTGAACTACCCCCACATTGCCACCAGCAGCACCTACGGCCACTGGGTGTGCGTGGCGGGCATCTCGCCCACTGCCGACCCGGAAAACCTGACCGAGAGCGATTTCTACGCCCTTGACCCTGCCCGGGTCACCGCCAATGGCCGCCTTGCGGTCACCCGCCTGCTGGACGATACCCTGTGGGTGGAAAATTCTCCCCTCAAAGTGCTGGGGTGAAATACGCACCCAAAGCCCGCCCTGCCCGGCGGGCTTTTTTTGCGCCTTTTTGTGACAAACCCCGCCCGCTGTGGTACAATAAAAGGGTATCGAACACACACAGAAAGGACGTTTCCATGCAGCTGTTTGAACTGGTCAGCCCACGGCTGTTCCGCCCGCTGGCGGGGCCCAACCGGGCGTTTTATGCAGAGCTTTTGCTGCTGCTCTGGGAGGAGTGCCGCCATACGGCAGATTACAGCATTTCCCGCGCCGAAGCCGTCTCCCGCGCCGAGGATTATTTTGCCGCGCTGGCAAAGCCGCTGGCGCTGGATGCCGACGGCGCGGGCGATGAGGACGAGCAGCCCACCCGCGACCCCCACACGCTGGCGGTGGGCTTTCTGCTGCGTCTGCGCCGCACCGGCTGGCTGGAGGAGCAGCCCGGCAGCTACGAAAGTGAGCCCACCCTTGCCTTTATGCCGGAGGTCACCCCGCTGCTGGATGCGCTGGAAGAGATATTGAACCCCCGGGTGGTCACCTACACCGGCAAGCTGTATAAGGCGTGGCAGCTGCTGGGCAGCATCGGGCAGGAAAAAAGCCCCTACGAGAATGTGCTGCGGGAGGTGGCGGCAGACCTTGAGACCTTGAACAAGTCCCTGCGCGCCCTCAACGCTTCCATCGGGCATTATATCGACCGCCTGACCCATAACCGCACCCCGCAGGAGGTGCTGGAACTGTTCGACCAGTACGAGGAAAAGGTGGTGGCGGCGGCGTACCATCGCTTTAAAACCAGCGATAACCTGTTCAATTACCGCGCCTATCTGGAAGAAGAGCTGGACGACTGCGAGCAGAACCAGCTGCCCCGTCTGGCGCTGGATTACGCCCGGGTGGAGCGCTGCGCCCCCGGCGAGGCTGCACCCCGGGTGCGTGCCCTCATCCAGCAGCAGCGGGATGCGCTGGAGGAGATGAGCACCCTGATGAAGGAGATCGACGCCAGCCACATCCGCTACCGCAAGCGGGCGGTGCAGCGGGCACAGTTTTTGCTGCTGAGCGACCGCTCGGCGCAGGGCAGCGTCACCGCCCTGCTGCGCCGCTATGCGGAGGACATCCGCAGCCCGGAGCAGCTGTTTGAGCCGGACGATGGCCCGGTGGCAGCGCGGCTGCACCTATACCCGGCGGCAGTGTTCGGCGCAAAGCCGCTGTATCCCCCCGCCGCGCCCCGCACCGAAGCACCGCTTGCCCCGGTGCGCACCGAACCTCTTGACCCCGACCGGCTGCGGCAGGAGCAGCAGCTGCTGCTGGATTACGCCCGCCTTGCCGTCACCGAGGAAAACGTGGCGCTGCTGGCGCGGCAGGCACTGGCTGCCCGCCCGCAGGTGAACGCCTCCACCCTTGTGGAGGAATACCCGAACGACTTTACGGGCATCATCGGCCTGCACACCTATTCCCAGTCGCCGCACCGGGAGTATGATATCACCCTGACCGGAAACTGGGTGGAGCGCGGCGGCTTCCGGTTTCAGGATTTTGTCCTGACCCGCCGCAAGGAGGTAAACACGGATGGCAACCATTGATCTGCTGGAAGAGACCGCAAACTATCTGCTCAACCACTGCTTTGTGCTGGGCGGTGTAGAGGAACAGCGGGCAAAATATCTGTATATTCAGGATCACCTCAACGAGGTGCGGGCGGTGTTCAAGCCCTTGGGCTACGCGGTGCTTTTGTACCCCGCACCCATGCAGGCGGCGGCGCTGGTCAACGAGCACGAGGGCAGTCAGGCACGGCTGCTCAAGTACGAAAGCATTTTGCTGCTGGTGCTGCGGCTTTTGTACCTGCAAAAGCGGGAAAGCCTTGCCGCCAGCGCAGACGAGGTGCTGGTCACGGTGGAAGAGGTGCAGGCAGAGCTGCAAAAGATGAACCTGCCCCGCAAGCTGGACCAGCAAACGCTGGAAAAGCTCATGCGCACCCTGCGCCGGTACAATCTGGCGCGTCCGGTGGGACGGCTGTCCGGGCTGGACAGCCGCATTGAGGTATTCCCCACGGTGCTGCTGGCGCTGCCGGATGCCGACCTTGCGGATGCCGCCGCCGAGAGCGTCCGCACCCGCACCGAGCTTGGTCTGTACGAGCGCCCGGAGGGCGCAGACACCGAAGCAGGGGAGGGTGAAGTATGATCGAACTCAAACGCCTGAAACTCATCAACTGGCACAACTTTGAAAATACCACCTTCGACTGCGCCCGCCTGACCTATATGATCGGCGTGAACGCCGTGGGCAAGACCACCATTCTGGACGCCATCCGCTACTGCCTGACCACCAACCGCAACTTCAATGCGCTGGGCAATAAAAAGAGCGGACGCACCCTGCAAGGCTCTGTTCACGCCAAGCAGCGCGGCGAAAACGCCTACCGCCGCCCGGGGCATACCGTGGCGTATATCGGGGCAGAGTTCCGGGACAGCGTCAAGCACACCAGCTTTGTCATCGCAGTGCGGGTGGAGTCCGAAGGCCCCATGCAGGAGCTGCACCCCGGCGACCAGACGTGGTATATCTCGGAGGACGGCATCACGCTGGAACAGCTGCCCTTTATCGACCCGCGCACCGGTGCGCCCAGCGCCAAGGAGGACTTCAAGCCCGCCGAGGGACGGCTTTCCTACACCCGCAGCCCCAGCGAAGCGCGGGACCGCATCTGCCGCGCACTGGGCATCGGACGCGCAGCCAGCCCACTGGGCAAAAAGTTCAATGAGGTGTTCCAGATGGGCACCAGCATGGACGAGATCCCGAATTTCCGGGAGTTTCTGTACCAGTACATCCTTCCCCAGCCGGAGCTGGACTTGGAAGCCTTGCAGGGCGACCGCTTGGAACTGGAAAACCTGCACGCTGTTCTGGCGGAAGCCCAGACCCGCGCCGATGCGCTGGACGAGATCGTCCGTTTTGGCCGCGAAGCCACCGAAAAACAGACCGAAGCCCTTGTGAATCGGGGCGCTGCCCTGCTGGCGCGGGCTGCTGCCGATGCCGGGGAAAAGGCTGTCTGGCAGGAGAGGGTGGACGCCGGACGCCGCCAGCAGGAAACGCTGCGCACCCGCTACGCCGAAGCCAAGACCGCCGAAGCGGAAGCCCGCCGCGCCTATCTGACCGCCCACAGCGCCGCCGGTGCCAGCGGCGAAGGCCGCGCACTGGATGTCCTCAGCGAGGAGCTGGCGCACCGGCAGACCGCACTGGATGCCGCCGCCCGCCGCGCCGATACCGCCGAAAAAGCCGCCGAAAAGACCGGCAACCTGCTGGCTGTGCTGCGCCGCAGCGGCTTTGCCGCCGGGCAGAAGATGGCAGACCTGACCCCGGACACTCTGCCCGCCCTGACCGACTGGCTGACCGCACAGGAAAAGCCGCTGGAGGAAGCCTATTTTGCCGCCCGGCAGCACACCGCCGCCCTGCAGCGGCAGCAGACCGAGAAACGCGCCGAGCTGGACGCCGTATCCGGCGGCAAGTGGGTGTACCCCCACGGCGATGCCGCCACCCGGGTGCGGGACGCCGTGAATGCCGAGCTGAAAAGCCGGGGCATGGAGCCGGACGCCCGCATCTTCTGCGAGCTGCTGAACGTGGAGGATGAGAGCTGGCAGGACTGCGTGGAGGCCTGTCTGGGTGACCGCCGGTTCGATATCCTTGTGCCGCCCGCCCACTACGCCGCCGCCAAGAGCGCCTTTGTGGCGCTGGGCGACCGGGTGGGGCCCATCAGCCTGCTGGATACCCCGGGCATCCGCAAGGCGGACCGCCATGCGGAGACAGCCCCCGCCGACAGCCTTGCCGCCCAGGTCACCAGCGAAAACCCGCTGGCCGCACAGTATGCGGACACCATCCTGCGCCGCATCGTCTGCTGCGACACCCCCGATACGCTGGAACATTTCCCCGACAGCGCCACCCGGGACCTGCTGCGCCACCATCCCTTCCGGCTGGAACGCCTGCGCAGGCCCCAGCGCTATATCGGTCTGGATGCCCGCAGGGAGCGTGCCGACGCGCTGGAAGCACAGCTTGCCGCTCAGGCCGACCGCTGCCGCGAAGCCGCCCAGACCGAAAAGACCCTGAAATCTGCCTACGACCAGTACCAGAACGTTCTGCGGGGCCATGCGTTGGAACAGCTGGCCGAACTCTGGGCCAGCCGGGCCGCGCTGGATGCCGCCCGTGCCGACTACGCCGCGCAGGAGCAGAAGCTGGCCGACTGCCGCGAGAACCCCATGCTGCAGCAGCTCTACCGCGAGGAAGAAGCCCGGGAAGCCGCATGGGAGACTGCCCGCAAGGCCGTGGAGCAGGTGGGCGGCGATATCCGCGTCTGCGAAAAGCAGATCGCATCCTGTGAGGCAGAGCAGGGTAAGGCGGTGGAGACCGCCGCACAGAGCCGGGAGGCGGCAGAGGCATTCTTTGCACAGCACCCGCTGCTGGAGCCTCTGGCACAGGAACGCAAAAAGGGCCTGATGACGGGCGGGCGCACGGCCCGTGCCGCCGCGCAGACTGCCGAAAAGGCGCAGACCAGGCTGGACGATGCCCTGCGAGCTTATCTCACTTCCACGCTGGAACCCGCCCAGAGGGATTACAACGAACACTACGTCTGCGATTATCCGCTGGGTCTGGCCGGGGTGGAGCAGTACCGCGCCCAGCACGACAGTCTTGTCCGCATTGATCTGGAACGCTACGCCGCCCGGCTGGAGCAGGCACAGCGGGACTGCAAGGATCGCTTCCGCAAGGATATCCTCTTCCGGATGAAGGATGATATCTTCAACGCCCGCCGCCAGTTCCGGGAGCTGAACAAGGTGATGGAGCAGCTGACCTACGGCGAGGAAGTCTACCGCTTTGAGCTGGAGCCCAGCCGTGACCCCCAGCTGGCCGCCTTCTATCAGGTCATTGTGGACAAGGGCAACCAGCAGATGACCGATGGCGACTCGCTGGACAACCTTGCCGCCACCGCCGACCCCGTCTACGAGCGGCAGGTGGACGCGCTGATGGAAAAGATCATGGCCGATGTGGACGAGAACACCCGGGCCCGGCAGGAGGGCCGCACCACCTCCGGTGCCACCCTCTCGGATTATGTGGACTACCGCACCTATCTGGACTATGACATCAAGGTGACCAACACTGTCTCGGGCCAGCAGGCCTATCTTTCCCGCGTCAGCCGCGATTCCTCCGGCGGCGAGAATCAGGCTCCCTTCTATGTGGCCATCTGCGCCAGCCTGCTGCAGATCTACCAGAAGAGCGAGAACAGCATCCGCCTTGTCCTGCTGGACGAGGCCTTCAGCAAGATGACCAGTGATCGCATCCGCCCCATGATGGAGCTGTTCCGCCGCCTGCAGCTGCAGGTTCTGCTCATCTCCACCGTGGAAAAGAGCACGGCCATCCAGCCCTACTGCGACATTACCTATTCCATCGTGCGCCACGGCGATGCCAACGCCATTGCGCCGTTCTACCGGGCCGGCATCCTTGCCGATGCCCCGGAAAAGGAGACTGAATATGAATAACACCCTTGCAAACATCTGGCTCTTTGCCACCCACTGGACCAAGCTGGATGCTTTTGATACCGAGGAAGAGCTCAACGATGAACTGGAGCTGCTCCAGCGCCAGAGCCTGCCCACCAAAGTCCGTCAGGTCACGGACAAGGAAGGCAGGGAACAGTTCCTCCTTTACGTCAAACAGGCCGACCGCGATTACGCCCGCTACTGCACCGGCTGGCGGCCCGGCGGGATGATGTGATCCACCCCTGCAAAAGGAGAATCCATGTCAAAACAGAAAATCCAACTTTCGGATCACTTTGATTATTCACGGCTGATCCGTTTTGTGCTGCCCTGCATCGGCACCATGCTGTTCACCTCCATTTACGGCATTGTGGACGGCCTGTGTGTCTCAAACTTTGTGGGCAAAACGGCCTTTGCGGCAGTCAACCTCATCATGCCCGTGCCCATGCTGGTGGGCACAGTGGGCTTTATGCTGGGTACCGGCGGCAGCGCCATTGTGGGCATCACGCTGGGTGAGGGCGATAAAGCCCGTGCCGACCGCTATTTCAGCCTGTTTATGTCAACGGCGCTGATCGCCGGCATCGTGTTGTCCGTGCTGGGGATGCTGCTGCTCCGGCCGGTGGCTCTGATGCTGGGTGCAGAAGGTGAGATGCTGGACTACGCCCTGCGCTATGGCCGGGTGCTGATGCTCAGCCTGCCCACCTTTATCCTGCAGAATATGTTCCAGAGCTTTTTTGTCACCGCCGAAAAGCCGCATCTGGGCTTTTACTTCACGGTGGGTGCGGGCTGCACCAACATGGTGCTGGACGTGCTGCTGGTGGGCATCCTGCACTGGAGCGTGGAGGGTGCCGCCATTGCCACCATGCTCAGCCAGGTGGTGGGCGGCCTGCTGCCGGTGTTCTACTTCCTCAACCGGAAAAACACCAGCCTGCTCCACCTCTGCCGCACGCAGTTTGAGGGCGGTGTGCTGCTGAAAGCCTGTGTGAACGGCTCCTCTGAGCTGATGACCAACCTTTCCATGTCGCTGGTGAACATCCTGTACAACTATCAGCTGCTCCGCTTTGCGGGCGAGGATGGCGTGGCCGCCTATGGTGTGATCATGTACGCGTCCTTCCTGTTCGTGGCGGTGTTTGTGGGCTACGCCGTGGGCAGCGCGCCCATCGTCAGCTACCACTATGGTGCCAATAACCGCAAAGAGGTCAACAACCTCTACCGCAAGAGCCTGAAGCTCATCGGTGTGGTTGCGGTGGTAATGACCATCGGCTCCATGTTCATCATCCCCCATGTGGCCCGCTTCTTTGTGGGCTATGATGAAAACCTGCTCATTCTGACCACCCGGGCCTTCCGGCTCTATGGCCTGAGCTTCCTCATCATGGGGTTCAACGTCTATGCGTCCTCCTTCTTCACGGCCCTGGGCGACGGCGTGACCAGTGCACTCATCTCGTTCCTGCGCACCCTGCTGTTCCAAGTGGCGGCGGTTCTGCTGCTGCCGCTCCTGCTGGGCATTGACGGCATCTGGCTGGCCGTGACAGCCGCCGAGCTGGCCGCTCTGCTGGTCAGCATCGGCCTGTTCATTACCAGAGACCAGCAGTTCCATTACCGCAAGGCAGAATAACCGCAAACAAAGAAAGGACCCTCGGCGGGTCCTTTCTTTGTTCAGAATGTAAACTCCACGAACGCGCAGTTTTTGATGCCTGCCGCCGCGTACTCCTCGTTGGTCATATCGTAAAAATAGGACTGCACCACCCGGGCAATGCCGTTGTGGGCCACCAGCAGGTAGGTCTTGTCGGTGTCGGCCCGGAGCTCGTCCAGCAGGTTGTAGATGCGCTGGGCCAGCTGCATCATGCTCTCGCCGCCGGAGTAGCGGTCGGCAAAGTGGGTCTTGGAAATGCGGAACTCCTCGCCGTCCCGGGGCGTGCCCTCGTAGCGGCCAAAGCACTGCTCCCGGAGCCGGGGCTCACACCGGGCAGGAATGCCGGTGGCCTCCGCAATGGCCCGGGCGGTGTCGGCGGCGCGGGACAGGGGAGAGTACAGGATCTCATCGATCCGGAGACCGCTGGTCCGGAGCTTTTCGCCCAGCTCCCGGGCCTGGGCACGGCCTTTTTCGGTCAGGGGGCTGTCGGTCATGCCGCAGATCTTGTTTTCCACGTTCCACACGGTCTCGCCGTGGCGGGTGAAATAGACCTTGTGCGCCGCTTTGGCCAGCCTGTGATCCCGCAGGGTGACGGTGCTGCCCTCGTTGATGTCCAGCCGGGTCAGCTCGGCATCCGGGTAGGGGAGAACCCGCTGCGTGCCGTCGGCAGCCTCCAGCAGGACATCACAGAGCACGGGCTGGCCCTCGGGCAGTTCCTCGCAGCCATAAAGCTGCTCCTCAATGCGCAGAACGCGGTATTTTTTTTCTTCCATCCTCTTCGACCTCTTTCGGGCAGATTGTTTCTTACATTATAAAACGGCAGCGGGGCCCCGTCAACGCTTGACAGCCCCGTGTGCCGCCTGATAAACTAAGCGCAAGGGATAAAAACGCCAAAAGGAGAGAAAAAGTTGAACATTACAGAACTGCGGTATCTCGTCGCCATCATGGAATGCGGATCTGTGAGTGCGGCGGCAAAGCGGCTGTATGCCGCTCAGCCCAACGTGAGCAAGGCGCTGAAAAATCTGGAAGAAGAATACCATCTCCGCATTTTTGAGCGGTCATCCACCGGCATGATCCCCACGGAGCAGGGGCGGCACTTCATCGAGCAGGCCGAGCGGGTGCTGCGGGAGGTGGACCGGCTGGACCGGAGCGTGCAGGAGGAGCAGGAGCGCTGCGCCGAACTGCGGGTAATGATCCCCCACGCCACCTATGCCTCCTATGCGGCGGTGGATTATCTGGAGCAGGCGGCCTCCATTGAGCGGCTCCACATCCACATCCGGGAGGGCGGCTCCATGGAGGCACTGGATCATGTTCTGCGGCAGGGGTATCATCTGGCTCTGCTGCGGTACGCCGTGGAGGATGACGAGCACTATACCCATTACTGCGCCCGGCGGGGCCTGAAAATGGAACCCATTATGGATTTTGAATACAGTCTGCTGACCAACCGGGACGGCCCGCTGGCCCGGAAGGCGATCCGCGACCTGTCTGAGCTGGACAAGTATATGGAGATCCTCCACGACGACTTCCAGCTCCCCGGCGAAGACGGCGGCGACGGTGTGCGCTGGCATGTCAACCCGGAGCGCCGCATCCATGTGTATGAGCGGTGCAGCCAGTTCTCGATCCTGCAGCGGCTGCCCACGGCCTACATGTGGGCATCGCCCATGCCCCGCAGGGCACTGGAGCAGTACCATCTGGTGCTGAAGAAGTGCCCGGCCCAGCGCCAGCAGATGCGGGATGTGCTGGTCTACCCGGACAAGGGCCGCCTGCGCCCCGAGGAGCAGGCCTTTGTGGATCTGCTCCACAAGGAAGCGGCTTCCACCATAAAATAAAGGGGCTTTCCGGCTAAGGCACGGCAAAGGTTGCTCCCTTCGGAATTGACAGAAAAACCAATAAATGGATGCAAAACCGGGCGAAAATAAGCGCCCGGTTTTATTTTTGCTGATAAATGGTCAAAAAATATACGGAAAAACGGCAAAAATTCTTTGCAGCTATATCGGAAACCATATGGCCCCATGCCGGAAAGATATTTCTCCGCTGGAAAAAAGTGTGCTACCATGAGGCCAGAAAAGAGCCCCGGGTATGCGGCAGAATGGGGCCGCGGCCGGCAGGGGCAAAAAGGAGGTTTCTGGTATGATTAGTTTCCTGCTCTGTCTTGCGATCCTGGTAGGCGGATACTTCGTCTATGGCAAGATCGTGGACAATACCTTCGGCCCGGACGACCGTGAAACGCCTGCTGTGCGCATCAATGACGGTGTGGACTATGTCGTGATGCCCCAGTGGAAGCTGTTCCTCGTCCAGCTGCTGAACATTGCGGGCCTTGGCCCCATCTTTGGTGCCATGCAGGGCGCTCTGTGGGGCCCCGTGGTGTTCCTGTGGATCACCTTCGGCACCATCTTTGCCGGTGGTGTGCATGACTACTTCTCCGGCATGATGAGTGAGCGCAATGACGGTGCTTCCATCGCGGAGATCACCGGCAAATACTTAGGCCCTGTGATGCAGAACGTGATGCGCGTGTTCTCTGTTGTGCTGCTGATCATGGTGGGCACCGTGTTCGCCGTCGGCCCCGCCGGCCTGATCGTTGAGCTGTGCAGCCAGAGCGGTGCATCCGGCGTGTTGACTTCGCTGCTGTTCTGGCTGGTCATCATTCTGACCTACTACTTCATCGCGACCTTTATCTCCATCGATGCGGTCATCGGCAAGATCTACCCCGTGTTCGGCATCTGCCTCATCATCATGGCCATCGGTGTCATCTTTGGCATCTTCACCAACCCTGCCTATACCATCCCCGAGATCTGGGATCACTTCGGCAGCATGCACCCGTCGGGCACGCCCATCTGGAGCTTCATGTTCATCACGGTTGCCTGCGGCGCGATCTCCGGCTTCCACTCCACTCAGTCGCCTCTGATGGCCCGCTGCATGAAGAGTGAGAAGCAGGGCCACTTCGTGTTCTACGGTGCCATGGTCTGCGAGGGTGTCATTGCCCTGATCTGGGCCGCTGCAGGCTGCTCTCTGTACGAGGTCACTGATGGCCTGAACACCGGTCTGGCCCAGGCACTGGCAATGGGTCAGTCCAAGGCCATCTATGATGTCTGCTCCAAGACCATGGGCGGCGTGGGCATCGCACTGGCCATGATCGGCGTGGTCGTCTGCCCCATCACCTCCGGCGATACCGCCTTCCGTTCTGCCCGCCTGACCCTGGCCGACTGGTTCAAGATCGATCAGGATAGCTACGGCAACCGCCTGAAGCTCTGCATCCCTGTGCTGGGCGTGGGCGCTTTCCTGGGCATCGGCAACGCACTGGGCTTCATCAACTACACCGTGATCTGGCGCTACTTCAGCTGGACCAACCAGACGCTGGCGATGATCGTTCTGTGGGCCGCTTCCATGTACCTGTTCAAAGAGAAGAAGAACTACTGGATCACTGCAGTGCCCGCTACCTTTATGAGCGCTGTGTCCGCTACTTACTTCGTGCTGGCTCCCGAGTGCCTGGGCGGCCTGCTGAACCATAAGACTGCTGAGGGCGCTATCGTCTATAACACCGCAGTTGCTTACCCGGTGGGCATCCTCTTTGCGATCGCCATGCTGGCGCTGTTCCTCTATGCAACCAAAAAGCAGACGGTGAAAAAGACTGCATAATTGACATTTCCCCCTCTTCATCCATCCCGATACCCATTCACAACCGCAAAAGCCGTCTGCCGGGCCGTCCGGCAGGCGGCTTTTGCTTGTGCAGAGAAACAACGAATTGCGGCAAAAAGAACAGGAATGCGGACAAGATGCACAAAAATATGCAAAAAAGTTTGGCAGGGTGCACTAAAAACGAAAAAACACCCGCTGAAACGATTTCGGCAAAGAAGTTTTGCCGAGGATACGTTAAAAAATATTTGCCGGGATTCCCGGGAACGGCTGACTTATATAGTTTTTGATATAAGGGCCATTCTGGAAGGATATTACCAGATTTATGAAGATTGTGTTAACATAGGGCCAAGGAATGGCCGTGACGGGGCAGAATGGGGCTCCGGGCACGGACGATAAAAGGAGGTTTCTGGTATGATTAGTTTCTTACTCTGTCTGGCGCTCCTGATCATCGGCTACTTTGTCTATGGCAAGATCGTTGACAATACGTTCGGACCGGACGACCGCGAAACTCCTGCTGTGCGCATCAACGATGGCGTTGACTACGTTGTGATGCCCCAGTGGAAGCTGTTCCTCGTCCAGCTGCTGAACATCGCAGGTCTGGGACCCATCTTTGGTGCACTGCAGGGTGCTCTGTGGGGCCCCGTGGTGTTCCTGTGGATCACCTTCGGCACCATCTTTGCCGGCGGCGTGCATGACTACTTCTCCGGCATGATGAGCGAGCGCAACGACGGCGCTTCCATCGCTGAGGTCACCGGCCGCTATCTGGGCCCCGTGATGCAGAACATCATGCGTGTGTTCTCTGTGGTGCTGCTGATCATGGTCGGTACTGTGTTCGCAGTCGGCCCCGCAGGCCTGATCGTTACCCTGTGCAAGAACGGCGGTATGTCCGGTGTGATGACCACCACTCTGTTCTGGCTGATCATCATTCTGGTGTACTACTTCATCGCAACCTTTATCTCCATTGATGCCATCATCGGTAAGATTTACCCCGTGTTCGGCATCTGCCTGATCATCATGGCTGTGGGCGTTATCTTCGGCATCTTTACCAACCCCGCCTACACCATCCCCGAGATCTGGGCAAACTTCGGCAACATGCATCCGTCGGGCACTC
>SKEF01002522.1_pt1 | contig 13928 bp, 17 predicted proteins | sample 4826691 | NCBI WGS metagenome assembly SKEF01 (sample SAMN11008816, study PRJNA524170) | human gut metagenome | biome: Human fecal sample; material: Feces; isolation source: fecal sample from pouch patient p23, p27 | host: Homo sapiens | place: Israel: Tel-Aviv | collected 2016-08-24
GTTCTTCGGACGCTTCGTAGTTCTCTCCGTCCGCCTCTTCCTGTTTTCCGAGCTGGATCACTCCATACTGGCTCACAAGTCCGATAAATCCGTTTTCGTGTTGGTGCGTGATCTCGTAGTCCACGTCTGCCCATTCGGTGCCGTTGTTTTGGATGGTAATGGTCTGGTAGCCGTCTTTTTGTACTCCGTCAAAGGAGAATTCTGCGGTAGAGTATGCTACTCCGTCCGGAATGAGCCATGTGATTGTGCCAGTGCTGTACATATCATCCTCTCCCAGCACCGGTTCCCCATCCACGATTGCTTCATAGTAAATGCTTGGTTCGTCAGAAAAAATCAGTCTCTTTGGTTCTTTACTATACAGAATTTCTGACATTTTTCTGCGGAACTCACTGAGTTCCCTTGCCGTAGAGTTTGAAATACGAAACTCCATTACAATCTGTTTTGGAGAGTACGTGGAATGCGTAAACTCTCCTCCATTTACATTTTCAATGCTCCTTGTATTATTTGTGATGGAAGGTGATAAGTTCCGGTCAAGTCTTGTAATCTTAACCGGAATCTCTACGCCTCCATATGTTGCTTTAAGCAAGCCCAACTCTCTCACCTCCTAATAGTTTCTCAAAATCATCCATCTTTTTTATCATTGGTCTGGCATATCCAACCGTCTGCTGTGCGACAACTCTTCCGTCCAGCGTCGTTGTCAGATTGATATTTAGATTAATATCCTTTTCGCCCATAATCTCCAAGATTGATTCCTTAATATAACCTTTTAGCGATCGCAGTGGTGTGATCGCTTCTGCTTCTCTTTCCGCAGCTCCTCCGATTCCTCCCGACGGCATCTGGAATAATGCTGGTTTCGTAAGGATTCCACCATCTTTAAACCATTTCACGTCCAACATCGGCAGACTCGGTAATAGATCGGACAAATTGATATCTCCAATACCATCCTCGTACCCAACTCCACGATAAGCAGCCGCAAGGCTTCCGTACGTAGACACTGCGTATCGAATGGATGCAAGCATATTAGATAGTGGATCGTAGATGTTTTTATCGTATCCGGGCATTGCATAGGCTCTAAATGTCGGGTCAATAACCTGCATGAGTCCCTTAGATGGCGTCCCATTAATCGCGTTGATATCCCAGTTGTTAATCGCATTCGGATTTCCACCGGATTCTGTCTGCATCTGATACAACAGACGTTCCAAATTAGCTTCGGAATACTGCCCCGTCATCTGTAATGCCCTTGTGGCCAGAGTTCTCCACTGTTCCACTCCTGCACTTGGATTGTAGTTTACATGTGACTGAGTATCAAATATCCCTTTTACAAAACCAACAACGCTATCAAATACTGTATTGACAGCACCTTTTGCAACGGATATCCACGGTTCAAACGCTCCCGTTAAATCCGTAAATTTATCAATCGCAATTTGCACAATTTTACTTGGGTGCGTGATGTAATCCCATACATTTCCTGTAAAGTCTTTAACCGTATCCCAGACACCGCCAAAAAACTCACCGATTCCACTTGCAAAGTGCGGAAGTTCTTCCAGAAAACTCTTTGTTTGGTTGGCTGGCATGATTTTCGTTCCCTTTTCCAATGGCAGGACTACGTCACGCCCCTCTGGAATAAATGGTTTTCCATGTGGCGGAACGATCATTTCCTTGTATGTAGAGCCTTTCTGGTCGTTTACGATACCAAGTGTGTCTTTTGGGATGCCACCAGTTCCTCTTGCAAACTTCGGGACTTCCCACAATGCAAATTGCTTGTCCGATCCTACTTTATCAAGCACCCAGTTTACACCATTAATTACGCCATTTACTGCTCCACCTATTGGTTTCACAATTGCGTTCGCAATCCCTTTCACGATTCCTCCAAGAGTATCCTTGAGATTGTTAAATCCGTCTTTAATAAACTTCCAAACAGAAGAAAAAGCGTCCATAGCTTTCTCTTTGATCGAATCCCATATTCCACCGAGCGTGCCCTTAATGCTGTTCCAGATTCCAGTTGCAGTATCCTTGATTCCATTCCAGATACCGGAAAAGAAATTTGCTACAGGAATAAAAATGGAGCTTGCAGTGTCTTTTATCCAATTCCACGCTTTTTCGAGTGCGAATTTAATCACTTCCCAAACTGTATATATCACAGCGTAGATCGCATACATCACTGCACCGATTGTTCCCTCAATGAATTTTAGTGGTCCTTCTATGACGTCATAGATCTGCTCCCAGATATCAGCAAAGAAATCCTTAATGCCGTTCCACACTCCCTGGATTTTTTCCGATATAGAGTCCCATAATCCAGACATCCAATCTTTAAATGCATTCCATTTTTCGGACAGCCAGTCTGTGATATCTCCCCAGTTTTTTATTACTGCCACAACTGCTGCAACCACTGCAATAATTCCGGCAATAATTCCGGCTACTGGTAATAGCACTCCTGTCAAAAATGCCATTGCACCTCCAGCCGCTGCTATTCCACCAGCTACAACCGCAAGAATCGGCAGTAAAGCCGAAATCACCATTGCAATCCCACCGATTACGACTATAATAGTCTTGCTTGTTCCAGAAAGACTGCTAAACCACTTTGCAACTTTCTGAATGATAGGAACAAGTGCTTCCAGAATTGGGGCTACTGCTTCTGAAATGGCACTCCCAAACTCAGCCATAGCCAACTTTACGTTATTTAGCGCAACCGTTTCTTCGTCAATCGGATCTAAAGTATTTTCGAAAGTCGTTTCCACAGTTCCTTGACTGTCTGATGCAGCGCCTCCTAGGTCATTCAGGTTCAGAACGCCTCTCTGGATGGCATCTACCATCCTCACAGCACCTTTTGTTCCGAATACCTCAGCAGCAGCATTTAAGGCTTCCGTCTGGTTAGTCGCATTCAAAATTTTATCCTGCGTTTCTGCCAATCCGTCACTGAGTGATTTACCGTCTTTTGCATAACCTACCGCTGCCTTTGATAAGCTGCTTAATGCGGCAGACCCGTCTACTCCTGCCTGCTCAAATGCCCCCAACAGCTTTACTGAGTCCGAGAAACTCAATCCCAATTCTTGTAGCTGTGGTGCTCCTTCAATCGCTTTTTGAAATAGATCGTCTACAGATACGCCCGTGTCTTGCGCTGTTTTTGCAACATCATCAAGTACGCTGTCTAGATCATCACTCGACATGTGGAATACGCTAATCGCCTGTTTTGCATTTTGCGTTGATGCTACCACATCGGATCCAGTAATTTCCGAAAACTTCAACATTTTTTCAGATGCATGTTGTAATTTTTCATCGGTGAACCCGAACTGCGTATTCATCTCCCCAATTACTTTTCCGATGTTTTCAAGGTTGTCTATCGGAAGGCTGGACGCAATGCTTTTATAGACATTATCCATTCCTTCAGCAAGCTTCCCTGTAGCACCTGTCGCTGTTATGATTGCATCAGATCCGGCATCTACCTCATTAAATGCTTCTTTTGCGTTGTCACTAAACTCTTTTATCTTCTGCCCTGCATCTGCTATGATTTCAGCGGCTTGCATCATGTTTCCTGCAACAATTCCTTTTCCGATACCGTCCAGTGCTTCTCCTGCCTCACCTGAATTCTTCTTCATCTCGTTCAGGTCGTTGTTCACTTCATCAATACTCGCCCCGTCATCTACCTTATTCAATGTAGCTTTCATCTTTGACAGGTCAGTTTCTGCCCCAAACGCTTCTTTTCCTATCTTGTTAAGCGCTACTGTCAGATCGTCACTGTTTGCAGTTCCATTTTTTATAGCATTTGTCAGCCTTGTGCCGAGCACGTCCTGAAAATCATCTAGGGACTTTCCGGTTGCTTCAAACAGCGTCTGCAACTGCTTCGTGCTTTCTTTTAGGGATTTCTGCTCAGTCTCCATTCGACTAATCTGCGTGGTGTAAGATTTTAAATCCTGTTCCGTCTTCGCAATTTCCCTCTGAAATTCTCGGTATTCTTCCGCTCCGATGTCACCAGATTTGAACTTCTTTTCTACTTCTCCCTGTGCCTGCTTTAAGGCTTCCAGCTTTTCCTTGGTATTTTCGACCTGTTTACTTAATAACTCCTGTTTCTGTGCAAGCAACTGCGTATTCTTCGGGTCAAATTTTAATAATTTATTTACAGAGCTTAATTCGCTACCAAGACTTTTTGATGTATCTTCCGCGGATTTTAAAGCTTTGCTGAGCGCCGTTGTATCCGCACCGAATTTTATTGTGATTCCTTTTATTTTCTTATTCGCCACTCTCTCACCTCTTTAAAAATTATCAAAATCTTCCTGTGTTGCTTTTCTAGCAGTCGTCTTTTCATCTTTTTTCTGGTTGTCGATATACTCTTGTACATAGTCCAGACAGTCACCGATCGTCATTTCTTCCATATCTTCGCTGGTTAATCCAACCTGTCGACAAACATAAAAAAAAGACTCATTTGTGAACGGTTCGCCACTCGATGAATCTTTATCACTTATTTTTTTTTACTTGTTGGCATGGTATCTGTAAGTAAATCTTTTACCTCTCCCATAATCTCATTGAGTGGGAATACCTCAAATCCATCTAGCCATTCCAATGGATCAGGAATCGTCCTGTCTGCCGTTTTCGCCATTGTCCAGATGATGTCATAAAACACCTCCATGTCCATGTGGTCAAGCGAAGCGAAAGAAATGTCCTGTATTCCAAAATTCCTTTTCGTTCCTTTTCCAAACACTTTCGCTACTTTCATCAAGTCTGCAAAATAATCTCTTCCAAACTGCGCCTTATATCTCTTCGGCAATGCTGCGGTTGATTTTAATTTCACTGGTTTTTCGTCGATGTAAATTGTTTTTTCCATAACATCCTCCACTTTTTCTATTGGGGCAGATCGCTCCACCCCTTTATTTCGCTTTACCTACTTTTGCCTTTCCAATCTTCCCCCTGCCTACCAAGGCGAGGTCTTCAGGGGGTGCTATTCCCCCAATTTTTCATACACTGTTGTATACCAAGAGTTATATGTTGTTTCATCAACTCCTGCCGCTGTGGATGCCTTAACTAAGTTGTCTGTCGGTCTCGGACTTGCCACAAGCGAAAGTTCTGTTGTGTTCGGTTCTCCGCTATCTTTTGTTGTACTTCCAACAGATGGTCTGTTTACAGAGCAGTAATAAAAGAGGTGTCTTGTCGCCTTGACATCTCCCTGAAATTCAAACATCAGTGCGATATTCGCTACCTGTGCGTCAGAGTTTTCGAGAATCACTCCTTTTTCTGTTTTCTCCTCTTTTAACACTTCTGTCCGGAATTCTTCTGGAACTCTCGCAAGTGTCAGAGTACCTTCATATCCCTGATTGTTTGCGTTTGTGTAATAATCAATGTCATCAGCTTTAAATCGGATCAGATCACCACTCTTGTCGAATGTGATGCTTACCGCACCCGGCAATTTCTTCGGTGCACCGTACGTGATTCTTCCACTCTCATCCATTGTAATAACAGCGTAATAGCAGTTCCTCAATCCAAATTCTACTTTATTCTCTTTCCCTGTCTGTGCAGCTCTTGCTGTTCCTGCCATGTTCTTTACCTCCTATATTTCAATTTCATATGCTTTCAAATACATATTTTCGGAATCTAAAAAACTCTCGTACGATTCATACGTGAGTTCATTACTGTTTAATAGTTCCTTTACTTTTTCTTCCAACTGCAAGTCTTTCTGATCCGTGTATACCTCAATCGTGACGGCGTATCCCTCGTAATACACGGTGTCATCCGCATAAAATCCGATATCCTCGTCCACATAGTATACGATGTACGGTAATTCTGGTACTTGACCGACTGCAAAACAACGATACGCAATCGGAAGATTTAGCGTTTTTAACTTGTCTTTTAATTCTGGCAATGTCATTTCACAGTCTCCTTTCCAATTCTTCTACATATTCTTTTATGCATTCCTGTTCCACTTCTTCGATATGCGGATATGCTCGTACTTCACCGATTTTTCTTCCACCACGTTTCAACTGGTGTCCTTTTTCCAGTAGATGAGTTAGGCGATATGTCGGTTTTTTATTATACACTGTTATTCCATCTCTCCCAGATTCCCTTGTCCATCCTTTTGCGTACCGTCCGCTGCTCTTTTGACTGTTTGCTTTCAACTTCTTCACAGCTTTTTCGGAAACGTTCATGGCAACATCCTGTGTGGTTTCTTTTACTTCTTCTGTGTATTCTTCCATCTGCCGCATAATTTCTCTTGCGAGTTTGTCAGCACTTATGCTTTCGCTCATTTTTCGATCCTTTCCGTACAGGTCAATTCCAGTTCTTCTGCGCTGATCTGATACGTTTTCACCACTTTCAGTTTCTTTCCGTGGAATCGGATATACCTCTGTCCTTCATATTCATAAGGATGCACGATTAAAATCCCTGAAATTTCCATGTTGTTCTGTCCAGCAAGGTAGAACTCATTTCTGGACACTTGCTCTTTACAGCACCAGATCTCCTGTTCCGTTTCAATCGGTACTTGCTGACCGATCTCATCCTCTTCATACCCGTTGGAAGATATCAATACTACTTTCTCATCCCATGTTCGATTCATTTTGCACCGCCTTAACCATCAGATTGTTTAGCCGAAACCGTATACTCCTTGGAATCACACCGTCTTCTGGATGATTGTACTTCCACGTAGCCCAATCCAGCACAAACAGGATGTGGTCATATCTCTCTTCCGTGATGCGAACGCCGTGTACATTTTTGCATTCGTCAAGAATACCATCTATGATCGCATAAAGGACGGAATCCCTACTATCTGTAGAGATTCCAAGTCTGTCTTTTAATAGTTGCAATACAATCACTCTCATAAGCATACTCCTTATGAATTCGCCATGATCCCCTGTTTTTTCATCTCCGCAAGAATCGCATTGATTTTATTTTTCAGGTCAGTTGTTGTTTCTGTGGACAAATCTGCAATCAAAGCCATCTGTTTTACGCCGCCAAGCGTTGTTTTATTCGCCGCTGGAAGAGTGTAGCTTGGTCCCGCAGGTCCCTGTGCGCCTGGATCTCCCTTGTCTCCTTTCGGTCCTGCTACTCCTGGATCGCCTTTTGCTCCTGCTGGTCCTGCTGGTCCAACCTGCTCATTCTTCACGCCCTGCTCTAACTTATTCAGTTTCTCTGCTGTAATAACGTCATCATTATTCCATGTCGTTGGTGTATATGCCATTATTATTACCTCCGTCTCTTATTTTGTTTTACCTACTTTTGCCTTTCCGACTTTCCCTCTGCCAACTAAGGCTACATCGTCAGAGGGAATTATTCCCCCGGTGTGTATGTAATGTAGAATCCAGCGTCTGCATTCGTTTTCTTCACATCGTATCTTACAACTCCGGCAAGTAATTTTCCGTAAATCTGGTTGTCTACCCATTCAACGCTTGCCTGCTTGCGGTCAAAAAATGTACAGAATGATTTTGCGTCACCAACAAAGCCTTTCAGTTCTCCAGCTCCTGCGATCATATCATCGTCCAGAACAACTACCTCTTTGCCAGACAGTACTTTCCCACTTGCGGAAGTGATGGAATCTTGCAGTAGATATCTTCCGTTTTTGTCTTTCAGCTTGTCCAGCTCTGCGTAAAGGGAAGAGGAAATGATGAATTTTACAGGATATACTTTTTTGATTTCTTTGTTTACCAAATCTTTCAGTCCGTCAAGACCTGTAACGCTTTTCGCTGTAGCGCTCTTTAATACTGTTGCGATATCAGCATTTCTTGTGTTTCTTGACTGATCGTTGATTTCATCGCAGATCAGACCTGTTACATCATAGTCAGCGTCATCAATAGCCTCCTGAGAAATCGGAATATATCCTCTTCTTGTTTCGATGCTATAGTCGATATTTGAGATTTTTGGTTTGGAAAGCTCTGGGTTCTGTTCCAGTTCTGCAACAGTAGACATTTTACTTCCAGATTTCGCAATTACTGGATATTTTCCAGATGAACTGTTTACGCTTACATTATTCACGTAATTTCCCAGATCCACTACATCTTCCGGCTTTTTCTGAACAGCCAGCATTTCTACCGGGATCAGGATTCCTGCATCTACTTCTTTAAAGCCCCCTTCTCTCACCTGCCCTTTTGATTTTACAAATGAGTTAATCGCACTTCTCGTTTCTTCAATTTCTTCTTCATTTCTTCTACCCATGTCTTTTTTCTTCTCCCTTCTTTCCGGTGTTTTTTCATATCCCTTCATCTGCTCACGGAGTTCTGATAATTCGGTTTCCAATTTGCTTTTTCTCTCATTATGAGCATCATTCTCCTCAGTAAACTTTGTGATAGCATCGTCTACCAAAGTGCGTTCCTCTTCTGTGCTCGCTTCATCAATGGATGTCTCCAGTTCCTTTTCTCTTGTTTCAAACTCTGCGTCTTTTCCACGCATTTCTTCCAGTTCCTTTTCTTTGTCTGCGATCTGTTTCGCAAGCATCAACTGTCTTAAAGCCATTACTTTTCTCCTTTCAATCTCCTCGTGGCATTACTTCGCCACTGCACCAACTGTTTCTCCCGATACTGTTCCACCTGTGCATGTCTCGCCTGTACGCCCGTATCTTCATAAGCCGGGAATGTGCATACAGACACTTCGTGCAGATCAACTTCTCGTATTGTCCATTTCACAGTGCCGTCATCTCTCCAATCGGTTTCTTCCCGAACTATATTGAATCCAAACGAGCACTGATCCACATCTCCACGTTTTACCCTCTCATACAGGTTCATTGCGTCTGAATCATTTTCGTTGATATCAATTTCGCCCCATAGACCTCTTGTATCGGTTCTCAGGCGTAAAGTTCCAACTTTTGTCCGTCCAAGTACAAGTGTGTCATCATGGTTTGTCAGAGCACGGATGTCGTTGCTCATGGTGTTCGCAAATGCTTCTGGTGCAATCTCTTCATAAGCTCCCGGCCACAACTCTGTTTCGGAATTAAAAACAGCGAAGTATCCGGAAATTGTTTTCTTTCCGTCCTCCGCTTCTCGTGTTTCAAACTCCGCTTTCCACGATCTGGTTAAGTTTTCTTTTTTTCGCTCCACTATTCATCACCTCCCGTCCTCAATTTCTTCTGTTCTCCAATCATCCCCTGTGGAATAAAGTTTTCAAGGATGATCAGATCGTTTAATCCATCTTTCGGAGAGTCACCAATCAAGTTCAATACATCGTTTCCTGTATAGATTCCTCGGATATATAGGTTCATTCCGATTTCCGCAAGTTCTTTGGTGTCGTAAGCCATCAAGCTCTTTGAGTTACATTTAAAGTACCAATGCGGGCTCTGAATCAGCCCTTTCGTCAATGTCTGTTGAAATACATCAGCAATGGATTTTACCCTTGTTCTGACAAAGTTGTTATACTCATCCTTGTTAAAACTTCCGACCCCAAGAAAAAAAGGCGGCACATCCAACAGGGATGCTACCGTCCTCTTATCAATCTCGACCGATTCATTGATTGCGATATCCTTAAGGGATAGTGGTTTTACCTCGGATACCTCCAGAAATTCCGCAGGTATGATCCACGGCTCACCCGGTTTCGATTCTTTCAAATATTTTTCTTTAATTTGCTTTCTTCCGGCTTCGCTTGCAAAATCTTCCGACATTGCATCTACCTTAACAATGACGTTTGGCATGTACTGTCCGCTCATAAAAGATTTCTTAGTCGCATTCGCCTGTTTCAAATTAGATGCAATATCCTTTAAAGCAAGCCTGTAGCCCGTACCCTTCCACGGATACTCCGGATTCGGGTTGATCGCAAAGTGCAACACTTCGCTCGGATCATATTCCTCACTTCCATAGATCACCTTGTATCCTGTCTGCGTTTCTTCAAAACTCGTCATGGACGGCTTCAGCGGAATCAACTCATCAATGTATCCATCCCTCATCACCGGAAGGACGACTGCGTTCCCGTCACCTGGCAAGAGCATTGAGTAAACAATGTTGTAAACCCACGCTTTTCTCGTCATCAGCGAATACGGATTAATGTCAATCTTCCGTGATAGCTCATTCTTAATCCGGATGTCTCCATGCGGGCCATTCTCCATCAGGTGAATTGTCATACCGGAAACCAGATCCGCAATTTTCTGACACGCCGCCCGAATTTCCGGGTTCTGCGCCAGCGTTGTGTACCCGGAAGGCAATAAAAAATCAGAGAACGTAGCTCCCTGATACACAAATACTTTATTCTGTGGTTCTGATCTAATACTCTTCTGCTTCTTTTTCTTTGCCATTTTAGCCTCCTATCCTTCGTCTTCTGCAAAAATCAGTCTCCCGTTTTCAGCTCTTCCAAGGCAAGTACATTTTCTGTCAATAAAATCATCCTTATTTTTAGCGTGAGATATATCAGTCGTATGTTTGCAATTTCCACTACATTTCTCGCATCTTTTCCCATCACATAAATAAAGGATTTCGCATTCTGCTTTCACGCCCATTCTTTCTCCTACTCTCTCTTTAACCATTTATTTGCTGCATTTCCAAGTGCCATGTCAGTCAACATCTGGCAACACGAAAATACCCCTGCATCAAACAAGTCAATTCGTCTTACGCCGCCGTCTCCGTCTACCTTTTCGTACTGGATCATGTCATCCACTTTTTCAATCGCCCGTACATTCTGTACGCAGTACTCAAAAGCATCCGAATGCAGGTAATAGAATTTCTTATTCTTTACTTTTACCTCAATATGTCGGAATCCCTCGGATTTTACATAGAAGTACTGTGGCTGATCTTGAATTTTAAATCCTGCTTTTTTCATTTTCAAGAAAAATTCTCGCCCGAATTTCTTATCGAATCCGACAATTTTGATTTTGAATCCCATCTTCTTCATGGAGATGAACCAGTTCACAATGTCATCTGGAAGTACCGTGGCTGTATTGCTCATCGTCAGCCATCCATCCTCTTCCCAGCCAAATAGTGGTATTCCATCCTCGTCACCTTTTTTAATTGCCGCCGCTCTCGGAAAGAACGCATGTGTGATACAGATATCCACATCTTTGTATGTTCCATAAATAGCGCCGGCTGTCAGATCGTGAAGTTTTGACAAGTCAGCGCCGCCATACCATGTAATCGGCAGTTTTGCCAATTCTTCCAGTGTCCAGTTGTATTCATCATCGGATGATCTGAACTCGTTAATGTCAAAGTATGCATTCAGAGCATTTGTAAAGATATTCAGAGTTTTATTCAGGTACTCCGCCCTTAACTGCGGTTCATTCATTGCCTGTGCTGCATCATCCAGCAACTCATCTACTGTAACAGTAACTCCAATTGACGGCGTACACATCTGTAGCACTTCCGGATCATCCAGTGTCGTGATTTCTCCTTTGCTATTCAGAACATTTCCCTCTTTATCCTGATCTGCTTTGCAAATAAAAATAAAATAGGAGTCATACGCCTTATCTGTAATTGTCCCGTTTAAAACTTCATGTAATGTTTTGATTCTGTTCGCAAGGAATCCGTCCGGAATATCACCCGCCGTAGAAATACCGATCAACAGTTTGTTTCTATATGCTTTCATGGCATTTTTCATCAAGATGTATTTTTTTGCGCCGGCTCTTTTCCAAGAATGCAGCTCGTCCAGAATCAGGCAGTTACAGTTTAAGGAGTCCAGCTTATCTTCTTGATTGGCAATCGCATACATTTCTGCGGTACCGTCGCCAAAATCAATACTAATGGAATGCTCTTGATTGTTGTCTCGGATTCTCAACTTATCAACATCTCCGCGCAAGGTTTCAACGTTATCCTTCAAAAATCCAAAACTTTCCATGGTCTGCTTTACAGAGTTCGCAACAATGTACGTCTTTGCTCCAGATCCTCTGTCTAGAACGCTTTTTGCTTCTGCAAGTGCAGCACTGAAAGATGTTTTCCCCTGTTTTCTTGGTAAAAAAATAAGCGCTTCGTTAAAACGCCTAATATCTGTTCCTTTTCGGAAAAATCCAAACAAATTTACACATACAAACTTCTGCCAGTCCGTCAATAACATTGGAGTGCCTTTAAAACTGACTCCATTCTTGTCCTCACCTTGTACGTGGTGGATAGTTCCCTCAATCAGATCAATCACAAAATCAAATTGATCGCTGCGAAAATCCAGATCATCACGCTCCAGATCTTTCAGAAATCTCTTGCACGCAAGCACTCTGTCTATATTTGCCAAGACTTTTTTACTTACGATATCCTCCGCATAACGCACAGCCGTATCGAAATGCGGACTGCTAATATGGGATAAGTCCATTTACTTTCCCTGTTGTTTTTCCAGTAATAATGCAAATGCAGATTTCTCTTTTTTCGGCTGTTCAATCTCCGCATTGTACGTTTTTGCATTTAACATCAGTCTGTCAGAATACGTTCCGATGTCTTTCCGTAGATTTTCGAGACTCACGAGAATAGGGCTTTTTTTACCCCCGCTTTTCTCCGTGTCCAAAATCACTTCATATCCGGAATCTTCGAACTGCTTACTTAAGACATTATACTGATAGATCATGTCTGCGTAGATCTCAATCACCTGTTTATACTGCACTTTATAGGTTCCCAGTTCTTTCATGTACTTGACTGTCCTGTCAATAATTGTTTGCCTTTGTGGTATATATCTCGCCATCTATTCTCACCTCCTTATCTGCCGGAAAATTTATTTTCACAAATCCGCTCTATTGGAAAGAGTCCTCTCTCCCGATTCTCCTGAGACATTTTTAATTCTCAAAAGGGAGGGGGGATACCTTGATCTCGCTCAACTTCAAGCTTATTCCTTCTTTTTTCTTTCATCAATTCCGATGTATAAATCGCAGATTCTTTTCTTTTCGTAACGATTTTTATAAAAATCTCTCCAAGTGGGGTTGATGTCACACTCCATTTATCATTAGCACCAACACCGATATCGACACACTTCTTTACTGCATCCCCCAATATCTCAGTTACTTCCGAGACGCTTCTATCTACTCGTCCACTCCACTCAAGTTCGTACATCTTGATTTCTTCCATGCTTCAAACTCCCTTCTTCTTTTCCTCTGCCAGTACAATCCAGCAGCTGTGACCTTACCTGTCTTCCTGTCGTGCATCCTGTCATGTTGTGCGGTGGACATGCCGATAAGATTCCAGTCCACAAGTGCAAGCTCTAGATACTCTTCCAGAGGATAGATATGGTGTACTGTCGTAGCTTCTGCGTATTTACCGTATCTCTTAGATTCTTGACATTGATAGTTATCACGCCTTAATATGTTTTCTCTTTTCTTTTTCCACTTTCGGCTTTCGTAAAACTTTCCCATGCTTCCTCCCTTTGATCAGTTTTCCACAGTCTTTGCGTCTCCATGTGTGCTCTGTGATAAAGCTGCCATCATTCTGTCTTACAAGATCTGTGCTGACATATTCTGTCTTACTATGCTTGCACAATATTTTTTAATAACTCCCATGCTTTTACTCCTTTGTAACATAATAAAAGCACCCATCTCTGGATGCTAAGAATTTAGGACTACTGCTGAAAGAATTAATAACGCCAACAAAAACCAAAATAACCAAATACACAATCAAAATTTATAAGAAAAGGAGGAACCTTGCAGTATCCCACAATCCGGACAACGGGAATCGAACCCGTGACACACAGCTTATAAGGCTGCCGCTCTAACCGACTGAGCTATGTCCGGTAGGATGCCTTTTATTGACACCCTTTACCCTATCCGCACTCGGGTACTGACACTAAATATAGATTGCTGAATCTATTTTTGTTTGTTTTGCAGATCTGCGGATATCTGCGTTTTGTGATATCACTCGTAGCACTTCCACGGCATTCCGGATTTTTAATATTTACCGTGATATGCTACTAAACCGTGTGCAGGGATCGAACCTGCTTGTCCCAACTGACCACGGCATAAAAGCACCGCCAGACGAGAAAGGGCAGAAGTCCGGCGGTGTTCCGAATGTTGTTTGGAAAGCTTTTGGAGTCTTTCTTCTAACTCCATGTTATACTATAAACTCCTAAAA
>SKEF01002529.1_pt1 | contig 13902 bp, 20 predicted proteins | sample 4826691 | NCBI WGS metagenome assembly SKEF01 (sample SAMN11008816, study PRJNA524170) | human gut metagenome | biome: Human fecal sample; material: Feces; isolation source: fecal sample from pouch patient p23, p27 | host: Homo sapiens | place: Israel: Tel-Aviv | collected 2016-08-24
CCCTGAATACAATCCAATCAGTAAAATTACCAATTTTCCTGTATTCAGGGGCATTATATTATTTCTCGTTTGGACACAAAGATTATCTGCTTATAATCAGTTTTTTATTCTTATTTGTAGTTTACGACTATACATATGTATGTCGTTTTTTATTGTAAATTCAAGGTTTTTACTATTAAATTTCCTGGGAAGTGATAGTTAAAAGTGATAGTTGTATTTTCTCTAAACACCACAAAACACTCTAATCCCATCAAATAAAGACTTCTTTCCCAGACATTTGAGTTATGAATTTGTGGTGATTCTCCGGTGTACAATAATACTCTTTTCCGATCTTGACAGCGAATTTACATACCATCATATGCTTGAGAATCTGCAATGCCTTGTTGCTCTGGCAGTGATAGGCTTTCATTATTTCATCTTTTCCCATAAGACTCGTCTCATTACGTTTCAGCTTATCAACCAGTCCATCAATCACATTATCTTTCTCAGCAATCACACCAAGAAGCTCCACGTTGTTCATATCCTCATATCTCTTTTCTTCCATTTCTTTTTACCCTATTGCGTTTCAATTACCTCCAATCGAAACCGCTTACCTTTCTTTTTTAATGCTATATGAAAGTCTGCGGTAAACGTCTTTCCCATTTTCAAGACGCTTTTTAAGTTTTTTCGTTATCTTATGACTTTATGATAGCATTATAAGATCCAATAATCAATAGTTTGAAAGTTGTGTTTTTTAAAAACTTTTGTCTCAATTTTCCGCCAAATTTGTGCATCTTTTTTTAGAATCGCTTCCTTATTTAATAGGGGCACAAATTAATGAAAAAGTTCTTTTATTAACTCCAGACAATCCTGAAAACCCTGTTTATATGATTTGGCTTCTGTTACTGCTGCCAGTTGAAAGATTGTGTCCTCACATGGCTTTTCAAAAGCCTTTCTCATAGCTTCTTGCATTTCCGTGTCTGTATCTGGCATACCGCACCGTCTATCGAACATAGAATTTATGATTCTGTTTTTTATGTTTTCCAACGTCCTCACCTCTTTATTGCTTCAAGTTCTTTTACAAGCTCCAATGCAGTCCTAAATCCAATCGAAAAAGCCTGTTTCTCTGCGTTCTCCACCGCTTCAAGCACTTCTTTTGATATGGATTCCGGCAGCAGTCGCGCCATATTTGCCCTTTCTTCTGGTGTGCGCTCACTCTGCCAGAGAGAAAATAAAACGCTTAAAATCTCCATGCACTCACCCCCCTAGTAGCTTGTTAAAAAATAGTGTGCCAAAAGCACGAAAAAGGGAACGACCAAGATAAAAAATAAAACCACTCCATAAAGAAAATCGTTGAATTTGCGGCGAAAATACCTTTTTACCTGTATCCGGTGCAAAACCTCCCACTCACCATAGGTGAGCATTTTGTTTTTCTGTTGGTTGCTCATGCTATACCCTCACTTTCCGGAATCACTTCGCATTGATCCATGAAATTTTTGTAACCTATGTACCAATCTTCTATCTGTTTACATGATTTTTCTTTACTCTGGGGCAGCTTTTTGTGGCTTTCCGCCCATTGCTCATAAATAGAATTTTGCTCTTGCTTTGCTTCTTCAAGCTCAAGTTTATAATCCTCACCGTCTGCAAGCCACTCATTGTAGGCTTCAATGTCTGACGCAATATCAAGATAATATTCAATTTCACCGGATTTCAACAAATACCGCAAAAAAGTATCTTCTTCACCCATTCCATAATAACAGCGGTCATAATACCGCCGGGCAAGACTACATTCATCTGATCCGTGGCTTGACTTACCATATACCAAATCATTTATGAAACTTTCAAGAACTTCAGTTAAATTCGTGCTATCTGCTGCCAGTCTGTACAGCACGTCTTTTAAATTGTCCTCGTACAGTTCCAGATTTAAAGTTACTTTCACTTTACGATTTTCCATTGATGTTCCTCCTCTCCATATAGATCATGTTTTACTCTTTGCGAAAAATAAATGTCACAAGTAGATACAGCATTATAAAGCGTTGTTATTAAATAACTGCGTAAATCATTGATTTCCCCGGTAAATTCAGCAAATACCAGCTTTACATATTCGATATGCTTAGAACGTATTTTTCTAAAACGTTCCTTTACAATTTTTGCTTTCTGGTTACATTGATTTACTCTTATTATGGTATCATCTGGCAAATTAAGCACATCAACCATCAACACAACAAGATTTTCTATAAAATCATCTTTCATTTCTGGGATATATTCAATCTGAGCCATCACATCGCACTCTGATATGATTTGATTTGATAAAGTATTATTGCTTATAATATTATTGTTTAAAGTATTACTTATATAGCCCCCCTTTCGCATACCTTCATTTTGCACATCTTCCTTTTCCACACCTTCAAAATGGGGGTGTGGGGTGTCGAAATTTCCCACACCTCCTTTTTGGGGGTATGGCTTTTTTTCTGGAACATCAAGCAACTCATACTCATAGAAAAACCTATTATTCTCGTCTTTTAGTTTGTACTGCACCAAATACCCAGCGGTTTTCAGCTCTTCCCATGCCCTGTTAAAGGCTTTTTCACCTTCCATGCACTTACTCTGTAAGAAACTTTTATAAATCGTAAAATTTTCTAGTGTTACATAGCTTTGGATTAGCGCAAAAAGACCTTTACTTCTCAATGAAACACTGTCATCTCGCAGTATATGGTTGGAAACCATAGCAAAACTTTCTTTTCGTTTCCTAAATGCTCCGTTTTTTCGTTCCACATATTTCACCACTCTTTCATATTTAGTTTATATTCACAAATTTATGTTTGCTTTCATATTTGATACGTACATTATCACGAACTTTTGTTATTGTCAATATGTTTTAGCAAATTTATATTCGTTTTCGTGTACTTTATGAACGTGATTGACAGTTTTTAGTTTGTGTGATAGACTCCTTACATAAGAAATTTCATTGCTATGGGGTGAATAGATGGAAAAAAGAAATTCATATATAAAATATTATAAACTGTTCGATTTGCTGGCACGCCGTGGCATGAAACGAACCGATTTAAAAAAACCACCTTTTTCTTTTAGTCCGGCAACTGTAGCAAAACTGGGACAGGGAGAAACGGTGACAACTGAGGTAATAAGTCGGCTCTGTCAATACCTCGAAGTTCAGCCCGGAGATTTGATGGAATTTGAACCACCAGCGAAAGAAGAAAAGTAAAAGAGAAGCTCTGCAAGCGATTTTCAGCGACCAAAAGCGTATAACTTACCTTTTGCCCCATAAAAATTGCTCTCAGGGCTTTTTTGTTCGGAGTTGATTTTGGAATGTGAGAATGAGATTGACCTCGATAGCGACTGGACAACCTCAGAAACCACGACAAAATGTAAACTATCCCGCGGTCATAGTGCGATGATACCGGGCAGCCATCGGCACGGGTGGGGTGGCACTGCGAACATAAAAATTTGAGATTCTGGACTATAACAGTATCAGCAATACATTGCGGCAAATCACAAGCCCCAGACAAGAAAAAAGCAAGGTTAAAAACCTTGCTTAAGCTGTCTTTTATATTTATAAAAAGTGTTCCTGGACAGTCCAGTGAGTGCCATACACTCCGCATCACTCAGCGATCCACCAAAGTCTTTACAATGGGCTTTTATGACTGCTTTCTTTTCAAGCGACTTTTTAGTAACAAGTTTTGCACCAGGCTTTTGTCCTATCTGCTTTCCGGCTAAACGCGCCGTTTCTATTCCCTCAGATGTTCTCTGGTGCAAGTCCTGTACTTCTTTCTCTGCTTGCTCAAATGCCTTTACGATCTGCTTCTCCGCCAAAAGTCTGATAACCTTATTTGTAGCTTCTATGTAAATATCAGCAATTTCATTTCCAGTCGCTCCAATCGTTTGCTCTATAGTGCTTCGGTAAATCTCGGTATTTATATAGCTTTCCTTCAGAAAGACAAGTGTAACGCCCCTCTGAAAAAGTTCCATATACAACTCCACACCCTCTACAGCATCACGTGACATTCTGGAAACAGAATCAAAAACAATCGTATCGCCATTTTTTACTGTTCTGTACAGCTTCGCCCACTCTTCACGCCCTTCTGTCTTTGTTCCTGTAAAAACTTCCTGAACAATCTTAACAGTTGGGTACTCCTTCGTAATGTTCCTAATCTGTCTTTCAATACTCTGTTTTGCCGTACTTATGCGGCAGTATCCGTACACTTTACACATAGCCTTGTCTCCTTTTCTTTGGTTGTTGTATTTAATCTGACCTTCGTTAAATTTGATATTTTAACTATACCCGTGTTATAGTCAAAAGTCAAGCAGTTTTAATACAAAATCCGTCAACGTTAGATTTAATACTAATATTAAAAGTATCAAAAGCAAGTCAAATGTATCGCATACGCAAGTTTTCCCGGAACACAAGAAAGCGGATCACGCAAGAAACCAACCAAAGGAAAAATGAAAAAGTGGCACAATCTGCACTCAATACTTCACTCTCAGCTCTTTTCTCTTTCCGGTGGGCTTTCTCCGCTTGTAGCAATACTTTCTTCTAGGCTTACTCTGGATCTCTGCCGTAATACTATGTGCTCTGCTGCCTACTCTCTCAACTCTTTATTCTTTGCTTGTGGTGGTTGTGGGTTTCTTAATAGGTGTAGATAAATCAAATAATTATTTGTGCTCTTTTATTATCCGAATATTTATTGTATTTTGTATTATTTATCTGATTATTTTATTGACTGTAGCTCTCAATTATGATATTATCATGCTGTAACTTAAACCATTATTTATATAAGGATTGAATACGCTATGACTTACTACTCTCATTACGAGCAATATCATGTAAATTTATCTAATTATTTCGCAGCAGTTAAACCTGAACTTGAAACGGATCTCGACTTTTTAAGCGTTGAATTACCAAGTGGCGACGTGCTTTGGTGCAACACTAAAGGTGATATCTCAGTGACAGAATCAGACTTGAAAACTCCAGCTTTTATCGAGTATATTGCAGGTGAGGACATTAAATCTCTGTATCGGTTATGCAAAGCTGAAAGCGTAATGTCGTAAACCTTCAGGATAAAACATATCATATGGTATGTTTTATTTCTATAAGATAAACCAAATAAATATTTTCTTATATCTGGCAGCAGTCGCCAAAATCACCGTTTCCGCGGAAGTTCGAGAGCCAGCTCGGTAATCCTCCAAAAATCCCCTATTCTTTATATATTGTGCACACTTTCTTGTTTTTATTTGTGTAATAAATTGCATATATTCCATAAATTTTCTCGCACTTCATGCATGATGTGCTAAATTTTTTTATGTTCGAGCAAGATTTTTGTAATATAGATTTATAAATTGTATACATTTTCCATCAAAAATCCAATTCTAACACTTAACTCTCCAGCCAACAAAAGAAAAACCAAATAAACAATTCACTCTATCTTGCCAGAAAAGCGTAAAAAAATAGGAGTGGCTTTTTACGGCACACTCCCTATATAGTTTATCGCATTAAGCCGCGGCAACACCGCTTCTTTCAGCACACCGACAGACAGAATAGCTTCAGCAAGTGGCGGTATTGTGAAATCTTTCCGGGCTTCAACTGAATGAATTACAATCTCATAATCGTAAAAGTTTTTGACAGCTACAAGGTCATTATTTTCGTACTTTTTTAAATCTTCCATTTTTTCTCCTACGCAAAAATATTATCAAAATCAAGGGCTTTTTCTTGCTTTTGTTCCTGTAATCCGGCAGATATCAGGCTATCATACTCCCTTTTGCTTAAGGGCTTTTCCTGCTGCCTTATAACTCCAAAAGTCCCGACACCACCGAAAACATTATCTGTATGCTCCTGAGTAAATGTGCAGTTTTCAGCAAAAACGTCATCAAATTCAGTGTTTTCGGAAATATTTCTTTCTTCCTCAAAAACGCTGTCAAACTCATTTCTTGCCATTTCAAAAGCTGTTACACGTGCCGCGTCATCTGCAGGTTTTACAGAAAGAATACAGTACCCGCTATAATCATAAATCATAGGCACACGACCTTGTTCTTTCCAACCACCGTCATAAATTATTTCCCCGTCGTTGTCTTTTGTTCCAACAAATTTGACGCTGCCGCGAAGAGTCTCACCATTATTAATTTGTTGCTCAATCATTTTACAAATTTGGGGTATCGTCCCTCATTGATATATCCGGTAGCACATAGGCATCTATGTGTTTCTCCGTCTATTTCAACATCTTCGATAGACCAATCATTAAATGCACCAACCTGTACAGAATCTTCGAAAACTGGCATATTCTTAATGTGACCAGTCAATCCGTGCCCATAAGGAATGTCCTTATTCTAAAATGAATATCTATATAAAAAAGGTGTATACTTTTGGAACACGATTTTCGCCTTTTTCTTTTTTTGCTGGCTGTAGAGTGCCGCCCGATAGTCTTATAAGCACTATAAACTTCTCCGGCACGATATCATAAATTTCATGTAGGATCTTTTGTTTATCTTCTGGAACTCCGATAAATATCGCATTTCAGAATTTTTATTTATGCCACGAATCGCCATAAGTGGCAGAGCACACGATAGTGTGTGATATTATTCTTGACACTATCGTGTCGCTATGTCCTTTCTATCGAAAGTCCATATATATTTGTTCCAAAATCATACGCCTTTCTTAACTATTCAGAAATTTGCATTTTTTTGGAACATCTATATCTTTTCAATCATCCAATATGTCTTTTTGAAGTATTCAGATTTTCTTGAAAGTTCTCTCCTGGATTCAATTACATACTGATATTGACAGTCTTGAAGTTTCCCATTCAAAGTATTGATTCCCATTGTGCGATCATGTAGCCCCAGAATATCCTTAAATCGGTTCTTCAATTCCTTTTGCTGTTCTTTGAACAACTTTTTTCCTTCAATCTCTTTAAGATAGTCCAGGAAAATATCATGGCTTTGTGTATATATCTTTAGCTCTGCTCTTTTCCCTGATAGCTCCGATCCAAGGCGGTCAAACAATACCTTTTCATAACTGGAATCTTTCATCTCTAGTGTAGTCGAATAATCCAACCGATACTTCCGTAATGCCATTTCGTTAATTTTTAATTCCTCATTCCCGAAATCGCAATAGAATATCTTATTTTCACGGGCGATACGTCGCGCGTCTAAATTTAGAGTACACATAGTTTTTATGAATTGTTCTTTGTTATCTAAGTATTGTTCTACTGCTTCAAGTTGCTTTCCGTCCATTCGATTGAAGTTATTTATCGCTCTACCATCATAGATTCTGAAGTAAAAGCGGCATGTATCAAGGCTATCTATGGGACGTTTTCGCCCTATAGCTTGAAGCATACAGTCAATATCAAAGATTTCCGAAATTATATGCTTTACTGCATCATCTTTTATATCAATGCCATTATCCAAAATCTTAGTAGTAAACAAAATTCTTTTAGAGAATTTGCATTCTTTGACTGCTGCCCGGTTTACAAAATCACATTTTTGTCCTTTAGCGCATAAATATTCTGCATCAGTTCCGTAAATTTCGTGCATTTCTTCAAGCCTCTTTATGGAATTGACGAATACCAATATTTTTTCTTCATCGTCTGCACTCAATATGTAGTCAATTAAATCTTGCAGTTGATCCTTTTTGTATGTAAATACTCGTTCAACATATGAATAACTTTTTTCAATTTTAAAAATATGATCCGGCTCAACCTTTCCGTTAGCTTCCAATTCGCTAAAAAAGCTATCTGCTGTAGCAGACATGAGAATCACAACACTTTGCGTTTGACTCATTACATATTGATATGCTATATCCGTGTAACTATTGAATTTCGCGTCTGTCCAGAAATAATGACATTCATCTGAAACAATCAGATCATATTTCGGTAAATTTTTCTTTTTTCTTAATTTCGCCTGTAATCTTTGATACGTCCATACAGTAACCAAGGGATAGCGGTTTATTTGCGGCTTAACCTGAGATTCTAACTTTTCCCGGTTACATAAATATAAAATCCGCTTATTCTGACTTACATAGCATGGTATCAGCACATTTATGACAAAATGCGATTTTCCACAGCCAGTTCCCCCATTTAAAATTACAAGACAGTCTTTCCATGTAGTATATAATTCGCCGATTATATCGGACATATAAATATTTGAACCCAACATATGAACTATCTCCTTTATCTTTCCTGATTATTGGTATAATCTGTAATAGCTTCCATCAGCTCCGGCGATTCAAAGAAGAAAAATAAATTCTTTTCTGGATTTTTATAATCTTTCCTTGATTCTGCCAGGACAAAGCCACGCATCAAGAGATAGCCTGCCAGTCTTTGTGAAAAAATCGCTTTACATTTAATTTTCTTTTCATTCATTTTCAATCTCTCCTAAAATTTGTACAGTTTTATACATTTATACGCAAAAAAAGCACTTGAAAAAGAAGTGCTGTATTACACTTCTAAATCAAATGCTTTGCTGTAAATGCCTAACAACTAGGCACATAAATCATTATTTAGTTTTTCGTTTGATTGTGATTAATATATCACACATTATCGTTTTGTCAAGTGTTCTGAAGGATTCCATGTATAAGATATTCCTAGCTTCGCCATGATTGTTCTCAACGCAGATATTTCAAAAATGCGCGTGGATTTATCGCAGTGCTCTATCAAGAGTGGCGCAATCCACTGTATTTCGCGGTCAGTCAGTTCCACCTGCATTTTCTTCCTCTTTCTCCTGCAAAAGAATTAAGTAATTGATAATTGCATAACTTTTGTAAATTACTTGTTTTTCAATAATTATTTTTATTTAACACCTCACAAAGTTTATAACTTCGTTGAAAAATAAAATAGTTATCCACACTAATTATATTTTTCGTTTCGCAATTACCTAATAAATTGTAATTCCAAGCAAAAAATCCCCAGAATGCCGTATTTATGGTAATTCCAGTTACTTTAAATAAATTAATTGACTTGTCCACAAACCTTTGTGTCTCTCTTTTTCATAAATTATAAATTTTAGAAAATATCTCGGAAATGCCGTGTTTATCGTGCTTTGAAAATTTTCAGATAATTTAATTGAAAACGTCTGAACACCTGAAAAACAAACGCGGAAATGCCTTAAATATCGTTATTCAGCATTATATAATTTAAAAAGTTGCTGTCCCACTTCCCTACCGGATTAGTCTTTGGTTTCCTGTTTCCTGCTGCCACTTCTTTTAATTGTTATATTTATTCTACAGCTCTTATGTCTAATTTAAGTGTGGTTTTGACTTTATGTAAAAAAAGTTTACGTTCAACGTCTTAAAGTGGCTATATGGAGCAAATACGCGTTCTCAGGGGCATTGTGGCACGTTAAAGATAAGATTTTCAAAGAAAAAAGCCCTCAAATTGAGAGCTTCATCCTTACGGTGTCCAAGAATGACCACATTTAGCACATCTGTTTACAGTTTTATTTGATCCCAAAAATCCAGTCAAAATAGAAAATCCTCTTTGACCTGTTGTGATTTGTGTAGATCCACAACGAGGACAACAAACAGGTGAATTTTTGTTTAGGTTTTTATCAATAAATTCTATCATTTGTGTATTTATGGAATCATTAAACGTATCTTTGAATATCTCGCCTTTAACATTATTGTCTTTCAGATATTCAATGAATACTTCTACTTTTTGAAGCGGAATGCCAGACGCAACAATATCACTATATTCTATTTGAGTCGTAGATTGATTGAGTAATCGCGCATTCATTAATAGCGTTCTTGTGTATTGTGAAGCACTTTCTGTATCAAGTATTTTTATACCAAAATATTGATATTTTGAACTGTCAGGATTTATTTCTGGTGGGATATTGCATTTTTCAGTTTTAAGTGAAACATACGCCCCCACTTCTGATAATGCGTCTTTGATTTGTTTTGCAGTATCATATGATAAAGTTTCTTTAATGATAGAAGGTAGTGAATTTACAATTTCTTCTGCTTTGCTTGAAGTGAAATTGCACATATCTTCTAGTTCCTCAATAATTCGTATTTTATTAATTCCAGGATCAGTCATTATTATTTTGTATTTTTCTGTAATAGGTGGTGCTGTATAAATTTCGTATTTGGTATCATCTATTTTGGAATTTTGGGAAACAATTTCATCCAATGGAAAACCGCAATGAATACATTGTTTAGATTTATTTGATATTTCTCTCCCACACTCAGGACATTTGATTAGTGCCATACTGTTCTTCCCTTCTTTCTGAATTAAATAACTTGCTGTTTCTTACCATTTATGTTTACATTTCAAACACTCATATTGCTTTCCAATTTTTCCAGAAGCAATTCCAACTGCAGCAACAGAAATCATCCTACTTGCAGTAGTGATTCGTTTGGTATTTCTACTTTTGCATACCGGACATATCGGATGGTCATACTCCCACTGTTCATTTTCCCTTTCTTGCTCTTTTCTTTTTCTTTCTTGCTCTTTTAGTATTCCATCGTACATTACCTTATAGCTGCCTGCATATTTACTTTCAAGAAATCCTTCTATATCTTTCTTCACCATTTTCTTTGCCTTAACATCATTTACAACTGCCCCGACCAAAATAACTAGCAAAATGCCTACTACTATAGTCATTACATTTAAAAAGGTTATATCAAAACAACTGTCATAACATAAATAGAACAAAAAACAAAATAAAGCCCCAAGTATAACAATAGAAATACTTACATTGAAAATAGATTTATTATACATTTCTGTTGCTTGTTCCTGAATCTTAATTAATTCTTTTTCTTCATTTGCCATTTTCTCTCCCCCAATGTATACATATGTAACTGTTTTAAAGTACACTATTTTACTACTTATATTGTAATATAGAACACCATTTTTGTACATAATAAAAGTAAACTATTTTATTACAAAGGTGGTGAAATAGTGGATTTTGGAACTAAATTGAAAGAATTAAGAGCAGAATCTGGATTAACTCAAAAACAACTAGCCGATCAACTTGGTGTAAGTAAATCTGTAGTGTCATTTTACGAGCGGCAAGAAAGAGTTCCCTCACCTGACGTACTACGCAAATTAGCATATGTATTTCGCGTGAGTAGTGATTACCTTTTAGATCTTGACAAGGTTAAGCGATTAGATTTGTCTGGATTGACTGATGATGACATTCAACTCGTGTCAATGTTAGCAGACGCTCTACGAAGAAAAAATATGTCAAAATAAAATTTGTGTTTTATAGAAAATCAAAATTAAATTTAAAATTTTTCTTTACAAATTTCAAAAATATGATATAATATAATCAAGTACAGAGCTTAACAGCTTGACATTGTGGGTGTTCAGTGTTATCTGACCCGGACTGTATGGTTTTATTGGGTATTGTAGAACCTACTAAGAGGGGAAATCTTAGTCAGCACCAAAATACAAGTATATTTGCCCTCATCTATAATCATAGGTGAGGGTTTTCTTATAGGGGAAATAAAATGGCTCAAGATTATACAAAAGAAGATTTAATTAATAATAATAGACTTTTCGCTAATAGACTCCGGACGCGTGTACTCCAAGATTTCTATACGCAATATTTAACACCCCAAGCCTATATTTATGTATTAAATAACGGTGAAATTATTCATCTTCTATTTGATAATGATCAATTTTGCCATTTATTAGGATTTTCATATTTTCAGTATAACGGAATCGCCGGGTGGAGTTCATTAAAGGCTAAGAATATTTTAATTTCTAATTTACATGATATTTCCAATCATAAAAGAGAAGAAATACGCATAACAAATTTTCCTAAAATTCTACATATTTTAAATAATCCCACAGTGTATTTATATAAAAACAACAATCTGCGGTACAAGTCAGATTATTTTGCTGTTTGGAATGACGGAAAAAGATATTACAAATTAGGCATTGGCACGACTTCTAACGGTGTTAATTATCCCGAAACTTTTCAGGTTTCTTTAATGTCTTCACCAGACAACCAAGAAATAGACCCGAATAAACTTCTAACAATAAATAGTCAATTTATTATGCCTAAAGAAACCTTTAAAAATTTGTATTATCCTAATCATATGATTATTCAAAATCAAGAAAAGCGCATACAAGAATTAACTACTCAATTAAAAGAATTTAAAACATTAGAATGGGAACTTATAGTGAATGCTTCTACCAACTAGTATAAAAGAGGATGTTCAATCATCCTCTTTTTTATTATTCTATTTCAAAGTCTATTCTTTACCAAAAATCGCCTTTAACTTCTGGTACATCTCATACATTTCTTTTATTTCTTCTGGCGACATTCCTTTTAATTCGTCTGGAATTTCCTGTTTTTCTTTTTTGTAGTCTGGCAGCAGTGCTTGAGATACAGTTGTAACACTTTTTAAACCTTCCTCTGTAGCATGAGTATATACATTCTCGGTTTTAATTGCTGTATGCCCCATCATAAGTGCAGTATTAACCACATTTGCACCCCGGGCACTATTCGCTATACTATCTGCCGTATGGCGTAATGAATGCAAGCACAATCCTCTTGGCGTTCCAGTCTTGCTCACTCTCACATCTCGATCAATTCCCAACTTATCACATAAGGTTTTAAAACCAACTTCCATAGTGGCACTGGAACGACGCTTTCCAGTCAAGAAAACTGGATATAACAAATCTTCCGGATTATTCCTACAATGTAACTTTGTCTGCTCCTGCATATACTTCGCACATTCTACAGCCAACTCAGAAAGCATAACAAAACGTTCTTTCTTATTCTTCGGCACTTTTACATATTGCTCAACGCCTGCTGAATGATCTTTGTCATCTTTGAACCGTATAGAACGTGTCTCTACAATATCAATTCTACCCTTTTCAAGATCAACGTTACTATTTCGCAGACTAGCAAACTCACTTACTCGTAAGCCCGTCTCAAGCAGAAAAAGAACAACCACCGGATATTGTCCCAAATTATTCTTATATGCGTAATAGAACTTTTGAATATCTTCCGGTGTAAATACTTTCTTTTGCTTCTTCAAATCTTCGTCGCGTTTCCGATCATACCCATCAGCAACCTCTTTCTTTAAAGTTGCTTGTCTTGCGTAATTTTCTTTTAGAATGGATTTAGTCATCAACCAGTCGCAACAGCGCACACAAAGCTGTCTCGGAAAAGAACAGGTTTTTCGAGATTTTTTCATTAAAATTTCGTCATAATAATTTTGAAATTCAATTTTATTTAACATTGGTAATTGTAAATTTGAAATAGGATAATTATAAAAATTATTCTTCATTGCCGATATATATGAGTGATAGCCACTGGCTGTAATAGTTCCTCTCACTTCTTCCTCAATATACTCTGTCATATACTGCCCGAAAGTTTTTTTCTTATCTATCTTTTGGTCATATCCTGCTTCTATAGCCTTTTCCCATTGTTCTACTGCCAGCTTACACGCTTCAACCGCTTCATCTTCTGTCTTTCCAATTCGCTTGATTCGTTTCGGATTACCCGTCTTAGGATTCGAATATTTAGCTTGTATAATACACTCCCACTTTCCAGTTGCGTCTATATAACGTGTGCTACCTTCTCTATCCGCTTTTCTTTTAGCCGCCATAATTCCCCTTTCTCGCTTTTCAAGTGATGGTTCCTGTCAACTATCACTTTTTAAAAGTGATAGTTATTTTTTATCAAAAAGTGATATTAAAAGTGATAGTAAGGAAATTATAAAACGCCCCCAAACACAATTCAATTAGTAAATACTACCAATTTTTATTGCATTTGGAGGCGTTTAGTTATTTCTCGTTTGGACACATTTAACAATAATTGTTATTTATTTATAATTTACGATCTTTCCGAAATCAGCTTTCAGAGAAGCACCACCTACAAGGCCGCCATCGATATCGTTCTGAACGAATAAGTCAGGTGCTGTTGCAGGATTTACAGATCCGCCATACTGGATACGGATTG
>SKEF01002546.1_pt1 | contig 13838 bp, 10 predicted proteins | sample 4826691 | NCBI WGS metagenome assembly SKEF01 (sample SAMN11008816, study PRJNA524170) | human gut metagenome | biome: Human fecal sample; material: Feces; isolation source: fecal sample from pouch patient p23, p27 | host: Homo sapiens | place: Israel: Tel-Aviv | collected 2016-08-24
CGGCCACGGAAATGTAGTAGCGCACGGCGTCCACAGGGTAACGGGCGAGAATATCCTTCACATAAATGACAATGCCGCGGGAAGACGAGAACTTCTTGCCTTCCATGGTCATGAACTCAGAAGCCACAACCTGCTCCGGCATGTTCAACGGGCCAAGCTTGCCCGTTTCGCCGCCCTTGGATCCCTGACCGTTGTAGCCGAGCATTTCGGACGGCCAGATCTGGGAGTGGAACGTGATGTTGTCTTTGCCCATGAAGTAGTAGCCCGGGGTTTCCGGATCGTTCCACCATGCACGCCACGCTTCCGGATCGCCCTTGCGGCGAGCCCATTCGATGGATGCCGACAGGTAGCCGATCACGGCGTCGAACCACACGTACAGCTTCTTGTTCGGATTGTCAATCCAGCCGGCAACCGGAACAGGAATACCCCAGTCGATGTCACGCGTGATGGCACGCGGCTTGACTTCCTTGAACAAACCGATGGAGAAGTTGATGACGTTGGTACGCCAGCCTTCGCGGGTCTTCAGCCATGCGAGATTGGCTTCGGCGAGCGCCGGCAGGTCGAGGAAGAAGTGTTCGGTTTCCTCAAAACGCGGGGTTTCGCCGTTGATCTTGGAAACGGGGTTGAGCAGCTCGTCTGGGTCGAGTTCGTTGCCGCAGGCGTCGCACTGGTCGCCGCGGGCGCCGTCGGCACCGCAGATCGGGCAGGTGCCTTCGATGTAACGATCAGGCAGGGTGCGGCCAGTGGACGGCGAGATGGCGACCTTCTGGGTGCCCTTGTAGATGTAGCCGTTGGCAAGGCACTGCTTGAACAGTTCCTGCACCACCTGCTCGTGGTTACCGGTGGTGGTGCGCGTGAATAGGTCATAGCTCAGGCCAAGATCGCACAGATCCTTGGCGATCACGCGGTTGTAACGGTTGGCGAGCTCCTGTGCGCTGACGCCTTCCTTGTCGGCTTCTACCAGAATCGGGGTGCCGTGCTCGTCGGTGCCAGACACCATCAGCACGTCATTGCCCTTCATGCGCTCGTAGCGCGCGTACACGTCGGAGGGCACGCCGAAGCCGGCGACGTGACCGATATGACGGGGGCCGTTAGCATACGGCCAAGCAACATTCACCAAAATATGACTCATGGTGCCTGATTATACAAACCGCCATATCCCGCATTTTCAATGTATTTCGGTAGTCGGTTTTTTATTGGAGGACTGACGCGCGATCGTTGTTTTCGATTGTTTGAATATCTGCCGATTTATTCACATTGTTGCATTGCGCGACAATCATTTTCCACATATCCACAGATTTTCGGGGAAAGTGGCGAGGAAGGAATCGAATCCGCTACTGTACCGCCATGGACACTTCACCACCCCTTCTGGGCAACGCCGACCTTCCGGGACCGATGTGCCTGAACCTGTTGGCCTCATCTGGCGCGCTGTGCAAGCTCGACAGCGCGAACGCCTACTCAAGCCATGATTCGGACACGTTGTACGGGCGGGCATGCATCATCGCAACACTATTGCCAAGCCGTTCCGTGGCATGTGCGCGCACCGCCGCATGGGTCTGGCTGGGAGGCACGTTCCCCGACTCCATAGACATCATCGCGAAAGCCCACTACAGAACACTGCGATACGGGCGGAAAATCAACGTTTTCAATCGCGTCGCACCATCTGAGCACACCATTAAGGTCGGTCCGATCACCGTGACCACACCCGTTCGCACCGCATGTGATCTGGCGCTGAACTGCGTCCCCGCAACAGAATCGAAGGTTTCTGAAATCATCTGCATGCTTATGCAGGAATTTCATTTTCGTTCCAACGATTGCATGCAAATCATGGAAGATGCGAAGCATATTCGCAACGCTCCGCAGGCACGGAATTACATTCTTGCGATTGACGGCAGCAGCTACGAACACGGGAACCGTAAGGATTGCGAAGACCGTAAGAACCGTAAGGATGCCGAATATGTGCGCGGCGCATAGCAGGCATAAGGCGCACGGCAGGCGCAAAGTACCGCCATACCAGCCCAAGCCACGACCGAAACCGCTGATCGAGCCGCCATCTCCCCCGATTTTGTTGACGCCGCTGGTGGCATGCAGTCCCGGCACTGCGCAGGACGTGCTCTGGCATATCGCGGAATACGCGCCTCGACTGCGCAAATGGCTGATTGCCAATCCTTCCGCAACACCTGCGATGCTGGAATATCTTGCGCAAGTCGGCGGACCGGATGTGGCACGTTCCCTGCAAATACTGCTGAAATCGTTGGAATCGCGCGCATTAGATGCGATTGCGCATGATGGTTAAAGGAGCACGATCGCAAGCGATTGCAACGCAATAGCGCAATCGAGGTACGCAACGGGCAATCGCGCGGCAAGCGATCGTGTGGCAAGCGATCGCCAAACGGCAGACAATGCGAAAAGCTTACTCTTTCATGGCAAGAACCGTGTTGTAGACCTGCTTGCGATTGGCGAGCGAGCCGTCCGCAAGGGGGTGCTCGGCAATGACTTGCGAAATCGCGTCTTTGATGCGCAGATTGTCTTCCCGCGCACGGTCGATCGACAGTACCGCCAAGTCTTCTATGCTCAGCGACGCGGGGACCGCGGCATCGGCCTCTTCTTCGGAAGCGCCGGCGACGACCAACACCATTTCACCGCGCGGAGGCTCGTCGATCACACTTTGGCGAATCTGCGCGATGGTTCCGCGGCGAATCTGCTCGAAATCCTTGGTAAGTTCGCGGCAAAGCGCCATCTTGCGGTTCGGACCGAACACGTCAAGCAGGTCGGCCATAGCCTCGTCGATACGATGCAACGTCTCGTAAAACACAATGGTGCGGCGCTCCGAACGCAACGTGCGCAAGTATTGCACGCGTTCGGAATGCTTGCGCGGCAGGAATCCTTCATAACAGAAACGGTCTGTCGGCAGACCTGACAGGCACAGCGCGTCCAGTACGGCGGACGGGCCGGGGGCGCAGGTGACGGGCAGGCCGCGTTCGATGGCGCGACGCACGATCGCCAAGCCTGGATCGTTGATGGTCGGCATGCCCGCGTCGGACACGACCAGCACGGTCGCACCGGTTTCCACCTGGTCAAGCAGGCCATCGGACTTGTCTCGCTCGTTATGATCGTGGTAGGCCACCACGCGGCCGTTCACATGCACGCCGAGACGGTTGGCGAGCGCATAGAGGCGGCGGGTGTCTTCGGCTGCGACGATGTCGGCGCGCTCCAGCAGCGCAATGAGGCGTGCGGATGCGTCGGCAGTATTGCCGATCGGCGTGGCCGCCAGCACGACCGTGCCGTGCGGAATGTTGGCTCCGCTCACGAGAGCGTCAAGTCCCACATCGCCGTCTGCGTTTTCATCTTCACGTTCGCGCTTGTCTTCGCATTCGCGCTCATTCATGCGTTCCATGCCTTCAGCCTATCCAACACAAAGGAAAATGAACTGCCTCCCACTTTCTGTTGCTCCAAAAAATGGGAGGCAGTTCATTTGAAAATCTGCCCTTTTTAAATCGTGCGGCCACCAAGGCAAAATCTCCCAGTCGTGCAACACAGCCACCCAAAACCAGCCATCAAAAGAAACAAATGCCGACCACAGTTGACACTTTGCGCCTGTTTGTGCAGATTTGCCACCCGTCGGGCGTTACTAGGCGCTGCATTAGCAGGGCGCTGGTAGGCTAACATTGGTTCCGCAAGCGTGCGGAAGTTCAGGCCAACCACCAAAGGCAGCCTGAACCACGTAATTTTGAACGTTTAGATGTAAGGTACTCACAGAGAGCATTCCATGGGAATTATCAACTTCTTCATTAACCTGCTCAAGGATCCACGCACCGCAATCGCCGGCTGGATTTCCATGGGCGTCGCCCCCACACTTGGTTTCATCTTCCTGATCGTGTTCGTCGAAACCGGCATCGTGTTCTTCCCGTTCCTACCGGGCGACTCACTACTGTTCGCCGCCGGCTTCTTCGCCGCGCCCGACGCCCAGACCGGCGTTTCCGCGCTGCCGCTGTTCGCGCTGCTGCCCGTGGTGTGGTGCGCTCCGATCATCGGCGACCAGTGCAACTACTGGATCGGCCACTTCTTCGGCCGTCGCATCATCGAATCCGGCAAAGTCAAGGCCATGACCCCCGAACGCCTCGCCAAAACCGAAGGCATGATCGAAAAGTGGGGCCCACTCGCCGTGTTTCTCGGCCGTTTCTTCCCGTTCATCCGCACGTTCATGCCGTTCATTTCCGGCATTTCCGGCATGCGTTGGAGCCGTTTCACCCCGTTCTCCGTACTCGGCGGCCTGTGCTGGTCCACCCTGTTCACGCTGCTCGGTTACTTCTTCGGCGGCATTCCGGCCGTACAAAAGCATTTCGAACTGGTCATCATTGCGATTCTCGTACTGTCGCTGATTCCTACGATCGTCGGCCTGCTCAAGGCTAAGTTCGGCAAGAAGAAAGCTTCCACCGAAACCGTAGAAGCCTGATCTTTCGTTTCTCTCCTTTTCTGGGTGAAAATGGCGTCTTTCGATCATTCGGAAGACGCCATTTTCGTATGCTTTTCATAGGAATCATGACAACACGCGACCATCAGGAATTGCATTAGTACAGACCTCGTACTAGAATCACGAGAGTTGTCTTAAGACATGGGGCCGTAGCTCAGTTGGTAGAGCGCTTCGTTCGCATCGAAGAGGTCGCGGTTTCGACTACCGTCGGCTCCACTAAGCCCGCTGCATTCATTCCACCGCAGCGGGCTTTTTCTTTACCCATGTATGATCCATACATGCTGGTCACCAACCAGCCAATCCTCGCCAAGCACCCCCGAACTCATATATCTGCCATATATAAGCGAGATAGGGGCGCAAATTTAGGCTTGAGACGCGCGCCGGCGTACGAATGCGTCAAGCGAGGCCGCGTCGATGCCCTCATACCCCTTAATCGAGGCGAACTGCGGGCCGTTGGAATTGTCAATCTGCATGAATCCGGTCTGACCAATCGTCGTCGCACCGGAAGCGACCGCCGAACGCAAACCAGACATGGAATCTTCGACCGCAATGCAGTACTTCATATCTTCCGGAGCAATGCCCAAGCGGCGGCCAGCCTCCAAATACGGAGCCGGAGACGGCTTCTTCTCAACATCGTCGTCGCCGCACACGTAGCCCGCGAATGCACCGGCCGGAGCCTGCGCAACCAGATTCTCCGCAAGATGACGCGGCGACGTGGTGACCAGCATTGAAGGGACACCCGCATCACGCAACGCAACAAGCACATCTTCCACGCCTTCGATCCATGGAATGCGTTCGAATTCCTTCTGGGCTACATAATCGATCATGCCTTGGCCAATCTCCTCGATCGACAGCTGGCAACCATGCTCCACCATACGGCGAGCCACATCCGGAACCGGCGTACCCGAACCTTGCCAGGCAAGCTCCTCATCCCAATACCCGCCATGCGCGGCTGCGATTTTCATCTCCCCCTCATGCCAGTACGGTTCGGAATCGATCAGAGTGCCGTCCATATCCCAAAACACAGCCTTAACCATCAGGTTCGACTCGGTCATGATGTTCCTTCCTTACGACCGTCGGACTCGGAGCACCGGATTTGCGTGCAGTGCCGTCCATCGCGATTTCCACTGCCATTTCAGCAGAGCGGCAAGACGGCAAATTTGCAAACAGATGCAACGTTTGCAAACGTTGCAGCACAACAACAAGCGAAACAACAAACAAGGCAGCAGCACAACGGCAAACGAAAAGCGCCCGGACGTTCTTCCATCCGAGCGCTTCCCACATCAACGCAATAACTCACGTCTGCGAAATCATCCGTTTCATGTACTACGGGCAACCCCCATTGCCGCAACCCATGACATTCGAAAAAATCGCTTCTATCGGAAGATTCGAAATCTACTCTCCCTGATTCTCCTTGTTTTCCCCAGCGGCTTCCGCGGCCTTTTCCGCATTTTCCGCCTTCCAGCGGGCGATGCAACGTTCCACGCGCTTGTAGCCGATGATCTTCGGATCAAGCCCTGCCTCGCGGAAGATCGCGGCAGGCGAGCCACCTTCGGCATACCTGCGCATGCAGTCATCACGAAACTCCTTGGAGTAGCAAATACGATATTGGGTGACCGATTCCACGGCATCCAGAGACCCGAGATACTTACGGGTCTTAGCGGTGAACGCAACTCTTGGCACTGTACGCTCCTAACCTTTCCTGTTCTCGCCGCATATCTTACCCCCCCCCCATGATTTCTCATAGAAAAGAAGACCCATCTTTCACCGAAGCACCTTACTGAACGGAAGAATGACAGTTAGAACGCGGATACTCGACATTATTTCCCACAACGACGACATCGTCACAGAAAGCAATGCATTTGGCAAAACTATATAACAAAACAGGCGCATCTGTTGCAAGATGTGCCTGTTTTTAAATATTTTCAGTATTTTTTCCGAAAATCAGTCAATCCCCCAAAGCACGATTGACCTGGAAACGGGATCTGAAGCGGGTTTGCTCCTCCGAACACCCTCGTTTTCGCGCGCGGCACCTCCATTGGGCGTGTCGTACGCGTCGGCCGCGACACGCGCGGATTCCAAGGACTCACGCGACGGCAGCTGCCGGGCATTGACTTGAATCTGCCTACGCCACATGCGGGCACGGCGGGAACGTTCGATCTCCACAATGTCGCCGTCTGTATCGGCTGCGAACACGCTGGAACCGGCCGGCTTGCGCAAACGCTCGATCTGGCGGCGCAGCTCGCGGTTCTCCTCCTCCAAGGAAAGAATCCGCGCGATGCCGGCCAGATTGATGCCCTCTTCCTGGCTCAGCTGCTGCGCTTTCGCAAGGCGGGCGATATCTCGCAGCGAGTAGCGGCGGGCACCGCCATCCGTGCGCTGCGGCACCACAAGCCCAAGCCGATCGTATTGGCGAAGGGTTTGGGGGTGCACGTTGGCGAGTTCGCCGGCACGGCCGACCGTGAACATCGGCAGTTCGATATCAAAACCGACTTCGTCCGCCCCATCAAGATCGGCCCTGCCTGCCACAATCGCCATCGCACACATGTCGTACAGCATTTTGGCCTGCCGCGCCGCGCGGGCTTGGGAGGTCCGAGATGCGCGCGCCATGACGATCAGCGCTCCTTGGCAAGTTCGTCGGCGAAGTCGCCGCACTCCTTGTCGAATTCCTTCGCCGCATGCCTGACTTTCAGGCTTGGCTTGTCGGGGATGCGAATCTGCACGCGCCCTACCAGATCGCCGTCGCCCTGCCTGTTGGCCACGCCTTTGCCGGAAATACGCACTTCCGTACCGCTAGATGAGCCCGCCGGCACTTTAAAGGTGACTTCGTTGCCGTCGACGTCTTTCGCGGTCACTTTCGCGCCCGCTACGGCCTGGCCGACGGTGATTGGCAAATCCATGATGATGTCACGCTTGCGCAGGCTAAATTTAGGATCTTCGGCAACGCTGATCTGCAGGTACAGGTCACCGTTTTTACCACCGTTACGCCCCGGCTTGCCCTTGCCTGGAATGCGAATCTTCTGCCCGTCATGCACGCCTGCTGGAACATGCGTTTTGAACTTCTTGCCATCGGCAGACAGCGAAACCGTTGCCCCCTTGACCGACTGGCGGAAGGTTAAGTTGATCTTGGAGTTACGGTCCTCGCCGTCTTCCGGTTGCGCAGCCTGCTCGTAGCCGCCCCCGTAAGGGCTTCCAGCCCCGGCAGGTCCGCCAGCGCCGCCACCGAACATCGAGAAAATATCGTTGATATTCGGGTTGCCGCCGCCGCTCTGGAAGCGGATGCGCGAACCATTGCCGCCCGCGCCATACGCTCCAGCGCCAGCGCCACCGCCGAACATCGATCCGAAGATGTCGGAGAACGCCCCCGCATCGAATCCGCCCGCACCGGAACCGCCGGCGAAGCGCGCGCCACCCATGCCGAACTGGCGGATGGCGTCGTACTTCTGACGGTTATCTTTGTTGCTGAGCACGTCGTACGCTTCGGAAATGTCTTTGAACTTCTCCTCGGCCTCCTTGGTCTTGTTCAGATCAGGATGGTATTTACGTGCCAGCTTGCGGTACGCCTTGGTGATCTCATCGTCCGTGGCGTCTTTGGAGACACCGAGGACCTTGTAGAAATCCTTGCTCAGCCATTCATTCTCAGCCATGATGTGCCTCCTTTCACGAGGTTGCTGATGTCACTGCGTTCAGTTCTGCGGGGATGCCACGACCACACGAGCCGCGCGAATCACACGGTCTCCAATGCGATAGCCGGCTTCCACCACGGTGTCGACGGTTTCCTTCTCGGCTTGCGAATCCGGCTTGTGCAGGATCGCATCATGCTTGGTCGGGTCGAAATCCTCACCTTTTTCACCGAACTTCTCGACGCCGAACTTCTCGAATGCCTTGTCGATTTTGGTGGAAACGGCCTTGAAGGACTCGTCCATTTCGCTGTGTTCGCGGATGCGATCGATATCATCAAGTGCCGGCAGCAGCGCGGTCAACACATCGATAATGCCGTGCTGGCGGAAGCGTTCCTGTTCCTTCTGCGAACGATTGCGGAAGTTGATGAATTCCGCACGTTCGCGCTGGAGCGCTTCAAGATATTCCGCCGCTTCCTTCTTGGCCTGACCAAGCGGAGTCAGCGTATCTTCACCATCTTGCGTTACGCTATCCGCAGCATCGCCGTTTTCTTGCGATTCGGAAGATGCTGCATTTGCGGCCGTTGCCGCAGTTTCAGAAGCTGCGGAATCAGCAGATGCAGTTGCTGCAGAATCGCCATTACCCTGCGACTCCTGCGATGCACCGGCTGCAGGGCCGGCCTGCCCGGACAGGTCGTCCATGTCGGGCAGGTCGTTCAGATATTCGTCCTTGTTGAAGTCGGACATGATTACTTGTTGTCCTTGTCGTCATCGTCCACGACTTCGGCGTCAACCACGTCGTCGTCAGCGGGAGCGGAACCTGCGGCACCTGCGGCGCCCGCAGCGTCGGCGGCACCCTGCTGTGCGTAGAGGGCCTGGCCGATCTTCTGTGCGGAGGTCATCAGCTCGCTCTGGGCGGACTTGATCTTCTCAATGTCCTCACCCTTCAGGGCTTCCTTGAGCTCGTTGACCTTGTCGGTGACTTCCTTGGCCACATCGTCGGAGAGCTTGTCTTTATTGTCATTGACGAGCTTCTCGGTCTGATAGGCGAAGGATTCAGCCTGATTGCGGGTTTCGGCGTCTTCCTTGCGCTTCTTGTCTTCGGCTTCGTGAGCTTCGGCTTCCTTGACCATGCGGTCGATCTCGTCCTTGCCCAGACCGGAACCGCCGGTGATGGTCATGGACTGTTCCTTGCCAGTGCCCTTGTCCTTGGCGGACACGTGCACGATACCGTTGGCGTCGATGTCGAAGGTGACTTCGATCTGCGGAACGCCACGCGGAGCCGGAGCGATGCCGGTCAGCTCGAAGGTGCCCAGCGGCTTGTTGTCGCGAGCGAACTCACGCTCGCCCTGGTAAACCTGAATGAGCACGGACGGCTGGTTGTCTTCAGCAGTGGAGAAGACTTCGGAACGCTTGGTCGGAATGGCGGTGTTACGGTCGATGAGCTTGGTCATGATGCCACCCTTGGTTTCGATGCCGAGGGACAGCGGGGTCACGTCGATGAGCAGCACGTCCTTGCGGTCGCCCTTGATGACGCCGGACTGCACGGCTGCGCCGACTGCCACGACTTCATCCGGGTTCACGGACTGGTTGGCTTCCTTACCGCCGGTAAGCTCCTTGACGAGCTCCTTGACGGCCGGCATACGGGTGGAACCGCCGACGAGTACCACGTGGTCGATGTCGGAAACACCGATGCCAGCGTCGTGCAGCACGTTGTTGAACGGGGTGCGGCAGCGGCCCAGCAGGTCGGAGGTCATGCTCTCGAAGTGGGCGCGGGTCAGGGTTTCGTCCAGGTGCACCGGAGTGCCGTCAGGGGTCATGGCCAGGTACTGCATGGAGATGGAGGTGCTCGAAGAGGAGCTCAGCTCCTTCTTGGCCTGTTCTGCAGCTTCCTTCAGGCGCTGCAGGGCGATCTTGTCCTTGCTCAGGTCGATGCCGTACTTATTCTTGACTTCGCCGACGAGCCAGTCGATGATCTTCTGATCCCAATCGTCGCCGCCCAGGTGGTTGTCGCCGTTGGTGGCCTGCACCTGAATGGTGGAGAAGCCGTCGTCATCCTTGCCGATCTCCAGCAGGGACACATCGAAGGTGCCGCCACCGAGGTCGAAGACCAGAATGGTTTCGTCTTCCTTGCCCTTTTCGAGGCCGTAAGCCAGTGCGGCTGCGGTCGGCTCGTTGATGATACGCAGCACGTTCAGGCCTGCGATGGTGCCGGCGTCCTTAGTGGCCTGACGCTGAGCATCGTTGAAGTATGCCGGGCAGGTGATCACGGCGTCAGTGACCGGCTCGCCGAGGTAGGCTTCGGCATCGCGCTTCAGCTTCATCAGCACCTGTGCGGAAATCTCCTGCGGAGTCCACTTCTTGCCGTCGATTTCAACGGTCCAGTCGGTGCCCATGTGGCGCTTGACGGAGCTGATGGTGCGATCGACGTTGGTCACAGCCTGACGCTTGGCGACTTCGCCGACGAGGATTTCACCGGACTTGCTGAACGCCACGACGGACGGCGTGGTGCGAGCGCCTTCAGCGTTCACGATAACGGTGGGCTGGCCACCTTCAAGAGTTGCGATGCAGGAATTGGTAGTACCCAGATCGATGCCAACTGCGCGTCCCATAACTTGTCTCCTTTGTAGATAGGTTCGCTATGCGTTTTCTGTTCTGTTCGTTCTTTCGCCCGAGTTTCGGTTTGCCGTCTCTCGGACTTTCCAAAACTTGAGCCTACACCACTCAACTTTGAATCGCAAGCGATTATTCCCAAATCTACAAAAAAGTTGAGCTCTCTTCGCTCAACTTTTTGCCGGGTGCAATCTTAAGCGCAATCTCAGGACACGATTTCAAGGTTCGATCGTCATTGAAAGCAATCGAAAAACGCAGATAAAAATCCGGACCACACTGTGATGTGTGCGATCCGGATCCAATCTGCGATCTTCAGACCACTTCAGATTTTCAGTGGCTGATCTTGGCGGTCTTGACGATCATCGCGATTGCGGCCAGCATGGCGATCGCAAGCGCGGCAATGGTGATTGCGGTACCGGTGTTGCCGAGCACACCGGACTTCGGATTGTTGTTCACCTTGCCGGAAGCGATCACGTCATTCTTACCGTCGCCTGGCTTCTCATCTGAGGAATCGCGGGCTGGAGCCTGGAAGTCGACGGTCACGGTCTTGCCAGACTGGCGGCCGGTGACGGTGAGCGTGTACTCGTTGCCTTCAGTGACCTTGTCGAGCATGATGCCGGTGGTCTGAGCGGTCTTGACGCGCACGCCGGAGACCGGAGTGGAGCTGTCGGAAGCGGCGACCACGTTGCCGGACTTGTCCTTGAGCTCGTAAGAGAGCACTGCGTCACCGTTGAACCCGGTGGATTCGGCCACATACTTGCCATCGGTGAACTTGACTTCGGTCTTGGCGTCGTTGGAGAGCGACTGCTGAGCATCGGAGGTGGAGGCAAGGCCGAGGGTGTTGGCGATGGTGTAGAAATTGTCGGTCTGGTCGGTCAGGCCAATCACGCGCTGGGCCCCAGGGCCGGAAGCGGCGATGCGCAGTTGGGTGCCGGTGTGAGCCATGTCGCCACCGTTGTAGCCGCCGTCCTCGTCGCGGGAGTCAGCTTCGGCGGTGCCGTAGGAGACGACCATGTTGTTGCCGTCAGCGGTCTTGAGCACGGTGGAGAGCGCGTAAGCTGGCTGAGCGTTGAGGATCTGGGAGGTGTGGGCGTGGTCGGCGGTGACGATCACGAGGGTGTTGCTCAGGTCAACGTTCTTCATGGCGTAAGCGACGGCCTGATCGAAATCGTCGGTTTCACCGATCTGGCCGCAAGCGTTGCCTGCGTGATCCTGCTTGTCGATGGAAGCGCCTTCAACCTGCAGGAAGTAGCCGTTCGTGTTGCCGGCTGGGTTGGCTTCGAGCAGATCGAGCGCCTTCTTGGTCATGTCAGCGAGCGAGGAGCCCTGGTTGCCGAGCCAGTCGGCGTTCGGGGTGCATACGGTCGGTTTGGCGTCCTTGGCCGGGTCCTTGGCGGTGGCCTTGGACGGGTTGAACTTGGTAGGCATGTTGCCGTCGCTCATCAGGGCGAGCACCGGCTGTCCTTCCTTGTATTCGAGCGCGTTCATAGCAGCCGGATCGTTCTCGACGGTCTGGTAGCCCATGGCCTGAGCCTGCTCCCACACGGTCTTGCCAGCATATTCGCCGCCCTGCACGGTCTGGCGGAAGTACTTGGAACCGCCGCCGATGGTCACGTCGGCGCGGGTATCGAGCAGCTGCTCGGAAATGGAGCCGATGCCGCCATTTTCCTTGAGCTGGTTGGCGAGGCAGCGCTTGAGCGCGTCGTTGGTGCGGCCGTCGGTCTTGCCTTGCGGACCGTAGCAGCCACGCTCGGTGGAGTGCGATTCGAGCACGGCCGGGGTGGCGTCCTGGATTTCGGCGGTGGTCACATTGCCGGTGGCCTTGCCTGCCGCTTTGGCGAGTTCGAACAGGTTGAGCTGCGGGTTGCCATAAACGTCGACGTCGACCGCGTTGTTGTAGGTCTTGGTGCCGGTTGCCCATGCGGAGCCGGATGCGGAGGAATCGGTCACTTCGGTGAGCTTGCCCGGGTTCGGATTGGCGTTGAGGTTGCCCTTGTCATCTTTGCCGACCGCGCTGTCGCCGCTGTTGTCGCCCAGCGAGAAGGTGGTGTACTGGCCGGTGCCGGCATTGGTGTCGCCGAGCTCTGCCGGCTGGCCGACTGCGTCGAGTCCTTCGAAGTGACCGTTTGCACCCTTCAAGTAATCACGTGCGACGGTGATTTCGGAATCGCCCATGCCGTCACCGATGAACAGGATGACGTTCTTGGCGTTGCCGTTGCCGATGGCTGCAATGCGTTGCGCGCCGCCGTGCTGAGCCAGTTCCGCAACGGACTTGCCGTTCAGATTGTAAGTGGAAGTTTCGTTGGCGAGTGCCGGTGCGGCGAGTGCGCCGAGCGTCGCTACGGATGCGACCGCCGCGATTGCGCCCTTCAAAGCTTTACGCTTGCTCATGTTTCTTCTTTCTTCAGTCTGTGCTGTATTGCAATCTCCACGCTAGGTTTCGTAAACCAACTTCCGCGACGTTTTAGACGAACAAAACGTGAACTCTCGTCTTCACAAAGTGAATACTTATCTCAAATCCTCTTTCCGTCAACCATCATCCTCAATACCCCCTCAAGGCTGAATCATGACTCATGCTTTTGCTGTATGATGTGCAAACAGTCAGGCGGAGACTTGGCCGATGTGGGCGGAGCGGGTGGCTTTCACAGCCACAAACATGGACCGCACCAGCAGCACGCACAGGTAGCAGGCGAACAGAATCGAGCCGACGCGGGGCGAGACTGCGCCCGCTATCCACGTACCGAATGGCGCGGCAACGGCAGCCACCAAGCCAATAATCAGCGCGGCCTTTACATGCACCAGCTTGCGTTTCAGGTTTGCCGCGCTTGTGGTGATCGAGTTCGGGAACATGGCCAGCAGCGACGTACCTCGCGCAATCAGATCGGACGCGCCGAACAGCATCGATAGTGCGGGCACGGCGAGAGCCCCGCCGCCAATTCCCAGCAGTCCCGCCAACGTGCCAATCACCACACCCAGCAGCCCCAGGCAAACTCCGGTCAGCACGCTCATCGCAATGTGCTGGTCGCGCGACGGCACAAAACTTATCTGGTTCACCACCACAAACACGAGAAACACTACGAAAATCCATCGCAGCACAAGTTCCGGCAAACGCGAAAGCAGCCAGCTGCCAA
>SKEF01002554.1_pt1 | contig 13800 bp, 8 predicted proteins | sample 4826691 | NCBI WGS metagenome assembly SKEF01 (sample SAMN11008816, study PRJNA524170) | human gut metagenome | biome: Human fecal sample; material: Feces; isolation source: fecal sample from pouch patient p23, p27 | host: Homo sapiens | place: Israel: Tel-Aviv | collected 2016-08-24
GGCAAACGGAATCCGGGTAAATGAATTTTGTTTCGGCCTTGGACCGACTATCTGTGGGATACAAAAAGGCGAAACCAAATACTGCATTAAGGCATTTCCGTTTGGAGGAGCCTGCATGATGGAAGGGGAAGACGAAGATTCGACGGACAATCGTGCATTTGGTAAAAAGCCGGTATGGGGACGTATGAGCGTCGTATTTGCAGGACCTTTTTTTAACTTTATTCTTGCATTTATTTTCGCGTTTATCCTGATGAGCTGTGTGGGATATGATAAGCCGGTTCTTTCCGGGGTAATGGAAGGATATGCCGCAGAAAAGGCAGGTCTTCAGGAAGGGGATGAGATTATCCGGATGAATCATTTTTCGGTTCATTTCAGCAGAGAAATCACTGCATACGGAACATTTCATTCCGGGGAAACCATTAAAGTCACTTATGCAAGGGATGGGCAGAAACATACGACAACACTGGTTCCGAAACTGGATAAAGAGACCGGAAGATATCTGTACGGATTTCAGACCATGGGAAATGTCCGGGTAAAGGGAAACGTGCTCACAAACTTAAAAAACAGTTTTTACGAGGTGCGATACTGGATTTATACCACTATCCAGAGTCTGAAAATGCTTGTGACACGTCAGGTATCTCCAAACGAACTGAGCGGACCGGTCGGTATCGTAAAATCAATCGGAGACACCTATCAGCAGGCTGTAAAAAATGACGGGTATTACTATGCACTTTTGAATATGCTCAACTGGACGATTCTTTTATCTGCGAATCTGGGCGTTATGAATCTGCTGCCGCTTCCGGCACTGGACGGAGGCCGGCTGTTATTTCTGATTATTGAGGCGATCCGCAGAAAGCGGATTGATCCAGACAAAGAAGGCATGGTAAATCTGGTTGGTATTGTATTGTTGTTTGGACTGATGTTTATTGTTATGTTCAATGACATTCGAAAACTATTTATCTAAGAGGCTAGAGGCGTTATGATGGAGAGACATATCACAAAGGAAGTACAGATTGGAAACAGATGGATTGGAGGAAATCATCCGATTGCGATTCAGTCTATGACAAATACAAAGACAGAGGATGTTGCGGCAACGGTGGCACAGATTAAGCAGCTGACAAAAGCCGGTTGTGAAATTATCCGCTGCGCGGTTCCCACCCAGGAGGCAGCTGCGGCGCTGACGGAAATCAAAAAACAGATTACCATCCCGCTGGTTGCGGATATCCATTTTGATTACCGGCTTGCGATTGCAGCCATGGAGCACGGTGCGGATAAAATTCGTATCAATCCCGGAAACATTGGAAGTCGTGAGCGTGTAAAAGCGGTTGTGGATGTGGCAAAAGAGCGCCGGATTCCTATCCGTGTGGGCGTCAACAGCGGATCTTTAGAGAAGGGTCTTGTGGAAAAATACCATGGTGTGACCGCAGAGGGAATTGTGGAGAGCGCAATGGATAAAGTGAAACTGATCGAAGATATGGGCTATGATAATCTTGTGATCAGTATCAAATCCTCGGATGTCATGATGTGTGTCAAAGCACATGAGCTGATCGCAAAACAGACGGATCATCCGCTGCATGTGGGAATCACAGAGGCGGGAACACTGATCAGCGGGAATATCAAATCCGCAATCGGTCTGGGACTGATTTTAAACCAGGGAATCGGGGATACCATCCGTGTTTCTCTGACCGGGGACCCGTTGGAAGAGATTAAATCCGCAAAACTGATTCTTCGTACCCTCGGACTTCGCAAAGGGGGCGTGGAAGTGGTTTCCTGTCCGACCTGCGGAAGAACCCGCATTGATCTGATCGGGCTTGCCAATCAGGTAGAAACGATGGTTTCGGAATTTCCGCTTGATATCAAAGTGGCGGTAATGGGATGTGTGGTAAACGGACCGGGAGAGGCAAAGGAAGCCGATATCGGGATTGCCGGAGGTGTCGGCGAGGGTCTGATTATCAAACATGGAGAAATTTACAAAAAAGTACCGGAAGCAGAACTTCTGCCGGCACTGCGTTATGAATTGGAACATTGGAGTGAAGACTGATGTCAAAAGCATTTCGTGAAGCCTTTCCGACACTGAAACTGGAGGAAGAACTCGAAGGGCTGTTAGATACAACTGAAGTGACAAAAATAAGTGCGAATCATGAACATACTCATATTCGCATTTATTTGCGTGCAAAAAGACTTATTTTCAAAAAAAACATATGGAAACTTGAAAAAGCGATTACCGAACAGATTTTTCAGAACCGGGCCATACAGGTAAAGATCATAGAGTCTTATGAGCTTTCCGAACAGTATACCCCGAAGTCTCTGATAGAGGTGTATAAGGACAGTATTTTAGATGAACTGAATGCCTACAGTGTGCTCGAATACAATCTGTTGCGGACGGCGGACATGGAATTTCCGGAAGAGGACCGTCTGATTCTGACGATGGATGAGACTATTATTGCCAAAACCCGTACGGATGAGATTATCGAATTTTTAGAGAAAGTGATCTGTGAGCGCTGTGGAATGAATCTGAAAATATTTCCACAATACCGGAAACCGCAGGAGAGCAAATACCGGAAAAATTCCGAAGAACAGATCCGGCAGGAAGTGGCAGGAATTGTTGCGCGGACGAAGCTGGTTATGGAAGGAAAATCCCAGGAAACGGAAGAAAAAGAGAAAACTGTCGAAACAGAAGAAAAAACAAAGACAATTGCAAAAACGGCAGGAAATCGTGCAGACACTTCAAAAAATGGTACAAATTATGCAAAACCAAAGCAGAAGTTTGAAAAGCGGGGAGAGTTCCGCCGGAAATTCGAGTCGGATAACGGCAAAAAATCCATGAATCCGGATGTAATATACGGAAGAGACTTCGAAGAAGAGAGCATGGAGATTGAGAAGATTGACGGACCGATCGGAGAGGTTGTGATCCGCGGAAAGATTCTGTCGGTAGATACCCGTGAGATCCGCAATGAAAAGACCATCATTATTTTTTCCGTGACGGATTTTACCGATACGATTGTTCTTAAAATTTTTGCGAGAAATGATGATGTACCGGAGCTGTTAAAAGAAATCAGCGGGGGAAAGTTTGTGCGTGTCAAAGGTGTTGCAACCATTGATAAGTTCGACAGTGAACTTACCATCGGTTCTATCGTCGGAATCAAGAAATGCGCCGATTTTACAACGGTCCGTATGGATACCAGCGTAGAAAAACGCATAGAGCTGCACTGCCATACCAAAATGAGTGATATGGATGGCGTTTCAGATGTCAAGGATATTGTCAAGCGTGCAATGAAATGGGGGCATAAGGCGATTGCCATTACCGATCACGGGGATGTGCAGGCGTTCCCGGATGCCAATCATACCGTACCGTCCGATTCGGATTTTAAAGTCATTTACGGCGTGGAGGCATATCTGGTCGATGATTTAAAGGGGATGGTGACGGACAGCCAGAACCAGGATCTGGATGCAGATTATGTGGTATTCGATTTGGAGACAACCGGATTTAGTCCGGAGACCAACCGCATTATAGAGATCGGGGCGGTGAAGGTGCAGAACGGAAAGATCGTGGACAAATTCTCAACGTTTGTCAATCCACAAGTGCCGATTCCGTTTCGGATTGAGCAGCTGACGTCGATCAATGATTCCATGGTGATTGATGCACCTGTCATTGCAGACATTCTTCCGGAATTTATGAAATTCTGCGAGGGATGTGTTATGGTTGCCCATAATGCCGATTTCGATATGAGTTTTATCAAGAAAAACTGCCAGAGGCTGGATATTCCATGCAAGCCGACGATTGTGGATACGGTTGCCCTGGCGCGTGTCCTGCTTCCGAATCTGAACCGTTTTAAGCTGGATACGGTTGCAAAAGCGCTGGGCGTATCCCTGGAAAATCACCATCGTGCAGTGGATGATGCCGGATGTACGGCAGAGATTTTTGTGAAGTTTATTGAGATGCTCCGGGAGCGCGGTATGTCTACCCTGGACGAAGTGAATGCAATGGGAACCTCATCGGTGCAGAATGTACAAAAGATGCCGACTTATCATGCGATCATTCTTGCCACCTGCGATCAGGGGCGGACAAACCTGTATAAGCTGATTTCGCTGGCGCATATCAAATATTATCACCGGCGTCCGAGGATTCCGAAGAGTGAATTTATCAGGTACCGGGATGGACTTCTGATCGGGTCTGCCTGCGAAGCGGGAGAGTTGTACCGGGCAATTTTAAATGGCCGTCCGGAGGAAGAAATTTCTAGACTGGTAAACTTTTATGATTATCTGGAAATCCAGCCGCTCGGAAACAATGCATTCCTTGTAAGAGATGAAGATTCTCCGGTTGCGTCCAATGACGATCTGATTGAGATCAATAAAAAGATTGTCCGGCTCGGTGAACAGTTCCATAAGCCGGTGGTGGCAACCTGTGATGTGCATTTTTTAGATCCGGAGGATGAAATTTACCGGAGAATTATCATGGCAGGGCAGGGATTTAAAGATGCGGATGAGCAGGCTCCCCTTTTTCTGCGGACGACGGAAGAGATGCTGAAAGAATTTGCCTATCTTGGAAGTGAAAAAGCAGAAGAGGTTGTTATTACAAACACAAACCGGATTGCGGATATGTGCGAAAAAATTTCTCCCGTTCGTCCGGATAAGTGTCCGCCGGTCATTGAAAATTCGGACCAGATGCTGCGTGACATCTGTTACAACAAAGCACATAAAATGTATGGAGATCCACTGCCGGAAATTGTGCAGGAACGTTTAGACCGGGAATTAAATTCCATTATCAGCAATGGGTATGCTGTGATGTATATCATTGCGCAGAAGCTGGTTTGGAAATCCAACGAAGACGGCTACCTGGTCGGATCGCGTGGATCGGTCGGAAGTTCTTTCGTTGCGACAATGTCCGGTATTACGGAGGTGAACCCGCTGCATGCGCATTATCTGTGCAAACATTGCCAGTACAGCGATTTTGATTCGGATCTGGTAAAATCTTTTTCCGGCCGAAGCGGATGTGATATGCCGGATAAGCTCTGTCCGCGCTGCGGAAAACCGCTTTCCAAAGAAGGGTTTGATATTCCGTTTGAGACGTTCCTGGGATTTAAGGGAAATAAAGAGCCGGATATCGACCTGAACTTTTCCGGAGAGTACCAGAGTAAGGCACATAAATACACCGAAGTTATCTTCGGGGAGGGACAGACCTTTAAGGCAGGAACGATCGGTACGCTGGCGGATAAGACGGCATTCGGTTATGTCAAAAATTATTATGAAGAGCGCGGCGTACATAAGAGAAACTGTGAAATTGACCGGATCGTGCTTGGATGTGTCGGGGTGCGTCGTACTACGGGACAGCATCCGGGTGGTATCGTTGTTCTTCCGATGGGGGAACAGATTTATACATTTACCCCGGTTCAGCATCCGGCAAATGATATGACGGTCGATATTACGACCACACATTTTGATTATCACTCGATTGACCATAATCTTTTAAAACTTGACATTCTCGGACACGATGATCCTACCATGATCCGTATGCTGCAGGATCTGACGGGTGTAGATCCGACGCAGATTCCATTGGATGATAAGGCTGTCATGTCGCTGTTTCAGGATACTTCCGCACTTGGCATCACGCCGGATGATCTGGTGAACTGTCAGCTGGGGGCATTGGGTATCCCGGAGTTTGGTACAGACTTTGCCATGGGCATGTTAATTGATACACAGCCAAAAGAATTTTCGGATCTGGTGCGTATTGCAGGGCTGTCCCATGGTACGGACGTATGGCTTGGCAATGCACAGACACTGATTCAGGAAAAGAAGGCAACGATTTCTACCGCCATCTGTACAAGGGATGATATCATGATCTATCTGATTGGCATGGGACTGGATTCCGAGGAATCGTTTAAGATTATGGAGAATGTCCGGAAGGGAATTGTGGCAAAAGGAAAATGCGACAAATGGCCGGAATGGAAGCAGGATATGATCGATCACAATGTACCGGACTGGTATATCTGGTCCTGTGAGAAGATTAAGTACATGTTCCCGAAAGCCCATGCAGCCGCGTATGTTATGATGGCATGGCGCATTGCCTACTGTAAAGTGTTTTATCCGCTGGCTTACTATGCAGCATATTTTTCTATCCGTGCGACCGCTTTCAGTTATGAGCTGATGTGTCAGGGAAAAGAAAAACTGGAAGGATATATGCATGAGTACGAAAAGCGCAAGGACGAGCTCTCCAAAAAAGAGCAGGATACCTACAAAGATATGCGTCTGGTACAGGAAATGTATGCCAGAGGATTTGAATTTCTTCCGCTGGATATCTATAAGTCAGAACCGCATCATTTTCAGATTGTGGATGGAAAACTGCTGCCGGCGCTCAATACGATTGACGGACTTGGCGATAATGCGGCAGTTGCGATTGCAGAAGCGGCAAAAGACGGAATTTTTCTTTCCAAGGATGATTTTAGGGAACGGACAAAAGTATCAAAGACAACCATAGAACTGATGAGTGATCTGGGATTGTTTGGCGATATGCCGGAATCCAATCAACTTTCCCTGTTTGATTTTGGCGCGTAATGTTATGGAAGTTTTGAAAAACAAAAGAGGAGGAACCGCATTTTTGGGTTCCTCCTCTTTTACAGTCTTATACATTTATTTTTTGATAACGCCGGGATGGAAAGCGGTGAGTGTTCCCGGATGATCGGTCGGTGTACAGAACATTTCTTTTGTCTTAAAATCGGTAAAATAGATGTAACTGGAAGTGACGTTGATATTGGAGTAATTGCCCTGTGCCAGTTCCTGATATCCACTGCCGTCATTTTTGATCATACAAAGGGCCGGATTGTCTTCGGAATAGCGCTGATAAAAAATACTGCTTCCGTATACATTGTAGAGATCCAGACTGTCCTTGGTAAGTGTAACCGGATGACCGGATTTCATATTGGTATGTACCAGGGCGTTGTTCTGATCCACATCCATATAATAAACATTGTCGTCACTGGTTACGATCGGTTTAAAAGAATTACATTCGTAGACTTTGCTTAAGCTGTCACTGGCGGTATCCAGCTGATAGATGGCGCCATCACTTTCCGTTCCGCTGGTATAAATATACTGACCCAGCGTGCTGCATGTAAAAATGTAAGGCGAATATACTTTTTTGCGTCCTTCGCCATCGATTCCGATCTTGTAAAGCGTTGTAGCATCCTTGTCATCATAGTGCAGATAATAAATGTAGTTTCCGACAAGCGAGGCATACAGGCAGGGATCTTTGTCTAAAATTTTAGTGTTTTCTCCATTCTGGTCAATTCTGCACAGACTGTTTCTTGCGTAGGAGAAGAAATCAAATCCGGTTCCATTATTTTCATTATTGCGTACATAGTATACATAATGGTCATCGGCGTTGATATACATGACACGGTCATAACTGAGTTTTTTCAGATGATTGCCGTTTGTATCCATGGAATACAGCCGGTAATCGTCATCCGGATTGGCAAAATAAACGGTTCCGTTTTTCTCACAAAACAAGCCGGCATTGTAAAGGTTTCCGGCAGTATTTCCGTTGACATAGCTTGTGTTGTATTTGATCTTACTTTTCTGATGGCTGTAAAATCCCAGTCCTGCAAATACTACGACCAGAACAGCAATTATAATTATGGGCAAACGTTTTTTCATAATATCGAGTCCTCCTTGGTAAGTTGTATCTTGCCTTTTATACCTTTGTGTTATAAAATTTTATCATAAATCATGAAGGAGCGCTATATGAAAGATTTACTAGATATCCGAAAAGATATTGATAAAATTGACGAACAGATCGTAAAACTCTATGAGGAACGGATGAAACTGACCTCGGATGTGGCTGAATACAAAATAAACACCGGCAAGCAGGTTTTTGACAAAGAGAGAGAGGAATCCAAGCTGGAAACGCTGCAGAAAAAAGCGGAAAGTGATTTTACCAGACACGGAATCCGTGAACTTTTTGAGCAGATCATGGCGATGAGCCGTAAGAAACAGTATAAACTGCTGACGGAGCATGGAATTATGCCTCCGCAGGAGTTTGAGCCGATTCACACGCTGGATTATTCCAATGCAAGGATTGTTTTTCAGGGACTCGAAGGTGCCTACAGCCAGCTTGCCATGGAACAGTTTTTTGGAGAAAACTGCAATAATTTCCATGTGGAGAGCTGGAAAGATGCCATGGAGGCCATTAAGAACGGGGAAGCGGATTATGCGGTACTCCCGATCGAGAATTCTTCGGCAGGAATTGTCTCGGAAAATTATGATCTTCTGGTGGAATATGATAATTATATTGTCGGGGAGCAGATCATCCGTATTGATCATGCACTTTTAGGACTGGAAGATGCGGATGAGAGAGATATCCGTACCGTGTATTCGCACAAACAGTCACTGATGCAGTGCAGTGAATTTCTGGACAGTCATGCGGACTGGGAAAAATTCAGTGTCAGCAATAATGCCGTTGCAGCCAAGAAGGTCAAAGAGGATGGGGAGATTTCCCAGGCGGCGATTGCCAGTGCAAAAAATGCCCAGATTTATGGGTTGAAAGTATTACGCAATTCCATTCAGAATAATAAAAATAATTCGACCCGGTTTATTGTTGTGACAGGGAAAAAGTATATACCGATCAGGCAGACCGGATCAGCATCTGTTTTGAGATCAATCACGAAAGCGGTGCTTTATATCATGCACTGTCGCATTTTATTTATAATGGACTGAATATGACAAATATCCAGTCACGTCCGTTACAGAATAAAAACTGGGAATATCGTTTCTTTGTTGATTTTGAGGGAAGATTTGAGGATCATGCAGTGCAGAATGCGCTGCGCGGACTTCGGGAGGAAACAATTGCATTCCGGATTCTTGGTACGTATTAGTCAGAATTGGTGAAAGAAGGTGGGCGTATGGCAATTCACACATTTGCAGCAATTTATATTGGCACATACGATGTGAGTCTGAAGGTATTTGAGTTTACAAACAGAAAAAAGTTTCATGAGGTGGATCACATCCGGTCCCGGCAGGAACTGGGAAAAGGCACTTATGGCACAGGGACAATCGGATATGAGCAGGTGGAAGAACTCTGTGAAACACTGGCGCAGTTTAAAGAGATTATGGAAAGCTACAAGGTAGACAGTTATGAAGTCTGTGCCGCAGCCGCACTCCGGGATACCACGAATGAGATATTTGTCCTCGACCAGATTTATCTTAGAACCGGATTCCGGGTAAAGGTGTTAAGCAACTCGGAACACCGTTTTATCAGTTATAAAGCGGTGGCGGGAAGTCCGGTGTTTGAGGAGATGATAAAGACGAGTGCAGCAGTCGTGGATGTCGGCGGGGCGAGTGTGCAGATCACATTATTCCGTGACGGGAAAATGATCACGACACAACACATGGAAACAGGCATTATGCGCCTGCGGAATCTGCTTGGAGACCGCGGATACTCCCTGAAAATGTATGAAAACCAGATTGAGGAATATGTCAATAAAAAACTCGAGGGATTCCGTGCCATGTATATGAATACGCCGGTGGATTATCTGATCCTGATCAGTGACTATGCCGACGGCCTGGTCAAAAAGATTGAGGAAAAAGGCGGAAAAAGCCGGCAGGTAAAGCTGGATAAATTCTCTAAATTTATCGATAAACTGCTCAAAAAAACACTGGAGGAAATTACAGCGGAACTGAATCTTTCGGATGAGAGGGAACCGTTAATTATTCCGGCACTTGTGCTGTATAAAATGATGGCACAGAATGTGAATCCGAAAGAGGTATGGGTTCCGGGCGCAAATATTCAGGATGGTATGGCATTTGATTATGCACAGCACAATAAACTGCTGGCATCGACACATGATTTTGATGCGGATGTCATTTCGGCGGCCACATTTTTATCGGAGCATTACCACAGTTTTTCTCCACACATTCAGACACTTTCCAAGCTATCCATTAAGATTTTTGATGCGATGAAACAGGAACACGGACTTGGAAAGCGAGCGCGTCTGCTGCTTCAGGTGGCTACAATCCTGCATGACTGTGGAAAGTATGTCAGCTTTGCGGAAGCGTCGGAGAGTACGTATCATATTATCATGTCCTCAGAGATTATCGGTCTGACCCATCAGGAGCGGGAGATTGTTGCACAGATCGTGCGTTACAATACCCTTCCTCTGGACCCGTATGAGGAAGTCGCCGATGTGCTGAGTCAGGAAGAGTATCTTTGCGTGGCAAAACTTTCGGCAATTCTTCGTGTGGCAAATGCGCTGGATCAGAGCCATAAACAGAAGTTTAAAAATATCCGGATCGCGGTAAGGGAGAGAAAACTCGTGATTACGGTCGAGGCATTTGAGGATATTGCGCTAGAACAGGCATTGTTTGACGCAAAGACCTCTTATTTTGAAAATGTATACAGCATGAAACCTGTTTTAAAAGAGAAGCGTATTTATAACTATTAGATCGGAGGGCTTTTATGGACACAAAAATAGATTTTAAAGATCCGGCATATTATGAAAACCGTGAACTCAGCTGGATTAAGTTTGACCAGCGTGTATTAAGTGAAGCAAGGGATAAATCCATTCCGCTTTTGGAGCGGTTGAAATTTGTCAGTATTACCTCTTCCAATCTGGATGAATTTTTCATGGTAAGGGTGGCATCCTTAAAGGATATGGTACATGCAAAATATAAAAAGCGTGATATCGCCGGAATGACCGCAACGGAGCAGCTTTCCGCCATCAATAAACAGGCAAGGGAGCTGGTCAATATCCAGTACAGTACATTCAGCCGTTCCCTGATGCCGCTTCTGCACAAAGAAGGGATTTATCTTCTGGATGCGCATGAAGATCTGAGTGAGGAACAGGCGCGTTTTGTGGATCGCTATTTTATGGAAAATGTATATCCGGTACTTACCCCGATGGCTGTGGATGCATCGCGTCCGTTCCCGCTGATCCGCAATAAAACACTGAATATTGCAGCACTTCTGACCGGAAAGAAAACGGAGGATGAGACCGTGTTTGCGACCGTGCAGGTGCCAAGTGTTCTACCGCGTCTGGTACAGATTCCAAGCGAAGGGGAGACAAAATCGTTTATTCTCCTCGAGCAGATCATAGAACGCAACATCGGCATATTGTTTTCCAATTACAAGGTATTGTGTGCATATCCGTACCGGATCATGCGAAACGCAGATCTGACAATTGATGAGGATGAGGCATCAGATTTGCTGAAAGAGATTGAAAACAAATTAAAGATGCGTCAGTGGGGAGAAGTTATCCGTCTGGAAATTGAAGAGAAGGTAGACAAAAAGCTTCTGAAATTTTTAAAGACGGAGCTGAAAGTATCGGATGAGGATATTTTTCAGATTGCAGGACCGATTGATCTGACTTTTTTAATGAAAATGTATGGGATTGACGGATATGACCATCTCCGCTATAAACCGTATACGCCGCAGCAGGTGCCGGAAATTACACCGGGAAGTGACATTTTTGCCGCAATCCGCAAAGGGGATATTTTTCTGCATCATCCATACGAAACCTTTGATCCGGTTGTGGATTTCATCCGGCAGGCATCCAAAGATCCGGATGTCCTGGCGATTAAACAGACACTGTATCGTGTCAGCGGAAATTCCCCGATTATCAGCAGTCTGGCACAGGCAGCGGAAAACGGCAAGCAGGTGTCGGTTCTGGTTGAGCTGAAAGCCCGTTTTGATGAGGAGCACAACATTGTCTGGGCGAAAAAACTGGAACAGGCAGGCTGTCATGTGATCTATGGTCTCGTTGGCCTTAAAACACACAGCAAGATCGCACTGGTGGTCCGCCGGGAGGAGGATGGAATCCGCCGCTATGTTCATCTGGGAACCGGAAACTATAACGATTCGACGGCAAAATTATATACGGACTGTGGAATCTTTACCTGCAAAGAGTCGATCGGGGAGGATGCCACAGCGGTATTTAATATGTTATCCGGATATTCCGAACCGCTGGCATGGAATGAGCTGGTGCTGGCACCATACTGGCTGCGGGATAAATTTTTGCGCCTGATCGGCAGGGAAACGAAAAATGCACGGCAGGGTAGAGAAGCCCGTATCGTGGCAAAGATGAATTCCCTCTGTGATCCGGGCATTATTGCGGCGCTGTATGAGGCATCTGCAAGCGGTGTAAAGATTGATCTGATCGTGCGCGGAATCTGCTGTCTGCGCGTCGGAATTCCGGGAGTGAGTGAAAATATTTCCGTGCGTTCCATTGTGGGAAATTTCCTGGAGCACAGCCGTATTTTCTATTTTTATAATGACGGCAATCCGGAAGTATTTATGGGAAGTGCGGACTGGATGCCGCGAAATCTTGACCGGCGTGTAGAGATTGTTTTCCCGGTGATTGAGGAGGAACTCAAAGAAAAAGCACTGCATATTCTGCATGTGGAACTGGAAGATAATGTGAAAGCGCGTGTGATGCAGCCGGATGGTACGTATGAAAAACTTGACAAGCGGGGCAAGGTCCTGATAAACTCACAGGAGCAGTTTTGTGCGGAGGCAAAAGCAGCAGTGCCGGATCAGAATCCGGGAAATAACCAGCGGCTGTTTATTCCGGCAGAACCGGCGGAATAAATTTACAGAAAACAGTTGACAATACCGTAATCAGGTGGTATAGTCAAATGGTTGTTAAGAAACAAGTAGAGTATCCACTCTCACCTAAGCGCAATCGGGCGACTTAGTGTTCATACTTTTAGCATGTTATATGAATGTTAGATGTAATAGTGGATAGTCTGCCTATCCACTATTTTTTATTGGAGGTACAAAACCATTAGCGAATTAATGATTAACGAACAGATCAGAGACAGAGAGGTTCGTCTGATCGGACCGGATGGCGAGCAGATTGGTGTTGTCTCATCCAGAGAGGCACAGAAAATTGCAGATGAAGCCGGTCTTGACCTTGTCAAGATTGCTCCGAATGCAAAGCCGCCTGTATGCAAGGTAATTGATTACGGTAAGTATCGTTATGATCTTGCACGTAAGGAAAAGGATGCAAAGAAGAAGCAGAAGACAGTGGAATTAAAAGAAATCCGCCTGTCACCAAACATTGACACCAATGATTTGAACACCAAGATGAACGCTGCAAAGAAGTTCCTCGCAAAAGGCAATAAAGTCAAGATCACACTTCGTTTCCGTGGTCGCGAGATGGCACATATGAACAGCAGTAAGCACATCTTAGATGATCTTGCTGAGCAGCTTTCCGATATCGCAGTAGTGGAAAAAGCACCGAAGATCGAGGGAAGAAGCATCGGTATGGTGTTGGCAGAGAAGAGATAACATTTATTAAGGAGGAATACACAATGCCAAAAATTAAGACAAACAGAGCAGCAGCAAAGCGTTTCAAAGCAACCGGAACCGGAAAGTTAAAGAGAAACAAGGCTTACAGAAGACATATCTTAACAAAGAAAACAACAAAGAATAAGAGAAATCTCAGAAAAGCAGCAATGATGGATCAGACAAACATCAAGAACATGAAGAAGATTTTACCATACGCAAAGGAATCATGTAAGGAGGAATAGATCATGGCAAGAGTTAAAGGCGGTTTAGGCGCTAAAAAAAGACATAATAGAACATTAAAATTAGCAAAAGGTTACAGAGGAGCTCGTTCTAAACAGTACCGTGTTGCAAAACAGTCTGTTATGAGAGCCTTAACAAGTTCTTACGCAGGAAGAAAAGAGAGAAAGAGACAGTTCCGTCAGTTATGGATCGCTCGTATCAATGCAGCAGCAAGAATGAATGGAATCTCTTACAGCCAGATGATGCATGGCTTAAAAGTAGCTGGTGTTGACATCAACCGCAAAATG
>SKEF01000616.1_pt3 | contig 13793 bp, 17 predicted proteins | sample 4826691 | NCBI WGS metagenome assembly SKEF01 (sample SAMN11008816, study PRJNA524170) | human gut metagenome | biome: Human fecal sample; material: Feces; isolation source: fecal sample from pouch patient p23, p27 | host: Homo sapiens | place: Israel: Tel-Aviv | collected 2016-08-24
CGGAAGAAGAATATTCCCTTTGAGATACAGGCATTTACATCTGTAGAGAACCTGATCGCCTATGGGAAACAAACACATATAGAGTTGCTGTTGATCTCCGGGCGGGCTATGTGCCGGGAAGTCCGGGATCTGGATATCGGGAAGATCATCATTTTGTCGGAAGGGGTACACCCTCCGGAACTTGACCAGTATCCAAGTGTGTATAAATATCAGTCTTCTTCTGATGTTCTCCGGGAAGTGATGGCATGTTATGGCGCCGAAAAAAAGACAGTGGCAGATCAGATTGCTGTATTAAAAAAGACAACAGAAATTATTGGAATATTTTCACCTCTGGGACGTTGTCTGAAAACCTCTTTTGCATTGACACTTGGACAGATACTTGCCAAAGAACGAGCCGTTCTTTATCTGAATATGGAAGAATATTCCGGATTTGAAGAATTGATGGGAAAAGGTTTTGCCCACAATCTGAGTGATCTTCTTTATTATGTGAGACAAGATAACCAGAATCTTCTCTATAAGATGAACAGTATGATACAGACGATCAATAATCTGGATTATGTTCCACCTGTACAGACGCCGGCAGATATCCGTACAACAGCCTGGCAGGACTGGGAACGGCTTTTTCAGATGCTTATACTTGACAGTTCTTATGAAGTGATTGTGCTGGATATTGGATGTGGGATTGATGAAAATTTCCAGCTGCTGGATATGTGTAAGAAGATTTATATGCCTGTATTGTCTGATGCTGTTTCACAGTGTAAGATTGCGCAGTTTGAGAATCTGGTCCGAATCTGGGATTATCCTCAGATTCTGGAAAAGACGGAAAAGATAAATCCACCGTTTCATATGGCAACCTGCCTGTCACCTGCGTATGTTGAACAGCTGATGTGGAGTGAACTGGGAGATTATGTGCGGAACCTTCTGAGGAAAGAAAGCCAGAAAAAAGAAAATTAAAAAAGTTCCGGAAAGATGCTGTAAAGGGAAAAAGGATGAACAAAGATGTATTTAGAAAGCTGCGGCAGATGCTGATGGAAGAACTGGATCTGTCCAGAGAATTATCGGATAAAGAAATCCTTGATGTGATTGATGAGCTGATTCTGAACCAGATAAAAGATGTCCGTCTTGCGCTGAAAGAAAAGGTACAGCTTCGTCAGGAACTGTTTTATTCTGTCCGCAAACTGGATGTGCTTCAGGAACTGGTGGATGATGAGACAGTGACTGAGATCATGGTAAACGGGCCGGATACCATTTTTGTAGAACGGGCTGGCAAGCTTATGAAATGGCATAAAAGTTTTACTTCTGCTGAGAAACTGGAGGATGTGATCCAGCAGATTGTTGGAAAATGTAATCGTGTGATCAATGAATCCATGCCGATCGTGGATGCAAGACTGGAAAATGGTTCCAGGGTAAATGCTGTAATTTATCCGGTTGCATTAAATGGTCCGATTCTCACTATAAGGCGTTTTCCTGAACACCCCATTACAATGGAAAAGCTGATCGCACTGGGAAGTATCACACAGGAATGTGCAGAATTTCTGGAGAAGCTTGTGAAGGCCAGATATTCCATGGTCATAGGAGGCGGAACCGGAAGCGGAAAGACTACATTTCTTGCAGCAATGTCGGAATATATCCCCAGGGACGAAAGACTGATCACAATAGAAGATAATGCAGAACTTCGCATCAGGGGAATTGACAATCTGGTCCGGCTGGAAGCAAAGATGGCAAACATGGAAGGAGCAGTTTCCGTTACGATCAGAGATCTGATCAAATCTGCATTACGAATGCGTCCGGACAGAATCATAGTGGGAGAAGTCCGCGGCGGAGAGGCAATGGATATGCTTCAGGCATTGAATACAGGGCATGAAGGGTCGCTGTCTACTGCCCATGCCAATTCTGCCAGGGATATGTTATCCAGACTGGAAACAATGGTTCTGATGGGCGTTGATCTTCCATTGGAAGCAATCAGAAGACAGATTGCTTCCGGAGTGGATATTCTGGTACATCTGGGAAGAATGAGGGATAAATCAAGGAAATTGCTGGAAGTAACTGAGGTGTGCGGCTTTGAAAATGGAGAAATCCGTATTCGGCCGCTGTATCAATGGCAGGAAGGGAAAGGTCTTGTAAAGACAGCATCCCTCCTTCATGTGGAAAAACTGGAAAGAGCGGGGATTGAACTATGAAAGGGAAAGAAAAAGAACAGCTTTATCAGAAACGTAATTATGATCATTATCGTTTTTCTATGAAAGAACTTCTGAAATATATGGGACAGGCACTGGCGTTGTGCATAATGGCAGATTATCTTTTTTACAAAAGTAAATGGGTGTTGCTTCTTATGCTTCCCGTTCCTGTGTTTTATCTGAAATGGCAGAAAAATCGTATGATCAGGGAAAGACGGAAGAATCTGAATTATCAGTTTAAGGATGCACTTACTTCGCTGAGTGTTGCGGTTCAGGCCGGATATTCGGTGGAAAGCGCGGTAAAAACCTGTGTCAGAGATTTGGAGAGACTCTACGGAAAGGGAACGGATATTGTGGAGGAATTTCGCTATATTGAAAGCCAGCAGCATATCAGTGTTCCGCTGGAAGAGCTGTTTCTGGATCTTGGAGAAAGAAGTCAGATAGAAGATATCGAAAATTTTGCCTCTGTATTTTATACAGCCAAGCGTACAGGTGGTGATATGAACCGGGTAATTCAGAAGGTGTCTCGTATGCTTGGAGATAAGATTGACGTTAAAAAAGAGATAGAGGCTACACTGGCAGCAAAGAAGTCAGAACAGATGATCATGAGTCTTATGCCTGTGGGAATTATCCTGTACTTGCAGATGACTTCACCGGGCTTCTTAAGTGTTCTTTATGGAAATCCCTTTGGAATTGCAGCAATGAGTATCTGTCTTGTCATTTATGCTGCGGCATACTGGCTTGGCAGAAGGATTGTAGATATTGAGGTGTGACAGTACAAATGTGGGTACATGTTGTCATTTTTGTTATGATCCTGTGTGCACTGACCGGCTGGAAAAAAGGATGGATTCCATCTTCCGGAATCGGAGGGAAGGATGGTATCAGACTTTTTGCGGTAGTAGCGATAGCCGGAAATCTGCTGGGCATGATCCTTACTTTGCAAAACGGTGGACAGGTGTATCCTCAGGGATACCGTCTGGAAAAGGAGGATACAGGATCATATGAGAAGGAATTTATGGTATCCGTTGACGGAGAAGAACCGGTCTCCATGTACATTCAGGTACCGGAGAAGGAACTGGAAGAGCAGGAGGAAGAACCGAAACAGAATAAGAAGCTGACCAGAAAAGAACAGGCACAAAAAAGTATTGCAGAGGCAGTATCCCGGTATAACGAGCAGCGCAGTGATCCGGATTATTATTATCTTCCGGATAAGCTGAATGGAAAAAAGGTAAAATGGGAAAGTCCGGCAGACACTTCCGGAATGCTTCTGACAGGACTGTTTCTTATTGCGGCAATGGCAATTCTTGTGATGAAAGGGAGAGAAGAACAGGTTCAGCTTCAGAAACGGTATGAAGAACTTCTTATGGATTATCCGGGACTGATCATGAAATTTACACTTCTGGTTCAGGCCGGGATGACTGTAAGAAAGGCATTCCAGAAAATTTCTCTGGATTATGGAAGAAAGAGAAAGCGGAATCCAAGACCTGCGTATGAAGAGATACGGATTGTCTGCTATGAGATGGAAAGCGGAGTTTCTGAAAGTGAAGCATACAGAAGATTTGGAGAAAGATGTGGTCAGGCAAAGTATAAAACATTTGCCACGCTTCTTATCCAGAATCTCCAGAAGGGCAGCAGACAGATGGCTGATATGCTTGAAAGAGAATCAACCGAAGCATGGGAAGAACGAAAGAGAAAAGCACGTGTTCTTGGAGAGGCTGCAGCCACAAAACTTCTGGTGCCGATGATCATGATGCTTATTGTCGTTATGGCAATTGTCATGATTCCTGCTTTTATGTCTTTCTACGGAGAAACATGATAAGGTGCTGCAGTAAATTCTGTGCAGCGTAAAGGGTGCTTTTGGATATGGAGGGAAAAAATGGGACAATTGATAAGACAGATAAAAAAGAAAAACGGACTGATACGAAGATTCGCAGAGGAAGAAGACGCTGTAGGTGTTGTGGAGATCATTCTGATTCTTGTAGTCCTGATCGGGCTTGTCATTATTTTCAAAGAGCAGCTGACCGAACTGGTGCAGAGCATTCTTTCAAAGATCGCCAAACAGAGTAATTCTATTTAAGATGAAAAGAGAAGGAGGTGTACTTCCTGTATGAAATATTGCGGAAAGGAAAGAGGAAGCATTACATTATTTCTTGCATTAATACTCAGTCTGCTTTTGTCTCTTGTATGTACAAGTATAGAATCTGTACGTATGGCATCGGCTAGAACCCAAATACTCAACAGTATGGATATCGGACTTTATTCTGTATTTGGACAGTATGACAGGAAACTTCTTGAGGAATATGATCTGTTTGCGTTGGATGGTTCCATGGGAGGCGGGCAGCTTAATCTCGCAAAGATCTGCGATAATCTGGAATCCTATATGAAACCGGTGTTAAAGCAGAACAGTCAGAAACTTGAACTGCATCAGAGCGGACTTACCGGTTACCGGCTTCTGACAGATGAGTGCGGAGAGGTTTTTTATCAGCAGATTGTGCAGTATATGCAGGAAACTCTTGGAAGTCAGGGGGTACAGCTCCTTCTCAACAAAATGTCTGATCGAGAGAGAAAAACAGAAGAGGCGGATTTGAAAGCGAAACAGGCGGAGACAGGAGGCTCCATCGACAGATATGATTCGGAAATGAATCAGGCTTCTCAGAAAAGCCGGCAGGCAGCACAGGAAGCTGAAAACAGGCAGCAACAGGAAGGACAAACATCAACCCAGCCAGCACCGACGCAGCCACAGGCTGACAATCCCATCAGTATTATAAAAAGAATTATGAAAATGGGAATACTGGAGCTGGTTTTGCCACCCGGACGGGAAATTTCCACCCGGACAGTCAGCAAAGACACAATGGTTTCGGGAAGACAGCTGCAACAGGGAATGGAGATGCCGGACGGAGTGACAGCAGATAGCAGTTATACTTCCGGGGTTTTGTTTCAGCAGTATCTGATGAATCATCTGGGAAATTACACAGATCCGTCAAAAGAAAGTCTTGCATATCAGATGGAATATGTTTTTGGAGGAAGAGACAATGATATAGATAACCTTAAATCTGTGGCATCAAAGCTCCTGTTCATCAGAGAAGGCGTAAACTTTGCATGTTTGATGGCAGATAATGTAAAAAGAACAGAGGCACAGGCACTCGCTGCAGCCATTGCGTCGGGATTTCTGGTTCCTCCGGCAGCGGTAGTGATAGAGTCTGCATTGCTTTTATGCTGGGCATTTGCGGAGAGCGTACTGGATGTGAGAGAACTTTTTGCAGGAGGGAAGATTCCCCTTGTAAAAACTTCCGCAGACTGGCAAATTTCGCTGTCTAATCTTTCAAGTCTGATGGAAGGACTGGATTCCATGCGGAAAAACAATGAACATGGATTGTCCTATGAGGATTACCTTCAGGTTCTGATATTGCCTGTTTCAAAGGAAAAGAAAGTGATGAGAGCTATGGATATGATCGAAGATGCGATAAGAAAGAAAGGCAGGGCAAATTTTTATATGGATTCCTGTGTTGTAGCTCTGGAGGCATTTGCGGAGGTAAAAGCAAACAGGAAAAAGGAATTTCAGGTGATACGTCAGTATTGTTATGAATGAATTGCTGAAAAGAGGTGTGAAAAGATGCTTTTACAGAAAGAAAAACAAAGCATTGAAGAAATCGGAAAAAAAGATAAAAAAATTTATGAAAGGAGAAAAGTCTCTCTAAGCAATATTTACGATCTTTTATTCCCCCAAAAGAGTCGGAAATATTTTCGGACAAATGCAAAAGAACATATTGGAGAAGTTTCTTCTGTAAAAGTATCTTTCTGCACCTCTTTTCGGGGAAAGATTAAGAAGGGAAGTCTGGCAGTAGAAACAGCACTTGTACTGCCGCTGTTCTTCCTGGGAATGGTTACGCTGATTTCGTTTATGGATATATATAAACTGCAGACGGAACATCTGACTGCATTGTGTACGAAGGCAAAACAGGCGGGAATGTATGCGTATCTTCCGGGTGGGGACAGTGTTGATGATATTACGCTGCCGGATATCTACACGTATAAACCCTTTGGTGGACTGATACCTCTTCCGGATGTTGTAGTTTATAACCATGTAAAAGTCCATGCATGGACAGGAACCGAATTTCCTGACAATGGAGGAGAGCAGGGAGAAACAGAACCGATGGTTTATGTAACTGCCTCGGGCAGTGTGTACCATAAAAATCCGGGCTGCAGCTATCTGAATGTTTCATTAAAACAAATTCCCGGAAGTTCCGCAAAATCTGCATCCAATAAGTACGGGGAGCATTATTCAGCCTGTGAAATCTGCAGCAGGAATCAGAATCCGGCAGGAGTGGTATATGTTACGGAACAGGGAAACAGATACCATAATCTGGAGTCCTGCAGTGGGCTGAAACGTTCGGTAAGACTGGTAAAAGCTTCCTCTGTTTCGGAAATGGGAGCATGTAGCAGGTGTGGCTGAATTCTGCCGGAGAGATGTATATGGAGATGAATGGCGTAAAAGAAATATGTGTACTTGGATTTCTGGGAATAAATTCATGGATAGATATCAGAAAAAAGCAGGTTTCTCTTCTGCTGATCATAATATTTGCAGTCTGCGGAACTGTGTGGACAATATATAGCAGAAGAAATGTTCCGGAGGTTCTTATGTGCGTGGGGACAGGTTTTCTCTTTGTGCTGATCAGCATCCTTACAGAAGGTGCTGTGGGAATGGGCGATGGCTGGCTGCTTATGGCACTGGGGACAGTGCTGTACCCGGAAGAATTTTTTTCAACACTTTTTATAGGAATGATCTGCAGTGCAGTATGGTCCGGCATCATGATGATGGGATTTTGCAGAAAGGGAAGTACGGAAATACCGTTTGTGCCATTTCTGCTGGCAGGATATCTGGGAGGATTTTTGATATGAAAGATAATTTTTGTATAACAAATGAATACAGTATAATTCGTAAGGGAAGTTTTACAATCGAGACTGCCTGTGTCATGCCGTTGATCCTGCTGGTGTTGATGGGACTTATCTATCTGAGCTTTTTTGTACATAACAGGGCATGGCTGACAGCGGCAGCTTATGAATCGGCAGTAAGCGGGAGCATGGAAGGGATTAAGAAAAACGGAGAAATATATGATACTGCAAGGATGCGCAGTGAGGAGCTGGGGAGTATTGGCTTTTTCGGGGCGGAGAATTTAGGTACCCAGACAAATGTGGGAAAAGAAGTGCAGGTAACCTATGACCTGGACACGATCTCATCGTATGGCAATCTGAGCTGGCATTTGAGGACAGAAGGGAAATCCGCAGTGATAAATCCGGTGAAACATATCCGCAGACTGCGGGCGGCGCAGGCGGTACTGAGAGAAATGGGGGAATAGAATAGTATGCGGACAGAATATAAGAGGGATATGAATCATAATTATCTCATTGTCTATGGTGAGAATGAGATCAATACAGATTCCTATCAGGTAAGGATGCTTGCGGGAAATGTGATTCCCTCTCTTCTGAAGTGCAGGATACAGGGGATGGATGGCAGATTTCTTATCTATTTTGATATTACTTCGAAACAGGCGGTGAATGTGCTGTATGAAGAAAAGAAGATGGGAGTTGAAGATCTCAGGCTTATTTTCGGTGGTTTTGTAAAGGCTATGGAAGATGCGGCGGAATATCTGATCAATCCCGGACAGTTTATAATGTCGCCGGAATATATTTATACAGATATTGAAAAAAGACAGATTTATTTCTGCATGATGCCCGGATATGAGAAGGATATTAAAGAACAGTTTCAGCTTCTGACAGAATATATTCTGCCGAAAATAGACCATCAGGATCAGGATGCGGTAATCCTTGGATATGGAGTATATAAAAGAGCAATGGAAGACAGTTTTCATCTGGAGCATATTAAAGAAGAATTATACAAAACTCAGAGTTCAGATGTAAATGGGGAGAAGAAAGAAAAAATAAATACAAAAAAGACAGAGCAGGAGATGGAGTTTGCAGAAGAAGAGACTTTCCCGGAAGATAATGAAAACCGGAATGAATTTGTAAGAGAAGGAGAAGATTCAAAAGAACCCGGCCGACTGAACCCGGTCGGTGTTATTGTGCCGGCTGCTGTTCTGATCTGTGGACTGGCAGCTGCTATCCTGAAGGGATATCTGCCACATGTGGAAATGGAAACCATACTTGGTGTAATTGTTATAGCTATAGCGGGTATCATGCTGGGCCTGCGTATTATAAAGACAAAAAAAGTTTTGCATCTCCCGGAACAGGCGTATGCATCAGGAGAAACAGTGAGACACATAGAAAAAATAAGAAATATGCCATCATGGAATAAAACAGAAAAGAAAACATCAGGGAAAAGATCAGGATGGAAAGAAGCAGAAGGAAAAGTGTCAGAGCAGAAATGGGAGGACAGATTATATGAAAACCTGTCCCAGACAGTGGAGAGAAATCAGCAAACAAATCAGAGTCAGCCGGTGAATGGGCAGAAAATGTCAGACTGTGGACAAAAAACTTCCGAATCATCCCGGATACATATGGACTATGGTGAAACAGTAGTACTATCTGCCGGAACAGTAAGCGGACCTGCAAGTCTGGTGAGCAAAGAACCGGGAGAACTGGCGACCATTTATCTCAATGAAGATCTGACTGTGATCGGAAAGCTGGAAACTGCCTGTGATGCGGTGATCAGCCTGCCTACCGTAAGCCGTATCCATGCAAAAATACGAAAAAAAGAAGAAAACTATTTCCTTAGTGATATGAATTCCAGAAACGGAACGTCTGTAAATGGAAGATTACTTCGTCCGGATGAGGAATATCAGCTTGAACCGGAAGATGAAGTGGATTTTGCACAGGCAAGATATATATTTCTGGAATAAATGTTTTTACAAAATACAGGAGGTCTGCTACAATTAGTAATGGTACATTGTTTTTGAGATAAAGAAACAGAAAAGAGGTAAAACTTGGAAGAACTGAAAAAGGCACCGGTTACAGTGCTTCTCATTCTGGCGAATATTCTTGTTTTTACTGCAGTGGAATTTACCGGAGGATCAGAGGATACCATGCATATGCTTCAGTGCGGAGCGGCATATACTCCCGCCATTATGCAGGGAGAATACTATAGGATCTTTACAAGTATGTTCCTTCATTTTGGACCGCAGCATCTTGGAAATAACATGCTGGTACTGTTTGTGCTTGGAGGCAGACTGGAGCGTACAGTTGGAAAACTGAAATATCTGCTGATCTATCTTCTGGGAGGAATGGGTGGAAATCTGCTGTGTCTGTTCCTGGAACTGGACAGTGCGGATTTTGCAGTTTCGGCAGGTGCATCCGGTGCAGTGTTTGCTGTGATGGGTGCAATGATCTATGCTGTGATCAGGGGCAGAGGTCATATTGAAGATCTTTCTGCCAGACAGGTAGTGATCATGGCTGCTTTTTCGCTTTATTTTGGTTTTACAAGCGAAGGAGTGGACAATGCGGCACATGTAGGCGGTCTTATCTGTGGATTCCTGCTTGCAGTTCTGCTTTATCACCCTTCGCAGCGTGCAGGATAACCGACCTTTATTCAGGGGATGCCGGCAGATAAATATAAAAGGCAGAACCCTGACCGGGAGTGCTGGAGACCCTGATCTGACCATGGTGTGCAGAGATGATTTCTGCTGTTACTGCAAGCCCGAGACCGGTTCCTTCCGGTTTATATGTAATGAAGGGATGAAAGATATTCTCAGTCTGCTTATGCGTCATACCACATCCGTTATCTTTAATACAGATGCAGATGCCGGAATCTGCAGGGGTGAGATTTACAATAATCTTTCCGCCTGGCTGATCGATGGCTTCACAGGAATTTTTGATCAGGTTAAATATGACCTGACGCATTTTTATCCGGTCAAGAAAAACAGGTGAAGAAGTATGTTCCACATGTATTTCCAGCCGGATTCCCAGATAGTCCAGAGTGTTTTTCTGACAGGATAAAACAGTGGTCAGAAATTCCGCGGGATTTACGGGAACAAGAGTAACTGTCTGCGCATGGCTGAAGTCAGAGAGTTCTTTCAGCAGTTCTTTTACATATTCAAGGTTATCCATAAGACTGTCCCATTGTCTGTAACTGCACAGTTCCGGGTGAGAGGAAGCCATCAACTGAAGTTCACTGTTGATCAGCGTGACCGGATTACGGATTTCATGTGAAAGTCTGGATAAAAGAAAACGAAAATCTTTTTCTGATTGTTTTGTTATTTCAATCTGCATATTATCACCTCAGGAAAAGTGTATCATTGTGAACTTTCAGCCGCAACTGATTTCGTCCTGAAAAATTCGCAATAAAACGACAAGTATTACTGATTATTGCAAATCAAAATCTTGAATTTTAAGAAAGAAGGATTTAAAGATGGAAAATTGTATTTTTTGTAAAATCGCTAATGGAGAGATTCCTGCTGCAACACTTTATGAGGATGAGAATTTCAGGGTAATTCTTGACCTGGGCCCGGCGAGTAAGGGACATGCGCTGATCCTTCCGAAATCGCATGCTGCCAATATTTATGAATTATCGGATGAAATGGCTGCAAAGGCAATGATTCTTGCAAAGAAAATGGCGACAGCAATGACAGCAGCACTGAAATGTGACGGATTTAATATTGTACAGAATAATGGCGAGTGTGCAGGGCAGACAGTATTTCATTTTCATATGCATCTGATTCCGAGATATAAAGGAGATCAGGTGGGAATCACATGGCACCCGGGTGAACTCAGTGATGCAGATAAAGAAGAAATCCTGTTAAAAGTAAAGGAGCAGCTGTCTTGATATTCTGATACAGCACATTACAAAAGATGGAGAATATAGATTTTGTAAGTATCTACAGGAAATACCGCTCGCGGGCGTTCAATATTGGAAAATTTATCCTTGGCGATGAAGATGAAGCAGAAGATGTCTGTCAGGATGTATTTGAGACTTTGTTTCATATGGGCCGGAGTGTGGATTTTTCAGATGAAAAGAAACTGGAGAATCTGATTGTCAGAATCAGCTACCATAAGGCATCCGATCATCGCAAAAAGGCCTTCAGGAAATATGAATATGCGAACTCAGATGTGATTCTGGAAATGACAGATATGCGGGTAAGAAAAGGTAATCGTGTAGATGAGATTGTTCTGAATCTGGAGGCAGCAGGATACCTGCAGTCGATATTTGAAAAACTGAGAGAAAAGAACAGGACAAATTATGAAATCTATGTCAGTGTAACGTTATATGACATACCAACGCGTCTCGTTGCCAGACATTATCATATCACAGAAAATAATGTGAATAACAGAGTCATGAGGACGAGACGCTGGCTTGCCAGGGAATATAAGAAAATAACCCGGTGATTACTGTTTATTTACGCAGTCTTCGATCAGCCCGGTGATTTTTTCAATAGAATTCATATGACTGCTTTCTGACATGGCATGAACATAGGACTCTCTGTTCTGGTACAGTTCGCGGATTGCGTTTAAAAGTGTGCTTTCTGTAATCTCTTCTTCCTCAAGTACCATGCTGAATCCCTGACGTTCAAATGAACGTGCATTGAGGATCTGGTCACCGCGGCTGGCATTTGCAGAAAGCGGGATCAGAAGATTGGGTTTTTTTAAAGCATTCAGTTCACAGATTGCATTGGCACCTGCGCGGGAGATAACGATATCAGACAGAGCAAACAGATCGGCAAGCTCCTGTTTAATATATTCATACTGTACATATCCTTTTGTGTCTTTGAGACTTTCATCCATTTTTCCCTTACCACACAGGTGGATAACCTGAAACTCTTTTAAAAGTTCCGGAAGGATTTTGCGGATATTTTCATTGACAGATGCAGCACCAAGACTTCCGCCGATCACCATAAGAACCGGTTTGTCATCTGTGAAACCACAGAATTCGCGGGCTGCCTCTTTACTTCCGTTTAATAATTCCTGACGGATAGGAGTACCTGTAAGTACTGCTTTGTCAGCAGGAAGACTTTTTACAGTCTCAGGGAAGTTACAGCATACTTTTGTTGCAGATGGAATGCAGATCTTATTTGCAAGTCCGGGAGTCATATCTGATTCATGAATGATGGTAGGAATTTTACGTCGACCGGCAGCGATTACAACCGGGACAGTCACGAAGCCACCCTTGGAGAAAACCACATCTGGTTTTAATTGTTTCAATAATTTTTTGGCCTCACCGAATCCTTTCAGTACACGAAATGGATCTGTGAAGTTTTTCAGATCAAAATAACGTCTCAGCTTTCCGGATGAGATTCCGTAATAAGGAATATTCATTTCTTCAATAAGCTTTTTTTCGATTCCATCGTAGGATCCGATATAGGAAATTTCGTATCCAAGCTCCTTAAGGCGTGGGATCAGAGCAATATTCGGAGTCACATGTCCGGCTGTGCCGCCGCCGGTGAGCACAATATGTTTCATAGAGATTCCTCCTGTTTTATTCTGAATAGTTACAACAATTCTATAAAAGATTGCAGGGAATATGTGAAATCCTGCGAAAATGTCCGGATTCATTATTTTATGGAATTGCTATACGTTACTATTTAATATGAACCCAGGGGGAGAAATTGTCAAGGAAAGTTAAATATTATGAAGAACAAAACAGATATACAGACAAAAAATCAGCAGATAGACAAAATACTTCAAGAGCAGTATGATGCGGAAACCAAAATACTTGAATCCGCATTGCTGAACGTAGCAGGCAAAACCTCATGGGATGAATTTCCGGAAGAATCTGAGGAGAAGATCCGGGCGGGGTATGATCGGCTGATCACCCGACTGAGAGAAACAGGGGATTTCAATGAAGCAGCCAGGGCTGAAAAGACAGGAAGCACCGGGGCGGCAAAGGAAAAACTTGAAAGTCTTGAGTATGACTGGAACAGGACTCACAGAATCCTGAAATCTGCAGCTGCCGCAGTGGCAGTAGTTATGTTGACTGCGCTGGTGGGAATGACTGCTATAGCTGACTGTCGATATCCGGATAAAAATACGCAGACATATCAGAAGACATCCGTTTTTGAAAAAAAATAAAAAAATTTTATTTTTTTGTGTGATATTTGCCGATTTGATTCGCATAGTATATGTAATGAAAGTTTGCGAAGCAGAAATCCGGCATTTTATTCTTCGGATAAGGGTGCGGATCAAAGGCTCGGAACAAAACGTTATATATTTATGCACTGACCGACAGAGAATCATTAAAATATCGGCAAATTTTTAAAATTCTTACGTGGCAGATGCAAAGAAAGGCAGGAACAGTCGAAAAAAAACTGTTTCTGCTTTTTGTTTTCAGAAAAGATATTGTTAATTTGTTTCATTGTAGTGTATAATTAATACAATATAGAAGGATCATAAAAGCAGTAAAAAGCTGCCGGGTTAAACAGGCAAAATGCAGCAAAACAATTGGGGATATCAAAAAGATTCCGAGAGTACATCAAAATCTGAAGGGAGGTTTTTATATGAAGATTACATTTATCGGGGCAACTCATGAGGTTACGGGATCCTGTTATTATCTGGAGGCAGCAGGTCACAAGTTTCTTGTAGACTGCGGAATGGAGCAGGGACCGGATTATTATGAAAATGCAGAAATACCAGTGGCTTTGGGAGAGATAGAATTTGTTCTTCTGACACATG
>SKEF01002569.1_pt1 | contig 13717 bp, 7 predicted proteins | sample 4826691 | NCBI WGS metagenome assembly SKEF01 (sample SAMN11008816, study PRJNA524170) | human gut metagenome | biome: Human fecal sample; material: Feces; isolation source: fecal sample from pouch patient p23, p27 | host: Homo sapiens | place: Israel: Tel-Aviv | collected 2016-08-24
GCGAATATGCCTGCAGGTACATATCAGGTGCAGTTTACAGCAGGAGTTGATCCGGCCAGTCTGAATGTTATGATTGAGCCGGCTGTAGAGTGCCGTCTGGCTGTACAATATAATGGGGAGACAGTTTCGGCAGAAAAATTAGCAGAAATTCCAGAGGGTGAGACAGTGACGATCACGGCGCAGGCTGTTGAGAGCGGAACCGATACGGTGGTTGATAGTTCATTTTTGGAGGAAGGAACTGCCAATACACTTGTCTACGAGGTAGATGGAAATGAGATTATACGTTCCGATACAGGTGAGCTGACGATCACTTTACAGCTTGGTGAGGGGCGCATAAGCGGACAAATTCAGATGCCAGGCTTTTTGCCAAAGACGGCAGATGAGCGTTTTACGACAAAGTCAAAAGTTGTATATCGTGTAGAATCAGATGCAGCTGATGTATCTGTGCGTCAGAATGAGTTAGATTCCTGCGAAGAAATTCGTTTTTACCTTACAGCAGATGGCGTGAAAATGAGTGCTGATGAAGCAAAGAATTACCAGCTTTCCACGCCAGTATTAACTGGTGCAGAGGTGGAGTATGAGTGGTACCAGGATGAGGATAGTGGTGAGTGGATTTTTAAGCCAAAAGGTGAAACAGACAGTACTGGCACACTTACGGTTTATGTAGAAAATGAAGAATTAGAGGCATCAGGTCAGGCAGTTATTGATGTGATTCCAAGAATACATTATCAGATTATACAGATTGGTGGACAGGATGCTCATGCAGCGCAGACATCTCTTGGGCAAATGGAGCCAATAAAGTTTCAGATTACAGCTGATGCAGAGACACTTGATAGGGCAGCAATTGATGCACTAAAGACAAAGCCTGCGCTAGCTGTTAAGATGACAGACAGCTCATTTTTTATATGGAAAACAGGCGAAAAAAGAAATGGCATTTCTGGACGGTGGTATATTGAAGATGATGGAACATGTGTATACCAGCCGAAAGGCCTAAGCTGGTTTTATGGAACTGGAGAAGTGGCACTGACACTCTCTGAGGAGGCATCGTGTACGGCAGTCTTTACAATAGAGGAAAGAAGTTTTCTTTATTGGATACCGATTGGTTTTGTCTTATTCTCACTTTTTCTTCTCTGGTGTATCATAGGGTGGATTCGTCAGCCTAAATTCAATAATCAGATCATGGAGATTGTGGTATATACAAAGTTTGGAAGTGCAATTCAGGAATCACCGCGTATCAAGGTTATGAAGCGTCGCATCGGATTAATCCCATATCGTGCATGTCGCATGCGTGTAGGTGATCTTGTATTTATTGCAGCGCCAGGTCGAAAAATCGTACTAGATAAGGATTGTGTGAGAGGACGCGTTGTATATTCAGGTAAGGTTCGGTTTATGGGAAGAAGTGCAGGAAACATGAAACGTTTGCTTCGTATGATGGAACCGGCAAAGCGTGATGTGCGCATGGTGCGCGGCATGGAACTTTATGTGGCACCAGATAAAAATGCGCAGGCGCTGACTGGATACCGTATTACAGGGTAAGCAGAAAGGTATGGGTATTGGTATGGATGCATATGAGCAGATGGGAAGAGAACTTTTTGAAAAAAGTCAGGGTGCACCGATATTGCTGATTGGTATGGGCGGTGTCGGAGGACGCATTGTGGCACAGATAGATAAAATGTTAGCAAAGGATTCACCAAGGCGCGATAAGGTGGCGATTCTTGCGATTGACACAAATGTAAAGGATCTTCGAAAGCTGCGTGAGCAGGGAATAGAGACAATTCAGATCAGCGATGAGCGTCTGGTTCGTCAATATTTGAAGGATCATCCTCAGTATATGAGTTGGTTTCCGAATAACATTTTTTTGAATAACAGAGGAATGCTTGAGGGCGCCGGACAGATTAGAGCAATATCTAGACTCGCGGCACTAGCTGCTGAGGAAGAAGGAAAGTTTCGCCCGATTGAAGAGGCAGTCAGAAAAATTGCAGCTGTCACGGGAAGTGGATTAAAGGAAAATATCATGACGATGGTTGTCGGATCAATATGCGGCGGTACAGGAGCAGGCATGTTTATCCAGATCCCATTTTATGTCAAAAAAATCATCCAAAAGGTGCTTGCAATTCCAAATGTGATGGTTAGAGGCATGTTTTTGGGACCTGATATTATGGCTCCTATTCAGCCGGGAGATTTAAATCGTCAGGCTGTATATGTTAATGCATATGCCTGCCTAAAAGAATTAAATGCGTTTTATTTATTGCAGAGACGTGATGCTTCATCGTCACTTCTTCGCATGGAATATTATGATTACGGAGAAAATGAGGATCTTGAGGCAGAGGTGATGGAGTCGCGCCAGATGTATCAGGCAATTGCAAAGGATCTTTCGTCAAAGGGCGTGGCTGTATTAGATGAAGAAATACCAGAGGAGGTACAGGAGGAATATCTAAAGCGAAACGGAACTATTCCATATGATCATCTGTTTTTATTTGACAGCAGCTTTAATGGTGGCACGATTGGACAAAAGCAGCTGGCAGAGGTAGAGCGCATGATCGCGTCTATGGCATATGTGCATCTGCTTACAGATGTAGGAGAAAATGCGCTGTCTGTTGAGGATAACTTTATTCTTTCCACGATTGGAAGCAATGGTATGGCTCGCTTTGGAAGTGCAGGTCTTTGCAAGATTATTTATCCAGGTGAGCAGATCATGCAGTATTGCTCAATGAGATGGATTACAGAGCTTGTTGATTCTTATTGGATGCGTATTGATAAGCGCTTTGAAGAAGAACTTATTCTGGCAAGGGAAGAACAGGCAATGAATCCGCGTATTCAGCTGCCTGGAATTATCGAGCGTTATCAGGAGATTTTTTTGGAGGAGACATCAGGAGAACATGCAAGTATGGCATCCTTATATGCTCAGGTTTTCATGCAGAGTGATGATGGAACAGATTTTTCGCTTGCAGATCGCTTTTTGGAGCAGATTGAGGAGATGATAGAGGACGCGACTTCAAAGGAAAGCCTGCAGCGCCTTGGAGAATCCTGTATGGATATTTCTATTGATCAATGGATTCAGTCACCGGAAGCAGCAAGACAGGGAGTAGCAACAAATAAGCAGTCAATTAGAAATTATAGGGCTGCTGTCATGAAGGTTATTGATGATACGAAATATTCACTTCCAAACCAAATGATTCCGGCAACGCTTAGCGCAATGATTCAGATGAGTGACCGTGACAGCTGCATTGCTCAGATTCTTGGACGTGTGCATCCGATTGCGGCTCGTTATCTTTTGTATGCGATTTTAGAGCAGACTGCAGCACGGGCAAGAGAGGCAAATGAGGATTGCTTTGGACTTGAGCTTGATCTGATCAGCACGGCAGATTATGATATAAGCGGCAAAAATCCAGGGCTTCCGATAGAGGCTATTCTTGGAAAAAGGATGAACCGCAAACAAATGCGTCAGGTACTTGAGGTGTATGAGGATGCATCTGGAAGAACAGCTGCAAATTTGACTGCATATTTGTCGGCACAGCTGCGCGCAAATGTTTATGAGACGCTGCAAAAACGTCTTGAAAAGCTGTGTGATCTGTACAGACGTTTTTTCAATGTATTAGAAAGCTCTACGGAGGATCTTAGAAGACAGATTCGTGAGCTCAAAACGATGGGAAGACAGTCATCTGTAGGAGAACAATATATTTGCTGCAGTGAATCGTGTCTGGAAGCATTATATGATAGATTTGCTCTTATGTGTCAGAATACAGGTGCCGAGCTTCCGCAGGAGTCGGCAAGAATGATTCTTCGAAATATTTACGGAGAGATGGAGCTGGAATTAAAGAAAAACAATATGGAAGACCGCCGCAGAGAAGATATGGCTTATAATAACCGCATGAGGACGATATTTAATCAGGCAGTGGCAGAGGTGATGCAGCAAAAAGCGCGTGAGCAGGCTTCTTCTGTGGTGGAAATAAGTATATATGATGCATTTGCACTTGAGATGCAGACAGAGCTTGGCATTGTGCGTGAGCATGATCGTGCTCGTTATGATGCAATGCTGGATGCATGGATTAAAAGCAAGGTATCAGCTGCCATGACAATGGCGCAGCCTTGGATCGGCATATGCAATACAGTGGGTGCTACAACTATGTCTGTTTATCTTGCAATGCATCCTGACAATGCTGTTAGAATGGATAATACACCATCTGTCGAGGCGACAGCAGCGCGTTATTTAAAAGAACGCACAACACCACAGGGTCATGCAGTTACTGTGCTGATCCATGATAATTTCCGTCAGAATGAATTGATTTGCTATAAGGCACGCTACAACTTGCTCATTGAAAATCTTGATAAATTCAAACGGGCAGGAGAGGCACATCGCTACTATGAGCAGCGAATCAATCGTATTGGTCAGCTGCCAGGTACGTCAAGAGAGTCAGAGATCATTACTGTAATCAATCCTCATTTAAATAAATATTGGTGCGAGGAGGGCTTTCTTCCAAGTATTTATCCATCGCAGCGAATTGTGGATGAAAAAAATAACATGCGAGCCTTTTTCTATGCACTAACACTTGAAAAGCCTTGCTGTGTGCGTTTGAAAAATACTAAGGGAAAAATATCATGGTGGTTTCTTCGTGGTATGGATACAATCCGCGTCAAGGCAGCAGGTGTCCCAATTGGAAGCTCTTATGCAGATCTGTATGAAGCGATGAAATTTAACAGGGATATGAAATATACACTTTTATATTATGGAAAAAATCATTTGCATCGTATAAAGGCTCAAAGCATGCAGGATCAGCTAGAGCAGGAAATTTACACGCAGCCGATAATTGCCGATATGATTCAGCAGGAGAAGGAGCCAGACGATGAAAACATGCTTGATATTTTTGAAAAGATGTCAAGAAGTATGGAAAGTGCACAGTTTAATCGTTTGTTAGAGGGATTGGCACAGTTTATTCGTGAGTATTGTGAGTACATGTTTGATAAGGACGAGGTCAAGGTAATATACGCATGCCGAAATATAAGAAATGCTATTGCAACATTCTCAAAGCTTTATCAAAGAAGCAAACAGGAAAAGCTTACATACAGAGAAGAACATTTATTGTCAGTTTTCCTTGAGCTTTATGAAGAAGATGACATGGCAGATTCAAATGCAGGATTAAGCAAAGTCCTTTATGATACTGATGATCCGGATGCAGAAGCTGCAGTCGCAAAAGATGAGCCAGGTGAGAAAATTTTTACAGATGATTATGATGATCTTGCCTAAACAAAGGCAGCGCTATGGTAAGGGGGTGAAAAAATGCTGTATGTGGTGAATGTGGAAGCGTGTATTCATCAGGAAAATTATGGTATTTTTTTCTATGAGCCTGCAGCAAAGCAAAAGATAGAGCTGTTTGAGGCAAAATGGACATTTGAGTCACTGACAGATGTGTTTTCACAAATTGCAGCGCATATAAACCGCCGCGAGTTTGAAGATAATGATTATCAGGTCATCGTATGTGTAAGAAAACATAAAAGAGCATCAAGACATCAAATGAATGCTCAGCTTATATGGCATGACACAACACTATATGCAAAGACACTCACAGCAAGAGCACTTGAGCAGTCTGGTATGACATCTGTACTGAGTTCATCGTATACAAGAAAAATAAAAATTGTTTTTCAGTCTGAGCAGGAATATTTTGGAAGTGCACAGCAGATAAGCAGCTGGGAGGAGGAACAGGAAGGTCTTAGATCCTTTTTAGGAAGTCTGCAGGCTGCGTGTGAGGCTATACAAAATGATCAGAGTGATCATGAAGATATGTCTGGTGAGAAAAATTCATATGTCATGGTGGACAGCTTTGGACTGCCATCAGTGCTTACTCCTAAGGAGTGGGAGAATACTCTTTTTCAGGCGCTTAATGTTGCAGTGCTTAACGCAAAGAGGGAATCTTCACAGACATGGCTTCAAAGAAGGATTCTTTCTGTAATAGAGGAAGAAAAGCTGCTTGACGAGAAAATGAGAATGCCAGAGGAGGAACTTCCACAGATTGATAATATAAATTCGCCAGATGAAATATCAGATGACAATTATGGCGAATATATAAGCCATCGTCTTAGAAGTGTAATCGAAGGAAGTCAGATAGGGCGTGTATGTGAAGTTATTTATTGGCCGGTTGCAGCAAATAGCAGCCAGGCTAGTACACTTGCTATGTTTGGGCTTGTGGAGCTTTTGTGTATGCAAAAAGAAATCACACAAGAAAGCATACAGCGTTATTTGACACAGGGAGATCCTCGTGCAGCCAAACAACTGCAGGAACACTTTTTGGCTGTTCTGGATGGATACCGCTATCAGCTTAGAAAAAAACGTCAACAGATCATACGTGAAATTCAGGCAGAGCATGCAGACTTATATGCATCAAATGACCAAGAAACATCTTTTGAGCAGGAACAAAGGATTCATATAGAACCTTTGATGGTTCCAAGTGCACCGCAGGAATATCAGGAGCATTTAAAAAATGTAAAGATGCAGCTTGACATCTGTGAGCTTTCTTTAAAAGAAGGAAAGAAAAGTGAGATGAAGGAGCGTATAGAGCAGGCCTCTGATATTCTTTTTAAGACAACAGATGGTTTAGAGGATGAGCTTGTGGCATATCAAAAGGCGGCAGCGAAGACACTTTATCGGGAGATAGAGCAGTCTACTTCAATTGGTTTTGAATCAGTATCATCAGTAAATCAGCCAAGCGAAGCATCTATTCAAACAAAAAAAATACAGAAGCAAAAGACAGAAGTATCTGCAAAGGAAATGATCACAAAATGGAAGCAAGATATGCAGTTTCTTGTGCACTGCGCAAAGCTTACAGGATTTTTGCCATCATTTTTGTATCTGTGCGGCTGCATGGCATTTGCTGCTGGTATCTATTTTCTAGTCCATAAGGGTGAAGGCGTACAGTCTGTGTATGCAGGTCTTTGTGCTATGGCTGTTATCATTATTTTTATGGCGGTGGGCAGTTTTAATATTTCTGGCTATTTTATGAAGGAGATTCGTAAGAGCTATGCACATTTGCAAAACCAGATAGAGCAAGTTTTGAAGGCGTATCAATTTAGAGCACAGGATTATGAAAATTGTCTGAATGAATGGCTGTGTGAATTTAATAAGCAGCAGTTTAAGAATGATCAGGCACAAAAAAATCAAGGCAAAAATGAGCAGGTATCAGCGCGTGCATGGCATCTTGCGAACATCAAGCGCATTTTAGATTTGCTGGATTCATTTGGGTTTGAGCAGAATAATCATGTGACTGTACAAACAGAAGATGCAACGATTGCATCACGCATTGTGCAGCCAATGGATTATAGTCAAAAAGAGCTTGGAAATGAATGCTATTGGCCAGTTTGGACAGAAAATGAGATTGAAAGGGGGCAAGGAAGGTGAAAGAAATTGTGACGATTATTTTTGCTTTATTATTTCTGGCACTTGATTTGTCTCTGATTGTTTCAGTAAAGAGGCTTATAAAGGCAGGAAGCAAGATTCAGGGAGCAGCGGCAGCTGTCTGCTATGGAATTTTTTGTGTTGTGGCTGTATTTGCGTGCGGAATTGGAAGCGAAGGTATGTATCAGTCAATGAAAAAGACTGCATTGTTTTCTTATATAAAAACAAATTTTTTGTCTGGAAGCAATCCGCAGGTTTTATACTTTCTTTTTTATATACTGATGATTAATTTTGCAGTATGCATTGCTGGTCTTTTGATTTGGTGGTTTATTTTACTTATGAGCAAATTGACATGCGTGCAAAATGCAGCCATATATATCAAAGAAAAAATGAGAAAACGTCCATTTACAACTATACTTGGCAAATGGATCTGGAATCTTAGCAGTGCGATGCTTGTTTTATTTTTTATTCAAATTGTGTGCGGACTGATTGCAGTGTATGTGAAAATTCCAGAGTTTTCTTATATAAGAAAAACACAGTGGTTATACGGCTTTTTTAGGCTTACGTTTTTGATTAGTCTTGTAATGGCTGGTGTTGGCAGAGCACTTAGCTATGATGTCAAATGGTCACTTGAACAGGGAGCACCACAAGAGTCAGCAACACAAAAAGCTGAAAAAAAGCAAGCATCGTATGAGCGATTGCTTTTGGGTGTTAATCTGAGAGTGGCATCTGGAAGTGATTTGAAAATGGTGCTTCCAGATTATCTGTATGAATGCTTTCAAAGACGCCACAGAGTAGTCTTTCTATGTAGAGGAAAAGAAGAAAAATTGCATTGGCAGATGACTTTAACTGATATGCTTACAGGACGATTTGGTGAAATTTGCTTGATTAGAATTGGTGAAGTAATACACTTGAAGAATCGCGAAGATATTGATATACTTGTGGCAGATGCGGATGAATTTTTACATACAAATTTACAGCAAATTTGGCCGCAGTGGTTTTTTCAGATTGGATTCGTCATTTTGTCTGATTCACATCGTTTTCTAGCAGATACGACACAGGCAGATGCTTTTTTCGCTCTTTGGAGACAGATGGCTAGTCAGGATTTTTCGCAAAGGAGCAGCAAATCTTCGATTCAGTATTTATTTTTAGACTGTACAATGAGCGCACAGGAAAAAGAAGCACTTGTTTATTATGCAGGAGGCGATGTTGAAGATCAAGCTGACTGGGAAAAAGAAGTATCTAATGAGGAAAGCAGAGAATTAGTTCCATGGCTTGTTGTATCACAGGCAGGTCTTTACAGAAGATTACTTCTTTTAATGAAGACAGAAAATGGGGTGCCTGAGAGTTGGCTTATCAGACAAAAAAAGCGCTTTGGTATGGAACATGCATCAACAGAGGAGTTTTTAAAAAACGTATTGTCAGCTGTTCTTCCAGACTATCCGGTGCAAAACATCTATGATATCTTTTCATTTGAGGAGGAGCCAGCCTGGCCGCATGGCAAATGGAAAGTTCGCTTAAGCGATGCAGCAGCAGAGGCAATTTTGACAAGGAGAGACACAGAGAAAAAGCTTATCAGCACTCGACCAGGAATGATTCGCCTGCCGGATATAGTCTACGAAATGGAAGATGCGGCGCCGCTTGGAAGCAAGCTTGAGCAAAACAATTGGCGTATGCAGCTTTGTGAGGCAAAGATAAAACGAATATGCAGGGGTGTTTATTTTCTTGCAGAAACAAAGAGTCTTTCTGATTATGATCATATGATACATGAGGAATATGAAGAAAAATCAGTATTTAGACAGCCTGATCAGTACGAGACAGTTTTTTTGCAGCTTACAATTATGTGCAGTGAAAGTTCAGAGAAAAAACAGCTTGCGCAGTTATTGGCATCAGTTTGCAATGAAGTGTTATCGACCATCTTTCCTTATAATAAAGGGCAAATTACGGCATGTTATCGTGATGAGGACTCTTTTTTGGGAATTGTTCCTTTTATCAGATATAGTCAGACAACGGAAAATATGTACCAGGATGCGTTTGTGATTGATCTTATCGAAAATCAGAGTGAGGAAGGACTTGCCGCCGCACTTTATAAAAACAGCAGTCTTCTTTTTATGTTGTGCAGGGAATGGCTAAGACGCGCCGTAGATGATCCAAAGTCAAATGAGGCCGCGCTTGTAGATTATATGATGAAAGCGCAGCAAACACAGCTGATGCTTCCAGCCGCATCTGAAAGTGCAGGACAGCTTGCAGGATTAGCGAAGCTTCTCTTGGGACTTTTGAGCGAGTAAACATGATTGTCACCTGCCAGCCAAATAGCGATGAACAGCTAGAAAATTAGGAGGAAAACAAAAATGAGTGGAGAAAAAAATCAGGTATTAGAGAATATGAAAACAAGAAGAAGTATCCGCAAATATAAGCCGGATATGGTTCCGAAGGAAATTATTGAGAAGATTGCAGAGGCTGGAACATACGCTGCAACTGGCATGGGCAAGCAGTCTCCAATCATTATTGCCGTTACAAACAAAGAGCTTAGAGATCGTCTTTCCAAAATGAATGCACAGGTTATGGGATCAAACAGCGATCCATTTTACGGTGCACCAGTAGTTTTAATCGTTCTGGCAAATAAAAATTATGGCACTTATGTTTACGATGGAAGCCTTGTCATGGGCAATCTGATGTTAGCCGCACATGAGCTAGGCATAGCAAGCTGCTGGATCCACCGTGCAAAAGAAGAATTTGAAAGCCCAGAAGGAAAGCAGATCTTAAAAGATTTAGGCATTACAGGTGATTACGAAGGCATCGGTCATTGTATTTTGGGTTACGCTGACTGTGAAGAGCCAACAGCTGCACCAAGAAAAGAAAATTATGTGATTTTTGCGGAGTAAGCGCAAAAGTGTTTATAGGAATTTAACTTGCCTCTTTTCGAAAATGGCGGTATACTTGCTATATGAAGCGATTTACCGCTTTTTGGAAAGGGGTTTTTCATGGCTATAGCGACAAAAAAACTTCTGGCGGACGGTTTAAAAGAGCTGCTGGAGAAAAAAACATTAGATAAAATCACAGTAAAAGAGCTGGTGGCTACCTGCGGTGTAAATCGCCAGACCTTTTATTATAACTTTCAGGATATTTATGAATTATTGGAATGGATTTTTGTGGAAGAAGGAAAGCGCGTCAGAAAAGAAACAGCAGAAAAGAAAAATTGGCAGGATAGGCTTCATGCTGTGATTGATGAACTGAATAAAGAAGATAATAGACGTCTTATTTTGAATGCATTTTATTCTGTAAATCCTATGCAGATTGACCGTTTTATGCAAAATTATTTTCGGCCGGCTGTAGAAGAAATTCTAACTGAATATATTCAGGATGTGGATATTTCTGAGGAAAACCGCGAATTTATGATTCGCATGTATGATCTGTTTTGGGTGGATCTTGTGATGCGATGGATTCAGACAGGCATGGAGATTAGTGAGATGACAGGTGATATTGAAAAGATCATGTATGTCATGACGGGCTCTAGCCAGTACATAGCACAAAGTTTGAAGGCATTTGAAAACAAGGATCGTAAGGCATTGCGACCGGCAGGAGAAAAAAATAAAAAAAATTAGCTAGACAAAACAGGCACTTTGTTTAAATTTAAACAGAGTGCTTTTTTTTGTCTATTCCTTTTATTTCCAACAATAGGTACAATAAAGTCAATTCAAAGGCAATAGCATTTATACAAAAGATGCAGCCACGAAGGATTACAGTTCACAAAATACGAATTGCAATCAAGAGATGGGAGGAATCGATATGTTTGGACAGGAATTAAAGAAAATGGGTATTGCCACTGCATACCGTTATATTGAGAAGAATCCAAAGGATAATTTAAGGAAGCTTATGACCTGGGTGGACCGCATTGCAGGAGAAGGTCCAGATAGCTTTGAGGAGCAAAGAAAGGTAATATGGGATATTTTAGATCATCCAGAATCAAATATGTATCAGCTGATCATGCGTGTCATTGAAGAGGTTGATCCAGAGGTTGTGAAGACAGTATTTTCAAACTTCTTCTTAAATGCAGCTATTCTTGGATGGCCAAAACAGGAGAAGTTAAGAGCTGAATATAATTGCAATATTCCGTGGGCTATTCTTCTTGATCCGACATCTGCTTGTAATCTGCATTGTACAGGATGCTGGGCTGCTGAGTACGGCAATAAATTAAATCTTACATTTGATGAGATTGACAGCATTATTGAACAGGGAAAAGAGCTTGGCATTTACTTCTATATTTATACCGGCGGTGAGCCGCTTGTCAGAAAGAATGATCTGATTGCACTGTGTAAGAAGCATTCTGATTGTATTTTCCTTTCATTTACAAACGCAACGCTGATTGATGAGGCTTTTGCTGATGATATGCTTCGCGTAAAGAATTTTGTTCCAGCAATCAGTGTAGAAGGTGATATGGCAGCACATGACGGCAGACGAGGAAAAGGCTCCTACGAGAAGGTAGAAAAGGCAATGAAGCTGTTAAAGGAGAAGAAGCTTCCATTTGGTGTTTCATGCTGTTATACAAGTGCAAACTGTGACAGCATCAGCAGTGATGAGTTTTATGATTGGCTTGTTGATAAAGGTGTATTATTTGCATGGTATTTCCACTATATGCCAGTTGGAAATGATGCAGTAACGCAGCTTATGCCGACACCAGCTCAGAGAGAGATGATGTATGACCGTGTTCGTTATTGCAGACGTACAAAGCCGCTCTTTGCAATCGACTTCCAGAATGATGGCGAGTATGTTGGCGGATGTGTAGCTGGAGGACGCCGTTATCTGCATATCAATGCAAATGGTGATGTAGATCCTTGTGTATTTATTCATTATTCCGACAGCAACATTCGTGAGAAAACACTTCTTGAGTGTCTGCAGTCTCCGTTATTTATGGCATATCATGAGAATCAGCCATTTAACGAGAATCATCTTCGCCCATGTCCAATGCTTGAGAATCCGCAGAAGTTACGCGAGATGGTAGCAAAGACACAGGCAAAATCAACTGATATGCAAAGCCCAGAGAGTGCAGATCATCTTTGCAGCAAGTGCGATGAGTATGCAAAGAACTGGACACCGTCTGCAGAAAAGTTGTGGAATGAGTCACATAAAGAATAAGTAATAGGCAGCCTGAAATTTAACAAAGGGCTTTTCATGAACTTAGAATCCTTCCTGATGAAGATACTATGTATTTGTATTTGGTATCTTATGTCAGGGAGGATTTTGCATTGTAAATTTTGCAAGAAAAATGAATTGACAGCCGCTTATTGTAAGGGTAAGCTAATATTATGAAAATTAAGGTTCATTGCTAGAATATTAGAAAGAGGGTGCAAAGAATGGGAAGATTTGTAAATCCAGGAAATAGTGCGTTTATAGTTGCGTTAAATTCAGAAATTTACGTAGACAAAACAGGACTTTTGGAATATACCAATAAGGTTATGAATACAAACGCAAAGTTTATTTGCAATAGCCGTCCACGCAGATTTGGAAAATCCATTACGACTGAAATGTTGGCAGCATATTATGGTAAGAATTGTGATTCTAAGGATATGTTTTCAAGATTAACGATCGGAAAAAGTGAAACCTTCAAAAAATATTTAAATCAATATGATGTTATTTTATTCGATGTTCAGTGGTGTATGATGGATGCTGGCTCGCCAGAAGAAACAGTGGCCTATATTAATGAGCATTTGGTACAAGAATTAAAAAATGTATATCAAGATGTGGAATTGGAAAATGTAAAGACAGCTTGTGGTGCAATGTCAGCAATCAATGCGGAAAAGGGTGTGCGTTTTGTTGTTATTATTGATGAGTGGGATATGTTAATTAGAGATGAATCAGCAAAAGAAAATGTGCAGAAAGAGTATATTGATTTTTTGAAAGGAATGGTTAAATGAGAAAAGAAAAGCTAAGAAAAAAGCAGTGCCTTATAATTGCTATGAGTATTTTAACAGTGCACTTTAATAATATCCATCATGTGCAGGCTACAGAGACAGACCAGCAATATCGAAATCTGGAAAAATTATGTTTGGTGTGGGGCTATACAAAATATCGTCATCCGGTATTTCTTTCAGGTCAAAAAGATTGGGATGAAGAGCTATTAAATTTAATTGATCCGGTCAGTGAAGCTTCTAATGACGATGAGGTAAATAAAATCTTATATGAGTGGTTTGAGGGACTTGGTGATACGGATTATGGAACAGATTTTTATGATCTATCATGGGAAAATGCGGCCGAAGATGATAAATTATTTTTGGCAGATACGACATGGCGCGATGATCCAGAATATCTCGGTGAAGACTTGTCATCAGC
>SKEF01002573.1_pt1 | contig 13689 bp, 3 predicted proteins | sample 4826691 | NCBI WGS metagenome assembly SKEF01 (sample SAMN11008816, study PRJNA524170) | human gut metagenome | biome: Human fecal sample; material: Feces; isolation source: fecal sample from pouch patient p23, p27 | host: Homo sapiens | place: Israel: Tel-Aviv | collected 2016-08-24
GAATGGAAGTATTGTAGATATCCATGGAGGATATGATTACTTCTGACAGATTTAAAATATGAATCCCCGACAGATAAGATTACGAAAATTTCGTTTTTCCTGTCGGGGATTTTTGTATATTTCGGGAATTGTCCGACAGTTTAAACCATGGTATTATGAGGTAAAACAGGGAAGTTTTTTGAAAGAAGATTTTTATGTAAAAAATAAAATTATGTGACTGATTTGTGACCTGAGAAGATTATAATAATACCGAGAGAAGTCTGAAAATATTAAGAAGTTATAATAGAAGAAAGATTATTGATTTTGATAAAGTCCTCTGTGGAGTTTGCGAAAAGCAATAAGCAGTGGGAAGGGAGAAAGATTAGATGAATCAGGTAGTAATTGTACATTTTTTTGGAAAGTTCTGCCTGGAAACTGATATTGGATATCTGGACGAAGAGAAGATTCATTCCAAAAAGCTCATAACACTTCTGGCATTTTTTCTTCTGAACTATAACCGGATGATTCCGGCAGAAGAACTTGGAGAGCTGATGTGGGGAAATGGTGGTTCGTCCAATCCAATAGGCGCACTTAAAAATCTCATATACAGGCTGCGAAATATACTGAAACAGCTTGGAACTGCGGAGTACATAGTCTCACAGGCCGGCAGGTACGGCTGGAATAATGAAATAGAAATCTGCAGTGATGTGGAGAAATTTAAGTATTATGCAGAACAGACAAGAGAATCTGAAGGCAATACAGACCTTCGGATCAAAAAATACGAACAGGCATTGGCCTGCTATAAAAAGCCCTGCACCTCGATTCTTACATCAGAATCCTGGTTTGCAGTACGGTTCACATATTATCACTCAGTGTATCTGAAACTTGTAAATGAAGCGTGTGAACTGTGCAACAGTATGCAGGAATATGACAAAGTCCAGAAAATCTGCGGTCAGGTATTAGCCAATGATGAGCTCAGTGAGGATGCTCATTACTGGCTGATTAAAAACTGGATCGGACTGGGTGATACAGATAATGCACTGAAGCAATATGAAACAGCAGTAAAGATTCTGTATGAGAAACTGGGAACCTACAGTTCCCGGAAAATGCAGGAATTATATGATGAAATCCTGGGAATGAACCAGAACGCTTCCCAGGCAACGCTGGAAGATATCTACGGCGAAATACAGGAGCAGGATCCGGAGGGTGTTTTTTTCTGCGAATACACGGTATTCAGAGAAATCTACCGTCTGGAAGCCAGAAGAGCTTTGCGCACCGGGATCACAGAATATGTTATGCTTCTTACCATTCGGCTGGATTTGCAGGATAAACAGGCAGATCCGGCCAGGATACAATATTACAGGAAAAAAGCCAGCACAAAACTCTGGCAGGTGTTGAAGAAATATCTGCGGATGGGAGATGTGGTTGCCAGGTACAGTGATGAGCAATATCTGGTAATGCTTCCTTATTGCAATTACGAATCTTCACAGAAAGTGGCGAGAAGAATTCTTTCCAATTTCAGAAAAGTAATGGGCAGTCAGAAAATAACTGTTAAGGTAGAAACAAGGGATGTTTCCATGGATTATGAACTTCCCCCGGAACGCAAAGGAGGTGTGACATGGTCACATGAGAAGAAGAGTAAGACGACAGAGACAATGATATAAACACACAGGACAGCTATCAAAAATTTATAATAAAATAAAAAAGACAGGAGGAATGGTTTATGGAAAAGACCAGAAAGTGGCGCAAAATACTTGCTATGATGCTGACAGTAGTTATGATGCTGCAGAATGCACAGTCAGTTATGGTATTTGCAGATGTCACAAATGAACAGATCGAACAGCGACTTGCCGGTAATCAGGGACAGACTGAAGAAACACAGCCGGCTCAGAGTCAGGTCGACACAAGAGCAAACGGAGAGGAGTATAAGACGCAATCCCAGGAAACGCAGGAAAATGGGAATGGCAGTACAGATATCGGAAGCCCGGAATCAGGAAACGCAACAACTGAGGCAAAGACTTCCAATGCAGATGTATCTGCAACCATTACCCAGAGCGTGTTCCAGGCAGATGTCAGTGGAACCACCTGCAACTTCGTGCAGATGACCGCTCAGATTACGAATAATGACACTGAGAACCCTGCAACAGGTGTAAGCGTTAAAGCACTGCTTAATTCTGCACAGCTGAGTTGGGTAAACGGATACGGAACCGAAACAGCAGGTGCAGGTGCTTATGCGGTAGACAGCAACAACACAGCTGACCTTCCGGATGGAAGTGCCGACGGCTATGATCAGATCGTTATGTGGACTGACCAGACAATCGGCGCAGGTGAAACTGTTGCCTACCAGTTCGCAGCCCAGATCATCCCGGAGAACCTGGATGGCGTGGTAAATGCATGGTATGTGGATGGAACATCCTGCAGCTATACATGGGAGAATACGGAGATTCTTGTGCCTACACAGGCACCGGTGGAACCTGCACCGGAAGTTGCCCCACCACAGACTGAACCGGAGGAAAAACCGGAAGTTAAACCGGAGGAGACTACACCGGAAGTAACACCGACACCGGAAGTAGCAGAAGTCCCGGAAGCGACACCGACACCGGAAGTGACAGAAGTCCCGGAAGCAACACCGACACCGGAACCTACTCAGGCAGTTGATGATGACAAACAGGCAAAACTTGATGAGCAGAACAAATTGTTGGGACAGAGTAAGGATCGCCTTAAGATAAAAAAAGCTAAAGCTCCTAAGGCACAGGCAAATGATGCAGATACTGAAGAAAATCAACAGATAGCTATAAGTGAAAATAATGAAATTCCATCGGATTCAGAGTGTTTTTATGGTGGAACATTAGATAATTATATTAGCAATTTTGAAATTTATACAAAAGATGAAAATGGTCAATATAACAAAAAATATGATTCTAATGACAAGCTTGAAAAAGGCGGAAGTTTTGAAATGGAAGTCTTTTTTAAAGAAGTTGCTAATACCGATCAACAATTTCCTACTGAGGAAGGAAAGAAATATACAAAAGTTACTTTTCAGATACCATCTGATAAAATCACTGGTTTCCGTTCAGAAACTGGAACTATAGCATTAGCTAATAAGGATCATGAAGCTGTTTATGGAAATGGTGGACTTTATAATATAGATAATAATGGTTTAGTAACACTCTACTTGAATGCAGATTATGTAAAAAAATATCCAAACTGTGAAGGCTATTTTAAATTTGCTGGAAGTTTCTCTAAGGATATCCAATCAACTACTGAACCTATAGAAATTAAACTGACAAATACTATAACCAAACAGGTATATTTCAACAATGCTGAATTGACAGTATCCAAGGAAGTTTCTTCTTATGATAAAGAAAATAAATGTTTTAACTATACTATTTCTGTATTAGTTTATGGAGATATAAGGGGAGAAGTTACTTTGACAGATACTATGGGAAAAAATTTAAATTTAATTGAAGGTTCCATAGAGATTTCTCCCGAAAGTAGTTTTACAGTAACTAAGAAAGAAGCTAATAAATTTGTTCTAACAGCTGATGGATTGACTGGACCTGCGACTGGACAAGCATATAAAGAGTATAAAGTTACATATAAGGCTAAAATTACAGATGCTGCACTTGCTACAAATGGTGTAATCACAGATTTAGGAAATACTGCAACGGTTAATTATGGTGGAAATAAAGAAGTTTCAGATACAGCTAAACCGTCATATAGCCATTTTTGGGTAGAAAAAAATGATGGTAAACTTAAAGATGGTAAAGTTGAGTGGACTATTCGTGTTAATGAGGGTGGAACACAGGATGCTAAAGGTCTTACAGTAAAAGACCTATTGGAATCTGAATACATGAGTTATGATACTTCATCATCTATTAAGATGTATAAATATGAGAAGAATGCGAATGGAAGTCTTTCTCAAGTAGGTGATAGTGTAGATGTAGATTGGACCAATGTTTTGGCAGATGACAATCGGTCTTGGAGTTATACAATTAATGAAAAAGGAAACTATGAATATCGTTTTGTATATTCTACTTTGATTGCGAATAACATTCCAGAGGGTGAAACGTTAAAGAATGGTGCAACGGTTACAAAAGGTGGTCAAGAGTTTAATGATACGGGTTCATATGATGGAACTGGAACAGGTGATGGAAATGTAAGTAAGGTTTATAAGGGCTCTTATGAAAAGGACGGAAAGATTTATGCTAAATGGGAAAGTACTATTACAGTACCGGAAGGAACATTAAATAATGTTGTATTTAATGATGAACTTCAAGGTAATCATAAATTGCCAGACACATTTAATAATGAATCTGTGAAAATCTCCGGTTATGATGGAAACTATTTTGTACAGAGGAAAACTGATAAATCATTTCAGCTATATTTTACTGATAAGGCTGAGGCCGCTAACTCTACATTAACTGGTCCTGCAACTATAACTATATCCTATGAAACGATAGTTGATGCAGCTAATGAAGAAATTGGAAATACAGCTAAATTAACTGCAAATGGAAAAACCGAAGTTTCTGTTGTTCCAAAGACGTCATCAAAAGTTTATGTGAATACTAAAAAGGGAACACGTATAGATTCTTCAACTATTGAATGGAAAATTGGAATAGACTTAAGTCATCAGGGATTAGATGGATTATTAACAGTTGTAGATACTATTTCAGACAATCAATCATTTGATTTTTCCTCAAATGCACCAATGATTGTGGATGATAGTGGTAGAACAATTCAAGGGACTGTAGTTATACCTACAAGGAATGGGTCAGATCATTGTTATGTATTTACAATTTATGGTTTGAATGGACAGACTAAAAATGCGTATTTAAAATATTATACAAAAATTTTACCAGGTACATCGGATACTAAATTCATAAATAATGCGACGATTAAACTTGGAGATTTGGTAATTGGAGAACCTTCTGATGAAGTTGATACATCTGTACCGATTATTGAAAAAGGTATGACAGATCCGCCTGTAAAAGATAATAAATATCTTGCAACTTATACAATGACAGTATCTGGAAAGAGTGTGAATAGCATTACTAATAATTATACAGGAGATTATACGATTGTAGATACATCCTCTGCAAATGTGGCGATTCAGACAGAGTCATTAAAAGTTGTAAGAGTCAATGATGATAATACAGAAACAGATATTACGAATTCAATAGGATATACTTATAATGATAAGATTCTTACTATTACAATTCCAAATGCAGGAAAGAATACATATAAGATATCTTATCAGGCACTTATAACTAAGAATAGTTCGACGGAAACCAGTACAGGTTATTCTAATAATGCCCAAATTACATTTGACGGAAAAGACTATGTGTCAAAAACTCAAGAAACTGTAAATATTGATTCTAGTGGATCTGCTGGAATTGGCGGTAGCCTTTATGCAATTAAGGTTGACAAAGTAGACGAAGGTAATAACAATATAAAATTATCTGGAGCGAAGTTTGAACTATATCTGAAAACTAATGACGGAAAAATTCTGTTAGGAAGCGGAGAGACAACCCATGGAGGAATTGTCTTTGGACAAGTTGAAAATAGTGCTGATTTAAAGGGCGCAAATCAAGTCTTATTAAAAAAAGACGGTAACGACTATAGCATTGCAGTTGGAGAGACGTACATTTTATATGAAACAAAAGCGCCAGCCGGATATACACAAATTCCTAAAGGAGAAAAAATCAAAGTAAAAGAATTTACTATTGGTAATTCCGCACAGGGTTATATAGATCCTAATGTAAATGGCACTATAACTGTAACAAATAAAAAAGTTACAGATATAACGGTAAACAAAGTATGGAATGATGGAGAAAATCAGGATGGCTTGCGTCCAGAAAGAGTAAAGGTAAAACTTCAGTGGAAGACAAATGGCGAAAGTAGTTATAAAGATATTACCTCTGAAGATACTTGGTACTCTGAAGCAACAACAGAATCTGCTGAGAAAATACTTTCTATAAGTGACAAAGTAGGTAATGACAACAGTAAATGGAGTAGCACTTGGACTAAGTTGCCACAATACAAGAAAAACAGCAATAATCAATATGAACAAATTGATTATCAGGTAGTTGAAACTGAGGTACTGTTAAAAACAGGCGATTGGGTGCCAGTTCAAAAAAGTAAATACACTTCAAGTTCACAAAGAAATGGAAATGAATGGACGCTAACTAATACTTATAAGCCAGGAGTAAAATCTATTACAGTTAAGAAAAACTGGGATGATGATGAAAACCGTGATGGAAAACGTCCAGTTAAAGTAACGGTGAAGTTAGTAGCTGAGTATGATGGCACTACTGATGAAAATGTAAGCAAACTTTGTGAATTATCTGATAACAATGGATGGACTCATACATGGAAAGACTTACCAGAGTATAAAAAAGTTGATAATCAGTCATATAAATATACTTATAGTGTTGAGGAATTACAGGTAACATATGGAAACAATAAAACTTTTGATGTTTTGAAAGAGGGTGCTAGTACAACAACTGAAAATCCATATGTTCTTAAAAAGAATTCACCAAAAACAAATTCTGATAAGACAGAATGGATATTTACAAATAAATACATTCCTGAAGTTACTCAGATAAATGTAAAAAAGGAGTGGGATACTAAAGGGGATACAAGTGCTAAGGAGAGTGCGGTAGAAGTTACTTTAAAAGCTAATGTTGAAAACGAAAAGGGCCCTTCTATTGATATTCAGTCTCTATTGCCGTCAGGACAAAGTGCTAAAATCAAGCTTACAAAAAGTGGAAAATGGCAGGGTTCATGGACTGGACTTAAGAAGTATTACAACAAGAAAAAAGTTTATTATTCTGTAGAAGAAGCTCCATTATCGGAAGCAGAAAAGTGGAGAACTACGTATAGTTTGGATAAAGACGGAACCACATGGACAGTAAAGAATACTTATACAGAAACAACTTCCGTATCTGCAGAAAAGGTGTGGGATGATAACAATAACCAGGATGGAAAGCGTCCAAGTTCAATAGAACTTACATTATACAGACCTAAACTGGATAAAAACGGAGAGTATATTACTGATAAAAATTCGGTACAGAATAATGATAAATATTTAAACGAGAAAGTATATGAGAAAGTATTGTCTTTAACTGCTAACTCAGGTAATAGTTGGAAAGTTTCATGGTCGAACCTTGAACCTAAATGGGGCTATTTGGAAACGGATCAATTCAAAGTAGCTGATAGTCTTAAAAATGAGAAAATTGATTATCAGGTATTAGAGACATCAGCAACAGGTGGAGATATTTCTGCATATGAACCTACTATTCAAAATAAGAATGGAAGCTTTACAATTACTAACAGCTATGTACCGAAAAAAATCTCTGTGAAAGCAACAAAAACATGGAATGACGGTGAAGATACTGACGGTCTTAGAAAGAAGATTAATAAAATTACTCTTAGTTTATGGAAACTTGAGACACCATATGCCGGAGGGTATACAAAAGTTGATGGAATAGAAGATTATGAAGTTCCTCAAAAGGACTACACAAAGAGCGAGTGGAAAATATGGTCTGATTTGTCTAAATATGCAAATGGTCAATTAATTCGATATAGGGTTGAGGAAAATATTGAATATGCAAACGGCGAGACAAGACGATATACACAGACTTATAATGAGCAGTCATTAGAAAATTCATATGTTACTGGAGAAAATGCAAAAGACTCAGTAGTAACGATTGCCATTAAGAATACTTATGGTTCAGAAAAAATTTCTGTTACCGCAAAGAAAGTATGGGATGATAATCAGAACAGAGATAATCTTCGAAAGTATATTTCTTCAATTGATTTTGAGTTAATGGTACGGAATGCGGGAAGTAAAGATAGTTGGGAACCTGTAAATGGTGCGCGTAGGCATTATAAAACCGAAGATCTTGAGCCTAATAATTATGAGATTAATGATATTAATTGGTCAAACTTGCTGAAATATAAAAATGGCAAACTTCAAGAGTATACAGTTGTAGAAACTGTAAAATACAAAACGGGTACAACTGATGCTCAGAAATATGAAGATCCAACATATAGTTCTGCTGTAAGTGATACAGATGGAACAATAATTGTTACTAACACTCATCATCCAGCACTTGTTTCTGTAAAAGTAAACAAGACTTGGGTAGATGACAATAACCGTGATAATTATCGCCCGGAGAATTTGCCTGTAACATTAAATAAAGTTGTAACTAATGGGGATGGAGCAAGTGAGTTTGAACCAGTAACAGAATTTCCTGATTCAGGTACTGAAGCTAATGTGAAGCTTAATGCAAACAAACACTGGTCATATGAATGGGCTAAACTTTACAAGTATGAGAACGGTAAAGAAATTAAGTATCAGGTAACAGAAAATATGCCGGATGATGTAAAAGATAAATATAAAGCAGATATAAAGGAAACATCAGAAGGAACTGTTACAACATTTGCATTTACCAATACACATGAAAGAGATAAAACGAAGCTTACAGTTGTAAAGAACTGGATTGACGAGGGTGAAAATGATAAACATCGTCCAAAAGAAATCAATCTGGAACTTACAGCAGATGGCAATAAAATCGCAGATATTAAATTGAATGCTGGTAATGAATGGACATGGACATCTGGCAATTTGGATGTATATAGTGCTCATACAGAGGAAAATGCCGGAAAAGATAACCGTATAGTTTATAAGGTAAAAGAAACTACTTCATTTGCTGAAGGAACATATGAAGTGTCTTATCAGTATACAGATGGACAAGATATTGTTAAGCCTAAAGAAAAAGCATGGACAATATGTACAGTAACTAATAAACGAGAGACAACTACAACAAAGGTTCTCCTTTACAAATACTGGTATGATAACAATAATGCTAACAGACCGGAAGAAGCAACGTTCCAGTTGACAAAACAGGTTTGGGATGGTGAAAAGTATGGTAAACCAGTAGATGTAGAAGGCACCAAAAAAACAATTAAAGGTTCCTCTTCTATTCATTTATGGCAGACTTCATGGGAAGGCCTTCAGAAACAGGAAAATGGAAAAGATATTATTTATGCTGTAAAAGAGCTTAATGTACCAGCTGGATATACTGCTGTTATTACTGGCGAAAATAATATTTATACGGCGACTAATATTCTTTCTACTATTGAATTCCATAAGATGGATGCAACTGGTTCTCAGGAACTTGAAGGCGCTAAAATGGAATTGTATATCTATGATGATAACAATAAGAGAGGATCAGAACCTCTTGTACGTTGGACATCTGGAAAAACACCGTATGTAATAACCAGCGATAAATATCCACAACTTGTTCCTGGAACGAAGTGTGCGTTGGTAGAAACAGCAGCACCGGATGGCTACACAATTACAAAGGACGTTGAGTTTACAATCAATTCTGATGGTAAAGTACAGTCCGTATATATGTATGATGGTGCTACAGAGTTTAAAGTCTCCAAGAAAACTATCACTGGAAGTAGTGAAGAAGGACTTGCGGGTGCAAAATTACAGATTACGAAACCGGATGGAACTATAGTTAAGGTTGGTGACGGAGAAGATTTCTGGATATCTGACGGAAAGACTAAGACTATTACTAATCTTGCCGCAGGCAGTTATGTACTTAAAGAACTGTCTGCACCAGTAGGATATTATCGGGCAGATGATATTGTATTTGAAATAACCGAAAACGGTGAAGTAAAAGTTAAGACTACTGAAGGTTCAGAAACAATCGACAATAAAGAGATTACTATGATTGACTATCCGGTCAAAGTTTCTATCAGTAAGAAAGATGTTACTGGAGAAAATGAGCTTGAAAATGCGAAACTTGCACTTTATCATGTCACCGATGAAATTGATTCAGATACAAATCAGAAGAAGGAAGAACTTGTTGAAGAATGGACTTCAGGAAAAGAACCAAAAGTCTTTGAGAATCTGATTATTGATGATGAATATGTATTAAAAGAAGTAGAAGCGCCTAGCGGTTATGGATATGCAGCAGATGTGCGATTCACTGTAAAAGGTGATAAAGACGAATCAGTTGTAAATCATGTACAGAGTGTTGCTATGTATGATGGCAGACACAATATCCAGATTGCCAAAGTTGTTGCAGGAGAAGAGGGTGTTTATACTAATATTCCTGGAGCAAAACTTCAGATTAAGAAGGGTGATGAAGTAATTGAAGAATGGGTATCTGAAACTACTCCACATGTTGTTATTGATAAAGATAACAAGATTGTAGCTGGTGAAACATATACGCTTCATGAAGCTAGTGTTCCGGCGGGATATGTGCAGGCAGCAGATATTGCATTTACAGTTACGAAAGATGGCAAAGTAGTTTATGAAGGAAAGGCTGATACAATAGCAGGTTCTTTAATTAATATGATTGATGAACAGCAAACAGTTACAGTTCTTAAGACTAAGGAAGATGGAGTAACACCTCTGGCTGGAGCAAAACTTCAGATTGTTGATTCTTCTAAGGATAAAAACGATGAAGGTTATGTTGTAGAAACTTGGACATCAGGAGAAACAGCACATACAGTCGAGGCAAAACTTTCAGCAGATAAAACCTATTATCTTGAGGAAGTGAATGCACCAGCTGGTTACACTATTGCAGAAAGACAAAAGATTGATCTTGATTCAACAACAAAACTAATCAGTGTTGTAATGAAAGATGCACAGACTAAAGTAACTATCAGCAAGAAAGCAATCACCGGTACAGATTCTATCGGTGGTGCAGAACTTAGAGTTATCGACAAAGACGGCAAAGTAGTTGTTGAAAAATGGACAACTAAAGCTGGCGAAGACACAACAGTAACAGGTGTATTCAATGTTGGTGAGACATACACTCTTCAGGAAGTTACACCACCGGCAGGATATGCAAAAGCAGCAGATATTAACTTTACTCTAAACAAGAAAGGTGAAATCGTTATTAACGATAAGACTGAGACATCAGTAGTAATGCGAGATGCCAAACTTCAGATCAAGGTAAGCAAGAAGGATATTACCGATACAGATGAACTTCCGGGAGCAGTCCTTCAGATTCTGGATAAAGCAGATAACAGCGTGATTGCAGAGTGGAAAACTGCAGACAAACCTGTAATCATTACAGAAAAAGATTGCAAGAAACCACTTGTTGCAGGTAACACCTATATTCTTCATGAGAAGACAGCACCGGACGGTTATGCATATGCAAAGGATGTTGAGTTTACAGTTCATGTAGATTCCATCGAGGGCAATGAGCAGTTAGTAACCATGCACGACGCTAAAAATGTAGTAGTAGTTTCCAAGACAGACCTGGCAGGTACCAAGGAGCTTCCTGGAGCGAAATTACAGATTCTGTCCAGCGATGGTAAGACAGTTCTGGAATCCTGGACTTCTACAAATGAGGAATATAAAGTAACTAAGAAACTGAAAGCAGGTGAATCTTACATCCTTCGTGAGACTGAAGCTCCTGACGGATATGCAATCGCAGACGATGTGAAGTTTACAGTAAACAAAGATGGTTCTACAACGAAAGTTGTAATGAAAGATGCACAGACAAGCGTGACAGTCAGCAAGACTGATTTGACAGGCGAGAAAGAGGTCGCAGGTGCGAAACTTCAGATCCTGAACAAGAATGGCAAGGTAATGGAAGAATGGACATCTGATGGTAAGACTCATGCAGTTACAGCAGCACTTGTTGCAGATGTAACTTACATTCTTCATGAAGTAAGTGCTCCGGCAGGATACAGAACAGCTAAAGATATTGAATTTACTGTTGATAAGACAGGAAAGACAACCAAGGTTGTAATGAAGGATGCTCCGACCAAAGCAAGTATCCTCAAGACTGACGAGAGCGGCAAAGCACTCAGCGGTGCACAGCTCGTAGTGAAAGATTCCACCGGTAAGGAACTTGACAAGTGGACATCTGACGGAAAGGCTCATGAGATCACAGGTCTCCTCACAGTAGGCGAGACCTACACATTAAGTGAGGTTTCAGCACCGTCCGGCTACACCGTAGCTCCGGACCAGACATTTAAGATGGAGGATAAGGACGTAATCGAAGTTACTATGGTTGACTACCAGGCATCTGGTTCCGGTCAGATCACAGTAACCAAGAAAGTTACTTACGCAAATGGCGGTGATTTCATAGACCTGATCGCTCAGGACGATACCTTCTATGTAAATCTGTTTACAGATGCAGCAGGTAAGTATCCATACAAGGGAGCTCTCCCGCAGGCCATTCATCTGGTAAATGCTTCCGCAGGAAGTGTAACCTTCAGTGATTTGGCACAGGGCACCTATTATGTATATGAGACAGATGCAAACGGCAATGTGATTAATCTTGATCAGCAGGGTATGCACAATGGATCACAGTTTATGTGTACAGTTGATGGCGGTTCCAATATCGTGAAACTGGATCTGAAAGCTGGTCCTAAGGAAGGTGCTGTAAACCTGGAGAATGTATTCTTTGATATTCCTACAGGTTATTCCTATAAGGGCGAGATCAACATTAACAAACAGGTATTGAAAGGTACCACACAGACAACTACGGACGATACGTTCTATGCAGGTGTCTTTACAAAGGGCGATGATGGTGTTTATAATCTGTTCACGGTAGTAACGCTGGTACAGAATGACACAGTTACTGTTGAGGTTCCTCTTGGAGGCAAAGACGGTACAGAGCCGATCAACTACTACATTCTGGAAACAGATGCAGACGGAAATATTCTTGACCTTGATGTCTTTGAATATGAAGTAACCGGTGAAGGTACAGTTGCTTTAAGTAAGGATAACCTGGTCGGTAACATCAACCTTGTAAACAAAATTCCGGAAGATACAGACGGTAAGCTTCGCGTACAGAAGACTGATGGAAATGGTGTCGGTCTTGCAGGTGCAAGTTTCAGACTGACTGATGAGGACGGATCTGTGATCGATGAGTGGACATCCGAGGCAAGTGCTCATGAATTAGAACTTGAACCGGGTACCTACACTCTGACAGAGGTTCAGGCTCCGACCGGATATACAGGTGCAGGAAGTGTAACGATCAAAGTTGATGATGATTATAACTTCTCTGTAAGTGGAGAAATTGATTATTCTTACAAGGGTGGTCTGCTTAAGATTGTCAACAAAGCCACAACGAGTACTCCGTCATCAGGAACTCCTGTAAGCGGAGGTTCAACACCGGCTTCTTACAGCAGTGCACTCAGTGGAAAGGTAGCAGTCAAGACCGGCGATAACACCCCGATCGGTGCTTATGCAACAGTTCTTGTAATCGCAGCCCTTGCCATTGCAGGCGGAATCTTCTACAAGAAGAAAAGAAAAAATGATAAATAAGTAACACCAGAGCGGAGTCCGTTTGCGGGCTCCGCTTTTCATATGTGCATAGTGACGTTCTGTTTGACAATCTCTCCACAGGTCCATATAATGAAATACAAGACATAACTGCCAGCCAAAGGACTGGCAGTATATGACTTTATCATAGGCAGAACGAAAGCGGAGGAGAGAAAGCTGCGTATGAAAAGATTTGATGATAAGAACGGCACAGATGATAAAAAGAAGCGAAAGCGGATTCTGTTTATGGCAGGAATGATCGCAGTGATTATCGTCACAGCTGCCTTATTTTATTTTAACAGTTTTGTGATGAAAACAGAGAATTCCAGAGCCAGAGATTCTCTTCTGGAATGGACAGAGCAGAATGCAGCACTTGTCGGAAGCCGGATTGATATGTACTA